>ENA-OQVM01002325-OQVM01002325.1-marine-metagenome-genome-assembly--contig:-NODE-2325-length-22479-cov-12.043255_pt1 | contig 22479 bp, 23 predicted proteins | sample MGYA00237776_ERZ505498 | MGnify/ENA primary metagenome ERZ505498 (study PRJEB26159, sample SAMN06265151) | marine metagenome | isolation source: Helgoland LTER site | place: Germany:Helgoland, sampling... | reverse complement strand
TGGCGAAGCTCTCACTGTCTTGCAATGCTCGTGTTGCGAGGCCCGGCGTTGCAAAGCTGTCGAGTCCGTTTAGAACGGCTGGCATATAACCGTTTTATTATGTCTCTCCGATGGGATTTGACCAATGAGCCAAGATGTTAAGCGCGTCGTTCTTGCCTATTCAGGCGGTCTGGACACCTCTGTAATCCTCAAGTGGTTGCAGGTCACATACAACTGTGAGGTTGTAACGTTCACCGCTGATCTTGGTCAGGGGGAAGAGCTGGAGCCAGCGCGAGAAAAGGCTTTATTATTAGGGATTAAGCCCGAAAATATCTTCATCGAAGACTTGCGAGACGAGTTCTGTCGTGACTACGTTTTCCCCATGTTCCGCGCCAATGCGCTCTACGAGGGCGTGTATTTGCTTGGCACGTCGATTGCACGCCCGCTGATTTCGAAGAAACAAATCGAGATTGCGCGTAACGTCGGTGGTGATGCCGTTTCTCATGGCGCAACGGGCAAAGGAAATGATCAAGTTCGTTTCGAGTTGGCCTATTACGCGCTTGAGCCAGACATCAAAGTGATCGCACCGTGGCGAGAATGGGACCTCGCGTCGCGTACTAAATTGCTGAGCTTCGCTGAAGAGCATCAGATTCCCATCGCCAAGGACAAGCGCGGCGAGGCACCGTTCTCTGTGGATGCCAACCTGCTGCACACCTCTTCCGAAGGCAAAGTGCTCGAAGATCCAGCGGACGAGGCGCCAAACCTCGTTTACCAGCGCACTCTGTCACCGCAGGAAGCGCCCGATCAGGACACCGTCATCGAAATCGGCTTTGAAAAGGGCGATCCGATCTCCATCAACGGGGAGAAAATGGGTCCGGCAGCGATTTTGACGGCGCTCAACACCTATGGCCACGACAACGGTATTGGCCGTTTGGATCTGGTGGAAAACCGCTTTGTCGGCATGAAGTCACGCGGGGTTTACGAGACGCCGGGCGGAACGATTCTGCTGGCAGCACACCGCGGGCTTGAGTCGATCACCCTCGACCGGGGTGCCGCGCATCTCAAGGACGAGCTGATGCCGCGCTATGCGGAGCTGATCTACAATGGTTTCTGGTTCTCGCCCGAGCGGGAAATGCTGCAAACCATGATCGACAAATCGCAGGAGTGGGTCAGCGGTTCCGTGCGCTTGCGCTTGTACAAGGGCAATGCAACGGTGGTGGGCCGGACCAGTCCTTACAGCCTGTACCGCCAAGACTACGTCACCTTCGAAGAAGACAGCGTGTACGATCATCGCGACGCCGAAGGCTTCATCAAGCTTAACGCCCTGCGCCTGCGATTGGCGACTGAGCGTAACCGACGGTTCGAAAGCTAATGGCAGAATCACTCAAGCACGTCATTCTTCGGATGGCCGAAGAACGGGGCGAGGGTACATTTACCCCCATCGAAGCCGCTCAAGAATTGCGCCCGCCTCGGCCAGAAGAGGTCAAGGGCGACGAAAAGTGGCGCGGTTTTGTGCGTCAGGTTCGGGCGGAAGCCAAGGGACTGGCGCGTCAGGGTCGGATCGATATCATGCGACGCGGGGACGTTGTGGACCCGGCCAAGCCGATCAAAGGGCTGATCCAACTGCGCAAAACACCGGGATCCCCGGCGTTTGATCCCGACGCGGACTAGAAACAAGGGCGTTGTGGGCTGGGTTGGGGCGCTACGCTAGAGGAACGACCGCAAGTCCGTGACCATTCCCGCGTAGGCCGTGCCCCGCACGGCTTCGTGGAAGGGTTGGAAGGCGGTGACCAAGTCCGCTTCCTGACGCTCGGCCAGCGCGAAGTACAAGCACAGCGGCGGCGATAGACGCAGATCGAGCGAAATCTCCAACGCGCGGTCGGCCAGTTCTTCGGACGGCGTGATTTTGTGGTTCATGGCGCGGCGAAAGTGGCGCAATGCAGCAGCACCAACGGCACCAGACAATAAGTCTTCTTGGCAGTAAGACCACAGCACCTGGCTAACGTGAGCCGAGATGATCCCCGGTGCTTGGCAGTGTTCCAAGCGCTGTAGGAACAGCAAGCTGATCGGCGTCAGGCTTTGTTCCAGATACCAAGGAACAACCACGGAGGCGTCGATGACAAAGCGGGTTTGTTCGTCCTTACCTGCCATCTTAGTCCCCGCTTTGCAGCGCAAGGCTGCCCCCGGAAATGCCGGCATCTAGCATGGCATTCGCCAGAGGGTCATTGACCATTGGCCCCTGACCGCGCAAAGACTCCGCTTCGGCTTCGAGGTCTGACCCCGATGGGATGGCGTGCTCGCTGAGGACGCTGCGTAGTTCCTGTTCCAGGCTGTGACGCTTCCTTTTCGCCCGAAGGCGATAGGTTTCAATGACGTCATCGTCTAGATTTCGGATTAGAACCTGTCCCATAAGGATCAATAGACCTCGTCGATAAACTGACGCAGCGGCTGCTCGCCGCAAACGGGTTTTCTTGTAGAACCTTTCGACGTCCATTTGAAGGATTAAACTTCGTGACGGGATTACTCGATCAAGAAGAAACAACCACAGGCTTAAATCGGCTTGCGAAGATCATTGCTCATTCGGGCCTGTGTTCCCGCAGAGATGCGGAGCGCATGATTTTTGAAGGCCGGGTGAGTGTGCATGGCGAAGTAGTGACGGACCCGGCAACCAGTCTCCCCGACTGGCAAGGCATCGCCGTGGACGGCAACCCTTTGTCCGCGCCGCCGGACGTGCAGCTTTACCGCTTTTACAAGCCCTTGGGCGCTGTTGTGACCGACCGCGATCCAGAAGGCCGCAAGACGGTCTATGACTTGCTGCCCAAGATGGGGCCGGGCGCGCCGCGACTGCTGGCCGTGGGCCGGTTGGACATCAACTCAGAAGGCCTGCTGCTGTTCACCACAAGCCCCGTGCTCAAGCGCAAGCTGGAATTGCCGGATACGGGTTTGAGCCGCATTTACCGCGTGCGAGCGCACGGTGTTGTGACGGAGAAGCAGCTCGCCGCGCTCAAGAACGGTGTCACCATTGACGACATCACCTACGGGTCAGTGACGGTCGAGCGGGAGACGCTCAAGGAAACCGGCTTGAACCGCTGGTATCGCTTCACGCTGACCGAAGGCAAGAACCGCGAAATTCGTAAACTGGCGCAGCACTTGGGGCTGCAGGTGAACCGGCTGATCCGCGTATCGTATGGCGGTTTGACGCTGGGTTCGCTGGCACGAATGGAGATGAAAGAAGTCTCCCGCGCGCGGATGTTCGAGCTGTTTGGCGTTGGCACAGAACGCAAGTCCACATGGGCCAAAGCCAAGCCAAAGCCCAAGAAGCCCGGTTACCGCAAAGCCGCTGACAAAAACCGTGCTGCCAAAGATGGGCGACGCATGGGCGTTGGCCGAGCGGCGTCTTCGGGCCGCAATACGCGCAAGCCGCAGCGTGACCGCTAAGCGATCCTTCGCCGCGGCCCCCGGTGCGGTTCGCATCTCCGGCGGGCACATCAAGGGCCGCAAGCTGGCAGTGCCAGATGGCGCAGGCGTGCGACCGACCACAGATCGGGCGCGCGAAACACTGTTCAACGTGCTCACCAACCGGTTTCGTCAGGCTGGAGGCGAGAGCGTTTTGCTGGGAGCGCGGGTGCTGGACGGTTTTGCTGGTACGGGCGCCATGGGCGTCGAGGCTTGGTCCCGCGGCGCGGCTTGGGTGAGTTTTGTTGAAAACAGCCCCCAGCACTTTTCGACGCTAAAGGAGAACCTGCGCCGCGCCAAAATGCCGGCGGAGGCTGGTGACGCGCAGCGAAGCCGGGTTGGGTTACAAGGCCCGTTTGACCTGATTATTGCCGACCCCCCTTACGAACAAGGCCTCGATTTGGTCCAAGACCTGATCGCGGAACCCGCCCTGTTTCATGCGGAGACGCTGCTGGTGTGGGAGCGTCCGAAAACCAAGGGCGACGCGCTGACTTTGGCGCGATGGCAGTCCGTGCACCAGACCCCATCAGGCAAGACCGTCTTCGACTTTTACCGGCCTGTTGCTTAGCGGCGCTCGAACAGCGATTCCAGATCGTCGAGCGACAGCTGCACGTAGGTTGGACGGCCATGGTTGCATTGTCCGGCGAGCGGGGTTTTCTCCATATCGCGCAGCAATTGGTTCATTTCTTCCCCATTGAGCCGCCGGCCCGAGCGGACCGAGCCATGACAGGCAGCGGTCGACAGCACGCGGTCGAGGCGTTCTTGCAACGAAAAAGCCTGCTCCCATCCAGCGAGTTCTTCGGCCAAATCCTTGACCAGCTTTTGACAGTCTGGCTGGCCGAGCGCGGCCGGGGTTTCTTGGACCACCACGGTCCCATCACCAAAGGGCTCGATCACCAAGCCCGCTTCGCTGAGCACCGCTTCGGCTTCGGCAAGCCGTTCAGCGCTGGCGGGATCAAGGTGGACGACTTCGGGGATCAGCAGCGCCTGGCGTTCGACCCCCTTTTCTTCGCGCTGGGCTTTCATCTTTTCCAGCACAAGCCGTTCATGAGCGGCGTGCTGGTCAATGATCACGAGGCCGGTTTCCGTCTCTGCGATGATATAGTTGGCGTGCATCTGCGCCTTTGCTGCGCCAAGGGGAAAGGCGCGCCGTTCTTCGGATGCGGCTTCAGGCTCAAAGGATGCCGACGCTTCAGCGACACGCGCGCCAGGGGCAAAAGCATCGTTCCAGCTGTTTTGCTGGGCCGGAGAAGGATGGCTTGCGCGATAGCTGTAATCGCCTTGCAAAGCAGGACGCGACTGACCGAATTCTGCGCCCGCCGGTTCGACGCCAGCGGCCAGCCGATCGACAACACCGCCGGTGAGATGGCTTGATGCCGTGAAGCCCGCTTCTACGATCCCGCGCCGCAAGCCGTCGATCAGCATGGCGCGGACCTCAGCGGCATGACGGAAGCGGACTTCGGATTTCGCTGGATGCACGTTCACATCGACCGCCTCTGCTGGCACGTCCAGCCACAGCACGACCACCGGGTGACGGTCGGGTGCCAGAACAGGGCGATAGGCGGCACGGATGACGCCGGTCAGCTGCTTGTCGCGCACCGGACGTCCGTTGACGAACAGATACTGTTGCACGCTGTTGGCGCGGTTATAGGTCGGCAAACCGGCCCAGCCGCGCAAAACCATGCCGTCGCGGTGGCTTTGAATTTCACGGCTGTTGGCGGCAAATTCCAGTCCCATGACATCGCGCACTCGGTCGGCGGCATCGGCGCAGGCAGGCAAAGCCAGCGAGCGTCGGGCGTTGTGTTGGACATCAAAGCTGATCGACGGATGGGCCAGCGCCAGTCGCCGAACCACGTCCAAACAAGCACCAGCCTCGGCCTGCTCGCCTTTGAGGAATTTCAGCCGCGCTGGGACGGCATAGAACAAGTCTGTGACATCAATGATGGTGCCGGGGTTGCCTGGCGCTGGACCGTCAAAGACCGTGTCTCCGCCCTCGACCGCGATCCGCCAGCCGTCGGTCTGGCCAGCAGCCCGGGAGCTGAGGCTGAGTCGCGCAACGGACGCAATCGACGGCAAGGCCTCGCCCCGAAACCCGAGCTTTTCGATGCGGACCAAATCACTGTCAGGCAGCTTTGAGGTTGCATGCCGTTCCAGCGCCAATCGCATGTCTGCGGCGGTCATGCCGTGGCCGTCGTCCTCAATCCGAATCAGCGCTTTTCCGCCCTCGCGCAAAGTCAGCGAAATCCGCTGCGCCCCGGCGTCGATGGCGTTCTCCACCAGCTCTTTCACCACGCTCGCTGGCCGATCCACGACTTCACCTGCCGCGATCTGGTTGACCAGCGTATCGGGCAAGCGACGGATCGCTGGCAGATTGGTTTGCGTTTCGGGTTCGGGGGCAACTGTCATGGCATCATACTAGCATTATGCGAAGCTTTGGGGGTAGAGGCTATTCCAAGGTCAGTAGCGTCGCAGGCTGCATTTCGGCTTGGGCTCGCAAGATGCGACGGGGCCAAGGCAGCGCGGCGGCGAGGGTTGCGGCGCGGTCTACGTGGGCGGGGGTGGTGTCCAGCGCGACAAAACCCAACTCGGTCGCGGCTGACTGCAAGCGTCCGCGCAAGGCCGGAAAGTCTGCGCGCTCGTCCTGCTCCAACGCATAAGCATCCAAGAACGTCGCTGCCGAGACATAGATTGTGTTGGCGCGATCAGTCAGCACGGCATGCGCCTCCGACCGCAAGCGAAACGGCGCACCCATGGCCGCCAGCAAACTCGCCCCGTCGAGCAGATAATCGCTCACGTCAACTTCACCGATGCGCGAAACAGCCCCAGCGGCCGGGGTGCGGTGCTGTCTTGTGGCAGAGGCACGAGTTGCACCAGCGCCTTGCCGCGCTTGCCGATCAGCACTGGTTTTCCCGTCGCAGAAACCTGATCGACCAGCTTGGAGAAGTGGGTTTTTGCATCGTGCAGATTGATAACGTCGCTCATGGCTGCTCTACTTAGTCCGAAAAGTGGACCAAGTATGCATCAGCCCTGCTTGCGAGACAAGGCCAGCTCGGTTAGACCGACGCTGCTAACACCCCTTCGACAGATGGATGAGGACATCATGGCCTCTGTTAACCAAGAACTGGCCGCTCGCTACGCTTCTGCGCTGTTTGACCTCGCAGATGAACACAAGGCGCTCGACCAAGTATCAAACGACCTCGGGACCATTAAAGGTCTGTTCAACGAGAGCCCTGAGTTGGGCCAACTCGCGCGCAGCCCGCTGGTCAAAGCCGAGGACCGTGCCCGTGCCTTTGGTGCGGTTATGGACAAGGCTGGCGTTTCCGCGCTGGTTTCGAACTTCGCACAAGTGGTTGCCAAGAATGGCCGCCTCTTTGCGCTTCCCCAGATCATCAAGGCTTTCAACGATGAGCTTTCCCGCCGACGCGGTGAAATCGTCGCTGAGGTTCGCGTTGCTGCCCCGCTTTCTGCGGAGCAAGAGACACGGCTTCTGGAAAACCTTCAGGCCAAGCACGGCAAGGGCGTCAAGCTCGACGTGCAGATCGATCCGTCGATCATTGGCGGCATGACCATTCGTGTGGGCTCTGTCCAAATCGACAGCTCCCTGTCCACGAAACTGAACAAGTTGTCTCTGGCGCTGAAATCCAGCGTTACGGGCGCAGCTGCTTAACATCACCCCTTCACCCCGCGTTGGGGTGATGGCTTAACCCAAAGGAAGAATGATGGATATTCGTGCTTCTGAAATCTCTGCGATCCTGAAAGATCAGATCGCAAACTTCGGCGCTGAAGCTGATGTTGCAGAGGTTGGTCAGGTTCTGTCCGTATCGGACGGCGTGGCGCGCATCTACGGTCTCGATAACGTCCAAGCGGGCGAAATGGTCGAGTTCGCAAACGGTGTAAAGGGCATGGCCCTGAACCTGGAAATCGACAACGTCGGTGTGGTTATCTTCGGCGATGACCGCGGCATTAAAGAAGGCGACACGGTAAAGCGGACAGGCGCGATCGTTGAGGTTCCTTCTGGTCGTGGCATGCTGGGTCGTGTTGTTGACGGCCTGGGCAACCCAATCGATGGCAAGGGCCCTTTGACCGACGTGACCATGGGTCGTGTGGAAGTTAAAGCCCCGGGCATTATCCCGCGTAAGTCGGTGCATGAGCCCATGCAGACCGGTATTAAGGCTGTCGACTCCCTGATCCCCGTTGGCCGTGGCCAGCGTGAGTTGATCATTGGTGACCGCCAGACCGGTAAGACGGCTGTGGCGATCGACACCATCCTGAACCAGAAGTCGGTGAACGAATCCACAGACGAAGGCAAGAAGCTCTACTGCGTGTATGTCGCGGTAGGTCAGAAGCGTTCGACCGTGGCTCAGATCGTGAAGACGCTCGAAGAATACGGCGCAATGGAATACTCCATCGTTGTCGCTGCGACCGCGTCCGACCCGGCTCCGCTGCAGTTCCTCGCGCCTTACACCGGCGCTGCGATGGGCGAGTACTTCCGTGACAACGGCATGCACTCCCTGATCGTATACGATGATCTCTCCAAGCAAGCGGTTGCTTACCGTCAGATGTCCCTGCTGCTGCGTCGTCCTCCGGGCCGTGAAGCGTACCCAGGTGACGTATTCTACCTGCATTCACGCTTGCTTGAGCGTGCATGTAAGATGTCTGATGATGCGGGCTCGGGTTCCATGACGGCTCTGCCGGTTGTTGAGACTCAGGCGAACGACGTTTCGGCGTTTATTCCGACGAACGTGATTTCCATCACCGACGGTCAGATCTTCTTGGAAACATCTTTGTTCTACCGCGGTATTCGCCCGGCTCTGAACGTGGGTATTTCCGTATCGCGTGTTGGCTCTGCGGCGCAGACCAAAGCGATGAAGAAGGTATCCGGTTCGATTAAGCTCGATCTGGCCCAGTACCGTGAGATGGAAGCCTTTGCTCAGTTCGCTTCTGACTTGGATGCATCGACACAGGCGCTTCTGTCCCGTGGCGAGCGTCTGACAGAGCTGCTCAAGCAGGACCAGTACTCACCGCTTCGTATGGAAGAGCAAGTTGCTGTTCTTTACGCGGGTGTGAACGGTTACCTCGATGGCCTCAAGGTCAGCGACGTGCGCCGTTACGAGACCGGTCTTCTCAGCGCGCTGAACGACAAGGGTGCCAGCATCCTCGAAGCCATCGCCTCTTCCGGAAAGCTCGACAACGAAGCTGACCTGAAGTCCTTCATCGAAGACTTCACGAAGTCCTTCGCTTAAGCCCACCAATCCATCGGGGGAGCTTCGGCTCCCCGATAAGAGAAGGATTAGAAAAGCATGGCGAGCCTTAAGGATCTGCGGGACCGCATTGGAAGCGTGAAAAACACGCGGAAGATTACGTCCGCCATGAAAATGGTGGCAGCGGCGAAGCTCCGGCGTGCGCAGGATCAGGCACAGGCATCCCGTCCTTACGCTGAGCGTATGGAACGGATGCTGGGCGATCTGGCCTCTCGTTCTTCCTCTGACCTGCCATTGATGGCGGGAACGGGTAAGTCCGACACGCACATGATCATTCTTGGTACAGCAGACCGGGGTCTGTGCGGTGGTTTCAACGCCAACTTGGTGAAAGAAGCCCGTCGCATGGTCTCGGAACTGCAAAGTGCCGGGAAGCAGGTGAAGATTTACTGTATTGGCAAGAAAGGGGCGCAAGCCCTGAACCGCGAATATGGCGATCTGATTGTTAAGCGGGTTGAAGACCTCGACAAGCCAGCTTTGTCTTACAGCAAAGCCGGTGCGATCGCGGAAGACATCCTGGCAATGTTCGACGACGGTCAATTCGACACGGCGACGCTCATCTACGCAAAGTTCCAGTCTGCCATCGCGCAGATTGTGAGCCGTCAGCAGCTTGTTCCCTTTGCCCTTGATGGTGCAGCGGGTGACCAGGATGCAGCGGATGCCGATGACAGCGCTTACGAGTTTGAACCGTCTGAAGAAGCCATTTTGGCCGAACTGCTGCCCCGTAACGTGGGTGTGCAGGTGTTCAAGGCGCTGCTGGAAAACGCAGCCTCTGAGCAAGGTGCCCGGATGACCGCTATGGACAACGCAACCCGTAACGCAGGCGAAATGATCGACAAGCTCACGCTGTTGTACAACCGCTCGCGTCAGGCCTCGATCACCAAAGAGTTGATCGAAATCGTATCCGGCGCAGAAGCGCTGTAAACCTTGCAACCTCACGCTTGGCTTCGGCTGGGTGGTTTTTGAGATAGGATAAGAAAAATGGCTGACAATAGTGTAGGCCGCGTCTCGCAGGTACTGGGTGCCGTCGTAGACGTAAGCTTCGACGGTGAATTGCCGTCGATTTTGAACGCGCTGACCGCGACCTTCAATGGCCAGGAACTGGTTTTGGAAGTGGCACAGCACTTGGGTGAGAACACCGTACGCTGTATCGCAATGGACACGACCGACGGTTTGACCCGTGGTCAGGAGGTTGCAGATACCGGTGACGCGATCTCCGTGCCTGTGGGCAAGAAGACGCTGGGCCGGATTATGGACGTGATCGGTCGCCCAATCGACGAACGTGGTCCGGTTGAGGCTTCGGCTTCATGGCCGATCCACCGCGCGGCACCTTCGTTCACCGAACAGTCTACCGAAACCGAAGTTCTGGTAACGGGCATCAAGGTCATCGACCTGCTCGAACCCTACTCCAAGGGTGGTAAGATTGGTCTGTTTGGCGGCGCTGGCGTGGGCAAGACCGTACTGATCATGGAATTGATCAACAACATCGCTAAGGGCCACGGTGGTTACTCCGTGTTCGCTGGTGTTGGTGAGCGGACCCGTGAAGGTAACGACCTCTACCACGAGATGATCGAATCCGGCGTTATCGACCTCGAAGGCGACAATTCCAAAGTGGGTCTGGTGTACGGCCAGATGAACGAGCCTCCAGGTGCGCGTGCGCGTGTTGCCCTGACCGGTCTGACTCAGGCGGAATACTTCCGTGACGAAGAAGGCCAGGACGTTCTGTTCTTCGTGGACAACATCTTCCGCTTTACACAGGCCGGCGCTGAGGTGTCCGCACTTCTGGGCCGTATCCCGTCTGCTGTGGGTTACCAGCCAACGCTGTCCACCGACATGGGCGCGATGCAGGAGCGTATTACGACCACCAACAAAGGTTCCATTACCTCTGTACAGGCCGTGTACGTGCCAGCCGATGACTTGACCGACCCGGCACCTGCGACGACCTTTGCTCACCTCGATGCAACCACGGTATTGAACCGTTCGATTGCGGAGAAGGGCATTTACCCAGCGGTGGATCCATTGGATTCCACGTCCCGTATTCTTGACCCGCGCATCATCGGTGATGAGCACTACGCCGTAGCGCGTGGCGTTCAGCAGACGCTGCAGGGCTACAAGAACCTGCAGGACATCATCGCCATTCTGGGTATGGATGAATTGTCTGAAGAAGACAAAATGACAGTAGCCCGCGCGCGTAAGCTCGAGCGCTTCCTGTCTCAGCCATTCCACGTGGCTGAAGTCTTCACCGGCTCCCCGGGTGTGTTTGTTCCACTGGACGACACGATCAAGGGCTTCAAAGGCATTCTCGACGGTGAGTACGATCACCTGCCAGAGGCTGCTTTCTACATGGTCGGCACCATGGACGAAGCCATTGCCAAGGCTGAAAAGATGGCTGCGGAAGCGGCCTAACGCGCAAGACGCGGGAGCGGTTGAGGGCTTAGCGCCTTCGACCGGTCCCGGTTTTTCGCATCACGCGGATTGGACCTAAGACCCATGACGATGCAGTTTGAACTGGTAACTCCAGAAGCATCCGAAGCGCAGATCGAAGCAACCATGGTTGTTGTTCCGGGCGCAGAGGGTGATATGGGTGTGCTGGAAAACCACGCCCCAACCGTAACCAGCCTGCGCCCCGGCGTTGTCTCGGTCACGGGCAGCGACGGCAACACCGGCTTTTTCGTCGCTGGTGGCTTCGCTGAGATCACCGCCGAGCGGTGCATCATCCTCGCGGAAAGCGCAACGCGCCTGAGCGACCTGACCACCGAGGCGGCACAAGCAGCCCTGACCGAAGCGAAAGCTGCTTTGGACACGGCAACCTCGGACGGTGAAAAGAACATCGCTGAACGCAAATATGCCGTGGCTTACGCCATGGTTGACGCGGCGGCTTAAGACCGAGCTTCCTTTGCTGGCGGTTCTTGAGGGTGGTTTGGCCAAGGGCTGAACCACCTTTTTTATGTCGGTTTCTGAGCCGTGACGTCACAACGACGCCTACGGCTGATTTTCACTCGCGAGACCTTGGATTTGTCTCCAATTTTCAGAGAGGCTCGTAATTCTTAGATTTCTTCCTAAAAACATCGTCGGGCGTAGTAAATTTCATAAAAACCACATGGCTTACAGCGCCCCTCAATTTTTGAGATAAATATTAGATTACCTGAATCAAAAAATACGTAAAAATGACTATCAATAACAAAGTTCTTTCAAAGAACTCGTGAAATTTACGTCAATACTTTGGCTTTCTACAGGCAAGATTTCTTTCGTATAGTAGTCACGGATAATCCAGACCATCCTATATTCATTTTCCTGGAAATATTCTTTGTTGGAATCTATGGGACATACTCTTGGTTTACTAAAGTATGCTTCTGTGAAGGGGTCCCACCTACCGTCTTGTATTATATAGTCCTCAGAATCCTTATGTTGTATAGGATGATGTTCGCAATCAATATAGAATCTTCTAGGCTGGTGAGTTTTGATTTTAATATAAGGCAGAATTTCGGCAGAAAGTCGGCGCATAAAGGTTTCAGTATCTCGTATTGAGTACCATTCTTCGTAGCCTAAATCGCGTGCAACCCTTTTCTTCCCCCTTCTAGAATTTGATGTAGAAAACATGTAGCAATTTTGGAACACGTATTGCTGCATTAATGTTACGGTCCCGCCTGGAGATATAGTTATTCCAGTACCATGAATTCCCAATATAGAAGCGTTCTCTTTTGAAATATATTGTTCGGAATCTTTATTATAAAATTTGTGCGTGAATGTTTTGCCTTCAGAATCATCCCGTATCAAATCATTTTCGATATTGCGGTAATAATCAAAAGTGCCAATTCTGATGGTATCGCAATTTAAGTAATGGTGTTCGAGCTTACAGTATTTCGTAACGCGCTGCATGATGGTTGGTCCATTTAATAGTGTTCAAAACGTGCGCTACGAATCACGAACACGAGTTCCTATATGATTGATTGGTGCGTCGATCTTATCGGCACTGTTTATCCGAAACCTTATTTCATAATGTTGGACGCGAAGTACCATCCCAATCTATATAGACGAATTATTGCAAAGAAAAATAATCAAAGATAGTAATTATGTCTGTTGCTTACGCCCTTTCGTATTTGCGATAATCATATCGAGGATGCACTGGGCTTCGGACGTGCTCTGTCGAAAAGGATTGATTGCAGTACCGGAGCGAAAGTTGCGGCCAAAAACCTCACCTTTTTAGGTAGACCTTCAAGGAGTTTGATCTGGAGAAGATTTTTTGGAGGCCTTGAAACCTCGGCTGTGCCAAAGACTTTAAGGCCAAGACGTTTCGTCACCACAAAAGGCTCGAACCCATGCTTTCGATGATCACCATCATTTTCCTCGCCACGCTCATGACGCTGGTCATGAGCATCGTTCCCGGGGCGTACAAGCTGTTCACCTCTGGCCTGGATGAGAAGCTCAAGACCGACGCGAACCTGCAGGAGTTAAAGGGCTGGGGGAAGTTTGCGCAGCGGGGGTTTGAGAATCATTTGGAGACCTACGTCACCTTCATGGGGCTGGCGGTGTTGGCCGTGTATCTCGGCGACCGGGTTGGGGTGGATGATGTCATGCGGCAGGCCATTTTGGGCGGCTGGATTTATCTCATTTTCCGGGTTGCGCACTTCGTCTGTTTTACGCTTTCTGTGCCCTACTTGCGCACAGCGAGTTGGTTTGCGTCGGTCTTTGGAATCGTGCTGATCGGCTGGTCTGTGTTCCAACTCGCCGGGTTCTAAACCCCGGCCTAAGCGCCGAAGGATTCCCGATCCATGCCAACCTTGCTCGGTTTTGCCGCCATTGTGCTGTGGGCGGCTTTGGCGCTGCTGACCTCACTGACGACACGTATTCCCTTGTTTGAGTGGTTGGCGCTGACCTTTGGTCTGGCAACACTGCTGAGTCTGCCCATGCTGCTGCGGGCCGGGGCCTTGGCTTCGCTGCGGGCGGTGCCGATGGGGGCTTGGGCGCTGGGGATTATCGGTCTGTTTGGCTATCACGCGCTCTATATGCTCGCGCTCAAAAACGCGCCGACGGCGCAAGCGGGGCTGATTGCTTATTTGTGGCCTTTGCTGATTGTGCTGTTTTCCATGGTGGGACAGGCGTGGCGGCGCTGGGTTCTGCCCATCGCCGGCGGGGTGCTGGGGTTGATCGGCGCTGGATTGCTCGTTGCCGACCCGAGCGAAGGCGGGTTCGTTCAAGACTATGCTTTGGGCTACGGCTTCGCGCTCGCCTGCGCGCTTATGTGGTCCAGCTACTCGGTCCTCAACCGCCGGTACAGCGCGGTTCCAACCGTGGCGGTGGTGGTCTATTGCGCCATTGCAGCGCTGGGCGGCGCGGGCCTGTCGCTGCTGTTCGAACAGTGGGTGACACCCACCGCGCTGGAGTGGGCTGGATTGGTTGGATTGGCGCTGGGGCCGATGGGGCTGGCGTTCTTCGTCTGGGATTTTGGGACCAAGCACGGCAACGTCACGCTGTTGGGCGCGCTGAGCTACTTCGCGCCGCTGCTGTCGACCATACTGCTGGTGCTCACCGGACGTGCTGCGCCGTCGTGGGCGTTGGCTGCGGCAACGGTGTTGATTGTTGGCGGCGCCGGGCTGGCCGCCTTTGGCCTGCGGAGGCAGGCCGGCGACCGCAAAAAACCCGCTTAGGGCTGTTCTTTCTCAGCCCGCAGGGAGGCGAGCTCGGCGCGAATGGCGTGCAACTCTTCGAGGATCGCCAACTGCGCCGGATCCGCCATTTCTTCGGCTGTCATCTGGCTTTCCTCTTCGTCCTTGGCCGAGTCCATCGCGTTGACGAGAATACCGATGAACAGGTTCAGCGCAGCAAAGGCGGATATGACGACAAAGAGGGTAAAGTAGATCCAAGAGCTGGGGTGAACTTCCATGATCGGTCGGACGATGCCGTGTGACCAGCTTTCCAGCGTCATGATCTGGAACAGCGTATAGAACGCGCGGCCCAAGTCGCCGAAATAGTCGTAGCCTTCACCATAGCCGCCATAGAGCGTGCCGCTGTACAGCTGCACACCGATCACGGCAAACACGTAGTGAATGAGCATAAGCAGCAGCGCGGCGGACCCCATGCCCGGCAAGGCGCGGAACAGGCCGGACACCACCAACCGCATCGCGGGGATTGCTGCGACAAGCCGCAGAACGCGCAACACCCGCAAGGCGCGCAGCACTTTGAGCGAGTCGGTGGCCGGCACAAACGCCACCGCCACCACCGCCAAATCAAACCAGTTCCACGGGTCGCGGAAGAAGCGCAGGCGATAGGCGGCTGCCTTGAGCGCGATTTCAACGACGAAAAAGCCCAAGGCGATCATGTCAAGAAACAGCAGAATCTGCCCCACGGACCCGTTACCGGCCTCGCGCACATTTTTGCTGGTCAGCAGGCCCAGAATGACAGCATTGGCGATAATCACGCCAATGACCAAGCCCCGGAACCAACCGGCCTCGACCAAGCGGGTCAGGCGGGTGCTCGGCCCCGTTGGTTTTGGGCGGGAGGGACGTTTAGAGGTGGAGACGTGTGGGGCGTTATTGGCTCGCGCCGCAGCGTGAGCGCCCGTGACTGGAGATTTCATCAGTTAACCGCAACAGGTGATGGTCCGCTAGGAAAGTCCGAAGACAACGTCGTGCATAACCCGCCCGGGCAAAAGCGTGAACCAAATGTTGAGGCCCAACGCTCCAAACCACAGAAATATCATCGTTAGGCGGTGACTTTTGATGTCATGCCTCCGCGCGGCACGCCAGCCAACAACCAAGCTGATGGTGACCACCACGCTTAGCAGGTGGATCGGGCTAAACGGCCCCCACAGGCGGATCACATTTATGAAGAACGAGGACAGCACAACGACCGACATGGCGGCAATCCAAGTATAGCCCAATGCGCGGTGAATGAGGGTGCCTTTGGGGCGCACAAAGATGAACACACCCATAACAAGAGAAAGCAGCGCGGTGCTGGCGTGAAGAGTGATCAGCCAGCCCGATTCAAGCAAAGGATCGAGAGTCATTCTTTAGCAATACTACCCAATGAACGAGGAAACATGTTCGGCAGACTTAAGCCACCGCGTACCGTGCGCGGGCGCCCCGTTCGATGCCAGCGGCAATCAGGCGGTCGATGTCGAGCCGATGGCGAACCAGTTCCAGCACCTGCATTTCTTCGTCTGTCAGAACCCCATCCGCAGCGGCCATTTCGCAAGCCAGCGCGTAGCCGGTTTCGCAAAGCTGTGAAGACAGCGCGCTTTGCATGTCGCCAAACAGCAGCTCGAGACCGTCTTCAGCCTCCAGCGCTGTTGCAATGCGCCGCGCGGTTTCGGGCAGGGTTTCGATCTCAAAGGTATTGAACACCGGCCAACTGCGCACGACGTCCGCCATTTTCTTGAGCTCTTGATCCGCGATATCGTTGTCGGCTGCGGAGACCAGAACCATGATGGCAATGAGTGAGTCGTGGTGCGTCGCCATAGGTGTTTCCCTTGATTTTGATAGTGCGAGTAAACTTTCGCTGCACTCTGATACATGGCGACCGTTTGGGTTGGGTCAACCGCGCAGGGGGGTTCAAAGCCGTTGTTTAGTCCAAAAAGTCCCGAATTCGCTGACAGGCCTCTTCCAACCCGACCCGGTGTATCGGAACCCCGGTGGGAAAGGCACTTTCCAAGCGGCTGGGCATCATGGGATCGAGCAGGACAAAAACGCCCTTGTCGGTTTGTCGCCGAATCAGACGGCCAAAGGCCTGGCGCAGCTTGGCCCGAGCCAGCATATCGTCCAGCCCCCGGCCCCCAAAGGCATCGCGCCGCGCCCGGTGCAGGATGTCAGGACGCGGCCACGGCACGCGCTCAAACGCCAGCAAGCGCAGGCTGTTCCCCGGCACATCCACACCGTCACGGACCGCATCGGTTCCCAGCAAGCAGGCATTGATGTCATCGCGGAAAATATCGACCAGCGTGCCGGTATCCATCGCATCGACGTGCTGGGCAAACAGGGGCAGGCCGTTTTCTTCCAGCGGGGTCCGGATCCGGTCATAGACAGCACGCAGGCGTCGGATGGCCGTGAACAGACCAATGCCGCCCCCGCCCGAGGCCATAAACAGGCTTTCAAACGCCGCGGCCAGTGCGCCGGGTTGGTTCTTTGGCACGTCGCCAACGATCAGGACTTCAGCTTGGCTGGCGTAGTTGTACGGGCTTTCGACCCGCGCGCGAAAGGCGCCGTTTTTCAGGTGCTGCGCCCCGGTCCGTTCCTCGGCCACGCGCCACGCGTTCTCGGTATCGGCAACGGGATCGGTGAGGGTTGCTGAGGTGACCACAAAGCCTTGCACTTGGCTGGCCATGACTTGGCTGAACGGCTTGGTGGGGTCGATAAAGTGGCGGTAATAGCCAAGGTCGCGATCGCGACCGTCCACGCGCTCGACACTGAACCAGTCCACAAAATCCGCTGGTGCATCGGTTTCAAGATCGCGGAGCATGGATGACCATGCGGTCAGGGGGTCGATGGCACGGCGCTCAAGCGAGCGCACCATGGCTTCGGCCCGTCGGCGGGCATCGGCTTGGGATTTCCACTTGACCGGTGCGTCGTCAGCCGCCTCTTCATCGTCTTTATCGGCGTCGTTTTCATGGCCCGTTGGTTGTTCGAGGACGTCGATCAAGCAGGCGCGCAAGTCCTGAACCGGCTTGAGCAATCGGCCCAAAGCATCCTGAAACTCGCGCGCGGCGGCAAGCAAGCCGGTGATCGGCGGGCGCGGGGTGCATTCGATGGAAAAGGGGTCACCGGGCTTGTCGGCGCGGGCGTAGACCTGCTCGCCCACAAAGCTGAGGAAGTATTCCCCGGCCCCGTCCGGGGTGCCGTCGCGCAGGCGTTGATACCAGCCTGGGCCGGGCAGGGTGTAGGCCCCCTGTTCGACTTCTTTGAGCAAGTCGGGCAAGCGAGAATCCAGCGTGACGACCTCTTCCATCCGCACGCGCAAGCCGCGACCCCGCCCCCGCCGGTCGTTTTCCGGTCCCAGCAGCCAGCGCCGCAGTTCGGCGGTTTCCATGCCAGAGAGCGAAGCGCTGAAGAAAGAATCGGAGGCGTCAAACAGGTGGTGCCCTTCGTCGAATACGACGTGCTCAGACAGATCGCTTTCCGGGCCTTGGCCAGCTTGGTTGAGCACCAAAGCATGGTTGGCGATAACCAAGCGGGCGTTGCGCGCGTTGCGGATGTTCTTTTCAATCCCGCATTTGCCGTAGTGTGGGCAGCCAGAATAGAGGCATTCGCCGCGCTGGTCGGTCAGGTCTGTCGTGACCTTGGTTCCAAACAAGTCGATCAGCCAGGCCGGAAAATCCCCCCCGACCATGTCGCCGCTGCGGCTGCGTTCCGCCCAGCGCGCTGTGATGACAAGCCCGATGCGTTCCCGATCCGACAGCCCCCCGGCTTGACCTGCTTCTTGCAGATTAAGCAGGCAAAGGTAGTTTTCTCGCCCTTTGCGCACCACCACGGAGCGATTCTTGGTGCCGGGCTCTTCGAACAGGCGGTCCATTTCCTGATCGATCTGGCGCTGCAGGGCGCGGGTGTAGGTTGAGACCCAGACGGAGCCCTTGTTCTTGCCCGCCCAAACGGTCGCAGGTGCCAGATAGCCAAGCGTCTTGCCGACGCCGGTTCCCGCTTCGGCGAGGACCATGTGGGGGGAGGCGCGTTCTTCGCGGGGGTGGAAGGCTTGGCTGACGGCGGAAGCGTAATCGGATTGCGAGGGCCGCTCTTCAACGTCACCCCGGCCTAAGCCCAGCAGCGTGGAGAGCTGCTTTCGGGCTTCTGCTTCGGTCACGGGGTCGGTTCCCGGACGGCCTTGGGCGGCTTCCTCTTCCCACGTATCCATGCGCTCCCAAACCCGCAGGGCGCGCGATTGGTCCGCGCCGGGGTCTAAGGCGGCATCGCCCGCGGTCGCGGCAAGCCCGCGCACGATGGGTTGCGCCCACGGCCAGTGCGCACGTGCCGCGATCCAAACGCCCGACAGCATCACGCGGTCGGTTGCGCCAAAGCTGCCCAGCTCCGCCAACAGGGTCCGCGCCAAAGCCCGCAGCGAGGCGGCGAGATCGGCCGGCGTGGCGCTGTCCTCGGGTTCTTCAAGCCCAGCGGCTTTGGTCAGGGATTTGATTGTTGGCGTGACCGTGCGCGAAGGCCGGACAAAGGCAAACAGCTCAAGCACGTCCAGCGCTCGAAACCGTGCCATGCCGCCGCGCCGGGCCAGTGCTGGCATGTGACAGACCAGCGGCGCATCCTTGGTCAGCGCCGTGCTGAGCGCTTGCGCCGCCAGCTGTTTGGGCTGCTGGCCGGACTCGCACCACCACAGTCCGCCGCCGTGCCACACGAGCACAGGGGCAGTATCAACGGATAGACCTTCGGAACGATCGAACAAATCAAGCATACCAGTGGTTTTATGCGCAGATTTCGCGCTTTGATAGCTGTAGTTTGAGCCGCCATGCAGGTTTGTGGCGTTTTGTCCGAGCCACAAAGGCCTTAGTGTCCGTTTCACCATCAACCCCACAGGATAAATGATCCCATGACTGAGTTATCTGCTCTTGCTGACGCCGCCCGTGCTTGGCCGTTTGAAGAAGCGAAGAAACTCAAAAAACGGTTGGGCGGTAAAGCCCCAGCCAAAGGATACGTGCTGTTTGAAACCGGCTATGGCCCTTCGGGTCTGCCGCACTTGGGCACCTTTGGCGAAGTCGCCCGGACAACCATGGTCAAGCGCGCGTTTGAGGCGCTGTGTCCGGACATCCCGACCAAGCTGGTTGCCTTTTCCGACGACATGGATGGTTTCCGCAAAGTGCCAACCAACGTTCCCAATCAGGAGCTGCTGGCGACCGCCTTGCATAAGCCGCTGACCCAAGTGCCGGATCCGTTTGGCGAAGAAAGCTCTTTTGCCGCGCAGAACAACCGCCGCTTGCGGAGCTTTCTCGATGGGTTTGGTTTTGATTACGAATTCAAATCATCGACCGAAACCTACCAGTCAGGCGCGTTCGACGACGCCCTGATCCGCATGGCCGAAGTCTATGAAGACGTCATGGGCATTATGCTGCCCACGCTCGGCGCCGAGCGCAAGGCGACGTACTCGCCCTTCCTGCCGATCTCTCCGGTCAGCGGAAAGGTGCTGCAAGTGCCGATGCTCAACGTTGACGCCAAAGCCGGGACCATCACGTATATCGAGCCAGAGACAGGCGAAGAAATCACCCAGCCGGTTACTGGCGGCGCGTGCAAGGTACAGTGGAAGCCCGATTGGGCGCTGCGTTGGTATGCTTTGCAGGTGGATTACGAGATGTACGGCAAAGACCTGATCGACAGCGCCAAGATTGCAGCGCGGATCACCAAAGCGCTGGGTGGTCGCGGGCCAGAGGGCTTTTCATACGAGCTGTTCCTCGACGAGCAGGGCCAAAAGATCTCCAAGTCCAAAGGCAACGGCTTGTCCATCGAGGAATGGTTGGAGTACGGCCCAGCTGAGTCCTTGTCACTCTACATGTTCCAACGTCCGCGCACGGCAAAGAAGCTGCATTTCGATGTCATCCCCAAAGCAGTCGATGACTACGTAACCTTTGTCGAGAAATTCCCCGGTGAGGCTGGTGAAAAGCAGTTGGAGAACCCCGCTTGGCACATCCACGGCGGCGAGCGTGTTCCCAACGGTGAAGAGGGCGTGTCGTTCGGTATGCTGCTTAATCTCGCGTCCGTGGTTAATGCGTCGGAGGCGAGCGTGCTCTGGGCCTTTATCCAGCGCTATCGCCCTGCTGCCAGCCCGGAAACCACCCCGTTTTTGGCCAAGTTGGTTGACCACGCCGTGCGCTACTACCGCGACCGGGTTGCGCCAACCAAATCCTACCGCGCCCCAACCGAAGCGGAAGTGGCTGCCTTTACCGCACTGCACGAAGCACTGGCTGCATTCGAAGGGCAGGATGCAACAGCCGAAGACTTGCAAACGGCGGTCTTTACCGTGGGCAAGGGCGCAAACTACGAGAACCTGCGCGCGTGGTTCCAAGCCTTGTATCAGGTGCTGCTGGGGCAGGATCAGGGGCCGCGCTTTGGATCCTTTATTGCGCTCTATGGCGTGGCTGAAACACGGGAATTGTTGATGCAGGGCATCAAGGGCGAGTTGGCAGCATGAGCCTGATCTATCACATGGCGCACCAGTCCGACTGGGACGCCGCCCATGGCACGGGCGCCTATCATGGCTCCGCTGATGATGTGCGGGACGGTTTCATCCACTTTTCAGCAGGCTCGCTGATTGCTGAGTCGGCGGCGAAACACCGTGCGGGACAAGCGGATTTGCGGCTGATTTGTTGCGAGGCTGAGGCCTTGGGCGAAGCGCTGAAGTGGGAACGGTCCCGCAATGGGATCGACTTCCCCCACTTGTATCGTGCGCTCGACCCTGCTGAAGCGCTGTGGTCGGTTCCCCTGCCGTTGGATGACAAGGGCGTGCATGTTTTCCCTGAGGATTTAGCCTGATCTATGTGGTCTCTCGCCCCCGCTTTGCTGCGTGCTTTCGACCCTGAAACCGCTCACCGCCTGACCATTCGTGGGCTGTCGTTGGGCCTGCATCCCCGATTTCGCGACCGCCGGGCTGAGCCTGTGGCGCGGGTGTTTGGCAAGGATCTTCCCAACCGCTTGGGACTGGCAGCAGGCTTTGATAAGGACGCTGAGGCCGTCGCAGCGCTGGCAGCGCTTGGGTTTGGCGCTGTCGAGATTGGCTCTGTCACGCCAAAACCGCAGCCGGGCAACCCCCGCCCCCGCGTCTTTCGCCTGCCCGAAGATCAAGCGGTGATCAACCGCTACGGCTTTAACTCAGGCGGGCACGATATTGTTCGCCGCAATCTTGACCGCCTGCGCCCAAACCAGCGCCCGCCGCTGCTGGGTGTCAATTTGGGGGCCAACAAGACCTCTGAGAACGTCCCTGCTGACTTTGCGCTGGGCGTGAGCAGGTTTGCCGACATCGCCGACTACTTGGTGATCAACGTGTCCAGCCCGAATACGCCGGGCTTGCGCGATCATCAGACGATCGACGCGCTGGGCCGGATCCTCGATCTGGCGTTGGACGCGCGCGCGCAGACCAGCGCGACGCCGATCATGCTCAAGATTGCGCCAGACCTCGCGGACGGCGATGTCGCGGCGATTGTGGAACTGGCGCTGGATCGCGGCATCGAAGGGCTGATTGCCACCAATACGACCATCGGTCGCCCCGACGATCTGCGCAGCACAGGGTCAGCGCGGGGCGAAAGCGGCGGTTTGTCGGGTCAGCCGTTGTTCGAGCGCGCCACCGACGTGCTCACCGCCATTCGCGAGCAGGCTGACGACCGCCTCGTGGTCTTTGGCACCGGCGGCGTCGCAACCCCTGAACAAGCGCAGGAAAAGGTTCGGCGCGGTGCGGATGTAGTGCAGCTCTATACCGGCTTGATTTATGGCGGTCCGGCGCTGGTTAAACCGTTGATTGGTGCTGTGTCCAAACCGGCCAAGACGCACCGTGTGACCGGGCTCAATCAACTGCTGGACCAGCAAGGCTATCGCGGTTTGATCGTCGATCTTTGGGGTGTCATGCACGACGGCAAGACCCTGTTCCCCGAGGCGGTCGAAGCGCTCCGCCGGGCGCGACAGCGGGGGGTTCAGGTGCAGTTCCTGTCCAACGCGCCCCGCCGAGCAGACTCGATTGCTGCGTTGCTGGCCGGCATGGGTATGGCCGCAAAAGACTATGACGGCATTGTTTCCAGCGGTGAAGAAAGCTGGCAGGCGATGAAGGACCGCAGCGACCCGTTTTACGCCGCGTTGGGCCGACGCTGCTT
>ENA-OQVM01002324-OQVM01002324.1-marine-metagenome-genome-assembly--contig:-NODE-2324-length-22483-cov-6.684861_pt1 | contig 22483 bp, 29 predicted proteins | sample MGYA00237776_ERZ505498 | MGnify/ENA primary metagenome ERZ505498 (study PRJEB26159, sample SAMN06265151) | marine metagenome | isolation source: Helgoland LTER site | place: Germany:Helgoland, sampling... | reverse complement strand
ATGCTACCATTGATGGTCTCATCGAAGCGCGCAAACAGGCACGCGCCAACCGTGAATTTGCCAAAGCTGATGAAATTCGTGATCAATTGACGGGTGCCGGCATTATTCTTGAAGATAGCGCCGATGGGACGATTTGGCGGCGACGCTAGCAATGATTGGGCATTTTTGCTAAACCGATGCCGCATAGGCGGGCATAGATCGGCTTGTCGGCACGTCATTGCCGGTCAGAGGCGGTAGGAGATTACCAATGGGTAGCGATAAAATATGGTTGTTTGACACCACATTACGCGATGGCGGGCAAACCCGCGGCGTCGATTTTTCGCGCGCCGATAAGGTTGCTATTGCCCATGCGCTTGATGATATCGGCATTGATTATATCGAAGCTGGCTGGCCAGGGGCAAACCCGACCGATGATGCGTTTTTTGCCAAGCCGCCAAAAATGAAAAATGCCAAGCTTGTTTCCTTTGGCATGACCCGCCGCGGTGGCCGCAGTACAGCGAATGATCCGGGATTGAGTGCGGTGATTGATGCCGAGGTTGACGCATCTTGCCTTGTCGGAAAAACATGGGATTTCCATGTAAAAACGGCATTGAACACAACGCTTGATGAAAATCTGGAAATGATCCGTCAATCGCTGATTGCCGCGGCTGATCGAGGCCGCGAGCCGATGTTTGATTGCGAACATTTCTTTGATGGTTACAAAAATAACCCTGATTTTGCGCTTGATTGTATTCGTGCGGCCAATGAAGGCGGTGCAACATGGGTTGTTCTTTGCGACACAAATGGCGGCACGCTTCCCGATGAAGTGTTCGATATTGTCAGCGCTGTTCACAAAAAAATGCCTGATATTCGCTTGGGAATCCATTGTCATAATGATGCTGGTGTTGCCGTGGCAAATTCGTTGGCAGCGATTGCCGCTGGGGCACGTCAGGTGCAAGGCACAATTAACGGGCTTGGCGAAAGATGCGGCAATGCAAATCTGATTTCGCTTATCCCTAGTTTGGTGCTGAAGACCGATTATGAAACCAGCATTTCCGAGGCCAATCTTCCGAAATTGATGGGTTTGTCACGGTTTCTTGACGATCGGTTGAATCGGGCACCGGATGCCCATGCGCCCTATGTTGGCGCGGCGGCCTTTGCCCATAAGGGCGGGTTGCACGCATCTGCCGCGCAAAAAGACCCGCGCACTTATGAACATGTACCGCCGGAAAAGGTTGGGAATGAGCGGCATTATCTTGTCTCGGATCAGGCTGGTCGTTCGAACATGCTGGCGCGGTTTGCCCAGTTCAAGATCGAGATTGACCCCAAGGATGAACGGCTCGACACGCTGATCAGCGTTGTGAAGGCAAAGGAATTTGAAGGCTGGGCTTTTGATTCTGCCGAAGCCAGTTTTGAGCTTCTTGCCCGTCAGATGCTTGGGGAAGTGCCGGAATATTTCCGTATTGGCCGGTTCCGCGTCATGGATGAGCGCCGGTTTAATGCGCGTGGTGAATTGGTTGTTGAATCCGAAGCCACAACAACAATTTTTGTTGGTGATGATTGTTTCCATGAAGCCGCCATTGGCAATGGTCCGGTGAATGCGGTCGATACTGCCATGCGCAAGGCGTTGGTTGCTGCCTATCCATCGCTGGCCGATGTCGAACTGGTTGATTATAAGGTTCGCATTCTTGATGCAGCCGAAGGGTCGGGAACCGGTGCTGTGACCCGTGTGATGATCGAATTTTGCGTTCCGGGCGGCCCTGTCTGGCGCACCGTTGGTCTATCGACCAATATTATCGATGCGTCGGTTGCCGCGCTTGGTGATGGCATGATCTGGAAATTGCAGCATGATAAGATTGCTGGTCCAAAGTCGATTTCAAAATGACAATCCTGCCAACCGCGCCAATTGTGATTTTGGCGCGCCCGCAAATGGGCGAAAATATTGGATCGGCTGCCCGCGCCATGATGAATTGTGGGCTGAGTGATCTTCGGCTTGTCGCACCGCGCGATGGCTGGCCAAACCCTGCGGCATTGCCAATGGCCGCGGGGGGAAGCGAAATCATTGAAAATGCGCGTGTTTACGACAATTTGGCTGATGCGGCTTTTGATGTGTCATTAATGGTGGCGGCCAGTGCCAGACGGCGTGATTTGCCGATTAAAAGCGCTGATCCGCGCGCCGCTGCCATGATGATGCTGGCGCATGAGCGGCAATCAATGGCATCACCCGCCGATGTGGCATCATCCGGCAGGGTTGCAATGCTGTTTGGACCCGAAGCCTCAGGGCTTGATAATGATGAGGTTGTGCTTGCTGATATTCTTGTGACCGCGCCATTAAACCCGTCTTACCCATCATTGAACCTGGCGCAGGCGGTTTTGTTGATGGCATGGGAATGGCGAATGGCTGCCTATCTTGCAAGCCAGCAAGGCGATGCTGCAGCTTCAGATCAATCAGATTTGGATCAATTGGCAAAACCAGTCATGCCGGATGCGCCCCCAGCCTCGATCAAAGAGCGTGATTTTCTCTTTCAGCGACTTGAAGCCGCGCTTGATGATGGCGGTTTTTTCACTGCACCCGATATGAGCCATGTGGTCAAACGGAATTTACGCGCATTTTTCACGCGGGCAGCCCCGTCAGCGCAGGAAATTAGCACGCTTCACGGCGTGATTCAGGCGCTAACACGAAAACGCGACTAGCCAATGGCGAAATATGTTTGACAAATGGGTCAAATGCTCATATTTTCCGGCAAATTCTCGGGAACGCGGATTGCACCAGCGGGGTGTGATGCCGGTCAAAATACCAGCCTTGGCTGATATGGCGACCCTACCGGGGCAACAACGGAAAAAGGAGCCAATCAATGGCAAAGTCCGATCATAAGCGGCACTCCTCAAAGCATAAAATCGACCGCCGTCTTGGTGTAAACCTGTGGGGTCGCCCAAAATCACCTGTAAATTCACGCGAATATGGACCGGGCCAGCATGGTCAGCGCCGCAAAAAGCCAACCGATTTTGGTGTGCAGCTGATGGCCAAGCAAAAGCTGAAAGGCTATTACGGCAATATCGGTGAAAAGCAGTTCAAAAAATATTACGCCGAAGCTGTTCGTCGCCGCGGTGATACAGGCCAGAATCTTGTTGGTATTCTTGAATGCCGTCTGGATGCCGTATTGTACCGCGCCAAGTTGGTGCCAACCGTTTTTGCGGCACGTCAGACGATCAACCACGGCCATGTCATGCTAAATGGCAAGCGCTGTAACATTGCATCAGTGATGTTAAAGCCCGGCGATGTGATTAGCCTTAAAGAAAAGGCCAAGAACATTCCTGCGGTTCTTGAAGCGATTGCTTCGGTCGAGCGCGATGTGCCAGAATATGTTGATGCTGATCATAATAAATTTACGGCAACTTTTGTTCGGGTGCCAAGCCTTGACGAAGTGCCTTATCCAGTTCAGATGGAACCAAATCTGGTGGTCGAATATTACTCACGTTAAATCGTGATGGCTGGCCAAGGCTGCCACAAAACAACGAAGTTATTTAAAAAAGGGCGGCTCGAAAGTGCCGCCTTTTTTATTGCGATATCGCCTGATTATATGCAGATGATTATGGCGGTGCCGGTTTGTGCCGGTTCTGTTAATGCAGTTTTGGTAAAAGGCTTTTCATGCTAATATCTGGGCATGAACATATGTCGTGCGTTATTAAGCGATGCGCCAAATCTGGTTCGTCTGGCACATGAAGCCTATCGGCATTATATCGCTCGCATTGGCCGTCCGCCGGCACCGATGCTTGCCGATTTTACCCGCCATATTACTGATGACACAGTTTTTATTGCAACAAATGACATGATTTGCGGTTATGTGGTGCTTTGCCATGACTTGGTTTGCTGGCGGCTTGATAATATCGCCGTTGCGCCATCAAATCAGGGGCAGGGTATTGGGGCGGCATTAATCCGGCATAGCGAATTCTTCATGGCAAAAAGGCGGGCAGTGTCTTATCAGCTCTACACAAATGACTTAATGCATGAAAATATTAATTGGTATCGTAATTCTGGTTTTCGCGAGATTGCGCGTCGTGAAGAACATGGATTTAAGCGGGTCTATTTTGAAAAGACGATTCACCAACCATAGAGGTTTCCAATGAATGATAGCGATACTGACGCAAAAACCGGCTGGCCTGAGCGATATTATGCGGTGATTTTCACCGCCCAGCGCAGCCTAAGCGGCGATGATATGTATGAAATTACCGCTGATCGCATGGTGACTCTGGCACAGCAACAGCCCGGCTTTCTTGGGGTTGAATCGGTTCGGGGTGATGATGGGATTGGCATCACTGTTTCCTATTGGACCGGTCGTGATGCGATTACGCAATGGCGCGGCCATGCCGAACATATGGTTGCCCAAGCGATGGGACGGCAGGAATTTTATGATTGGTACCGGATACGCATTGCCGAGGTTGTGTCGGAACGCGCGTTCATGTCGGATAATATCGTTGAAAGCCACACCGCCGACTAGGGCTTTGCCAATAAATGCCAGCGGTGTGGTTTTGGTTGTCTCGCCAGCCTAGCTTGGCTGGACGTTAATGCCATGTGTTTGAAACATTTCGGTCAATTCGCCCGTTTCATACATTTCACGAATGATGTCACAGCCGCCAACAAATTCGCCTTTTACATAAAGCTGTGGGATCGTTGGCCAATCCGAATAGGCCTTGATGCCTTCGCGGATATTGTCGTCTTCCAACACATTTATGCCGCGAAATTTAACGCCAAGATGCGATAGAACGCCCACAACCGCTGCGGAAAAACCGCATTGTGGAAAGACTGGTGTACCTTTCATGAAAAGCACAACTTGTTCGCTGCCAATTTCATTATCAATGCGGGTCTTGAGTGCATCATCCAACATTATTTTGCTCCTAAAACTGGGTATCATGCCCTGTTGGTAACGGGAATTTAATTTTGCGGTGCCGATGTTTGCAGGGCGAGTGCGTGTAACTCCCCGCCCATACGGCCACCAAGTGCCTTGTAAACCATCTGATGCTGCTGAACACGATTCTTGCCAGCAAAGGCGCTAGAGATCACGTTGCAGGCGTAATGATCGCCATCGCCGCGTAAATCTTCGATGGTGATGATGGCATCTGGAAAGGCGGCCTTGATCAGATTTTCGATTTCACTTGCTGCCATTGCCATGGTTGCTGCTCCTTTTCATGCCGCTTGGCTAAATGCTGTTTTGGCGATTACCTGCTGACTAGCCAGCCATCAATGCCGGAATACAGCCCTCAAACACAGCATTCAGATCTGCTATTGATATGGTGTCATTGTCACCAAATTTCAATTCGCCTTGATCGGAAACCATACCAAGTTTTGTGATGTCAATACCAGCCTCTTTTGCCGCGGCGATCAGCGCTTGACTGTCGGCTGTTGTGACAACAAACCGCGCTTGGTCTTCGCCAAAGGCCCAGCCGTGAAGATTGCCGGTCTTTGGCACTGCAATTTCAGCCCCAAATCCAGACCGCATGGCCATTTCGGCAATGGCAACAGCAAGCCCGCCATCAGCAATGTCATGGGCCGCGCTGATACCGCCGCCAAGGATCTGCTGGCGAACAAAACTGCCGGTTTTCTGTTCGGCCACAAGGTCAAGCGGTGGCGGCGCATAAATGCCATCATCGCCATGGTGCTGCTGATAGATGGATGCGCCAAGCCAGCCATCATCGGCTTTATCGCTTTGCCCGATTACGAAAATATCTTGATCTGCGGCAACAAAGCAATTGCCGACAGCGTCATCAACATTCTCGATCACCCCAACCATACCGATTACCGGACAGGGCTGGATGGCCTTGCCATCAGTTTCATTATAAAGCGATACATTGCCTGATACGACGGGCGTATCGAGCTGGCGTGCCGCATCGCCCATACCAAGCACTGACTCAACAAGCTGGGTCATGATTTCCGGCTTTTCGGGATTGCCAAAATTCAGGTTATTGGTAATCGCCAATGGCGTTGCGCCAATTGCCGACAGATTGCGATAGGCTTCGGCGACTGCCTGTGCGCCACCCATTTTCGGGTCGGCCTCAACATAGCGCGGCGTGCAATCGGTACTCATCGCAAGGCCGCGTTTGCTGCCATGAACCCTGACCAATGCAGCATCACCGCCCGGCCCAGCGATGGTGTCGGCCATCACCTGACTGTCATATTGCTCATAGATCCAGCGGCGGCTGGCAAGATCAACATGACCAAGCATGGTTTTCAACATATTGGTAATGGGGGCATCATTGGTGATATCGCTGCTGGCAAGCTGTTTGCGAGTTGGTGCATCACCATGCGGGCGGTCATATTCCGGCGCATCATCGACCAATGGACCAATCGGAATGTCACAGGCGGTACCGCCATCTTTCAGCAGGATTAATCGGCCAGTTTCGGTCACGCGGCCAATTGGCATGAAATCAAGATCCCATTTATTGAAAATGGCGCGTGCGGTTTCGGTTGCATCGGGTTTCAGCACCATCAGCATCCGTTCTTGTGATTCCGACAGCATCAATTCATAGGCTGACATATTTTCTTCGCGGGCAGGCACAAGATCGAGATCAATCTCCATGCCAAGTCCGCCTTTTGATGCCATTTCGACCGATGATGAGGTCAGTCCAGCCGCGCCCATATCCTGAATCGATAAAACCGAGTCAGAGGCCATCAGCTCTAGGCAGGCCTCCATTAGCAATTTTCCGGTAAAAGGATCACCAACCTGAACGGTTGGCCGCTTGCTTTCGGTTTCGTCAGAAAATTCAGCCGATGCCATGGTTGCGCCATGAATGCCGTCACGGCCGGTTTTGGCACCAACATAAATCACTGGATTGCCCGGGCCTGTTGCGGCCGAGCGGAAAATACGATCGCTATTGGCAAGGCCAACCGCCATGGCATTAACCAAAATATTGCCGTTATAGGATTTGTCGAAATTGACCTCGCCGCCAACGGTTGGAATGCCGATGCAATTGCCATAGCCGCCAATGCCCGATACAACGCCGCCAACAAGATGGCGGGTTTTTTCATGCTCAGCCGCGCCAAACCGAAGCGCGTTTAACAGCGCCACAGGCCGCGCGCCCATGGTGAAGACATCGCGCAAAATACCGCCAACGCCGGTTGCCGCACCCTGATATGGCTCGATAAAAGAAGGGTGGTTATGGCTTTCGATTTTGAAAATGGCAGCAAGCCCATCACCAATATCAACCGCACCGGCATTTTCGCCGGGTCCTTCAATGACTTGTGGGCCGTCAATGGGCAGGGTTTTCAACCATTTCTTTGATGATTTATACGAACAATGCTCCGACCACATGGCCGAAAAAATGCCAAGCTCACATAAGTTTGGCGTGCGACCAAGACGCTGATTGATCAGATCCCATTCATCACGCGACAAGCCCATTGTGGCGGCGTTTTCAAAAGTCATTACATCCGATGCTGAAGTCATGATACCAGCGCCTCAAGAGATTTTAACAGGAATTTGGCACCATCAGTGCCGCCATGTAATTTAGACATGGCGCGTTCAGGATGTGGCATCATGCCAAGAACGCGGCCATTGCTTGATAACACACCGGCAATATCACGCGATGCCCCATTCGGATTGACCGGCCCGCCAGCATCGCTGGCGGCATAGCGGAACGCCACCTGACCATTGCCTTCGATCCGGTCAAGCTCGTCCGCATCGGCAAAATAATTGCCCTCATTATGGGCGATCGGAATTGTCAGATCTTCGCCAAGATCAAGACCGGCGGTAAAGGGCGAGGCCAAGGTTTCACAAGGCCGCAATCCAACATTGCGGCAGCTGAATTTCAAACCGGCATTGCGGATCAGAACCCCCGGAACCATGCCGGTTTCGGTTAGAATCTGAAAGCCGTTGCAAATGCCCATCACCGCACCGCCGCGCGCTGCATGATCAAGCACAGCATTCATGATCGGCGAGCGGCCAGCAAGCGCGCCGCAGCGCAGATAATCGCCAAATGAAAAGCCACCCGGAATGATCACAAGGTCGGCAGCGTCAAGCGAAGCTTCTTTATGCCAGACAAGGGCAGGGCGGCGGGACGTCAATTGTTCGATGGCAACCATCATATCCCGATCGCAATTCGATCCTGGGAAAACAATGATGGCAACACGCAAGGCTGAGAGGGTCATGGTCTTTTTCGCATTACTGGTTAGGGGTGACGCGGTGATACATCCAAATCTATTGTTCGTCCGGAATGTCGATTGAATAATCCTCAATCACTGTGTTCGACAGCAATGTTTCGCACATGCGGGCAACGCGCTGGCGAAGCCGTGCCGGATCGGTTTCGTCGATTTCAAGCAGAATTTGCTTTCCAACCCGCACATCACCAACCTCGCTAAAGCCAAGATCATTGAGTGAATGCGAGATTGCCCGACCTTGCGGGTCAAGAACACCTTCTTTTAGTGATATATTTACAATGGCTTGCATCTTTATGCCCTTTATTGTTGTGGTCTATGCATGGCGCGGTCGCCATTTACGAGTCGATTTGCGGCACCTTGACACCAAGGCGCCGTGCAATTTCCTGATAGGCCTCGACAAGCCCGCCCAAATCGCGGCGAAACCGGTCTTTATCCATTTTCTCGTTGGTTTCTGCATCCCAAAGGCGACAATTATCGGGGCTGATTTCATCAGCAAGCATGATTTCAACGCCATCTTCAGTGTCATAACGTCCAAATTCCAGCTTGAAATCAATCAGCCGGACGCCAATTCCAAGAAACAGGCCAGTCAGAAAATCATTAATGCGTAATGTGTCTTCGACAATGATTTCCATTTCTTCCGGTGTGGCCCAGCCAAACGTGAAAATATGCTCTGGTGCAATAATCGGATCACCAAGGCTATCGTCTTTCAGGCAAAATTCAACAAGGGTGTTGTTTAGCATTGACCCTTCTTCAAGCCCAAGACGCGGGCAGATGGATCCGGCAGCAACATTGCGAACCACCACTTCAACCGGAATGATTTCCAATTTGCGGATCAGCTGTTCGCGATCGCTGATGCGGCTGATGAAATGGTTGGGAATGCCAAGTTCGCCAACGGCCATCATGATATGTTCGCTGATGTAATTATTTAAAATGCCCTTGCCGGAAATCACGTCTTTTTTCTGCGCATTAAAAGCGGTTGCATCATCTTTGAAATGCTGGATTAGCGTGCCATCTTCTGGGCCTTCAAAGATGACTTTGGCCTTGCCTTCATAGAGCGGTGTCTTTTGTGTCATGGTGTAAACCCTAGTTTCTGCCAGATCATGGCCTCATTTTAATGAATTAGCCAAAAACCCGATCAAAGATTGTGTCGACATGGCGGAAATGCTGTTCAAGATCGAAAAGCGCGTCAAGCTCGCTGCTTGTCAGTTTGGCCGCTACATCTTCATCGGCTTTTAACTTATCAAGATAGCTGCCGCCCTCGGCCCAGATTTTCATCGCATTGCGCTGAACATAGACATAGGAGTCTTCGCGGCTCACCCCTTTTTGCGTGAGTGCTAGCAACACCTGCTGTGAATGTACAAGCCCGCCAAGCTTGTCGAGATTAGCCTGCATTGTCTCAGGATAGATCAACAGGTTTTCAATCACGCCAGCCAGACGATGAAGCGCAAAATCAAGCCCGATGGTGGCATCAGGGGCGAAAACGCGCTCAACCGATGAATGCGAGATATCGCGCTCATGCCATAGCGCCACATTTTCCAATGCAGGCACGACCGCAGCACGAACAATACGGGCAATCCCAGTCAAATTCTCGGTCAGAACCGGATTGCGCTTATGCGGCATGGCTGATGACCCTTTTTGGCCAGCCGAGAAAAATTCTTCAGCCTCACGCACTTCGGTGCGCTGAAGATGCCGGATTTCGGTTGCAAGCCGTTCAACCGAACTTGCCACGACGCCAAGCACGGCAAAGAACATGGCATGACGATCACGCGGAATCACCTGCGTTGACACAGGCTCAATCGTCAGCCCCATCTTGTCGGCAACATGGGCTTCGACCGCCGGATCAATATGCGCGAATGTGCCAACCGCGCCTGAAATGGCACAGGTGGCGATTTCGCGTTTGGCGGCGACAAGCCGTTCACGGCAGCGGCTAAATTCGGCGTAAAAACCGGCCAGTTTCAACCCAAAGGTAACGGGTTCGGCATGGATGCCATGACTGCGGCCAATGGTCGGCGTGCGCTTATGTTCAAAGGCGCGCTTTTTCAGCCCGGCAAGTAACCGGTCAATTCCCTCGATCAGCAGATCACTTGCCCGCGCCATCTGCACCGACAAGGTGGTGTCAAGAACATCAGATGAGGTCATGCCCTGATGAACAAAGCGCGCATCTTCGCCAATATATTCGGCCAGATTGGTCAGGAATGCGATCACATCATGTTTGGTTTCGCGCTCAATCTCATTGATTCGGTCAATGTCAAAGGCGCCTTTTTCCCAAACTATGGCGGCTGCCGATGCGGGGATTACCCCCAATTTTGCCTGTGCGTCACAGGCATGTGCTTCGATTTCAAACCAAATCTGGAACTTGCTTTCCTCAGACCAGATGGCGCTCATTTCCGGTCGGGAATATCGCGGGATCATAACTCTAATACCTTTTGCGTTAAATGGAGGTTGGTTGTACCATTGAGATGCGCAAAAAGCCAGCGCATAACTAGCCATTGTGGCTATTTTGCAAGGGGGCATCTACATGCTGATTCGCCGATTGGTTGTTACCGCTTTGATGCGTGTTGCGCAAAACCCTGCCGTGCAGAAAAAGGCTGGCGAAGTGGCGGGCAAGGCGCTTGATGCGGCGCGGCCATCATTGCTGCGGGCAAGTCGGAAAGCGGGTGAATTAACCCGCAAAGCCGCCAAAAAAATATCGGACGATCGCTAAGCACCGCTTTGCCGCGATAAAGCCATGATTTTACAGATGGCCAAGGCTTTTAAAACTGACGCAACTGGTGCCAGCAACGATCAAATGATCATGAAGCGCAATGCCCATCACCGCCAACGCCTTTTTAATGTCTTTTGTCACTTCGATATCGGCGCGTGAAGGCTTGGTTTCTGCGCCCGGATGATTATGCACAATGATAACCGCATGGGCGAAATGCCGGAGCGCGAGATTAACGATTTCACGCGGATAGACCGAGGTTTGATTGACCGTTCCGCGTGAAACCGTCTCATCAGCAATCAAACGGTTTTGGCTATCAAGGCATAAAACCATCACATATTCGATTGGTTCATGTGCCAGTTTGCTGATGCAATAATCCTGAACTTCCATCCAATGCGTCAAAACCGGCTTTCCCTTGACGCGTGAATGGCTGATCTGAAGACCGGCGGCTTCAGCAATTTTTACCGCGGCAATCGCGGCATCACCCATATCTTTGATTGGACGAAGCTCATCAGGGCTGGCACGCAGAACTGCCGACAGGCTTTTGAATGTTTTGATCAGCCTTTTGGCCAAAGGTTTGGTATCGCCGCGTGGTGCCCTAGCATAAAGTAGCATTTCCAAAATTTCTAATTCGGTAAGGGCGGCACTACCTTTTTCAAGCAATTTACCGCGCATGCGGGCGCGGTGTCCCTTGGCATGGTCAGCTGGCGTGGCGCGTTTGCCCGAATCTGGTGAAGGTTTGGTCATATCCAAACAGATAACCCAAACGGATTAAAAGTCGGTTAACCGCAGTGCTTTTTGAAATTTAACGAGTCGCTTGTTAGCCGTTATAGGGTGGCAGGGTGAAACCAGCTGGCGAAAGCGTGAAAATTTCAGCATCGCCATCGGTAATGCCAATGGAATGTTCAAATTGGGCAGACAGGCTTTTATCGCGCGTTACCGCCGTCCAGCCATCATGTAGAATTTTGGTTTCCGCCCGACCAGCATTGATCATTGGTTCGATGGTGAAAATCATCCCCGGTTCAAGAATCATTCCACTGCCGGCTTCGCCATAATGCAAAACCGTAGGGGCGGTGTGAAATACCTGTCCAAGACCATGGCCGGTAAAGTCACGAACCACCGAAAAGCGGCAGGATTCGGCATAGGATTGGATTGCATGGCCAATATCGCCAAGCGTGTTTCCGGCACGCGCCGCCGCGATGCCGCGCATCAGGCAGTCATAGGTCACTTCGGTCAGGCGCTTGGCTTTGATCGACGGCGCGCCAACATAGAACATGCGCGATGTATCGCCGTACCAGCTATCAAGAATGACAGTAATGTCGATATTCAGAATATCACCATCACGAAGCGTTTTTGGCCCGGGGATTCCGTGACAAACAACATGATTAAGCGAAATGCAGGTCGATTTTGGAAAGCCTTTATAATTCAGCGGCGCGGGGGTGGCACCATGCGCCAGAATATAGTCATGACATAAACGATCGAGATGTTCGGTGCTGGCACCGGCAATCACATGCGGGGTGATCATGTCCAGCACTTCGGCGGCAAGGCGGCCTGCTTTATGCATGCCAGCAAAGCCTTCGGCACCATGTCGTATCACTGTTTCGCTTCGCATTGTCATCTCTATGGCGGCGGCAGATCAAAGCACGCCTTGTCTTTTTGAATGATGTAATGCCGCTGGGATAGCATATTTTGCCAATCGCGAAACCTATAAACTGTAATTCTTGCGGTTGATCGGGGCATTGACGCATCAAGTCATTTGACAGTTTGGTTATATTTCAGCAAAGTCTGCCATCTTCATTTATCCGCATTTTCAAGGTTTTCACTCATGTCATCTTCTGCGAATCCTACCGCCGCCATTATTGTGATTGGCGATGAAATCCTGTCTGGCCGCACCAAAGACAAAAATATTGGCTGGCTTGCCGAACAGCTTGGCGCGCAGGGGATACAGCTTGGCGAGGCGCGGGTTATTGCCGATAAAAAACAGACCATCATTGATACGGTTCAAACATTGTCAAAGACGTATGATCTGGTCTTTACCAGTGGCGGCATCGGGCCAACGCATGACGATATCACAACCGATGCTGTGGCCGCCGCGTTCAATGTGCCGGTGATCCGCCATCCAGAGGCTGAACGTCGGCTTATTGCCCATTATGCCAATACCGATCTGGAATTTAACGCCGCACGTCAAAAAATGGCCGATATTCCAGATACGGCCGCATTGATTGATAACCCATTATCGGCGGCACCTGGCTATATCATTGGCAATGTTCATGTTCTGCCCGGGGTGCCAACCATCTTGCAGGCCATGTTTGAAGGGTTGAAACATAGATTACCCGGCGGTGTTGTGATGACACGGATCACGGTTCAATGTTCAACCGGTGAGGGCAATATCGCCACCATTCTTGCCGATGTCGAGGCGCGCCATGATGGGGTTAGCATTGGCAGCTATCCATGGATGAAGCCCGGTCAATTTGGCACGGCGATTGTTGTGAGCGGACTTGATGTTGCGGTGACCACCAGCGCGGCAAAAACGGTTGAGGCCGAAGTGCGCGCTTTTGGTGCCGAGGCGAATATCGTCAATGCTGATGGCACTTTGGCAGAGTAACCAATATCCAAGGGCGGCATGGCGTTTAACTTGGCTGGCCGAACTTTCAAAGCCCGAAAGGGCCTAACCCCAAGGACCTTTTGGCCGGCTGGGTTTTGATGAAGGGATAGAACTTCGCATTGATTGATTTGTGTTACGGCGAAATCGTTTGCGGGCATCTTGCTTCATCTCGTCAAAGCTGATTGGCCGTCCTGACCATGTTCTTGGTGGCTGGCCGCGGTCAAATAACGAAATGTGACTTTTCTTGAAAAAAGGGATCAGTGCCAGACCTGCCAAAAAGCCGCCAATATGCGCGATATAGGCAACCCCGCCGCCATCACCGCTAAACGATTGTGGCGCGGCGGCAAATTGAAGGCCAATCCAGCCACCAAGAACCAGCCATGCTGGCAAATTGATAAAACGGAAAAACACAATCACGATGAAAAGACAGCGCACCGCCGCCTTTGGGTGAAGCATCAGATAGGCGCCCAAAACACCGGCAATGCCGCCTGATGCGCCAACCATTGGCACTTGTGATGACGGGTCAATCAGGCCTTGTGCCAATGCCGCGAATGCGCCGCATAATAAATAGAAAATAATAAAGCGGCCACGCCCCATTGAATCTTCGACATTATCGCCAAAAATCCATAAATACAGCATGTTGCCACCAAGATGTAGCCAGCCACCATGCAAAAACATCGAAGTGATAAAGGTTGCCCAGTTTGGAACAATGATAAATTCGGCGGGAAGCGTTTCACCTTGAAACACAATTGCCGGAACAAAGCCGAATTGGTAAATCGCCACTTCGGCGGCAATGCCATCAAGCGATTGCTGCCAGAAAAAGGCAAAAACACAGGCAGCGATAATCAACCATACGATAACCGGCCTTCGGCTCGTGGCATTTTCATCAAAAAGCGGAAAGAAAAACATGATTTTGTCCGAAGGTGATTATCAACAGCAATCTAACGCGCCCAAGCAGCAACGGCAAACAACTTTCACAAATAGGCAGTCATGGCCATGACGTGATTGCGCGAATGTGCCGTGACGCGGCGATGCGAATGTGCCGTGACGCGGTTGTGCGGTTGCGCGAATGATGATTCTGAACATCACCAACGGCAATTGGGACTCACCATAATGGCGGATGTTCGGATAATTCACGGTTTTGGTGATTAGGCTCTTGCCAAAATGCCGCGATCAGGGGGCAAAGCTTGGCCGGGCGATTGATCAATTCTTGCGCCATGATGCAAACTTGTTTATGCCGGAAATACTGGAAATACCGGTTTTATCATAGGAGTTTTGGGGTGTCAGTCGGTTCTATTGATTTTGGTGATTATATCGCCAGCTATCCGGATTTTCCAAAAACCGGCATTTTGTTTCGTGATATCAGCCCGCTATTGGCATCTGCCGAGGGCATGGCACAAGCGGCTGATCAGTTTGCCGCGCAATTATCCGGTTTTGATATTGATTTGATTGCTGGCATTGAATCGCGCGGTTTTCTGTTTTCCACTTTGTTGGCATCGCGGTTGAATATCGGGTCAATGATGGTTCGCAAACCCGGGAAATTGCCCGGCACGCTGGTGCGGGCTGGATATGATCTTGAATATGGCACTGCTGAATTGACGATTCAGCAAGATGCGCCCATCCAAGGCCGGTCGGTTCTGATCATTGATGATCTTCTTGCCACTGGCGGAACGATGCTTGCTGCCAAAACATTGCTTGAATCATGCGGTGCTATTGTTCCTGCCGGTGCCGTGGTGATCGAATTGGTGGCACTTGGCGGCCGCGCCGCGTTGAATATGCCGCTTATCACGCTAAAGGCGTATGATGACTAGATTTGATCCGCAAATAACGCTTCTGGTTGTCGCGCTTGAAGATGAGCTTCCGCGTGACATGGCCGCCGGTTGGACCATTGTTTATACCGGTGTCGGCAAGGTGAATGCGGCCATTGCCCTTGGCGATGCTATTGCCATGCACCAGCCAAAACAGGTGGTGAATTATGGCAGCGCAGGTGCGTTACGCCCCGGTCTTGCTGGCCTTCATCGGGTAACCCGCTTTTTGCAACGCGATATGGATGTGCGCGCTTTGGGATTTGCGCTCGGACAAACGCCATTTGAAGATGATGCTGAGATTCTTGCCGGTACTGGCGGGCTAAGCTGTGGCACTGGCGATCAATTTGTTAGCGCGCCGCCTGAATTGACAAGTGATCTCGTTGATATGGAGGTCTATGCGCTTGCCAAGATATGCCAACAAAAGGCAATTGATTTTCACTGTTTCAAATTCATTTCGGATAATGCCGATGGCGATGCGGCACATGATTGGAGCCAGCAATTGGCCATTGGTGCCAAGCTGTTTTCCGCTGAAATTCTGCAACAATAAGTCCTGAAAAATTGTTTTTTGCCAATGGTGATCGCCAGTCGACACCAACGCCGCCTATTGACGCGGATAATTCCTTCTGAGACGCTGTCGCCTAATGCTTTGTGCCGGTTTCAAACAGGCTTGTTATAGGCGTGCTGGCAAAGCAAATGGATCACCTTGAAAAGCCAGAGATAGCGGCATTGACGGTGCGATGATGAGGGGTTTATTTAGATCAATGTAAAAGGGGGATGATATGCTTAAAATGGCCGAAATTATGCCTTTAACGGGCGCGCTTGGTGCCGAGGTGAGTGGGGTACAGCTTGCCGATCTTGTGAAACGCAATGACAGCAGCAATGCTGAACAGCTTTTCCAAATGCTGGTTGAAAATAAAGTTCTGGTGTTTCGTGACCAGCATCCCGACCCGCAAACACATGTTGATGTTGCAAAATTGATTGGTGATCTGGCACCGGCGGTGCCGATGTATCCAAAAGTTGCCGGTTATGAGGATATCATCATCATCCGTAATGATGACGATAACCCGCCGGAAAATGAGGTTTGGCACGCTGATATGACCTATCGCGAAGTGCCGATTTTTGCCTCGGTTCTTCATGGGGTGCATATTCCGCCAGTCGGTGGCGACACATTATGGGTCGATATGGTTGCTGTTGCCGAGGGTCTGTCAGCGCCAATGCGGCAATTTTTAACCGGATTAACGGCGCGGCATACGATTCAAAAGGGATTTTCCTTTGTTAATGAAAACGGCCAAAATGACCGCGCGGCCGAGCTTGCCGACACCATCAATCGAGAAAAAGCCACCAACCACCCGGTTTTGCGAAAACATCCGGTGTCGGGCGCTGAAACCTTATTTGTGAATGCGGCCTTTACCGAAGCGATTAACGAGCTGGCAGCCGATGAATCCGATGCCATGCTTCGTCATCTCTATAGCCGCATTGATAACCCGCGATATCAAATGCGGGTGAAATGGCGACCCGGAACGGTTGTAATGTGGGATAATTGGGCGACCCAGCATTATGCTTGCGGCGATCATTACCCGTCATTCCGCGAGGTTCAGCGGGTTACGGTTAGCACGCCAAGATATGCAAGCCTTGGGCTGAATTAATTGATGTTTTGGGGTTTGGGTCTTAAAACGGAAAATGGGCATACAAAGCGCAAAATTGCGGCTCTGTATGCCCATGATTGACAGCCCTAAAGGGCCTTCAGATTAACCGCTGAAGTTTTGCCATTCTGGCCGGTCTCGAGCTCGTAAGAAACCATCTGGTCTTCTGCCAAGCCGTCCATGCCTGAATTTTGAACAGCTGTAATATGAACGAATACATCTGTTGATTTGTCTTCTGGCTCAATAAAGCCAAAACCTTTTTGTGGATTAAACCACTTAACTTTTCCTGTGCTCATAATTTTCTCCTATGAACGTTCGTTGAAGGAAAGCAACTTGTGTTCATTGAAGAAACCGTACCGCTAACCATTACTCTAAAAGACTAGAGTAAGGAGCCAATAGCAGACCTTGATCAAGAAGTCTTGTTAATAAGCGATGTTTGTGTCGATTTAATTTTTGACGCGACCGGCCTGTAATCGCAGGGCGGCTAGTCGCTTGACGCCAGTCGCCTGCCGCCAGTGCCCTGCGACCAACGCCAAGGATCAATCAGGGAATTCTGTTTTTTTGAACGATGGTACGGGCGGGGCGCAATATGCTGCGGAATAAATAGTATTTAACTAATTGAATATTATACACAGTTATCAAGGTTGGCAAGAGGCTTGTGATACCCTTTGTGACACCTTTTTAAGGCTAGGAATTTTTGGAATCCTCCGCCTAAAATCACACCCCAGTAACCATCGCAATCTCACGACTTCAAAAAAGGGGGGAAAGGGTCGCTTGTTGTTTATTGTTTTTTGTCGCTGCGCTAATAACCTTGCTTTTAATGCTCAAAACGCTCATGGTCTATCTCTACCGCACTAATGCGCAAATAAGCGTGAAGATTTACAGTGTGCGACCTCATACATTGCGATGAATTGCTTAAGGTCAAAAAAACCTAAGCAACTTAAATTGAACTAGCATTACTTTAATCCCAATTCAGCTTTATTAGCAGCCCTTTGTGCTGGGCGATTTTCAGTGCTGCTTTTGTGCTGCGCGAATTAAAACCGACCTTTCGCAAAACACCGCCCACAAAACGTCTCTTAACATCTGATATCAACAAGAGGAGAGCAGCAAAATGTCAAAAGGCAACAGCCGCAAGGGTAATCGTGAAATCAAAAAGCCAAAAAAAGACACCGTGAAAGTTTTAGCAACAGCAAACACAATGACCAATCCTGGATCAATTCAACTTGGCACCAAGAAAAGTAAATGAAATGAAAACCATTGTAATATTTTTAACCGTATCAATTTCACTTTTCACAAATGCACAAGCCAAGCAATTTGAACTAAGCAAACCAGTTGATAACTACATTTCCTTAAATGAGTGCCTGTATGCACTTTCGAAAGGTACGAAACTCTCAACAGGAAAAGGAGATGTTTTCATCTACCAAAATCAAGTTTGGGAAATGTCTTTTAATGACGACCAAAAATATGAATGCACACTGATTGGTAAATTAGCTGAATAAAAAATCATCAATAAACATACTGAGCATAATCAACGCAAGGAACCAGAATAATGAATCTTGATAAAAAGAATATGTCCGATACGTCACTGAAAAAACTCGGCGTTATGCGCGTTTCCACAGACGTCTATCATGTTGGCCCTTATAAATATAACAACCAAACCGATGCGCTCGCAGAAGCCAAGCGCGCGGCTGATCGAAAAGCTGGCTAAAAATCAACGCGGAACTGAGAAAACAGAATGAAATTAGAAACATTCTAGCATTTTCAATAAATCTGCATTTTGGAGTTATAGATTTGACTTAACAACGAGAGGAAACCAAAAATTGTGATCAACCAAATTCGCCCTGTCACTTCAACGCTTGATGTTTCACAGAACAGCGTGAGAGAAAATACTACGAATTTTCATCACCAAATTGCCCCTAAAGAAAAAAAATCAATAGAAATAATAACTGTGCCTAACCCCAGCGGCCAAAAGAACCAAAAAAATGTTGCAATCACACTTGATACAAAATTAATTAATAATATTCTTTCAAAAGCTTATTCTAAAGTTTCTACGACAGAGATTGCCACACCTGAATGCTTAGCCAAATTAGTAAAACGAAAGCCTGATCTAGTTTTTTCAGGTGTAAAGTACTTTGAATTTGATGGTAATCAAATCTGGCTGAATGACGTTCTTGACCTCAATAAAATTTGCTACATTGGATCGAACCATGCGGCGTTAGATTGTGAGCACAACAAAGGCGTAGCAAAATTGTTGGTAAAAAAGGCTGGGATCGTTACTGCCGACTATGTGGTCATTAAAAAAAGTGGTGAATCCACATACAAAAACATGGGCATAGCCTATCCAGTTTTTGTGAAACCTGTTATCGGTGGGGACAGTATCGGAATTGACGATTTATCTCTCGTTTTCAATCGGGAACAGCTCGATACCAAGATAAAACAAATTTTTGATGCCCTTAATTGTGACGTGCTGGTTGAAAGCTATTTAGCGGGCCGAGAGTTTAGCGTTGGAATTCTTGAAGATGAATTGAGCAGCGTTTTGACTGCGATGCCAATTGAGATAATAGCTCCAAAGAACCACCGCGGTCATAGGTTGTTGGATTTCGACATCAAAAGACTAGATCAAGAAACTGTTAGAAAAGTTAAAAACAAGACGCTACACGAGAAACTATCAGAAGTTGGAAAATCCGTATTTAAAGCCTTGGGTGGGCGATCCTTTGGTAGAATAGACATAAGGCTGTGCGCAAGGGGTTTGCCACACTTCGTTGAGGCTAATTTGATGCCCGGGTTATCTAAAGGCTACTTCTACCGATCCTGCTCTATTAACCTAGACATGACTTATGATGAGATGATTTTATTATTGTGCAGCAACCGCTTAAACAGCTGTTGATATTTTTTTACAAGGAGGCCGAAAAATTATGGCAAAAGCACCTGCAGCAAAGAAGGCGCCAATCAAAAAGGCAGCTGTTAAGACAGCAGTCACAAAGAAAAGCGGACGTCCATATAAAGCTGCACAAGAGATTGCACAGTCAACAATGGCTCAAGAAACTCAGAAGAACGCCTTCGAGGAGAAATTTGGCGAAGGTACAGCTTTTGACTTAGATTACGGAAAGCTGTTAATTATTGCGTTGTGTGTCTACATTGCGGCTCAAGTCAGCTAAAGCATTCAATAAAGCCTCCACTGATAAGCTAATAGCTCAGCTGGAGGCTACAACCTCACCTGTTTCCTGGTTTACTGCCCTGGCGCGGCCTTTTACGCACATTGGGCTTTTGATAGCATTTCTAAATTCAGATTGTATGGTTTGATGGTCGTTAGGCACCCCAAGGCAAACACCCCACCAGCTGCCATTTTTTGTCTGCACTTCGATGTTCACGGATAATGCCATCACAACCTCCAAAGACACATGCTTATAAGAAATCTGCTAGAAAAGCCCCATCAAGAAGGAGCTGTTAACCACCGCCCCTTTAACTGTCTCACGAAGATGCTTCAATCAACTATACACGTTTAAGACGACGAAGGCGGGTTTATTCGTATCACGGCTGAATGATGTGACTGAAATCACACCCCACTAACCATCACAATCTCACGACTTCAAAAAGGGGGCTAAAGGGTCGGTTGTTGTTCTTGTTGATTACAACACCCATAATACCCTAGTTCAACCGGTCATAGAGCAAATCAATAAATTTTCTGACTTTCAGCGGCAGAAACCTTTTATCAGGATAAATTGCGTAAATAGCGCGTTCTGGCAAACACTCATATTCACAAAGCAATCGGTTTAACGCGCCACTCTCTATATGTTTTTCCACTGCAAAAGCTGGAATCCTCGCAAAACCAATGCCTTGTAATGCGCTCTCTACCAACATTGCGAGACTGTTCGTATAAATAGCGGGGGCAAGACTAACTGAACCTTCCTTTCCGCTAGTCGCTCTATAGCTTAAAGTGTTTCCAAGTGGGTTATTTGTGTATTGAACAAACGGCAGCTGTCGAAGGTCATCGGGGCTTAATGGTTCCCCGTATTGGTTTATGAAATCTTTGCTTGCACATATGTGGGACGGAAAATCACAGAGCCGCTTTGCGACAAGTCCGGAGTCTTCAAGAGCACCAATGCGAATGACAAGATCATAACCCTCTTCGATCAAGTGCACTCGTTTATCATCAAACTCGATATCAAGAATGACATCTGGATAAAGTCTTGCGTATTCAGCAATTGGAGAAACAAGAAACTTTTCCCCAAAGGCCATTGGCGCGTTGATCTTTAGTTTTCCTGATGGCTTTTCGTTCCCCCTCCCTAATTGGGTCAAGCAACTTGAAACCTCACTCTCACTTCGATTGAGAGCGTCGACTAAATCCCTTCCTGCTTCTGTCAAGGCAACGGAACGGGTGGTCCGATGGAGTAGCAGCAAGCCCAAACGCTGTTCTAAAGATTTTACCTGTCGGCTTACAGCTGCACTTGAAACATTAAGTTCAACAGCTGCCTTAGTGAAACTCTGATGTTTTGCAACTTCACGAAACATCTCAAAGCCATTGGAATAAATCATGAATTGATAACCTGAAGTTAATAGTTTTATTATAAATCAACTATTAATTCTTTTTTGTAAACAGTTTATATAGGTAATTACTGAAATCAATCAAATCGGAAACAAAGGAACCAAAACAATGAGTGAAGCACCTAAATGCGGATGTGGACGGTCACCAACAGGAAATTGTATTGGCTGGCACGCCCTCTCCGAAGAGGAATATCGGAAGAAAGAAACTGAATATAAAGCAAAAAAAGCTAGCAAGTAATTTAACCCGGGCGGTAGAGACGCACTATCGCCCGTGACCCCAAATAAAGGTGCCAATAATGAAAACCATCAATCAATTAATTATAAATAACTCAAATTATGTTGCTCCTGCCGGACGAGTTTTAATCGCTTTCATGTTTGTCATGTCTGGATTGAACAAAATTAATAATTACGGTAACACTGCGGGATGGATGGACGCTATGGGTGTTCCTGGAAGCCTACTACCTATCGTCATCGTATTAGAAGTGCTTGGTGGGGCAGCGATAATGATTGGCTGGCAAACTCGAATTGCTGCCATTCTCTTTGCTGGTTTTAGTGTCATGTCTGCAGTCATATTTCACGCTGATTTATCAGATCAAAACCAAATGACTCACTTTATGAAAAACATCTCAATTACTGGAGGATTTCTATTTCTCATTGTCCATGGTGCAGGAAACTACTCATTGGACAGTCGTGAAAAAGCCCACCAGCGTTGATTGATGAGCCTTGGTTTAGTCTTTGCTCTGCATACGCTTGCGAAGTGTTCTAATGCCAATGAACAGGGCAAGCACCACCCCAGCAAGTATGAACGTATCGGTATGTGATACCCGCTCACCGCTAAATAATGCTGTCATAGTGTCGAATATGTTCATGCTTTAGCTAACCTGAACTGCAATGTAGACACACAATGCAATGATCAGCAGTTTGCCATAGTCCAAGTCAAAGGCTGTGCCTTCACCAAATTTCTCCTCGAAGGCGTTCTTCTGAGGGGCTTCTGCCACAACTGTTTGTGCAACCTTTGGTGCAGCTTTAGCTGGGCGACCACTCTTCTTTGTA
>ENA-OQVM01002319-OQVM01002319.1-marine-metagenome-genome-assembly--contig:-NODE-2319-length-22493-cov-8.402034_pt1 | contig 22493 bp, 24 predicted proteins | sample MGYA00237776_ERZ505498 | MGnify/ENA primary metagenome ERZ505498 (study PRJEB26159, sample SAMN06265151) | marine metagenome | isolation source: Helgoland LTER site | place: Germany:Helgoland, sampling... | reverse complement strand
TAAGGAACCTGAGATATGGGACAAATCCAACTTAAACAGGTGACCAAGTCTTTTGGCGATGTGCAGGTCATTCCACCACTTGATCTGACCATTCAGGATGGCGAGTTCACAGTATTCGTCGGCCCATCGGGTTGCGGTAAATCCACACTCTTGCGTTTGATCGCGGGGCTTGAGGATATCACATCAGGCCACATCGAGATCGATGGCAAAGATGCTACTGATCTGGTCCCTGCCAAACGCGGCCTTGCGATGGTGTTTCAATCATATGCGCTTTATCCGCATATGTCGGTGCGCAAGAACATCGCGTTCCCGCTGCGCATGGCCAAGATGGATCAGGCCGAGATTGATCGCCGCGTGAATGCGGCTGCTGAGGTTCTGAACCTTGCAGATTATATCGACCGTCGCCCGGGTCAGTTGTCCGGTGGTCAGCGTCAGCGCGTGGCAATTGGCCGTGCGATTGTGCGTGAGCCTTCTGCGTTCCTGTTTGACGAACCACTGTCCAACCTAGATGCCGCCCTGCGTGTTGGCATGCGGATGGAGATTTCCGAACTGCATAAGAAGCTGGCAACAACGATGGTCTATGTGACCCACGATCAGGTCGAAGCCATGACAATGGCCGACAAGATCGTCGTGTTGCAGGCAGGCATCATCGAACAGGTTGGTTCACCGCTTGAGCTATACCGGACCCCGCGCAACAAATTTGTTGCGGGTTTCATCGGATCGCCAAAGATGAATTTTGTCGAAGGTGAATTCGCTGCCCAAAATGGTGCCCATACCGTCGGCGTGCGCCCTGAACACATCGACGTCGTCGAAAGCAACGGCATGTGGCAAGGCACCGTCGGCGTGGCCGAGCACCTTGGCTCTGACACGTTCTTTCACATCCACAACACAGGGTTCGCCGAGGCGCTGACAGTGCGCGCAATTGGCGATGTCAACTTGACACATGGTGATACAATTCACCTGAACCCGCGCATGGATGAACTGCACAAGTTTGACGCACAAGGCCTGCGGATCGACTGATGCGACTGGACGGCAAAACCGCGCTCATTACAGGGGCAGCCCGTGGTATCGGGCTGGCCTTCGCCAAGGCCTATGTGGCCGAAGGCGCGCGCGTGGCTATTGCCGACATCAATCTTGAAGCTGCCCAAAAGGCGGCCACGGACATCGGCAATGCGGCCGTCGCAATCGAAATGGATGTCTCAGACCAGAACAGTATCGATGCTGGCATTGCTACTGCCATTAGTGCACTGGGCCAAATTGATATCCTGATCAACAACGCAGCCATATTTACCGCGGCTCCGATTGTTGAGATTACACGCGCCGACTATCAGCGGGTGTTTGACATCAATGTGGGTGGCACTTTGTTTACGCTTCAGGCCGTGGCCAACCACATGATCGAAAACGGGATCAAAGGGCGGATTATCAACATGGCCTCTCAGGCCGGTCGCAGGGGTGAAAGCCTTGTTGCCGTCTACTGCGCCTCAAAGGCAGCGGTGATCAGCCTGACACAATCTGCCGGACTGAACCTCATTCAGCACGGGATCAACGTAAATGCCATCGCCCCCGGTGTTGTTGACGGCGAACACTGGGACGGCGTTGACGCATTCTTTGCCAAACACGAAGGCAAAGCACCGGGACAAAAAAAACAAGAAGTCGGTGATGCCGTGCCGTTTGGCCGGATGGGAACAGCCGAAGATTTAACAGGAATGGCCGTCTTTCTAGCGAGCGATGATGCAGCCTATATCGTCGCCCAAACCTATAATGTGGATGGCGGGAATTGGATGAGCTAATGGAAATCCAAGCACAACAACAAAGCATCGTTGCGCTCAGTGATGAGACCCTCTCAATGCTGCCAGACACGATCGCGCGCCCATCATATGATCGCGCGTCTTTGACCGCAGGCATCGTCCACATTGGTCTGGGCAACTTTCACCGTGCGCATCAGGCGTGGTACCTGCACCGACTAATGGAAATGGGTCATGGCCACAATTGGGCTATCATTGGCGCCGGTGTGCGTGCTGGCGACGCCGCCCAACGCGACAGGTTGGCAGCCCAAGACTATCTGACAACCCTGATCGAACTAGACCCGTCAAGCACAAGCGCCGAAGTCATCGGCTCGATGATTGATTTCGCACCGGTTGAGGAAGATAACGCCGCACTCATTGCGCAGATGGCAAACCCCTCTATCCGGATCGTTGCACTGACTGTGACCGAGGGCGGATACTATATCGAGGCCGCGACAAATGGCTTTGACGCAACACATCCCGACATGCAGCACGACGCAGCAAACCTGCAAAAGCCAAAGACCGCATTTGGGGCGATGATTGCAGCGCTGCGTCAAAGACGCGCGGCAGGCCATGGCCCCTTCACTTGCATGTCTTGCGACAACTTGCAGGGCAACGGCGCTATACTGCGTCAGACGGTCCTTTCACTGGCGCGCATGTCTGATCCAGACCTTGCTGATTGGATCGAAAGCAACTGCAGCTTCCCTAATTCAATGGTTGACTGCATTGTGCCTGCCACCGGCCAGAACGAACTTGATCTGGCGCGCAGTCTTGGCATTGCGGACGCAGCCCCAGTGACACACGAGAATTTTCGCCAATGGGTCATCGAAGATGACTTTTGCGCCGGTCGTCCCGCATGGGAAAGAGTTGGCGCAACTCTCACCGACGATGTCCATGACTTTGAGGCGATGAAGATCCGCGTCCTCAACGGCGGACACCAGATTATCGCCAACGCAGGCGAGCTTTTGTCGATCGAAACGATCGCTGGCTGCATGGCTAACGACAAAATCCGCGCTCTGTTTGATAAGGTCGCGCGCCGAGAAATTCTCCCGCACCTGAATGCTGTATCCGGTATGGAGCCGGAGGCATATGTTGATCTGATCAAGGAACGCTTTGCGAACCCACGGATCGTGGATACGACACGCCGCGTGGCGTTTGATGGGTCTTCACGGCACCCCGGCTTTATCATGCCGTCCATCCGTGACGGTCTTGCAGCAGGTACATCTGTTGTGGGTCTGGCACTGGTCGAAGCGATCTGGGCGCGCATGTGCGCAGGTGAGCGCGAAGATGGCAGCACGATCAGTCCCAATGATCCATTTTGGGATCAGCTGAACACAGCAGCACTTGCAGCGAAGACAACGCCGCAAGCCTGGCTTGAGCAACGTCAGTATTTCGGTGACCTCGGTGACGATCCAGCATTTGCAGAACAGTTTCGCGAATGGCTGATGATGCTCTGGAAAGATGGGCTGAACGCCACGATTGACAGCTATTTGCAGGCTTAGGGATGTGAGAGGGCCTTTTAGCCCCCCTGCTCTGCCATTTGTTCTTCACGTTGCTTGCGCATAACGGCACGTTTTGTCGTGAGCGACGCCGCGATCGTGCCTATCGCCACGATCCCGATTAGGATCGTCGATAAGGCGTTGATCTCAGGACTGACACCCAGCCTGATTGAACTGAAGACTTTGATCGGCAGCGTTGTCGCGGACGGCCCGGCAACGAATGACGCGATTACCAGATCGTCCAGCGACAGCGTCAAGGCAAGCAACCAACCCGAAATGACCGCCGGCGCAATGATGGGCAGCGTTACAAGGCGGAATGCCTCAAACGGCGTGCAGCCAAGATCCAGCGCGGCCTCTTCGACAGACCTGTCAAAACTCACAAGGCGTGAACTTACTACAACAGACACATAGCACATCGAAAACGTCGCGTGCGCAAGGACGATGGTAAAGAGGCCACGATCCAAGCCAATCGAGATGAAGAGGAGTAAGAGCGACAGGCCTGTAATCACCTCTGGCATCACCAGCGGGGCATAGATCATGCCCGAAAACAATGTGCGTCCATAGAACCGCCCGCCACGGACCAAGACATAGGCCCCCATCGTACCCAGCACCGTCGCGATCAGAGATGAGGCAAGACCCACTTTGAACGTGACCCAAGCTGCATCCAAGAACGCCTCGTTCTGGAGCAATTCACCGTACCATTTGGTCGAAAAGCCGCCCCAGACGGTGACCAGTTTAGATTCGTTGAAGCTGTAGACGATGACAACGATCATCGGGATATAAAGAAAGGCAAACCCCAGTGTGAGCGAGGTCGCATTGAACCATGTCAGCCGCCTCATGTTTCGGCCTCCATGACTTTTTGCTCGTTGCGCTGATACAGCACGATAGGGATGATCAGGATCAGCAACAGGATGACAGCAACCGCACCCGCCACAGGCCAATCGCGGTTGGCAAAGAACTCTTCATAAAGCACCTTACCAATCATCAACGTATCCGAACCACCCAGCAATGATGGGATCACGAATTCGCCCAGCGCCGGAATGAAGACAAGGAAACAGCCAGCAATAATACCTGCCTTGGACAGCGGAATGGTGATGCGCCAAAACGCTTCGGTCCGCGAACATCCAAGGTCCTCTGCGGCCTCTAGCAGTGATCCATCCAGCTTGATCAGAGTGGCATAGATCGGCAGGATCATGAACGGGCAGTAGGTGTAGACAATGCCAATATAGACCGCGACGTTAGTGTTCAGGATCGTCAGAGGGTCATTGATCAAACCGATCCAGATCAAGAATTGGTTCAGCATCCCCTCTTGGCTCAGGATTCCAATCAAGGAATAGACTCGGATCAGAAAGCTGGTCCAGAATGGCAAGATCACCAAGAGCATCAGTGTTGGCTGCCATTCCTTGGGGGCGTTTGCCATCCCATAGGCAATGGGAAACCCGATCAGTAGACAAATGAACGTCGAGATAAAGGCGATCTGCAGACTGGACAGATAACTTTTCCAGTAAAGGTCATCAGTCGCCAGAAATTCAAAGTTCTCGAAATCCAATCGGGAAAGAAAATCCTTGATCCCAGCCCAACCCTCAGACAGCTCCAAAGTTGGCGTATAGGGTGGGATAGAAAGCGCGATATCAGACAGCGATATCTTAAAGACGATCAGGAACGGGACCAGAAACAGCGCCAGCAGCCAAAAGTAAGGGACCGCAATAAGAGAGAAACGACGCCAGTTCATCAGCTGTCCAACACGATGCCGGCAGTGTCAGTCCATGACAACCAAACCTCATCTTCCCAAGTGAACGGGCGGCTTGCGCGCCGTCGCGAGTTCGCAGCCTGCGCCTTGATCACCACACCGGTGGGCAGTTGCACGTGATATGTCGACAGATTGCCGAGATAGGCGATGTCCAAGACTTTGCCTTGCACAGTATTGTTCCGGTCAGTGGGTTTTTCAGCCGAGATCGCAATCTTCTCGGGACGGATCGCAAAGCTGACTTTGCCGTCTCCCATCGGTTTTGATGGGGTGCCAATGATCGGCGGTTGTCCTTCGGCCCATGCAATAGAAACGGTATCGCCCTGACCCGTCGCGTGACCTTCAATGATGTTCACGTCCCCAATGAAATCGGCGACATAGGTGCTGTTGGGCGCTTCATAGATGCGATCCGGCGTATCAACCTGTTTCAGCTTGCCATGATCCATGACCGCCACGCGGGACGCCACTGTCATGGCCTCCTCCTGATCATGGGTCACAACCACAAAGGTCGTGCCCGTCTTTTCCTGAATATCCATCAACTCGAACTGCGTGTCCTGACGCAGCTTTTTGTCCAATGCAGAAAGCGGTTCGTCCAGCAACAGCAACTTGGGTGCCTTTGCAAGCGAGCGTGCCAACGCGACACGCTGCCGCTGGCCACCTGAAATCTGATCGGGTTTGCGTTGGCCAAATTTCTCAATCTGCACAAGGCGAAGCATTTCTTTCACCCGCGCATCAATCTGATCCTTGGGTAGTTTGTCACGCTTCAATCCAAAGGCGATGTTGTCGTAAACCGTCAAATGCGGAAACAGCGCATAGGACTGGAACATCATGTTCACGCTGCGTTTGTTCGGCGGAATGGGCGAAATATCCTGACCATCCAGAATGATCGTACCAGAGGTTGGTGTCTCAAACCCGGCAAGCATACGCATCATCGTCGTCTTGCCGCAGCCCGAGGGCCCAAGCAATGCAAAGAATTCTTTTTCAAAAATATCGATACTCAGATCATCAATCGCAGTGAAGTCGCCAAAGCGTTTACTGACGTTGCGGAATTGGATCAGAGGTTTTTTGGAAGGGTCGTTCCAAGGCTCAAATGCGGTTTCGGGCATAGGTGTTACGGCCTCAGAGCTGTGTTTGTCAAAGCACCCCAGCCCACCACACGGCGGGCCAGGACTGTGGCATCTTAGGTGCCAGACTTGATACGTGTCCACATCCGCGTCACGAAACGCTGTGCGCGTGCGTCGTAGGGTGTGGTTGTGTAAAGCGTTTCCAGCGTGGCGTCGTCAGGATAGATCGCCGGATCACCGATCACGTCTTCCAACAACAGCGGCTGTGAGGCCACGTTTCCGTTTGCATAGTAGACGTAGTTGGAGGCAGCAGCCATGTTCTCGGCATCCAGAATGAAGTTCAGGAATGCATGTGCGCCTTCTGGGTTCGGTGCATCCACTGGGATTGCCATTTGGTCAAACCACATCAACGCACCTTCGACGGGCGCGTTATATGCAATCTCGACACCGTTGTCGGCTTCCCATGCGCGGTCGCGCGACTGCAGGATATCGCCAGACCAACCGAAAGCCACACAGATGTCACCATTGGCCAGAGCAGAAATGTATTCAGAGCTGTGGTACTTCTGAACAAAAGGACGAACAGCGGCCAGGATAGGCTCTGCCTTTGCGAGCGTCTCTTCGTCCTTCGCGTCCGGGTCTTCACCAATATATTGCAAAGCGGCAGGGATCAGCTCGGTTGGTGCATCAAGAAAATGAACACCGCACTCAGCAAGCTTTTCCATGTTCGCAGGATCAAACACCAGATCAAGCGAGGAAATCGGGGCGTCTTCGCCCAACAACTCGGTCACTTTGCCGACATTCACACCAAGGCCAGTTGTGCCCCACATGTAGTTAATAGAATACTCACCACCGGGATCATACGTCTCGGTCCGGGCTTGTACGACGTCCCAGAGGTTGCCCGCGTTGGCCAGCATGCTTGGATCAAGCTTTTGGAAGGCACCAGCAGATATCTGGCGTTGAAGGAAGGTAGCGGACGGCACGACAACATCGTAGCCGGAGCCACCAGCAAGCAGCTTTGTCTCCAGCACTTCGTTGCTGTCAAAGACATCATAGATCAGCTCATAGCCGGTTTCTTCTTCGAACTTCGTCAGCAACTCTTCGTCGATATAATCGGACCAGTTGTAAACGCGTACTTCCTCCGCCCAGCCAGCCTGCGCCGTGAGCATAGCCGCTGCAAGCACAGAGCAATATTTCGTTTTGAGCATGTAAACCTCCGTTTGGATTTCTTGTGATTGCGAATAGCTTTGATGAAATATTAGCCGTTTGCAATCCTGTTGTCAGAATTTGATAGGTTTTGACAACTTAGAGGCTTTATGAAATGCCATATGCCTCGGAGGCGGGCAATTTTATGAACGAAATGATCAGTAAAAAGCCAGAACATGAAACGATCTACCTGCGGGTAAAGGAGATGATTCTGTTCGGAGAGGTCGTTCCGGGGCAACCCCTGACGATCCATGGCCTTGCTGATTCTATTGGCACGGGAGTAACTCCTGCTCGGGAGGCAATTCGACGGCTTACTGCGGAAGGTGCGCTGGTAACACGCAAAAACCGGCGAATTGAAGTACCCGAGATGACGCCACACCGCCTTCAACAGATCGAACTCGTGCGTTTGACAGCGGAACCCGCGTTGGCGCAAGCCGCAGCTGAAAAGTGTAAGGACAATGATATCAATGAACTAGAACGTCTTGATAGCCTTGTTGATGCTGCCATTCAGGCCGGAGATATCCGTGGTTATCTTCAAGCGAACTACCGCTTTCATTTCTATCTTTACAGCCTTGCTGATGCCCAGATTCTGCTGCGTATCGCTGAAACTCTTTGGTTGCGGATCGGGCCTTCGTTGCGGGTGGTTTGCGGGCGGTATGGCACGGCAAATCTGGTGGACCATCACCGCGCTGCCACTCTGGCTTTGCGCAATGGCGACGCCGACGCCACCAAAGAGGCCATCACAGATGACATCCGGCAGGGCATGGAATTTGTGCGCCAGAGCGCGCAAACTTAATCGACCTTCAAGGAGTGGTCGAACCACGATTGACTCATATCTATCTTTTGATCAAATTATCGATATCAGACGCATATCGCCCATTTCCGCGCCGTAGGAGCCACCAATGTCACCAACCAATACCCCGCACTGGCAAGAGACGTTATCTCCAGAGTTTGTGTCCTATGCCAAGGGTGAAAAAATCGATGGTGTTGAATGCATCGTTCCGGATTTGGTGGGCACGTCACGCGGCAAGACTATGCCGACAATCAAGTTCAACCCTGGCGCCGAAATGGCGCTGCCGATTTCGTTATTTTACCAAACGATTTCAGGTGAATACGTCGACATGGATATCGAGAACCAATGGCTTGAAAAAGATATCGTGCTCAAACCGGACATGACAACAGCCTGCGCTATTCCATGGGCCGATGATGTTTCACTTCAGGTCATCTGCGATATGTTCAACCGCGATGGATCGCCGCTGGCAATTGCGCCACGCACGATCTTGAAGAACGTACTGCAAGCTTATGCAGACAAAGGATGGAAACCCGTCGTCGCGCCGGAACTAGAGTTTTATCTCACAACGCCGAACCTTGACCCCAACGACCCGATTGAAACGCCCGTGGGCAGAACTGGGCGCAAAGTGCCCAGCCGACAGGTCTATTCAATGGTAGCCGTCGATGAATATGGTCCAGTGATCGACACGATTTATGACTATGCCGAGCACCAAGGTCTGTCGATTGACACGCTGATCCAAGAAGGTGGCGCTGGCCAGATTGAGATCAATCTGATGCACGGCGACCCGATGCATCTGGCCGATCAGGTTTTTTACTTCAAACGGACCATCCGCGAGGCGGCGCTGAAGAACAACGTCTTCGCGACATTCATGGCCAAACCCAAACGCGATGAACCGGGCAGCGCGATGCATGTGCATCAAAGTATTGTCGATACCAAGACCGGAAAGAACATCTTTTCCAACGAAGACGGATCAGAAACTGACCTTTTTCGCTGGTTCATCGGCGGATCGCAGACATACCTGATGCAAATCATCCCGTTGTTGGCGCCATATGTGAATTCCTATCGTCGTATCACCGTTGATGGGCAAAGCGCGCCCGCCAACTTGGAATGGGCTACAGATAACCGTACGACAGGTCTCCGCGTGCCTCATTCTGGTCCCGAGGCACGGCGGTTGGAAAACCGGGTGATCGGTATGGATTGTAATCCTTACATTGCCATCGCGGCCTCTTTGGCCTGCGGTTATCTGGGCATGCTCAACAATGTAGAACCCCGCGCCGAGGCCACCAAAGAGGTCTGGGAGGCCGATGTGCCTTTGCCGGCCAGCCTGCGCGAGGCACTCGAACACTTCGAAGAAGCTACTGAAATTCGGGCATTGCTCGGCGAAGAGTTCTGCAGCCTATACGAGCAAATCAAACAAGCCGAAAACGAAGAGTACCAGCGCGAAATTTCGCCTTGGGAACGCCGCCATCTTCTCTTGAACGTCTAACCAGAGGTCTGACTATGAATATCCTTGCCAACTACCCTCCGACCGCTGAGTTGCAGGCGCTTGATTCCGCGCACCATTTGCATCCGTTCAGCCATGCCAATGCGCTGGCCGAAAGCGGTCCGCGTGTCATCACCTCTGCCAATGGTGTCTGGTTAAAGGATAGCGAAGGCGAAGAAATTATTGATGGAATGGCGGGCCTTTGGTGCGTGAATATCGGCTATGGGCGTGACGAACTGGCCGAGGCCGCCGCGCGCCAAATGAAGGAGCTGCCGTTCTACAACACGTTCTTTAAAACAACTCATGTGCCAGCCATCATGCTGGCCAAGAAGCTGGCAGAACTTGCCCCCGGTGATCTGAACCATGTTTTCTTTGCCAACGGCGGCTCTGATGCCAACGATACCAACATCCGGCTGGTGCGCACCTATTGGGCCGAAAAGGGCCAGCCAGAGCGCGGCGTTATCATCTCGCGTTGGAACGCCTATCACGGGTCCACCATCGGTGGCACATCACTGGGCGGCATGAAGGCCATGCATGGTCAGGGCGGCCCACTTGTCCCGGGCATTGAATTCATCGACCAGCCGCATTGGTGGGCTGAGGGCGGCGACATGACACCCGAAGCATTCGGGCTGGAACGCGCTCGCCAATTGGAAGAAAAGATCAAGGAAATTGGCCCTGAGAAAGTCGGCGCCTTCATCGCCGAGCCGATTCAGGGCGCAGGCGGCGTGATTGTGCCGCCTGAAACCTACTGGCCTGAAATTCAGCGGATCGTCAAGAAATACGGCATCTTGTTGATCGCAGACGAAGTGATCTGCGGTTTTGGGCGGACCGGCAATTGGTTCGGGTCGCAAACGGTCGGTATCGAACCCGATATCATGACCGTCGCCAAAGGTCTCAGTTCTGGCTACGTCCCTATCGGCGCATCCATAATCTCTGATGAAGTCGCCGAAGTGTTGCGTGATACAGAGCTCAACCACGGCTACACCTACTCTGGTCACCCAGTCGCCTGTGCCGTCGCGCTCGAGAATATACGTATCCTCGAAGAGGAAGGCATCGTCGACAACGTGCGCGACGTTACTGCGCCTTACCTGCGCGAAAAGTGGGAAGCTCTGGCCGATCACCCGCTTGTGGGCGAAGCTAAAATTGTTGGTATGATGGGTTCGATCGCCTTGACCCCCGACAAGGCGAAACGTGCTGTGTTCGCCAGCGATGAAGGAACAGTTGGCTTTATCTGCCGTGACCGCTGTTTCGCCAATAACATCATCATGCGCAGTGTCGGGGACCGAATGATCATCTCGCCACCTTTGTCGATAACCTGCGCAGAAATCGACATCCTGATTGAGCGAGCGCGCAAATCACTGGATGAATGCTATGAGATATTGAAGGCCGACGATCTGCTGAAAGCAGGTTAGATGGATCTTCTCACCGTGAACGACAGGCCCGGCGTCTACCCGCCGTCCTATTATGCCGATGCAGCCGAACATTTAGACCGGTTTCCTGCCGCCGCCGGTGATCTGGAATGCGACGTCTGCGTAATTGGCGCTGGTTTCACCGGCCTGTCGACGGCCTATCATCTGGCACAGCGCGGCTATGATGTTGTGGTGCTAGAAGCCCAGCGCGTTGGATTTGGCGCCTCTGGGCGCAATGGTGGGCAGGTCGCAACAGGCCAGCGCCGCGATCAGGAAGACTTAGAGGCAATGGTGGGCGAACCCCATGCCAGACAGCTATGGGAAATCGGCTGCCAAGCCGTCGATCTAGTGCGGGATCTCTGCGCAACCAACGAAGTCCGCACCGATTTTCATTCCGGCATCGTTCATACCGTTCATCGCAAACGTGATTACGGGCATAGCCGCGCCTATGTTGACCATATGCAAGGCAAATACGGCTACGAAAAAATCAGCCTGCTTGATACCGATGCATGCCGCGAAATCGTCAATTCTACTGCCTACCACGGCGGAACGCTCGATATGGGTTCTGGCCATGTGAATCCGCTTGAACTGGTGTTGGGGCTGGCGCGGTTGGCTGTAAAATCTGGTGCGCGGATCTTCGAAGGCTCCAAGGTTGAAGGCATCGACGAAGGTGATCCGGCGTACGTCAAGACAACGCAAGCCAAAGTCAAAGCGCGTTATGTGGTGTTGGGCTGCAATGGCTATCTGGGCAATATGCAAAAGCACGTGGCCGCGCGGGTGATGCCTATCAACAACTTCATCGTGTCAACGAAACCGCTGGAACCCGAAGCGCAAGAACAGATCATCCGCAACAATTATGCTGTTGCTGACAGCAAATTTGTCGTGAACTACTTTCGGTTCTCCGAAGATCACAGGCTGCTGTTTGGCGGCACAGAGTCCTATGGGTACAAATTTCCGAAGGATATCGCCGGCGCAGTGCGCAAACCTCTGACCGAGATATTTCCGCAGCTCAAGGGCATCAAAATAGATCACGCCTGGGGCGGTACTCTTGGGATCACTATGAACCGGATGCCCCACTATGAAAGGATCGGAGGCAATATATTCACGATGTCCGGCTTTTCCGGCTCGGGCGTCGCACTTGGGACTCTATCAGGGCAGATCGCGGCAGAGGCTGTCGCGGGTCATGCAGAACGCTTTGATATCATGGCCAAAGTACCAACATTTCCGTTTCCGGGCGGTCCAAAATTGCGCTCTCCGCTGCTTGTTCTAGCGATGCTTTGGTATAGCCTTCGTGACAAGCTGTAGGGATTATCATTTTGCTAACCCTGATCTTTGATCAGTCTTGAACTTTACCCAAACGGCCGCTTGAATGCTGCGTGTCTGCTAGGGCTGTGCTGGATTACGTTTTTCTGGCAAACTAGGTGAGTTAGTTTATCTGGGGACTTAGATTGTTGAAATGCTTCAGTCTCGTTCGCAGTGTCACTTCTGGCCCAAGAATGGCCCTAATTTCACCTGAATGCCCATTTATCTGGCAGAAAATAGTAGTGTGAAAGGTTAGATCGTATGAAGAATGTTTCTCAGTCCATGAAACCAGATGAGGCCGCGCAGGCCTTTTTTGGGCAGGATGACGCGACTTTTAGTGAAATGTTGGCAGGTCTGACTGAAAATGACCCGCGGCTCGTGGCTGTGTTTCAACGCACGCGGAAGCTTTTCCTCGACATGCAAAAGAGCTAAGTTGATCAGCCTTTGGTCCTGTCGATCAGCCGCGGATGCTCGCTACTGCTTCAAACCGCCCAAAATCAGTGAAAACAGCTTGACCTTTCGGCCCCCGACAGGTTGAACGACCCCCATAGTTTTCTTAGGAATATGGGCGGTTTTCAGATGGACGACCAGAATAGAAACCTCATTTTGGCGACAGTGCTTAGTTTCGCTGTCATCGTGGCGTGGACAACACTTTTCCCGCCAGAGGAACTGCTTGTCGATCCCGCGACTGAGGCGGCTCAGACGCTTGAGGACCCGACCTTGCCTGCCGCCGACCCCGTGGCCCCGGCAGCCACCACCCCAACCGAAGCGCCAGAGCCAGCAGCCCAAGCGCCGCGAGTTGCGATCGAGACCGGCGAATTCAACGGCTCAATTTCGCTGCAAGGTGGACGGATCGACGATCTGGCCCTTACCAACTACCGCGAAAGCATCGATGAAGACGCCGCAATCGTCCGCCTGCTTAAGCCGGTTGGCGAACCGGGCGCTTATTTCGCGTCCTTCGGCTGGACGGCAACAGATGGGCTAGACGCATCTGCTGTCCCCGGCCCTGATACAATCTGGTCCCTTGAAAGCGGTAACACACTGACGGAAACCACCCCTGTCACGCTATCCTGGGACAATGGAGCGGGGCAGATTTTTCGTACAGTAGTCTCTGTTGATGACGCCTTCATGTTCACCTTTGAACAAAGCGTCGAGAACGCAGCTGGCACCCCCATCTCTGCCCGCCCTTACGGTTTGCTGCGCCGACATGGTGAACCAGACGATCTAAAGAATTTCTTTATCTTGCACGAAGGCATGGTGCGGATGACAGACGGCGAGCTGGAAGAAACCGGCTATGACGACATCACCGAATACGAGATTGATCCGCGCGAACGCACACAGGCAGAGCGTTTGGATGTCACGGAATCCGGCTGGATCGGCTATACCGACCACTATTGGATGACCACGCTGATCCCAGAACAGGGTGTCCCTTTCCGGTCCACATCCAAGTATTTTGATAGCCGCGATTTGTATCAGGCCGAAGCTGTAATGCCGATTGAAACCGTTGCGGCCGGTGATACTGCTACAGTAACGACGCGCTTGTTTGCGGGCGCCAAAGAATGGGAAGAAATCCGCCACTATGAAGACGAAGAAGGCGTTGGCGGCTTCCTTGACAGCATCGACTGGGGTTGGTTCTTTTTCCTGACCAAGCCGATTTTCGCGCTATTGCACTACCTCAATATCTTCATTGGCAACATGGGTTGGTCCATCCTTGCACTGACCGTGATCTTGAAAATTATCGTGCTACCTTTGGCCTATAAGTCCTATGTGTCTATGGCGAAGATGAAAGAGCTTCAGCCGGAGATGGAGAAGCTCAAGGAAAAGACCGGCGACGACAAGCAAGCCATGCAGCAAGGCATGATGAAGCTTTACAAAGAAAACAAAGTGAACCCCGCAGCCGGGTGTTTGCCGATCCTGTTGCAGATCCCGATCTTTTTCTCTCTCTACAAGGTGATCTTTGTGACCATCGAGCTGCGGCATGCGCCGTGGATCGGCTGGATCGATGACCTGAGCGCGCCAGACCCATCCTCGTTGATTAACCTCTTTGGCCTATTGCCATTCGCCAGCCCGGAACCCGGTTCAATCCTTGCGCTGATCTTTATCGGCATCCTGCCCATCCTGCTGGGTGTGTCTATGTGGCTGCAGCAAAAGCTGAACCCAGCCCCGACTGACCCGACACAGCAGATGATCTTTGCTTGGATGCCATGGGTCTTCATGTTCATGCTCGGCTCGTTCGCATCTGGTCTGGTGCTGTACTGGATCGCCAACAACATCATCACCTTCACCCAGCAATACGCGATTATGCGTAGTCATGGGGCGAAGCCGGATGTGTTTGGCAACATCAAAGCCAGCATCAAGAAAAAAGCTGCAGCCGCCGAGTCCGAAAAGAAAGAAGGCAAGTAAATGGTCAGTGTCGCCGCGCTGTGGCGCCACCCCATCAAAAGCCACGGGCGCGAAGCGCTGGATCAGGTGACGCTGACCGAAGGCCAGACGATGCCTTGGGACCGGACTTGGGCCGTGACGCATGAAGATACAAAGTTCGATGCAAATAATCCAAACTGGGTGATGTGTCGCAATTTCATGATTGGCACAGCGACCCCCGGTCTTGCGGGCATCTGGGCCAGCTTGGAAGAAGCTTCAGGAAAGATCACTCTGCGCCATGACGCATGGGGTGACATCAGCTTTGCCCCAGATGACGCAGGTGACGTGGCCCGGTTCATCGACTGGGTGCGCCCGCTTTGCCCCCCTGACAAACGCCAGCCTGCTGGACTTGTCAAAGTTCCCTCGCGCGGGATGACCGATACAGATTACCCCTCCATCTCAATCACGACCCATGCCAGCCACAACGCTGTGGCAGAACAGCTTGGCCAACCGCTCGAGATTGAGCGCTGGCGCGGGAACATCTGGCTGAATGGCGCAGAGCCTTGGCAAGAACTGGACTGGCTGGGCAAAGATGTTCAGATTGGCGAGACAGTATTGCATGTCGTGGAACCGATTGAACGCTGCAAACACACGATGGCCAACCCCCGAACAGGCGAACGTGACATGGACACGCTCGCAGCACTGCGCGACGGCTGGGGCCATCAAGACTTTGGCGTCTATGCCAAGGTGATCAAGGGCGGTAAGATCGCCCTGCAAGATACGGCAAAGGTAGTCTGACATGGAAATGCGATTTCCCGAAATGCAAGAACCGGATGCGGCATCAATGGAGGCAGGACGCCTGCTTTTTGCTGGTGAGACGGATTTCGTCAAAGGCGTCGTCGCGATGGATGGTCTGCCACCAGCAGACCGGATCGAGGTTTGTTTTGCAGGGCGGTCCAATGTTGGCAAATCATCTTTGATCAACGCGCTGACGGGGCGCAAAGGTCTAGCGCGCGCATCAAACACACCCGGCCGCACACAAGAGATCAACTTTTTCACCGCTGGCGATATCTATGTCGTTGACTTGCCGGGCTATGGCTTTGCCAATGCGCCTTTGGCGGTCGTCGAAAAATGGCAACGGTTATTGAAACAATACCTGTCAGGTCGTCAGACCTTGCGCCGGGTCTTCGTTCTGATCGACGCACGGCACGGAGCCAAGGGCGTTGATGAAGAGATCATGTCGCTGCTAGATAGCTCTGCCGTGACGTTCCAGGTGGTGATGACCAAAGTCGACAAACTCAAAGGTGACGCGCTGCAAGCATCACTTGATAAGACCCGCGCGGCGCTGGCCAAACACCCTGCCGCCTACCCCGAGATTATTCTGTCATCTTCCGAAAAAGGCGATGGGATCAAGACACTGCGGGCCGTCATCGCGGGGATCGAATGAGGACAAGGACGCAAGACATGAACCGTGACTGGATCGCCACCGCCCGAACCCTAAGCGAAGCACTGCCATACATGCAGCGCTATGCTGATGCGACGGTTGTGATCAAACTTGGTGGGCACGCAATGGGCAGCGACGAAGCCATGAGGGGCTTTGCACGTGATGTGGTGCTGATGCGGCAGGTCGGGCTGAACCCTGTCGTAGTCCATGGCGGCGGACCGATGATCAACCAGATGCTTGCAAAGCTGGATATCAAGTCTGAATTTGTGAACGGCAAGCGTGTTACCGATCAGGCTACAATGGATGTGGTCGAGATGGTTTTGTCAGGACAGGTGAATAACCGGCTCGTGCAGGCAATCTCGGAAGAAGGTGGCAAGGCTGTAGGGCTCTCAGGCAAAGACGCCAATCTGATTATCTGTGAACAAACGCATGCAGAGCTTGGCTTTGTCGGCACACCCACGGCCGTGGATCCAACGATCCTGCGAGATCTTCACGCCGCCCACGCAATTCCTGTCATCGCGCCCCTTGGCATGGGTCGCAATGGAGAGACCTTTAACATCAACGGGGACACAGCAGCCGGTGCCATTGCCGGCGCATTGAAGGCAGACCGCCTGCTGTTGCTGACTGACGTCGAAGGCGTGAAGGACAAGTCCGGTCAAGTCCTGACAGAAATTGACCCCAAAATCATTCCCGACCTCATCGCGGATGGGACTATCGCTGGCGGTATGATCCCCAAAACGGAAACGGCGCTGGCCGCGATGAACGATGGTGTGCGGGCTGTGGTCATCCTTGATGGACGTGCCCCGAATGCCTGTTTGCTTGAACTGTTCACGGAACACGGTGCAGGCTCGCTGATCCGCCGCCGCCGTGGCTGACGCTGTCGCCCAAGCTCTTTCCTCCTTGGGTCTGCGTGCCTTGGGTGATTGCCCTGATGGGGACAGCACAATTACCTTGATCGGGCCAGACGAACCTGCATTCTGGACGATCTTCATAGCGAGCCCTGAATACAAAGACGATCAGCCCGCCCCGATGGACCGGTGGTCACGCCGCGTGATCGGCGATCTGGCCGAGACGCTAAAGGCAGAGGCTTTGTTTCCATTCGGCGGCCCACCCTATGCGCCCTTCTTTACCTGGGCCAAGCAAACGGGGCGTTTCTGGGCATCGCCTATCGGTTTTCTGGTTCATGATGAAACAGGTCTTTTCACGTCTTTCCGTGGCGCGTTGCGATGGAAGAGGCCCGCGAACATCGGCAACAGCCCGCAACCCTGTATTGCGTGCAATAAACCCTGCGCCACCGCCTGCCCTGCCGGCGCATTTGACAACGGCTATGACGTAGCCGCCTGCAAAGCACATGTCGCCTCAGAGGCTGGCACCACTTGCCGTACCGCTGGCTGCCTTGCACGCCGCGCCTGCCCCGTGGGCCAAGGTACACGCCTGCCCGCCCAGGCCGCATTCCATATGGAGGCCTTTCTATGACCCTTCGATTGATCCTGATCCGTCACGCGAAATCCAGTTGGAGCGATCCTTTCGGCGACGACCATGAAAGGGTTCTAAACGCGCGCGGGCGTGCCTCTGCGGAAGCGATTGGGGTATGGATGGCAGAGCAAGGTTATGTGCCTGATCTGGTGCTTTGTTCTGACGCCATACGCACGCAGGAAACGGCAGACCTAATCTTGCCCGCCCTGACGCCGCAACCAAAGCTGCAACTTTCTGAGCGCATTTATCACGCTTCGCCAGACACCATCCTTGATTTGGTTCAGCAACTGTCTGAGGCGAAAATCGCTGTCATCGGACACAACCCCGGTGTTGGGATGCTAGCGAACGCTTTGGTGAAGTCAGCGCCAGAGCATCGGCGTTTCAGCGATTACCCCACTTGTGCAACCACGGTGATAGACTTCGATGCTGCGAAGTGGTCTGAAGTCAGACAGCGCAGCGGATGCTTCGAGGCCTTCGTCGTACCGCGCGATCTGATTGGAACATCGAACCACGATATCGAATAGATGTGATCGAACGGATACCCGCTATGCGGAGTTTGCCGTAGATCAACGGTCAGCTGCCACCTGACTGCTGATTGTTTTCATTCTGATTTCGGTTCTGGTTCTGATTCTGGTTTCCACCAGTTGGTTCATCATCCGGAATGTCAGGATCAGTCACACTGACACTATCGCCATTCTCATCCGTCACTGGCACTGCAACAACCGAGACCGGCGCACCGCTTATGACGCTGCACAGTGGTAAGTCTGCTGTATAGGCGCCGCCGATGGGAACGTCGCCCGGACGACAGGATGGGTTTCCGAGTTTGTCGAAAACAGGCTCGGCGTAAATGATTTGGGGGACAGGTTCAGGCGCACATGCACTCAACACTACCAAACTTCCTACGCTTAGGGTCGCCAACCAGGTTCTATCTCTCATTATCGCTTTCCTTCTCTTCATCCCAAATCTTGGTTTTCACTAATAGTTGCGTCGCCGCTTTCCTCGGACACATCCATGTGCTGTTTTAGCGTCTGGTTCCGCCACAAAATTGATAAATCTCAAAGCCATATGCAGCTTGGGCACGGCTCCTCACAAACGCTCTTTCAACAGTTTCAAGGCGGCGCGCTTTGATCGGTCGACCCCGACTGGCGCGAACACCTGAACTTCGACCGAATGCCGACGTCTGTGAGGTTAGCGGGAAACGGCGATGTGGTATTGCCCCCGCGCTAGACTAAGAGTGATCCAGAACCTACCTCAGCACAAACCGGGTCCAGTCAAGCTAGAGTTGAGAAACCGTGGGAGGGTCACCCCAGTCGCAAGCCAATATCTTGCGCAGAACGGCGACGTTTTCCACGCCATGTCTTGCGGCAAGCTCTTCCTCAAGTTCGGCGAATATCTTTTGCGCGATCGCGATGTTCTGAATACCCATTTCGGTAAGGCGTACAATCTTGGCGCTTGAATTGCTTGGATCGGTCGAAGTCTGCACCAGACCCGCCATTTCCAATGCAACAACAGATTTTTGTGCGCCCTGCCTCGTCATGTCCAACCGACGCGCGAGTTCTGAAATGCGGATTCCATTTGTCGTTACGAGGCTCATTAACAACGATTGAGAATGCGTCAAAGAGGCTAGCCCTTGCGCTTCGAATGACTGACGCAACGCGTCATCGAACCAGCGAAAAGCAGTCAGGAGAAGGCGGGGCATCGAGGGGTTATCCATAATATGTGTCTACCATGTTGACACATTCTTGCAAGGCAATTATGCGTCAACATGGTAGACACTAAGAGGTAAACTCCATGAAACAAACACAAACACTTACTGTCGACATTGCAGCGCCGTTTCAGGCGGTGATGTCAGAACTCACCAATCCGATGCTGCACCCAACATGGGCGACAGCATTCTTTGAAGGTGACGCAGAGAAAACCAGCGAAACGGAAGTTCGCGTTAGTATCCCCCAACTTGGTGGGGCTTCTCGAATGCAGGTTAATACCAACAGCGAATTTGGTGTTATCGATATATTCTTGGCACCCGTTGGCGAAGAATTCGGCAAGCCCCTTCCCGTGCGCGTCATCGAGAACGACGATGGAGCCACGGTCCTATGGACGCTTTCCCAGTTTCCCGGCATGCCTGACGAGGTTTTTGCCGCGGGATGTGTATCGATGCAATCTGAACTGAAAAATCTCAAGTCAAAGCTGGAGGCTGGATCATGAAGCCTGTGCTTGCAACGCTCGTTGGAGCATTCACTTGTTTATTCACTGGAACGATCATTGCAATCGCAATGCAACCTTTCATCGGCCCTCTACTTACCCCGCACATCCGGACCGAAGCCGAAGGGTTACTCTTTCCCTCCCTTCTTACTGGGTACTTCGTGGTCGGGGCGATGCTTGTGGCGATTGGCGTCCTGACGGAGGCTTCAGAGAAAAGCTGGCTTTGGATCTTCAAAATGGGAGCGGCGCTCGGACTGGCGATCTTTTTGGGCGATCACCTTATCACTGCAGGCTGGTCGCGCTTGTCTGCAATTCCCATGGCGATCTCAGGTGCATTGGACGCGCTATCCATTGTCGCAAGCTTTGCCGCTGTGTGTTTTGTCTTGAAACGAGGGACTCTGAAGCAAGATCAACATTTTCAGCAACAATAACGCAAGAGGGCAGAGTTGCTTAATACTGCCGCCCACACCCAAACAAAAAAGCCCCGGCCATTGCCGGGGCTTTTTCTATGCTATTCTAGTTGGGCTTAGTGACCCAAAATCTGGCTCAAGAACAACTGGGTCCGATCGGACTTGGGGTTGTTAAAGAACTCTTCCGGCTCGTTCTGCTCCACGATCTGACCTTGGTCCATAAAGATCACGCGGTTTGCAACCTGACGAGCAAAGCCCATCTCGTGCGTCACGCAAAGCATGGTCATGCCTTCTTCGGCAAGCTCGATCATTGTATCAAGAACTTCTTTGATCATCTCAGGGTCAAGCGCTGACGTTGGCTCGTCAAATAGCATGATGCGCGGACGCATGCACAGCGAGCGGGCAATCGCCACACGCTGTTGCTGACCACCCGAAAGCTGACCGGGAAATTTGTCGGCCTGCTCTGGGATTTTGACCTTTTCAAGGAAGTGCATCGCCGTTTCTTCGGCTTCCTTCTTGGGTGTTTTGCGCACCCAGATCGGAGCCAACGTGCAGTTCTCAAGGATCGTCAGATGCGGGAAGAGGTTGAAGTGCTGAAAGCACATGCCAACTTCTGAGCGGATCTTGTCGATGTTCTTAAGGTCCGAGGACAGCACAGTGCCGTCCACGGTGATCTTACCTTGCTGGTGTTCCTCCAACGCGTTGATGCAGCGGATCAGCGTGGATTTACCTGAACCCGACGGGCCACAGATAACGATCCGTTCGCCTTGATACACCGACAAGTCGATGTCACGCAGGACGTGGAACGAACCATACCATTTGTTCATATTCTCGATGGTAATCGCCAGCTCGTCCGAGACTTTAAGTTGTTTTGCTTCGGCCATGTTATCAGCCTCCTATCGATGGTCGGTTGCGAGCCTACGCTCCAACCATTGTGAGTATTGAGAGATGCCGTAGCACGTGATGAAGAAGAGCAGCGCCGCGAAGCCAAACAGCTCCCAGTAGACGCCCTGCCATTCAACCGATGCAAGGATCGGACCACGGATCATACCGACGAGATCGAACATCGAAATGACCGAGACCAGTGTGGTGTCTTTGAACAGACCCACCGCCACGTTCACGATGCCCGGGATCGAGATCTTCAATGCCTGTGGCAAAATGATCAGACGCATCGACTGCGCATAATCCAGTCCAAGGCTGTCACCAGCCTCATACTGACCTTTTGGCAAAGCGGCCAAACCACCACGGATCACCTCGGCGATGTAGGCTGCCGAGAACATTGTGATCATGATTACAACCCGCAAGAACAGGTCAACGCCAGACCCCGGAGGGAAGAAGTAACCCAACATCACGTTTGCCACGAAGAGCAATGTGATCAGCGGCACACCACGAACGAATTCAATGAAGACGACGCAGATGTATTTGATGATCGGCATGCTGGATTGACGGCCCAGCGCCAAGGCAATGCCAAGCGGCACCGACAAGGACACACAGGTCACACCCAGCATCATGTTCAACATGAAGCCACCTAAGTCGCGGCTTGGAACCGAACGCATGGCACCTTCGGTGATCTCTGTGTCTGGAAGGATGAACCCGCCAATTTTCAGAACGATGTAGGCCGTCACCAGCGCGCCAAAGAAACCCATCGCAAAGCTGTTTTTCACGAACTTCTGGTAGAACACGACACCAGCTGCAATTGAAACCAGCGCCAGCAGCGGACCAAAGATCGACCCGCCCCAGATCAGCCAAAATGCGATAAAGGGATAGAGTGCTGTAAAGATCAAAAGCTTGCGTGGAAGATCAAAGAACAAGACTGGTGCAGCTGCAAAGAACAGCAACGCAAAGGCCAAGCCAGGGCGCCAGTACAGGTCAGTTGGGTATTGGAAACCAAAGAGAAGCTGGTTCCAACGCTCACTCAGCACAGCAAAACAAGCACCTGTTGTTCCATCAAGTATCTCACGACACACAGCAAGACTGGGTGACGCCCAGATACCATTCAGCATCCACGGCACAGTACCGCTGAGGATCATATAGATGGCAAGCAAGGCAAGGATGGTCAGGACACTATTCGCGGGTGTCGCAAACAAATTGTCCTTGATCCACTTCATCGGACCCGCCGCATTTGGCGGTGGCGGCATCGCTGGTACCTCTTCGGTACGAACAAACGCCACGTTTGAGCGATCAATCATCTTAGCGCTCCTTCAACTTGATTGCGTTGTTATAGACGTTGATCACAGCAGAAATCAGCAAAGAGATCGTGAGATAGAACAACATCAGCAAAAGGATACACTCAATCGCGCGCCCCGTTTGGTTCAG
>ENA-OQVM01002312-OQVM01002312.1-marine-metagenome-genome-assembly--contig:-NODE-2312-length-22521-cov-4.127651_pt1 | contig 22521 bp, 20 predicted proteins | sample MGYA00237776_ERZ505498 | MGnify/ENA primary metagenome ERZ505498 (study PRJEB26159, sample SAMN06265151) | marine metagenome | isolation source: Helgoland LTER site | place: Germany:Helgoland, sampling... | reverse complement strand
GCTCACATATAATATGTGAGCCAAACAACTAGTGTTAAAGGGAAATAAATCCAGGGAACTTGTCAAATAAACTAATTGCCACATTGTTGAATCAAAATAGATAAATAATGTGCAGTCCAGAAAACGAATACTATTTTAGTCAGATTAATGAAATACACAATTGAATTAAATTCATCTTTGGATTATAAAAACTAATGCACTTTAATTCTAGATCCAACTTAATTGAATTTTTGTTGTATGAAACATTATGAGTTATGTTAAATATCTTCATCGTGTTTTTTTAAATATTAATATTTTTGTATGATGTTGTTTTTTGTTGGTTAAATGTTAGTTTGATTAATTTTGTGAGTGTAAATATTTGTATTAATTGGGCTTAGTGGTTTTTTATGTTTGGGTCGTATTCATATATTGTTTGCTAGCATAAAAATTCACGGGTGATGATATTTAATACCATCAGTTTTGTGTTAAAAATCCATTTTAATTTTCTTTAACATATAAAAGTATTTTTTTACCATGAGTAAACATAGTTATAATGTGCGAGTGTATTACGAGGATACAGACGCAGGAGGTATAGTTTATTATGCTAATTACCTTAAATTCTTTGAGCGCGCCAGAACCGAGTGGTTAAGGCAAATGGGCACAGAGCAAGACATTCTTTTGGAACATTCCGTAGGTTTTGTCGTCAAACGGGTTGAAATGGACAATCACGCGCCTGCTCGCTTCAATGAATTGTTGTGTATTCAGTCTGAAATAGTAGAATTAAGGCGTGCTAGTTTAATATTCAATCAAATAATAATAAGTCCAAACGAGCAACGTTTGGTCAGTGCTTTAATCAGAGTCGCTTGTGTCAATTTATCCAATATGAAACCACAAGCCATTCCTGACAAAATTTTAGGGGAATTTTCACGTGTCATCTGAGATATCTTTTATAGATCTTATTTTAGACGCCAGTTTGCTTGTGCAATTGGTCATGTTGTTGTTGCTTGGAGCATCAGTTGCCTCATGGGCATTTATTTTTGAACGTAGTCGCGCGCTAAACTTTGCCCGCTCTGAGATGAAACAGTTTGAAGATAAATTTTGGTCTGGTGTCGACCTTAATCAATTTTATAAAGAATTAGCGGCTCGTCAATCACTGGAAGGTATGGCTAGTATGTTTTGCTCTGGCTTTAAAGAATTTGTTCGATCTCGCAAAAATGTTTCTACTCCAGCGGATGCAATTATGGAAGGCGCTTCAAGGGCTATGCGAGTTTCTTTATCTCGTGAAATAGACAGTCTAGAAAGTCGACTTCCCTTTTTGGCTACCACGGGTTCAATTAGTCCCTATATTGGTTTGTTTGGCACTGTATGGGGGATAATGAATTCGTTTATCGCTCTAGGTGGCCAACAACAAGCAACCTTATCTATGGTTGCGCCGGGTATTGCTGAAGCATTGATTGCCACAGCAATGGGGTTATTTGCTGCTATACCAGCTGTTATCGCCTACAACCGATTTAGTCATCAAGTTGAAAAACTTGAAAATAGCTATGGTAATTTTATGGAGGAGTTCTCGAGTATTTTACATAGGCAGGCATTGTCATCAGGTGAAAATACGTCTCGCTCAGCTCAACCAACTGCTTAGGCTTATTGATTATGTATCTAAGAAAGCGCAGACGCCCTGTTTCAGAAATCAATGTGGTCCCCTATATTGATGTAATGTTAGTGTTACTGATTATTTTTATGGTAACTGCACCTCTTATTACCCAAGGTGTAAAAGTCGACTTACCCAAAGCAGAGGCTCAGCCTTTGGAGGAAGAGTCAAAACCTCCTTTGGTTGCATCTGTTGATGCGCAAGGTCAATATTTTTTGAATGTGGGTGATAGCCAACAAGAACCTTTGTCAGCAATAGATTTAGCGACTTTAGTGGCGGCTCATCTTCAGGTAGAGCCAAACACACCAATAGTTGTTAAGGGTGATGGAGCTATTGCTTACAGTCAAGTGGTGCAGTTGATGGTTTTATTACAACGGGCAGGTGCGCCTTCTGTTGGATTAATGACTACGCCGCCCGAAGGTTAATATATAAATGTATAAGTTGCGTATCGCACTCTCTATCTCATTATTTTTGCATATAGCAGTGATTGCTGCTTTGCTGATAAACGGGCATTTCTCTCAGTCCAAAGTAACACCTGAAACGTTACATTCTGACCCTATTATTGAAGCAAAAGTCATTGATGAAAATCAGTTGCAGAAACAAGTTCAGAAGGTTAAAGATGAACAAAAAGCTAAACGAATAAAAGAAGAAAATTGGGTGAAAGAGCTCGAACGTCGTGCTGCAAATGCAGAAAAAAAGCGCAAGCAACAAGAGACCGAGGTATCTAAATTAAAAGAGCAGACTAAAAAACAGCTTCTAGACAAGAAAAAAGCTGAGCAAGCGACGGTGGCTGCAAGGGAAAAACAAAAGCAAGAAAAGGCTAAAGCCAAGCAGCTAGAAGCTGATCGCAAGCGTAAAGAATTAGAAAGGGAAAAAGCCGAAGAGCAAGCAAAACAAGCTAAGGCAAAGCGCCAAAATGAAGAAAAGGCTCTGAAAAAAGCTGAGCGCAAGCGTCAAGATGAAAAGCAAAAAGCAGAACAAGAAAAAATGCTCGAAGAACAGCTTCAGGCAGAACAAGCCGTTCGTCAATTAAAAAGAAATAAACAAGTTTTGTCTGAGGTGCAAAAATACCAAGCGCTTATCAAACAAACGATACAGCGTAATTTGATTGTGGATGATGCGATGAAAGGTAAATCTTGTCGTTTGAATATTCGATTAGCTTCAAATGGGTTAGTGACTCAAGTAAAAGAATTGGGTGGGAATACCATTTTATGCCGAGCTGCTAAAGCTGCAGTGTTCAAGTCAGATACATTGCCAGTGTCAAAAGAAGTCGATGTTTACCAACAATTACGTGAAATTAATTTAACCGTTGAGCCAGAATTATAATGTTAAAAACTATGTCCATAACTAAACAGATATTGCTTTCATTTTTTATTTTATCAGTCAGTCTTCATACATTTGCCGCACTGGAAATTGTTATAACCGAGGGTATTGATACTTCCAGACCCATCGGTGTAGTGCCTTTTCAATGGGTTGGTGAGGGGGTGATGCCAGAAAGGCTAACTAGTGTTATTGCTGCTGATTTACGCCGCAGTGGTAAATTTAATCCTATTGATGCTATTAATATGCCGCAACATCCTTATTCAGATAAAGACGTGGACTATAGTGCATGGGCAACAAAAGGTATTGAAGCTGTGTTGGTCGGCAAAGTCGAACTATCTGGTATTGATAGGTACACAGTGTCATATGAATTAATCGATGTATTACGTGGTCAAATTACTGGGGGGCAGTCGCAAGTACTTAGTGGCGGCAAACTTATTGCTAGCGACGATCATGTGTTGGCCGTCAGCAAAATGACTATTTCGGGCAATGATTTCAGAAGGCATTCACATCGTATTAGTGATGTAGTCTACGAAAAGTTAACGGGTGAACGAGGTGCCTTTTTAACGCGTATTGCTTATATCATCGTTCGCGATAGAGATGTTAATGAATTACCCTTTCAATTAGTTGTGGCGGATTATGACGGCGCCAACGAAACCACATTATTACGTTCTCCCGAGCCTTTAATGTCACCAGCTTGGTCTCCTGATGGTACAAAATTAGCTTACGTCAGCTTTGAGAATAAACGTCCGCAAATATTTATCCAAGATATCTACACTATGAATAGAACCCAGATGACCAGTTTCCCTGGCATTAACGGTTCACCTAAGTTCTCGCCTGATGGCAAAAAGTTAGCTTTGGTATTATCAAAAGATGGTAATCCTGAACTATATATTATGAATATTGCCAGTAGGCAATTACGCAGAGTAACTAAAAATAGAGCAATTGATACTGAACCAAGCTGGACTCCAGATAGTCAGAGCTTAATATTTAGTTCAGAACGGGGTGGTAAACCTCAGATATATCGCGTAAATTTAGAGTTGGGAAAGGTACGTCGCTTGACCTTTGAAGGCGAGATGAACTTAGGAGGCACTATTACCCCAGACGGCAAACAAATGGTAATGGTTAATCGTACTCGTGGTAATTACAATATATCACGGCAAAACTTGACAAACGGAAATCTTCAGGTATTAACTAAAACCTATTTAGATGAGTCACCCAGTATTGCTCCTAATGGCAGTATGATTATTTACAGTACATTACATCAAGGCAAGCAAGTATTGTCTTTAGTATCCTTAGATGGCAGATTTAAAGCGCTTTTACCAGCGGCTGATGGTCAGGTGAAGGCTCCGACTTGGTCACCATTTTTGCGTTAAATACATTTTCACTTAAATTTTATAAAAACAGGATAAAAGAATGCAACTAAATAAAATTTTTAAAGGGTTGGTTATCGCTCTTCCAGTTGTAACTATGATGGCTTGTTCATCAACAGACGATGCAGCAGCAAAAGCAGCTGTAGAGGAATCACGCATTGCCCAAGAGCAAGCAGAAGCGGATCGTAAAGCGAAAGAAGCACGTGATTCAATGGTTGAAACCGGCACAGTTGAACCTGTAATGACTCCTGCTGAAGAAATGAAGCAAGAGTTAATGGCGCTAGAAAATAATCAATTGGTTTACTTTGATTTTGATCGTGCCGACATCAGCTCTGAGTTCTATGACATTTTAAATCAACACGCTACATTTTTAACTAAAAACAGTGGGCAATCAATTGTAATTGAAGGTCACTGTGATAGCCGTGGCACACCCGAATATAACATTGCATTAGGTGAGTCTCGTGCCAAATCAGTGCAAACTTATTTATTGAATGCAGGTGTGAGTGCATCACAGATGTCTGTTGTGTCCTACGGTGAAGAAAAGCCTGTTAATAACAATACATCTGCAGCGGCTTTTGCTGAAAACCGCCGTGGTGTTTTGGTTTATCAATAATAGAGCTTAATATGATGAAACGCACCTTAGCGATAAGTTTGCTAGGGCTACATGGAGTCGCAGTGATTGCGGCTCCTGCGCCTGTGACAGATGTAACCAGAAGTAATAGCGAACAACGTATTACTGAGCTGGAAAAAAAGTTTTCAACCCGCACAGATGCACAACATCGTCAGCAAGAGCAACTGGATGTTATGCAAAGTGAAGTTAATGAGCTTCGTGGCTCAATAGAAGTGCAAAACTATCAATTAGAGAAGATTCTCGAACGTCAAAGAGAGCTATATCTCGAAATAGATAAGCGCATTGAATCTGTTAAGACACAAACTTCGACAATGCCAGTAGATGCTGTTAATACTCTAGTTACGACTGTCGAAGTGCCCTTATCAGAGAATGAAAACGAAGCTTATGATAAAGCTGTTAATTTGATCCTCAAAGATAGGTTATATGAACAAGCCATACCTGAGTTTCAAACATTTTTACAAAACTTCCCAAATTCTAGTTATGTCCCCAATGCACATTATTGGTTAGGGCAGTTATTGTTCAACAAACAAGACTGGGCCAGTGCTGGAGAACAATTTCAGACGTTAATTGTTAATTATCCAGATTCGAGTAAAAGAGCGGATGCAACGTTGAAGTTGGGCATAACTGAAATGGAACGTTCAAATGCAGCCCGTGCTAAACAGCTTTGGGAACAAGTAGTTGCTGAATTCCCCAACTCGTCCTCAGCTAAACTCGCTGAAAAGCGACTCAAAGGACTTTAATAAATAAGATGCCTGTTTAGTTTTGATTGTGTTGCTCAAACATAATTGAGATATCTATGGGGTACTTGGGGTGTTTTTTTCAGTCTCCATGGTTCGTTAAATACACTATTGTTCGGTTTTTCAGCAATCGGTTTGAATTATTGAAATAATAATGTCATTTGGGTTGCGCTGGCGTTTCAATTGAGTATTATATGCCGCCTTCGCTTGAGGCGAAAAGAAAAAATGAAAAGTGGGTCGTTAGCTCAGCTGGTAGAGCAGTTGACTTTTAATCAATTGGTCGCTGGTTCGAATCCAGCACGACCCACCATCTCTTTAAAATTTAGTCTAGGCGCATTTAAGTTATTAGAAACCTTAAAGTATTGGAATACATATCCTGTCTGTTTATATACACCCAAAATCTTTCATTCACGTATTGTCGACTAAAAGCTAATGTGCAGTTAGAGTCCCTGGTTTTGCCTCACCCACTTATTTGCTTGAATCAGATTTAAATATATTTATTGTTCCTACAAGTCTTCAGTGTGTTCAAATACATGCTGCTAATGATTTACAGTTTGTATTGCCTTGTGCGGCAAGTCATTTAATCGAACTGAACTGTGTTCCTAAAGCATCTGATTTCATTCTTGATACACTTCGTTAGGTCTTAGCTTATATGGTTAGCCATGAGCCTAAAGGAGCGCTGTTCATAAACAATCCTGTTACATCATCTTAGTTGTTTCGACTGTAATCTTTGAAATTTTATATAATTCAGCATTGAGAAAAATTTATCATATTACACTCAATAATACGGACTCTTAAATTAATCAGCACAACTGGTCAGGCTGAAATAGTTTGAAATGTTATCTGTGGGCGGTTGATTGAACAATCTGGGTGAACGGGTTATGGCAAAGTTAAATCCAGAGGATGCGAATAAATACGTATCTATCTCATTCAAATGGTAAAAACCTTTGGGATGTATACCTTTAGATTTTTCGTAACTAGAGCCACAGCAAAATTAAAATTATTATTCAATTCGCTTAATTATTAAATCTTAGTAACATTAACCGTAAGCTTTATTCAACATATGCCGACATAACAAAAAACGTACTAAAGCACAGGGATTGATGTTGAATGTGTTAACAATGCACTCGATTCCAGTCATTTGCAGTTAATGAATGCATTGGCTTTATTTAGCCCAACAACATTTGCTATGGGCTTAATACATTTCGGATAACTAGCTGTTACTTTTCATCGTTGCGATTAAGCAAATACTGCCACTACCTGCCTACTAATAGCTACTAAGCTGCCATGCTTATCCAAGATATTGGCTTCTGTATGCGCATACCCATCAGCTGCCTGTCTAGTATGTGCTTGATAAGCAAACCAATCACTACCTGAAATTTTCTGATGTGGATGAATAAACTCTAAATTCCAGCTCATAGTACTGGCCATGGCAGGCCAGCTTAACATTTGTAAAACTGTTGGTGGCCAAATATCAATTAAAGCGATTAAATGGGCGTCAGAAAAGTCACATGGCTGTTCTTTAAAACGCATCCACCCATGTATGTCACTGTCCTTTCTTCCAGTAAATGGCCATCCACCTTTAGTTTGTGCTAAATCAAAATTCTTTAAAAACTTGGGTGTCACCTTTGAGATCTTGGGCATGAAATCCGGTTTTTGTGGAGGGTCCATTTTGTGTTGTAGTGGATCAGATATGTTAACTTTAGACTGTCTAGCGATACCAAAGCTTGCTTGGCTCATCAATGCAACTTTGTTGTCTTGCACTACTTGGCCGACAACTTGAGTCACATTCTTTCCTTCCCTAAGAACCTCAATAGTGATGCTAAATTCAGTATCTGCTTCAATTGGACCTATAAAATTTGTGCTTAGCGAACGCATCACTTTTTCAGAGTCAACGACTTCACGCATTGCCTGATAGACTAAAGTGGCAGAAATACCACCGTAAAGTGTACGACCTTGCTCCCAAGTATTAGGGACTGACAGGGTGATGTTATTAATATTTGATTTTGCCTGTTGTTTGACTGAATTTAGCAATTTATCAATATGCATTACTACCTTGACTCCGTTAAATCGATTATCAGTAAATGACTAATTTTATTTGTAACGACTTATCATAAGACTTGGATGTCGTTAGATGATTTCATGTTTTTATGGTTGAGCATAACTAACTGTTATAATTACAAAAGATTATAATTTACTTGTCACTACTAGGATTTATAAATGTCATGCACTCACTTTTTAGGTTGATTTTTCGGCTACATCAGGTTTAGCCTGCAATCTTATAGAACTTGCTTTAGCCCGCATCGTTTTGGGTATCGGTGAGGTAGGTGAACGTTCAACTTCTCATTATATAGGGGGCGCCTAATTATTATCTTCTGTCACAAGTTGATTACACTTAGTTCTGCTATTATGGGTGCATTAAATAAAACATAGCAGCTGGCATCACGTGTTGTAAATAGTGTTTAAATGACTGTTAACTAGTATCTCATTGCATAGTCTAATAACCTCTGGTTTGGTTTATGACACACTACTTATTAACGTGTGTGATGTGCGATTTTTTAGATAGGCCAAGCCTAAATGCTACCCATAGATGTCACTAAACAAGGTTTAGAACTACCGATAACAATAGTCACTATGGCCAAAGCTGAAAGATAAAAAAGTTTGCACCTAAAATAAGTGCATACTGCTATGACCAAGCTTATTAAGTAGGGTATAGCGGTAGTTCAAATTTCATGTATGTGAGTAAATGTCCTAAGATATGATGCCTAAAAATCAATAATAACAGAGGCTCTTATGAGCGCCCGAAATACACAGCACCCTAAAACAGGTTTAAGATGACGAAATCAACAAAAATCAACCTTCACTTTGCACATGCCAATGGGTTTCCAGCACCTAGCTACCAACAACTATTCAATCAATTACCTGATGATTTCGAGTTACATGCATTAACCAAATTTGCTCATTCAGCGCGCTTTCCAGTAAGTGCCAACTTAAATAATCAAGTAGCAGAGCTAATTGATTATTTAACCCACAAGGTCGCTAACCCTGTTTATGTTGTAGGCCACTCCTTTGGAGCCGTAGTGTCCTTTATGGCTGCTTGCGAAAGACCTGATTTAATTAAAGGTGTGATAATGCTTGATCCTCCTATTGCTTCAGGGCTTGCTAGGCTCGTATTTAAATTATTAAAGCATACACCCCTAATAGATAAGTTTTCACCTGCTGGCAAAGCCAAAGTACGTTGCCAAAGTTGGCCTTTAGGCACTGATTTGGTTGCTTATTTTAAATCTAGGGCTTTATTCAAAAACTTCCAACTGGAATGCATTCAAGACTACGTAACAGCTGCTATTGACGAACAAGAGGGTAAGTTACAACTTAACTTTGAGGCGCAGATTGAAGCGAGTATTTATCGAAATGTGCCAGATAATATCAATCAGTACTATCAACGCTTATCCTTACCAAGCTTACTTGTCACTGGTAGTCACAGTGATGTATGTATACCAGCATTTTTGAGCACTTTTGTAAAAAAGAGCAATATTGAACATCTTATTTTTGAAGATGGGGGGCATATGTTTCCGTTAGAAAAACCACAGCGAGTAGCAAAAATTATTACTGATAGAATTCGTACATGGGAGAAGGCTAGTAACCTATAATAAAAAGCCGCGGTTATAGCGGCTTTGTAATGACTTGGATGGTGAAAGGTATCAGGCTTAATAGCCTACTTTTAATCCCAACATCTCTCGGGTAACTAACACCACTCCCTTTTCTGTGACTCGGAAACCTCTGGCTAAATCATCCTCGCGACTATGGCCAATAATAGTGCCCTCGGAGATCACACAACCACGGTCAATAATGGCTTTACGTATGCGGCAATGACGTTCTACTTCGACATCTGGCAATAATACAGAATCTTCTACTTCACTGTATGAATGCACCCTTACATTAGAAAAACATAAGCTACGGCGTAAAGTCGCGCCAGAAATAATACAGCCACCTGAAACCACTGAGTTAATCGCGGTGCCCCTGCGATTATCTTCTTCCCATACAAACTTAGCGGGAGGCAATTGTTCTTGATAGGTCCAGATTGGCCATTTTTTATCATACAAGTTGAGTGCAGGAACAGGCGCCACTAATTCCATATTGGCTTGCCAGAATGAGTCTAAGGTACCTACATCGCGCCAATAGGCTTCGGTATCATCATCACTTTTGAATTGGAACGCATAGACTGAACCCTCTTTGATAATTGAGGGAATAATATCCTTGCCAAAATCTCGTTCAGATCCAGATGTTTCGGAATCTGTTTTTAATTGCTCAAACAAAAAATCTGTATCAAAGACATAATTGCCCATGGAGGCTAGACATTTTGTGGGATCGTTAGGTAAAGGGGTAGGGTTCTCAGGTTTTTCTTCAAACCCAATAATTTTGAAATTTTCATCTACCGACATGACACCAAATTGTCCCGCGGCTTCCTCCAATGGAACGGCCATACAGCTAACCGTCATTTTGGCTCCCGACTCGGCATGTTGCGCAATTAAATTACCGTAGTCCATTCGATAGATATGGTCCCCAGATAACACCAATACATATTTTGGTAGTTCGTCACGAATAATATCAATATTTTGAAAGACTGCATCTGCCGTACCTTCATACCAGTTATCTGAAAAGCGCTGTGATGCAGGAAGGATTTCAACCGACTCGCCTAGCTCTTTCTTAAAATGTCCCCAACCTCTGACTAAATGCCGAATGAGAGAATGAGACTTGTATTGGGTGACCACACCCACATTGCGGATCCCTGAATTAATACAATTGGATAATGGAAAGTCGATAATACGAAACTTACCGCCAAAATATAATGCAGGTTTTGCTCGCCAATTAGTCAATTCATAAAGTCTTGAGCCTCTTCCTCCAGCTAAAATGAGTGCGTAGGTATCACGTGTTAAATTACTGATATAACGAGACGCTTGGTTCGCCATAAATCCCTTCTCCTGTAGGTTAACATTACTTTATTTGTCTTTAATTTTCATCAAGACATAATCGAGTTTACACGACAGCTAAGTAAATTCAATCAGGACTATTTGAGGGAGCAAATAAAATTTTTTTTGGTGGAAATATTAATTTTAGACAATAATAGATTAGATCCAGTTAAGGAAAAACCTTGCCTAAAATTACTTATTTGGTCTTCGATTAAATCGCCATGTTTGAATTGGTTGGTGCAGTTAAAATTTTAGCTTTATCGCTCGTAAATATAGAGGTGGTATCAAACATGGTCTGTTTGAAAGGGTAATGTTAATTCAGCAGCAGGAATTAGACTAGCTGTTAAATGAGTTGATGATGTACTCATAATCAAAATATAAGTTTTCTGCATACAGCGCCACACTTTTGGCTTTTGACATGGATATCGTGCGCCACACTTTTGGACATGAAATTGCCACGCACCTAGCAAGTCGTTTGATCATGTTAGATCACTGATATGGAGGGCAGGCGCAATATATAAAAAGTTCTACAGCCAAAAATACAGGACCATTCATTTGCCCCCTTTACTGGATAATTAAGCATCTTAACTAACCACTATCAGTAGATAATTAACGCAGCAAGCTGAGCCCAATCAATTTCACACATCGATATCGCTAAAGTGCTCAGAAAAGCGAACTATAGGCCACTGAAACCACGATGCTAATAGATGTATACCAAAGTATTAGAAGTGAAATGCCATTCAGCAATCTAAAACCTTAGATGCAGATGGCACTTTTATTATGTAAAAAATTGGTTAAGCGCGGCTTTTTTTCCATGCATTAAATAACAAATAAATACCGACAACAAAAAAAGGAATACTTAGTAGTTGTCCCGTGTTTATGAGCGTATCTGAGGCGTAAGCGGCTTGTTTGACTTTTACAAATTCGATGAGATATCTAGCGGTAAATACTAAACATAAAAAACCACCAAATAGTGCACCTGATTGCTTTTTGATATTTGAAAAGCGGTATAACAATATCAATGCTATAAATATGCTCAAGTAAGATAATGACTCATAAAGCTGGGCTGGGTGCCGAGGCAGTAGGTCAATACGCGCAAATACCACGGCCCAAGGTACATCAGTCTGAATACCAATAATTTCAGAATTCATAAAATTAGCAAAACGCACAAAGAAGCCAAACAATGCGGTCGCAATAGCGAGCCTGTCTAATAACCACAAATATTTAACTTTATGTTTTCTTTGGAAAAAATATACCGCAATGATCACACCTAAACCACCCCCATGGCTGGCAAGACCTCCCTCCCATATAGCGAGTATTTTCAGTGGGTTACTAAAGTAAAACCCTGGGTCATAGAATAAACAATGACCAAGTCTAGCACCCACAATAATGCCGAAAACACAATACATCAAAAGTGAATCAAGTAATTCCAGTTTTATTTTTTCTTGTCGGAAAATCCATTTCATGACGTGCAAACCAGCTAAAATAGCTGTGGCAAATAAGGCACCATACCAATGTATTTTCAATCCCAAAAATTCAATTAATACTGGATTTACGTCCCAAGTAAAAAATTCCATTCAACCCACCTTACTGCTGTTCGTGTAACTAAAGAATATCAATATATTCTACCCAAATGACTTTTCAAACACGTGCTACTTTATCACTTAATCGCGTTTTTTGATGGCAAAGCGAGGCGGATGACCACTGATAACAACGTAATAAGCTAGTATGCATAACATTGAAAAGATGATCATACTGATGGAAATACTTTGCCATCCATCAAAAAAAAGTGTGTAAAGTAACATACCCACAACTATTATTGTGGGCGATGCGGTTAGTGCAATCATCACTCTGACATTAGCCGGTAGTGTGGGGCGAGATGTGTTTTGTTCAGTCAAAAAATTATCCTTCTGCTGTTATTGCTCGAGCTACTTTGGAGTTCGATTGTCTACCTAAGGCTTGCATCATTGTTAATCCTGCCTGAGTCAGCTGATTAAGATTGATACCTGTTTCGATATTCATACCATCGAGCATATAGATTAAATCTTCTGTGGCGACATTGCCAGAGGCACCTTTTGCATAAGGGCAGCCACCTAAACCTGATACCGCACTATCTATCACTGATATACCCTGTTGCAGGGCAACCAATATATTAGCCAATGCTTGGCCGAAGGTGTCATGAAAATGTATGGCTAGTTTATCTTCTGGGATATGGTTTAAAACGGCATCTAACATTTGTTGTGTTTTTACTGGCGTCCCTGCACCGATGGTATCGCCTAAGGACACTTCATAGCAGCCCATCTCGATTAACAGTTGACTAACCTCTACCACTTTTTGAGGGGCAATATAGCCTTCATAAGGACAACCCAATACACAAGATACATAACCCCGAACAGGAAGTTGATGCTTCTGCGCCAGCTCTATCACTGGTAAAAAGCGCTCAAGGCTTTCGGCGATAGAACAATTAATATTTTTTTGCGAAAAGGCCTCTGACGCGGCACCAAAAATAGCCACTTCGTCAGCTTTTGCCTCGATGGCTGCCTCCATACCTTGTAAATTAGGAGTGAGCGCTGTGTACCGTACATTATGTTGTCGTTTAATGTGCTGGAACACAGCAGCACTGTCAGCCATTTGTGGGACCCACTTAGGTGATACAAAACTTCCGGTTTCTATCACACTACAACCTGCTGCAGCTAATTGTTCGACTAATGCAACCTTGGCCGCTAAGGACACTAAACCTTGCTCATTTTGTAAACCGTCTCTTGGGCCTACTTCGACTATTTTGACCGACTTAGGTAACATTCTTAGATGACTCTTTGTTAGTTTTTTTGGGTTGTATAACTTGAACAGTTTGAAAAGTCAGTAATTCGGCACCGCCATCTACCAACTCACCTGTTTTAAAATAAAATTCACTGACGCTACCAGTGGCAGGGGCTTTTAGACTGTGTTCCATTTTCATGGCTTCCATCACCATTAAGGTTTGACCTAGTTTAACTTGCTCACCTGGTTCGACTAAAATAGCGACCACGGTGCCGTTCATAGGCGCGATAAATCCCGCGTCTGCATTATTGTCTTGGGTATCACCTATATCAGCCTGTAATGATTTAAATCGGATGACTTTACCATGACAAAATACCGAGTGGCCATCTTGATGGGCGTTAACAATGGCGAGTGTTTTGTGACCATTGATGGTGGATATGAGCTGGTTTTTTTCAATCACACCTGCGCACTGATAGTCTTGCTGGTCGACGTTGATATGAAACACACTTTGGCTGCCAGTTTTTGATTGGCTGAAGGCTTTTGATTGGCTGAAGGCTCCTGAGTGACTAACGGCTCCTGATTGACTCACTTGTACTGAAAAAGTGTTGTCGCCAACCATTAATTCTAGGTTTTGGAGGTGTTGCTCATTCGCTCGCCACGCATTACTCGACGACCAAGGTGAATATGGGTCTTGAACATTTGACGCGCTGTTTTGTTGACTACTGAGCATCAAATACAATACAGCTATGGGTAATAAATTCTTGATATCTTGCTTATCATTAAGCAGTAACAAGTCATGATTTTTTTCTATAAAACCAGTGTCAATTTGCTCAGACTTAAAGGGACCACTACTGGCTAAGTTATACAAAAAATCAATATTTGTGACGACACCGTCAATATGATATTCGGTCAAGGCTTTGGTTAATCTTGCTAGGGCTTTGTCTCGGTTTTCGTCCCAAACAATTAATTTTGCGATCATCGGGTCATAAAAGATAGAGACTTCATCACCTTGAACCACACCCGTATCTACGCGAACATGCCCCGATTCAACGGGTGGATGCAGTAGAGATAATCGGCCGGTTGCGGGTAGGAAATCATTATGTGGATCTTCAGCATAAATTCTTGCTTCAAAAGCATGACCATTAATTTTTAGGGCATCTTGTGGCAATGGCAAGGGTTCGTTGTTGGCGACTCGCAGTTGCCATTCAACTAAATCCTCTCCAGTGATCATTTCAGTGACGGGATGTTCGACCTGTAAACGGGTATTCATTTCCATAAAATAGAATTGTCCATCACTGTCTAATAAAAACTCTACTGTGCCAGCTCCGGCGTAATGGATGGCTTTTGCTGCTTTTAATGCGGCTTCGCCCATTTGGGTTCGCAGTTCCTCGGTCATGCCAAAAGCAGGGGCTTCTTCTATGATTTTTTGATGGCGACGTTGTACCGAGCAGTCGCGCTCAAACAAATAGACGCCATCGCCAAAGTTATCACAGAAAATTTGGATTTCAACGTGACGAGGTGCGGTGAGGTATTTTTCGACTAACATCAAATCATCGTTAAAGCTCGACATCGCCTCACGTTTTGCGGCTGCTAACGCATCGTCAAATTCGCTACTTGTCCATACTTGGCGCATGCCTTTACCACCCCCACCGGCAGCCGCTTTGAGCAATACAGGGTAGCCCATTTTGTCAGCATGGGACTTTAACCCCTCGACACTTTGGTCGTTACCATGATATCCAGGTACTAATGGCACCTTGGCAAGCTCCATTATATTTTTGGCTGCCGATTTTGAACCCATAGCCTCAATAGCGCTGACAGGAGGACCGACAAAGACAATATTATGTTGCTTACACAAATTAGCAAAGATGGCGTTTTCTGATAAAAATCCATAACCAGGATGAATTGCATCAGCACCCACTTTAAGGGCGATTTGAATGATTTTTTCAGCTTGCAGATAACTCTCTTTAGAGGGAGAGGGGCCAACATGAAATGCTTCGTCAGCCATTTTTACATGTAAGGCTTGTTGGTCGGCATCTGAATACAAGGCAACGGTTAATATACCCATACGTTTAGCTGTTTTGATGATGCGGCAACTAATTTCTCCGCGATTAGCAATCAACAATTTAGTGAACATGGTTTACTCCGTTATCCTTTTATCCAGTTGGCTCGGCGTTTCTGTAAAAACGCATTGAGGCCTTCTTGACCTTCGTCAGACACCCTAAGCTCGGCAATTTTCTCACTAGTTGTCGCTAAAAGTGCATCAGATATAGGTTTATTCTGAACGTCAAAAATAAGCTGTTTGGCTGCTCGAATTGCTGCAGGTGAGTTTTTAAGAATATGCTCAATTAAGTTCTCAATGGTGCTGTCTAACTCTTCCTCTACCACGGCTTCACTAAGTAAGCCTAGACGTCTGGCACGGCGCGCAGAAAATACTTCGGCTGTGGTAAAATAACGCCTAGCGACTCTTGCGCCTATGGCATCAATCACATATGGACTAATGGTGGCTGGGGCCAATCCAAGCTTTACCTCACTTAAACAAAACTTACTTAACTTGCTACCAATGGCCATATCGCAACAAGCAACCAGACCCACGGCACCGCCAAAAGCAGCACCTTGCACTTTAGCTATAGTGGGTTTATCAAGAGTATTAAGGATGAAAAACATCCTGGCTAAGGCATTGGCATCAGCCAAGTTTTGCTCATAGCTATACATTGCGATGCGCTGCATCCAGTTTAAATCTGCTCCAGCACGAAAGCTTTTACCCGCTGCTGCCAATACCATGACCCGAATATCATTATTCTGATTAACGCGGCTAAATATGTCGGTTAGTTGCAGGATCAACTTATCGTCAAAAGCATTATGGATCTCAGGCTGATTTAAGGTGACGGTGGCGACACCTCTCTCATCTATTTCAAATAAAACGTTATCGGTTTGATTCATTATATTCTCATCCTTACATTCTAAAGACGCCAAACCGGGTGTCCTCTATAGGTTTATTTAAACTTGCTGAAATACATAGGCCTAGCACCTGACGTGTGTCAGCTGGATCTATTACACCGTCGTCCCACAAACGCGCTGAAGCATAATATGGATGACCTTGGGTTTCGTAGGTATCAATAATGGGTTGTTTGAACTGTGTTTCTTGTTCTGCACTCCATTGCTCATTGCTTCGCTCTTTTTGTTCGCGTTTGACTTGCGCCAGTACACCGGCTGCTTGTTCACCGCCCATCACAGATATACGGGCATTAGGCCACATAAACATAAAACGTGGATCATAGGCGCGGCCACACATGCCGTAATTACCTGCACCAAAACTCCCCCCAATCAAAATGGTAAATTTAGGTACTTTAGCGCACGCTACAGCGGTCACCATTTTTGCGCCATGCTTTGCTATGCCGCCTGCTTCGTATTGTTTGCCCACCATAAAACCAGTAATGTTTTGTAAAAACACTAAGGGGATTTTACGCTGTGCGCAGAGCTCAATAAAATGTGCGCCTTTTTGTGCCGACTCTGAAAATAAAATACCGTTGTTGGCGACAATGCCCACCGGGTAACCAAAAATCCTGGCAAAACCACAGATCAATGTTTGACCATACAACGCTTTGAATTCATCAAATTCTGAGCCATCTACCACGCGTGTAATCACTTCTCTCACATCATAGGGTTGGCGTTTATCTTTTGGGATAACCCCATAAATTTCGTCATTTGCATAAGCTGGCTCAACAGGCTCGCGCACATCAAGTTCAATTGATTTTGTACGGTTTAGTCTGGCGATTACGTCTCTGGCAATTTTTAATGCGTGATGGTCGTTGTTGGCTAAATGATCGACCACTCCTGATGTACGACAATGCACATCGCCCCCCCCTAAGTCTTGTGCACTGACCACTTCACCTGTGGCCGCTTTCACTAAAGGGGGACCGCCAAGAAAAATAGTGCCTTGGTCTTTCACAATAATAGACTCGTCAGCCATGGCCGGCACGTAAGCGCCTCCCGCGGTACATGAGCCCATTACCACAGCAATTTGGGGGATGTTTTGCGCTGATAAGTTAGCTTGATTGAAAAATATTCGGCCAAAATGTTCTCTGTCAGGAAACACTTCATCTTGACGAGGCAAATTGGCCCCACCTGAGTCGACTAAATAGATACAAGGCAAATTATTTTGTTCTGCTATGGTTTGGGCCCGTAAGTGTTTTTTCACCGTTAACGGGTAATAGCTTCCCCCCTTTACGGTTGCATCGTTGGCTACTATCATACATTCGATACCCGATACACGGCCTATGCCTGCAATCACCCCCGCAGCAGGTACATTGTCTTCATACACTTGGTATGCAGCAAGTTGTGACAATTCTAAAAATGGCGACCCAGGGTCAAGCAGGGTATTGATCCTCTCCCTTGGAAGCAGTTTTCCTCGACCAATATGCCTTTGGTTCGCATTGTCGCCACCGCCATTTTTGATTGTCGCAATTTTATCTTTTAGGTCGTCTACTTGCACTTGCATATGAAGTGCGTTAACCATAAATTCTTGGCTTTTAGTATTTAGCTTACTGATGATTTTCGGCACAGTACTGCTCCAGTTATTTGCTGTAGGAGATTTTAAAACAAGCTTTTAAATAAGCCATTTAAGCGGACTCTTTAAACAACTCTCGACCAATCAACATTCTACGAATTTCAGACGTCCCCGCGCCAATTTCATACAACTTGGCATCTCGTAATAAACGCCCCGCTGGAAATTCGTTGATGTAGCCATTGCCTCCTAGAAGCTGAATCGCGTCTAAAGCCATTTTTGTCGCCAGCTCTGCAGAATAAAGGATTGCGCCTGCTGAATCTTTTCGGGTGGTCTCACCTCTATCACATGAACGTGCCACGGCATAAACATAAGCTCTTGCCGCGTTCATTTGGGTGTACATATCAGCTACTTTGCCTTGTACCAATTGAAACTCACCAATCGATTGTCCAAACTGTTTACGGTCGTGGATATAAGGCACGACTAAGTCCATACAAGCTTGCATGATACCCAGCGGTCCTCCGGATAGAACGACACGTTCGTAATCCAAACCACTCATCAACACTCTTGCACCACTGCCTTCTTGGCCTAGGATATTTTCTTGTGGCACCTCACAGTCTTGAAAAACTAGTTCGCAGGTATTGGACGAGCGCATCCCTAATTTGTCCAACTTCTGCGCTTGGGTAAATCCTGGCGTACCGCGTTCAACGATAAATGCGGTCATGCCTTTGGCACCTGCAGATACATCGGTTTTGGCATACACTACGAAGGTATGCGCATCAGGACCATTGGTGATCCACATTTTGCTGCCATTTAACACATACACATCGCCGCGTTTGTCAGCACGCAGTTTCATGCTAACAACATCTGAACCTGCGTTTGGCTCACTCATCGCTAAGGCGCCGATATGTTCACCGCTGACTAACTTGGGTAAGTAGGTGTGTTTCTGTGCATCGCTGCCGTTTTTGTGGATTTGATTAACACATAAATTTGAATGTGCGCCGTAACTTAACCCCATACCTGCTGAAGCACGGCTGACTTCTTCCATTGCAATAACGTGGGCCAAATAGCCCATATCAGAACCGCCGTATTGTTCACCAACCGTCACGCCTAACAGCCCCATTGCACCTAGTTTTGGCCATAACTCATTAGGAAAACTATTATTTTTGTCTGCCTTGTCGGCTAAGGGAGCGATTTCACCTTGGGCGAAGTTATATACATGGTCACGCAACATATCGATATCTTCACCGAGACCAAAATTTAACGTTGGATAGAGGGCATTCATGCGGTTTGTCCTTGCTTTAAGGTATTGAGCGTTAAGGCATTGAGTTCTTCTTGGCAGCGGGCTTCAACGTCTTCTAGTTCAGCCTTTAGCATTTCAATGTCTTCTAATTGTTGTTGCATATGAGCACGTTTTTCATCGGTCATTTTGAGCATTGCTTCTAGCTGTACTTTTGAATTTTGGTGACTGTCGTACAGATCAAATAAGGTTTTGGTTTCTGCTAAGGAAAATCCTAAACGTTTACCACGTAAAATCAGTTTTAAACGAACCTGATCTTTTTTCATATAAATACGGTTTTGGCCAACACGAGTTGGGCTTAATAAACCTTGCTCTTCATAAAATCGAATAGAGCGCGGGGTAATGTCCATTGATTTGGCTAGTTCGCCTATGCTGAAAGTTTGTTCACTCATTTTTCTCTCACGTCAGTATGTTCCATATTTGTTGGTAGTCGTTATTAAAGTTTACGTTTACGTTTACGTAAACTAAAACTCAATGTAAAGTGTTATGGTTTTAAAATCAATATTGTAAAGCGTATATTGACTAAGTCAGTCATTGTGATGACAGTCAAAGCGTGCAAATTCCTGTACGCCAGTGGCTAATAAAATAGTAAATAGAGCAAAATCTAGGAGTTTTCATGTCTGATAATACAATTGTAATTGTGTCTGCAAAGCGCACCCCTTTAGGTGGGTTTATGGGGAATTTGTCGCCTATGACGGCTACAGAAATAGGGGCCAGTGCTATTCAAGCTGCAATGGAAGCCACCCTAGACTCATCTATGCTATTGTCACATATCGATGAAGTGATCATGGGCTGTGTGTTGCCAGCAGGTTTAGGGCAATCTCCAGCCAGACAAGCTTCGTTAAAAGCAGGTTTACCCTTAGCCACTGGCGTAACAACTATTAACAAAGTGTGTGGCTCAGGTATGAAAGCCCTTATGTTGGCTCATGATTTGATCAAAGCGGGCACGGCACAAGCGATAGTTGCGGGGGGGATGGAAAGTATGAGCAATGCCCCTTATTTATTGCCAAAAGCCCGTGCTGGTTATCGCATGGGGCATGGACAAGTACTAGATCACATGATGCTTGATGGCTTGGAAAACGCCTACGATGGGCAAGCTATGGGATGTTTTGCCCAAGCAACAGCCGATGCTGAAGGCATAACTCGTGAACAAATGGATGAATTTGCTTTAGCCAGTTTACAAAAGGCTAACAGTGCTCAAGATGCGGGGTTGTTTGCTGATGAAATCACCCCAGTTACTGTTAAAAGTCGTAAAGACGAGTTGTTAGTTGCTAGCGATGATGGCCCGATACAAGCCAAACCAGAGAAAATACCGACATTACGCCCAGCATTTAAAAAAGGCGGAACAGTGACTGCTGCCAACTCAAGTTCTATTTCTGATGGTGCGGCTGCTTTGTTGGTTATGTCTGCTAGTAAAGCCCAAGCTTTAGGTTTAACGCCTTTAGCCAAAATTGTTGCCCATAGTTCCCATGCCATTGAGCCAGAGAATTTCACCGTTGCTCCAGTGGGCGCCATGGAAAAATTATTTGATAAAACGGGCTGGTCTCATGAAGATGTCGATTTATTCGAAATTAATGAAGCCTTTGCTATGGTCACTATGTTGGCCATTAAAAAGCTAGGGTTAAACCCAGATAAGGTTAACATTAAAGGCGGGGCCTGTGCCCTTGGGCATCCTATTGGCGCATCTGGTGCAAGAATTATTGTCACCTTATTACATGCCCTTAAACAAAATAATCTGAAAAGAGGTATTGCGGCATTGTGCATCGGTGGGGGTGAAGCTACTGCAATTGCGGTTGAAATGATCTAATCTCACTATTGGTTTAGCTTGTTTAGAAGCAGTGTTAGTTTTAACACTGCTTTTTTCATTAAGGAAATCGACTGTTTTGAATGGGTTACTCACATTCACCCTGAGCATCCTCTCGCTCACTGTTATCGCTTCGCAACTCGTCATCGTATTTCCAAAGGTATAGAGCAATGTTGCCTACTAAAAGTCACCGCATTGCCATTTAGACACGCAGGTCAGCAAATAGACTATGGAGAAGACCCTCTGCAATTCGCCTTGCTTTGGCGAGCTAAAAAGGCGACTAACGTTATAAAGCTTGATAATAAACAGCAAAATCCGCTGGTTACGATATGGTTAACCCGAGTTAGCAGCCATTACACGTCAACACCTCTATTTTAAAAGGCGATAAAGACAATATCGTAGCAGCATTTAAGTTAGACAAGTTTAGGCGTAAGATCATTATGTTAGAAAATATGGGGTATTTTGACTGGATCCACCCTGGTTCTTAGGCGGCAGATTCAAGTCTGAAGTGCATAACACCTAGACCCAACAATTAAACGGATTAGTAAAATGAATTTTGATGAGATTATTACCTTAGATAAAGCGGATCCTTTAGCTAAAAAACGCCAAGAGTTCGACCTGCCAGCGAACACCATCTACCTAGATGGTAATTCATTAGGCGCGTTACCTAAAGTGGTCAAATCAAGAGTGGCAGAGGTGGTTAGTCAGCAATGGGGAAATGACTTAATAAAAAGTTGGAATAGCCATAGCTGGATTGATTTACCGATTAAAGTGGGCGAAAAAATAGCGCCCATTATCGGCGCGGGCCAAGGCCAAGTAATTTGTTGTGACTCTATATCTGTGAATTTATTTAAGCTGTTATGCAGTGCCTTTAAACTTAATTCAGAGCGAACAGTGGTGTTGTCCACCAAAGATAATTTTCCCACTGACTTATATATGGTGCAAGGGTTGAGTGATTTATTAGGACCCGACTTATGTCAACTTCAGATGGTTGAAGAGCAAGACATACAGCAAAGTTTAACGGAGTCCGTAGCTGTATTATTGCTCACCCAAGTGAATTTTCGTACTGGTAGGTTATTGGATATGGCAAAGCTAACTCAGCTTGCCCATGACAAAGGTGTTTTAGTTATTTGGGATTTAGCCCATAGTGCTGGCGCGTTGCCTGTGGAACTAGATAAATGTGAGGTAGACTTTGCTGTGGGGTGTGGTTACAAATATCTAAATGGTGGGCCAGGCTCACCGGCTTTTTTATACGTGGCCAAACGTCATCAACAAGCGGTTAAACAACCCTTATCTGGCTGGATGGGGCATGCAAAACCTTTTGCTTTCGACGCTCAATACCACCCTTTCCCTAATATTAACCAATTTCAGTGTGGTACGCCTAGTGTGATATCTATGAGTGCCTTGGATGCAGCGCTTGATGTATGGCAAGACGTGGATATGTTGCAGATTAGAAATAAGTCTGAGGCGTTAGCAGCTGTATTCATTAAGCTTA
>ENA-OQVM01002310-OQVM01002310.1-marine-metagenome-genome-assembly--contig:-NODE-2310-length-22526-cov-4.084013_pt1 | contig 22526 bp, 22 predicted proteins | sample MGYA00237776_ERZ505498 | MGnify/ENA primary metagenome ERZ505498 (study PRJEB26159, sample SAMN06265151) | marine metagenome | isolation source: Helgoland LTER site | place: Germany:Helgoland, sampling... | reverse complement strand
CGACCACCAGTGGGCAGAGATGAACCTCTCACATACCAAGCAGGGATGTGTGCGCGGTCTCCACTTTCAACAGCCGAATAGCCAAGCCAAACTCATCTCAGTGGTCGATGGCACCATTTTCGACGTTGTTGTCGATCTCCGCCCTGACTCAGCTACTTTTGGCAAATGGGAATCATTCACCCTGTCTGCTAGTGACACAGCTCACCCCTCCCAGATCTACATTCCGGAAGGCTTTGCTCACGGTCTCGCCACTCCTCAGGGGCCTGCCACCATTGCTTATTTGGTGTCACGGCAATGGGACCCTGACAGTGAGCATGCCTTGCTCTGGAACGACCCCAAGCTCGCCATTGCGTGGCCAATCAACGATCCCGAACTTTCCCCGCGTGACCGGGCAGGCACGACTCTTGCTGAGCTTAAAAGCACCCTAAAGCCAGGAGGGTGACTTGCTCGATGCGAATGACTTAGTTAAAGCAATGAGCATAATAGTTAAGCTCTCTTATATATATATTGTGGTGTCACATCAGGCTGCGTGCCTTGTAAGCAATGGTTGTTTGGGGGGATTGTCATTTGTTCTTGATGATCCCTGTAATCTATAGGTAAATGACCTTTCAATTTTTTTAGAAGTTCCGTATTCTGAATCCGTATTCTAAAAATTGTGTTTATGAGGCAGCTGAATTAGTGCCTAAGCGGTCCCAGCCATTCCAATCAAAAAGTAACATCTCAGCAACCCAAGCCCCCCAATCATGAAAAAGGTATTCCCCCTCAACCTTCTCTTCCTAGCCCTGGCAAGCCACATGGCATCAGGGGCGTTGATATTTAAAGATCTCGGGACAGATGGCTCGGGGAATTTCATCAATCCCGGAACCACGGGCTGGTCAGGAACGGGAACTGTGGTCGCGGATGCTGGTTACGATACGGTCTCTGGCAACACCATGATCAACGACTTCACGGGTTCAGGGAATGTTCTGAGCCTGGGTGCCGCAACTGGCTTCGGCACGACAATCCTTGATCCAACCACCGCTACCATGACGATCTCTCTCGGGGGCTCCGGATCTGGCGACATCGCGATCAATCTGGGAGGGCCACTTGTAGATGGAGCTCGCATTGCTCCCATGGGCTTTAACGTTCTCAATCTGCAGGGCGGGGTCACGTCCGTCACCGTGGAGATCAACTTTAGCAACCCGCTGGCGGCGGCCTTTGCTGAGCCTGTGCCAAGAACCAACTCACCGTTTCTGGTGGGGTTCCGTACGCAGAGCACTGTTACCGCAGCGAATTTTACGGCAGAGTATCTTGGTATCCGCCATACGACATCTCTCGACGGCGCCTTCATCGGAGGGCTACCTGTAGGTGCCGACGCGGTGGATATGAGCAACAATACCTTCGACTGGGGTAGCGACCCCAGTTTCAGTGGCATAGCGAGCAATGCAAATCCATTTGAAGGTGTGAACCTCTTCGATGTCGATGGCAGTGGGGGTCCTTATACGACCGGTGTTAATAACGACTCGATTCTCCAGGACGCGGAGCAGGTCTACGCCACCGGTATGCGTTTCACCTTCACGCCCGGTGCGGGAGATGCAGATGGATTGTTCGATGGAGCCAACTTCTTGTTCTCTCTCAATGGCACGCAGTATGTGGACACCTTTGCCAATTCGCTCACTTTTGTGCCCGAGCCCTCCGGAGCTGCCCTCTTGAGCCTCGGTCTCTGCTCGGTAATCTGCAGACGACGCCGCAAGGCATAGTCAATGGTATCAAGTTAATGTAGGCTGGGCTCCAGCCGCTTATCGGCTTATCGATGTGGCGGCTTATCGTTGTAGCCGCTTCAACTCTTGGGCGGTGTCCCACAATATTTTTACTTTGTCCGGTCTGTAGTTGGCTGATGCCTTGAGTTCCTCGAGAAGCTGCACAGCGGCATTGAGATCATGATAGCGGCTGCTAGGGTTGAGAAGCAGGTGTGCGAGATTGAATCTCGAGGGGCTGTAATGCGGATAAATTTCCAGTGATTTACGATAAGCTTGTATCGCTCCTTGCTCATCGCTCTGATGTCTTCTGCAATTGCCCAGATTGAACCATGAGACGTAATCGTTTTTGTTTAATTCGAGGGCTTGCAAATAATATCGAGCGGCAAGTTGATAGTCACCTTGGCGCTGTCTAAGGCTACCCATGTTCACATATCCGGTGATATCATGGGGTTGCGCTTTTATGGCATGGGTAAACAGGGATGCGGAATCCTTCCAGTGGGCAAGCTGGGCAAAGCTCATGAGTGAAAGTGCCGCGATGATTGTTGCTCCAATCACACGACGTGGCATGGTAGGTAACCACCGCTCCATCCCGCAAGCCAGTGCCGCAAACATGCCTGTGAGAGCGGTATACATATAACGATCCGCGGTGAACGAGCTGCCGACATAAGCCAGCCCAGATACGGGCAAGAGTAAGACGAAAAACCACACCACGCCAAACCACACCGCCGGGAATTTCTTCCGGCCCCGGTAAGAAGCAGCCACAGCCGCCACCAGCAAAGCGGCACTGGTCACGATGAGCCAAGGCTGCATCACCCAAGCAGGACGAGGGTAGTGAAAGGATAAATCTATGGGGATGAAGCTGCGCAATAGGTAATACCATGTTGCCGGGGCAAAGAGCTGGAGCCGGCCAGAGATACTTGATTGTTCAATCCAGAAGGCGTGTGATCCCCCTGACTGTGTGGCAAAGGTCAGCACCGCTGCCAACACCGCCGGTAGGATCCACAGCCATTTGGTGCGTATGATCTCCAGCCCGGTATTGTACAGGGAGCTCAAACTTCCGCCCTCTGCCAGCTTGAGATCACCACGCTTGTAATCAATCAGCAGTAACAAGGCCGGCATGACCACAACACTGGGCTTTGAGCATAAGGCCGCAGCGTATAGCAAGACGGAGCCAGCCTTCCACCAGTCGATACCTCGCCGCGCTTGAGCAGGTATTCTCAGGTATGCATACAGTGAGCTGAACATGAACAGGCAGCTGAGCTGATCCTTGCGGGCAGATAACCAAGCCACTGGCTCTACATGCAAGGGATGCACCGCAAATAACAAGGCGGTGAACAGGCCAACCCACTGGGAGCCAAACAAGCGCGCAAAAACCAGATAAACAAGCAATACACTGGCGAGATGCAGTAACACGCTGGTCAAATGATGCCCACCGGGTGAATCCATTCCCCAGATGTCGGCATCAAGCATGTGCGACATCCAGCTCAAAGGGTGCCACAGGTTGGTGACTCCCTCATAGAGGCCCTCCTTGATCTGTGCTGCTGATGCTGCATAGGTCCAAGCCCAACGCACAGAGTCCGCGCTGAGCCCTTGCTTTACATAAGGGTTGCCGCTGATGTGGGCAGGGTCATCGTAATCAACATAGCCAAATTGGACGGACGGCAAATAAATACCCAAGGTGACAAGCGCCAGGAGCAAAAATTTCCACCATGATTTTTTTGCGCCCTTCTCCATGATTGATGGGTACAAGGCAAGCTGCCACTCATGCTGTTGTCAAGTAGGATCAATGAGGCAACACACGCTGCGTGGCGGATGAACAGGATTACTTGCCTTTGGTAATGAGGCTGGTGAGCTAGCTGGCTGTATCCAAGATGGTGGAGGTGTCACAGCCGTGAGAGTAATAGTTCTTCAATAGCATGGCGACCATGTTGGGGGTGAGCTTGTAGGGCCTTGTGAGGAGGGTGTCACGGAGGCTTTGTTTTTCATTGTCGCGTAGGATGACAATGGCTTGCTCGTGGAGTTCTTTAGGGATCAATTTCTCGATCTCTTCTTGAAGTCTTTTGGGGGTTGATTTTGGAAATCCGAAAGCTGAGGTAGGTGTGTTTGGTTGTTCTTCAGTCATAGTGGTTTGTTGTGGGGGGGTGTTGTTGGTTCTTAGTTTGAGCTCCTCGTTATACTGGCTTGAGCTCATCGCTGCGCTGTTGGCGCTCTAGGGCCTCTAGCTTGCGTTGTTCTTTGCGAGAAAGCTTTGGGCCTTTGAGTGCAGCTGGGGCTGGGGCGCTGGCGAGGCTGCTGAGGGTGGGCTTGGCGGTGCTGCGATCGTCTCCTTTGTTGGTTCCTTTGGTGGCGCCTTTTTCCTCGGCCTTTTTGTCGAGGTAGTAGGTGACGTTGCCGTGGTAGACTTGTGGAGACTCACCTGGGCGGAACTCGAGGGTCTTGGTGACGATGGGGTCGAGGAAAGATCGGTTGTGAGAGACGATCAGGTAGGCACCTGGGTATTCGGCGAGTGCGCTCTGCAGCACGGCCTGTGATTGCACGTCGAGGTGGTTGGTGGGCTCGTCAAGAATGAGGAAGTTTGCTGGCTGAATGAGCATGCAAACAAGAGCTACGCGTGAGCGTTCACCACCAGAGAGGACACCGACTTTCTTAAATACGTCGTCACCACGGAAGAGGAAACAGCCGAGGATGTTGCGCACCAGTGGGGCGTTCTTGGTGGAGGCTACGGCTTCACAGGTCTCGATGACGGACTTGTTTGGGTCAAGTTCGTCAGCGTGGTTCTGAGAGAAGAATGAGATGGCGGTCTTCTGGCCAGGCAGGTAGGCGCCGGAGTCGGGGTCTTCTTGGCCGGTGATGAGGCGGCAGAAGGTAGATTTTCCTGCGCCGTTGGGGCCGACGATGGCGAGGCGCTCGCCACGCTCTACTTCGAAGTCAAAGCCTGAGAAGATGTTGAGCTCGCCGTATGACTTGGAGGCGTCCTCGAGCTTGGCTACGGACTGGCCAGATGGTGGTGGCTTAGGGAAGGTGAAGTTCATCACGGCGTCATCTTGCTCGAGCACGATGAGCTCGACTTTCTCTAGCTGCTTGATGCGTGATTGGGCTTGGGTGGCTTTGGACGCCTTGGCGCGGAAGCGTTCGATGAATTGCTTGGTTTTCTCGATCTCCTTGCGCTGGGCGTGGTAGGCTTTGATTTTGATCTCTTTGCGAAGTTTAGACTCGGTGAGGTAGTAGGAGTAGTTTCCTGCGTATTCCTCGGCTTTACCGTGAGCGAAGGCGATGGTGCGCTTGGTCAGTGCATCGAGCAGTGCCAGGTCGTGGGAGATGATGATGATGGCACCAGGGTAGTTGAAGAGGTATTGCTCCATCCATGTCTGGGAATCGATATCGAGGTGGTTGGTGGGCTCGTCAAGCAGCAGCACGGCGGGCTCTTGGAGGAAGAGCTTGGCCATGGCGATACGCATCTGCCAGCCACCAGAAAACTCAGCGCAGTCACGGGTGAAGTCACTCTGCTTAAAGCCGAGGCCTAGGAGGACGGATTCGACACGTGGTTTGATGGTGTTGGGGTCAAGGTGCTCAAGCGCGATGTCGAGATCACCAATCTCGTAGAGGAGCTCGAGATACTCTTCTGAGGAGGAGTCCATGGTGCTGAGCTGCTCAGAAAGTGTATCGATTTGGTCCTGGATGGTTTTGGCTTCACCAAAGGCAGATTCAGTCTCATCCCAGAGTGAGATGTCTTTGATGTGGATGCCTTCCTGTGGGAGGTAGCCTACTTTGCAGTCTTTCGCTTTGCTGATTTCACCACCATTGGCTTCCAGTGCACCACCGATGCATTTCATCAAGGTGGACTTGCCCGCACCGTTATGACCAGCAAAGGAGATGCGCTCCTTGGGCATGACGGTGAAGGAGAGGTCTTTGAAGATGACTCGGGCGCCGAACTCGACGCGCAGTTTTTTGATCGCTAGCACGCGGGAGGCAGTATCTAGAAATCTACTTTCTGCAAATGCTAAATGCGGCGCTCAGAATAGTGAATTTAGAATAGTCTATTGAGAATTGCCGCTGTGTGGCAGCTGAGGGAGGGGGGTGGGGATAATAATTTCAATTAGGGTGATGGTTTTACTTGGCAAAACCCACGTTGGTCACTTATGCCTCACTCAACATGTTTTCACAGGAACCCATCGAATGGCCGGACAAGATTGAAGTGCTCATCGATCAGCTCGAAAGCGAGGCCTCCGAGCGCGATCTCACTCGTGAGGAGCGTGCCGTTGTAGACGTTTATGAGACGGTGCCTATTTTGCAGAGTGAGGATTGCCTACACGAGTTTTGGCACAGCGGTATCGATCACCAGCGCACGATCAATTCCTTCGAGCTCGTTGATGCTACTGTGCTGGTAGACGCGATGAATGCCAGTCGTTGGTGTGGCGCCCGAAATGAGGATCGTAACGACTACAGTGAAACTGAAACCGAACACCTTGCCACGATCGAGGAAGATGTTCCCGGCGGCATCGATGATCTCGCTGATCTCTTGATCGACTTCATCGAGGAGGAGTTAGGTTAGGGGAGGCCACTGTGTGGCCTGTTCTTAGTTCCTGTTTCTTAGTTCTTAGTTCGTCCGTTTTCAGGACTTCTGCTTGCGCTCACCTAGTTTGCTGGGCTACGTTGACCTATGAATTGGTTTCTTAGGTTGTGTGCTGCTTGTTGTTTGCTGGCTGGGGTGATGTCTGCCAATGCGGCTGAGCAGGCTGCGGTGCGTCAGCTTGATATCAAGGAGGCCGAGAGGAAGGAGGTGTGCTACTCGATGATTGGCCCCCGGAATACACTGATTTTCTACACGTTTGTGGATCAGCAGGCGATTCTGAGCCTGACGATCGACAATAAGGATGAAAGTTTCCCAGTGAGTGGTAGGGTGCTGCTCTTTGATGAGGAGACAACCGAGGAGGGTTTGAAAAAGTGGATCAATAACCAGCACTCAGACGGGCTCTATCCTGATATTCCTGATCCTATCTTTACGAAGGTGCTGCCAGAAGGGTCTTGTGTGGTGACTGCCCACAAACAACTTGGGATCACTAAGGATACGGGTCTTCGCAAGGTAGACTTCAAAAACTTCGAGGTGGATTTATCGATCAAGGCGCAGGGTGTTGCGGGGAGGTTTGTGCTCTCAGCCTTCACGGATACTAGCAAGGTGTATGTGGAGGTGAAGTAGAGCTTGCGCGGCGTTCTTGGTTCTTTGTTCCTCGTTCTTAGCTGCCTTGTAATAGGGGTGCTGATGTTTGGGGCCGCTGTTGCTGAGTCCATTGCCCAGGACTACGAACTCAGGCGAGCTACGTAGATGCGGTGCCAGGTCTCTTCTGATTGCTCGTGAGGCTTGGCATGATGCTCGGTCAAATCGAAGCCGGCTTTCTTTAATACCATTTCGAGTTTCGGCGATGGCGTCGCCATCCAGTAGGCTAGGCAGCCGCCCGGATTAAGCGATTCCCGCAGCAATGCCAGGAAGCTTGGTGTGTAGAGCTTTGCGTTGTCCTCGGTGATCAGTGCGTCGGGTGTGTCGTCGATGTCGATCAGGATCGCATCGTATAACTCACCATCTCCAAGGCAGTCGAAGAGGTCGGCTAAGATTACGTTCGTTCTGGGGTCTTTGAGCAAGGGGCCATTGTACTCAACTAGATAGGTGCGGTTCCATTCGATGACTCGGCTCATTAATTCCGCAACATCGACGGTGGCCGGCGAGCCCACTAACTCTAGCACTCGTTTGAGGGTGAATCCCAAGCCCAATCCGCCAATCAGTACCCGCGGGTGCTCCGGCCTGGTCGAGGAGCCTTCCACTAGATCGATACAGCCCAAATCCGCAAGCATCTGTTCGGACCATGTTAGGTTTGTGCTCATTAGCTCCAAGCCATTGTATTCAAGGATGAAGTCCTCATCCTGCTGGTAGAGGGCGAGCAAGCTTCCATCAGGTAGGCTGGCTTTATCTAGTTCGATATAGGGTGACACGGCTTCAAGTATTACCGAATAACCTCTATCAGCAAGGGCATTGGTAGATTCATTAAGATTTATTCAAAAGGGAGAGAGTTCTAATCAAAGAATCCCTAGGAGCTAACCAGGCAGTGGCGATGGAGGGTTATTCTCGAGATAAGGGTATCTTGTTTGAACAAGCGGCCTTTAGAAAAGATTTTGAAATTCACTCTTCACTTCTAGAACTTTGATGGGGCTCACGCTTTGATCTGCATGGTTTTAGCGGTGGCGTCTAGCTGCGGCTGTGTTGATTGGTCTGTGGCTAAGTTTTCTGCGCTGTGGGTCATGATTCTGTGTGCGGACCAGAGTGCGGCGAAGGCGTCATGGAGGTCGTTGAGTGCCCAGCGGGGTTTTCCCTGTTTGGATCTGGGGCCGAGGTTTTGCTGAAGGCTCTGCATTACTTCCGGGTTGTGAAGGGCAGTGGGGAAGGCTTGCTCGATGAGAGCTAAGCGGGCTTGAGCTCCTTCCGGGGAGGTTTTTTTGAGAAGGAGGGGAGATGGTTTGGCGCAGGAGCTATTCATATGGGCAAAGCTGACCTCAGGATGGATTTCATGAAATGAGGCGATGCCCGGATGCATGCTGAGGAAGGTGTCGAGCTGGTTGATCTTTGGCAGGATGTTGAATGCTTGGCAGGAGATGGCTTTGCCGGTGGCATGTTTGTGCCAGGAGGATGCGGAGGGGTAGTGGTGCAGGTGATTGAGAACGCCTCTGCATGGGGCTGAGAATACGCAGCATGCTCTGGAGCCAAGCAGCTGCCTTGCTGCTACATCACAAGCTCTGGGGTAGTGATCTGGGGCCGGCATGCCGATGGGCATGTCTATGGCGACGATATGGTCTGCTCTGAGATGAGGGGCGAGCTGGTCGAGGGTGGGGTAGATGCGTGCACTGAGGCTGCCCGAGTTGTCAGCTTTCTGGCTGAGGACAAGCCAGCCCGCGGGGCAGCCATCGATGCCGTGTAGGGTGGGGGTGGTTGGCATGATGGTCAGGGCGAGTTTGGCAGCTTACCAGTATCCGACGTCATGGAATGCATGGCCGGTGTCACGGTCATAGTAGTAGGTTGAGATGCCGCCATTGGTGCGGATGGGGCCTTGGTATTGAACTACGTTTTCTAGGGTTCTCCAGCCGGAGTCGATGATGGCTTGGGGTACTCTGATTGGTGTGATTTTGACGTTTTTGTCAGCGGGTTTTTCATCCTGCTTTTGACCGAAGGTGATGTAGCGCAGGGTGCCGATGTCACGGCCCATGAGGGATTTCTCGACGTCTTGATCCGAATGCTTGACCCAGCGCTTGCCACCTCCCTTGACGTATTCCTCGCGGTAGCGTTCCCAGACCATGACCATGTGATCTATCATGTCCTGTTCTGATATTTTGTAGAGGGCGTAGTGACCGGCTGCTGCTTTGAGTAATTGGATCTGGGTCGCTTTTTTGGGGAGGTGGTAGGTTATTTGGCTGTCTTTGATCTGGTCGGCACTGGCGTATCTGCGCTCGCCATAGAGCACGGGGTCATTAATCCACTCTTGCATGGCTTTATCAAAGGCCTCTTTGCCGGCTTTTTCATTTTTGCCTAAGTTGTCTAACACGGCTTTTTTGATGGCGGCTTGGTGCTCTGCCTTACGCTTGTTGGCGTCGATGGGGGCTGCACGTTCTGGGGAGACTTTGGCTGATCTGGCGTTACTAAGATCTGTTGCTTGATGAGCGCTTGTGTGTTGTTGTGAGGATGTTTGCTCGGGGTTGTCTGGTTGGTTTTTTTTGTTACACGATAGAGCTAGTAGGCTGAGCGTGAGTGCCAGGAGTAGTGTGCTATTTTTCATGATAATTAGAGCTTTTACTGCGCTGCTTTTTCTAGGCGTTTTTCAAGGTTCTCGGGTAGGCCGTAGCTGGGCAGTTCTTCGAGGAAGGCTTTCCAGTCTTTGTCCATGCCGGTGCCGAGGTAGGCGTTGAGGCGGGTGGCGACGGTGGAGTCTGCTAGAGACTTGGCGTCTGGATAGGTGGCACTGAGGAAGTCGCGGATGTCAGACTGCCTGGTGAGGTAGTATTTCTGATGGTAGCCTTCGGCGTAGGTGAACTCAGCAACGGGTAGGATGTGGGTTTTGACCTTGCTGGGGTCGATGCCGAGGCGTTTGGCCTGTGCTTCGAGGGAGGCGGCGGCGGCTTTGTGCTGCTCGTCATTTTGGTAAAAAACGGCATTCATGTATTGGCGTGAGCTGTTGTTGCGCTGACAGCGGTGTGCATTCCAGAAGTGGCCAAGTAGGTCGTTGTAGCTGATGAGCTTGGGGTCGTAATCAATGGAGATAGCCTCGGTATGATCTCCCATGGAGTAGTAGGTTGGTTTTTCCTTACTGCCGCCAGCATAGCCGACACGTGTGCGTAATACGCCTTTTAGACTTCCGAACTCGGAGTCAGGTCCCCAAAATCATCCGATGCCGAAGGTGGCTGTCTCGTAGGAGAGCTTGGAGGTTTCTTTGTCGAGCGGTAGGGTTTGTGCGTTGACGTTTCCGTCTTCTGTCACGAGTTGTTCGTTGGCGATGCTGTTGTATCCGATCATGGCTGAGATGACGCTGGTGATGGTAATGATGAATTTACGCATAAAAAGTAGAGTGGTGATGTGACTTTATGCAGTGAGCGGTAAGAAGGTGGAGAAGAGCCAGAAAAGGATAAGTGCTGCGGGCATGGTGCCGAATGCGGAGGCGCCCCATAGGTAGCATCTTTTCGGGGGCCACTTGGTGCCATAGCGAAGTGCTACGATGATGATGAGTGCCGCCAAGATAGAGAATGCAAAGGGATAGAGCCAGAGTAAGCCGGAGGAGCTTCCCGTGGACCTTTGTGAGCTTATTGCTGCGGCGTAGCCTAGAGCGCTCATATAGGCTGCTGAAGCTAAGAGTAGAAAGACTCCTGATAGGTAGAACATGCCGCCAACCAATTTGCGCAGTCCCATGGTGGTGTTACTGACACAGAAGGTGACGATGCCAGCGGCGAATAGAACAAGGAAGGCGATCGCTAGCAGGGTAATACCGAGGAGTCCGATGATGACAAACTGGAAGAGCCCAGCTCCGAGGGCCACGCATATAAGGCCGATTGCAAATAAAATGGTGGCTGTTTTCATGAGTGATTGATTTTAACGGCAATCTATTTGTTATCAATGCAATAAGCCCAGGCTCTGGGGCATGAAGTTAAGCGGGCAGGACTCAGGTGCAGTGCAGCTTCCTGAGCACAGATTGACCGTAGCTGATGGTGATGATGGCCATGAAGACGTTGATAGCACACATGGCGACCCAGAAGCCTTCTAGGCTAAGTTCAAAAACATGCACGACGAGGCTGAATACAATGATGGGTAGGATGACCTTGCGGGTGAATGATTCCACGAATCCATACATGGGGCGTTTCAGGGCTTGGAGGAAACCAATGTAGACAAAACCTGAGACGTAGGTCCACTGAATGAAGGTGACGATGCGCACGTATCTGGTTCCGACTTCGATGACTTGGGCGTCATCGGTAAATAGAGCAACGAGTGGGGTGGCAAAGGTGAAGAGGAGCACGGAAGCGGTGACGATCATGTAGAGGCCGTATTTAAAACAAAGCCGGACACATTCCCTGACGCGATCAGTCTCACCCGCGCCGTTGTTCTGGCCAACGATGGAGACGATGGCGGCACTGAGGCCAATGGCGGGCAATAGGGCGATCTGTTCGATCCTGGTGCCGACGCCGAAGGCTGCGACGGCGGCTTCTCCGTAGAACTTGAGAAAGTAGGTGATGACAAAAAATCCGAGCGCGATGGACATGAGGTTGAAGCTGGTGGGGATGCCCTGGCGTAATATCTGGCCGTAGATCTTTAGCTTGGGCACGAGGTGGTCAGCGCACCGGCTGGTGACATGGCCTCTGCGCACGACGACAGAGAGCAGGTAGACGGCTCCTAGGCCCTGGATGAGCACGGTGGCCCAGGCGATGCCTTTGATGCCCATGGCGGGGAGTCCAAAACCACCATAAAGAAACCAGGGGTCGAGGATGAGGTTTAAGAAAAATCCGATGATGAGGGTTCTGCTGTAAGTTTTGCTGTCACCGTGGGCGAGCAGTATGGCGTTACTCATGCTGTTAAGCAGAAAGAAGATGGCGCCAATGAAGAGTGGGCTGGTGTAGCCCTTTGCTAGTTCAAGGTAGTCGCCACTGGCTCCGAGGACGCGGAATAGAGATTCTGCTGACGAGAGGCCGACAATACTGACTACGATGGCCGAGAGGACTCCTAGGGAGAAGACCTGACCTGATAGGGTGGTTTCTTCTTCTTTGTTTTTAGCTCCGATGGCATTGGCGATGAGGGCTGATGCTCCACGGGAGAGACCGCTGCTGATGGCGATGATGATGAAGAAGACGGGGAAGGAGAGCGCCATGGCGGCGAGGGCCTCGGTGGAGATGCGCCCTGCGTAGAAGGAGTCCACGACGTTATACATCGTGTTAAAAAAGAAGCCGATGCTCATCGGTAAGGCAATGCGCCTAATATGGCCTGGGAGAGAGCCTGTGGTCAATGAGGGTGCAGCCATATGCGGAGTAAAGTATGCGCAATGCCCTGGTTTGCAAGACAAGCTAGATCCGATGACGCAGGTGTCCTTGCGAGGCTTCTGCTGGGAGCTTTTTGACGGGGGTGCCCTTAGAACTTAACGGCGATGCCGGAGGAGAGGGTGATGTCATCCTTGTCCCTGTCTGCCGCTGGGGTGTTATCGAAGCTCCAGCTGGCGGCAATTCTCCATGAGAGATGCTTGGTGAGGTCTGTGTCCAATGCGATATCGGCTACGAGGTTGTAGTCGTCAGTCTCGGAGGGGTTGATGTGGCCGGTGAGGGATTGCTTGAGACTGATGCGCTTGTTGATTTCCCAGACGAATTTTTCTCCGGCTACAATGGAAAAGTAGTCGTCAGTAATGCCGCCGACTTTTTCAAAGGTGTATCCGGGGCCGACTTCGAAGCTCAAGGTCATGTTGTCTTCCTTGATGAAGTAGTGACCAAGGGTGACTGCAGGGGTGATGCGGTAGTCGATGTCGGCAATGTCATCACGCAGGAGGCCCAGCCCCATTCCGAGGTAGGTGTGCTCTGAGAGCAGTTTGTTGAACTGTGTGCGCGTGATGAGTGAGTCAGCGCTGGCTGTGCTGTCTGCCTCGGCGTAGCTGTAGGTTCCTGTGAAGAAGAACTCTCCGGCATCTCTGCGAAGTGCGGCATCATAGCTGGCGGTGGTGTTGAGGCTATCTGAGTTACCATCAGCCATGGAGAGGGTGAGTGCTGCGGTGTTAGTCCAGCCGTCTTGGATGGTCTTGTGGCCAGAGTCAGAGGGGTCTGGGATTTTGCCAGTAGGTGCTTCTTTCTCTGGGTAGCTGCCAAGGGCGTAGCGCAGGCCGACGGTGAGTAAGGTGTCGCCGGACTGACGATCAGGAGCAGGGGTGCTATCGTATTGATAGCGGATGGCGGTGCGGATGGCCCAGTGGTCATTGATGGCGGTGTCAATGCCAGCCTCTGCGCTCAGTAGGTAATCGCTGAAGTCGTCTGCGGCTGGGGTGTAGATGCTGGAGAACCAAAGCTTGGAACGCTGTGCCAGCTGTTGCTCATAGCGGAGTGCGAAGCGCAGGGTCAAGTAGTCGTCGGTGATGTCGGCCTGGTCTTGCCAGACGTAGCCGGGGCCAGTTTCGAAAGAGAGCTTCTGGTCTTTGTTTTTGAGCAGGTAATATCCAGCGACGACTCCGAGGTCGATACGGTAGTCGATGTCGGTGATGTCATCAACGAGGTAGGATGTGTTGGTGCCGAGGTAGGCGCGGTCACTGAGTAGATAGCGATATTCACCAAAGGCTTTGAAGGAGTCAGTATTTTTTACGTCGTTGTTCTCTGCGTAGTGCCAGTCAGCGCCAAGCTTGGCTTCTGTGTTATCGTGCTCGTATGAGCTAAGTAGGTGCAGATTGTAGCTGAGGTTGTCTGAGTTACCTTTGGCCAAGGAGAGGCCCGCTGCTGCTGTGTTTTCCCATGAGCTGGAAGTTTCTGCAGGAAGGGGCTGGGGTGAGGCTAGAAGGCTTTGGGTTGTGGCTAGAAGGGTAAGGGCGAGTAGGCCGGTGGCGGCTGTCTTGAAAGAGAGAAGGGATGAGTTCATCGTGTCTATGAGTGAGCTGGGTAAATGACCACAGGAAGCTCTGTGCTTACGCGATAAAGATCAAGCCACTAATGAGGCTGAGTTTGAACCTGAGTCTGAAGATGTCAGGAAGGGCTACTTCAAGGTCCTGATGTAGGCAAGTAGGTGGGCGATGGTTTCGTCCGGCATGCTGTCGATGAGGCCGGTGGGCATGAAGGAGGTGGAGCCTGCGTGGTGCTGCTCACGGATGGTGCGCTTCGGGATGTAGCTGATCATGCCGCCTTGGTGGGCAATACTGGTGCCGCGCTGGTCTTGTCTTGCCTTGAGCCCTTCGGTGATGAGGCCGGAGGACTCGATGGTGCGAAAGAGGATGTAGGCGCTTTCTGCGGCTGCATCAGGATTGAGAATGGCGGTGAGGAGGTGGTCGATTTCGCGCTCGGATGAGCCGTCAAGTGCGGGGCCGACTCCTGCGCCTTGGTCACCTACGACGTGGCAGGAGAGGCACATACCTGCGAAGAGGCTTTGGCCGACGATCGTATTACCGGCTTTGTTGTCTGCGATTTTTTCAAGCCCGGGTATGCGTGCCATGGCGGTGTCGACGTTTGCTTTCTTTTTGTCCTCGGCTTGCTGATGGATGGCTTGGGCGGTGGGGTTTTTCTCGGCGATGTGGAAGATGCGCTGGGCGATAGGGAATGAGATGTTAGAGGCTTCGATTTGTTGGCGCTCAACGAGGTGGATAAGGAGCTGGCAGCCTTGAGCCGAGCCTCCAAGGGCGCTGATGATGCTGGCTTTTTGCTCAGGGGCTTCTCTGAGTGCTTTGATGACAGTGGGCGCAGCTTTGATTTGTTGGGCTTGCACCAGGGCGGCGAGGGCCTGTGTTCGCAATGATGGTGAATGTGATGGCTCATTAACGATGGCGAGGAATGCTTCTGCAAAGCCCCTCGGATGGTGGCTGAGTGTGGTGATGATTTCGCGGATGATGGATTCGTCAGTGGTGGTGGACAGAAGTTTGGCAAACTCTGGGCTGAGGTGGGTGATGCGGTAACCACGTGCGAGCTTGAGGCCGAGGATGATATTATCTTTTTGGCCACTGCGAACGAGGGTCATGGCGGTCTCAGCTAGGGGGTAGCCGAAGGCTGGGCTGTAAGCGTCTGCGATGTTCTCAAGTGCGACCTTAGCAATGTGGGGTGCTTTGTCGGCATTGCGGAAGTAGGGCATGAGGGTTTTGCGATTCTCTGGAGAGTCAGAGGCGCCAGAGACAATGATGAGGGTGTCGCGGTCGAGAGGTTTTTGCTGCAGGGTCTGCCATTGTTTGGCAAAGGAGTCTGAGCTTTGTTTGCCGAGGGCTTGTTGTGCCCAGATGCGCTTTACGGCGGGTTGCTTGGCTGCGAGTGGTGTTTCTAGGTAAGCTGTGAGCTCTTCGGGATAACACTCAAGCGCACGGCGGGCGAGATAGCGTTCGAAGTTCTGCTCGTAGCCATTACCTGGATGATTACTCGCTGATGCGGGATGGCAGAATGAGACGGCAATATCGATGGTGTTATGATTGGCGCTGCCGAGGGCTTCGATGGTGCGGATGGCTTGGGAGCGCACCATGACGTTTTTCTCGTTAGAGATGTTCTTGAGGAGTGTGGCAAGGAGCTGCGGAGAAATTTGGAAGGTAGCGAGTGAACGAATGGCTTCACGGCGGATATCACCGTCTTGATCGTTGACTAATGTAGTGATGAGAGTTTGGTCGAAGTGGCCGATGCTTTCCAGTGACCAGAGAGCGTGGATGCGGGTGGTGTTTTCCTCGCTGGTGTCAGCGGCGATTTTGGTGAGGGCAGGGGTGATGGTTTTGGTCTCACTGGCAGGGCGGTCGGCGATTTGATGCCATGCGGAGCGTTTCTCCCAAAGGAGTGGGGACTTGAGGTGTTCGGGGAGTTCGGTAGTTGCGACCTTGTAGAGGTTCGGGATAGTGCGCTCGGCGTGAGTTTTGGGGCGAACGCGCCAGATGCGGCCGTGGGCTTTGTCACGGTCTGGGTGGGTGGTTGGCAGTTCGTTGTGGGAGATGATTTTGTTATACCAGTCGGCGATGTAGAGGCAGCCGTCAGGGCCGAACTCGATGTTGACAGGTCTGAACCAATCGTCTTTGGAGGTCAGGAAGTCGGGTAGGTGGGTGCCGGTGACGCTGCCATCTTCTTTGCGGGTGATTTTGACACAGTTGATCGCGGAGGTGATGGGGTTGGCCAGGAAGGCGACGTCTTGCCATTCTCTAGGGAAGCCTCCTGAGCTGTCGTCTGAGAAGGCCAGACCGGAGATGCCAGAAGCTCCGACACGGAATTTGTGCAGCGGGGGGAACCATGGCTGGTAAGGACGGAGTTTCTCGCCACCGATGCCTTTGAAGCCTGTGCTTGGCTCGGCAGGTGTGACGGAGAGCCCCATGTCGTTGGCTTCGGTGAGATACCACTGGCCATTGGCGCGGAGCTGGAATCCCCAGATGTTATTGAGGCCGGCGGTGATAATCTCGATATGATTACCGTCGAGTGAGAAGCGCACGATTTTGGAGTAGTCGATACGGGTGCTGTTACCTGATTTTACGGCGGTGACTTTACCTTTATTGAGTGCTCCTTGGGAGAAGTTGATCCAGCCACCCGGGGCACGAACGAGCGAGTGCGCCATGGTGTGGGTGTCGGTGAAGCCAAAGCCGGTAAGCACGGGTGCACGCTTGTCTGCAATGCCGTCGTTGTCGGTGTCCTCGAGAAAGATGAGCTCGGAGCCGTGAGCGACGTAGCTGCCGTTTTTGTAGGGGAGAATGGATTGGGGCAGTGCCAGACCAGTGGCGAACTTTTTGACCTGAACGGGTTTGTCATTACCAAGGTCAGAGAGGATCAGGATGTCGTCTGTGCCTTGGGTGACTCCTTGGTAGAGATCTTTGATGCGTTTGAACTCAGGGTTTTTATCTTGCTCGGAGGGGTTGTTCATCAGGCGCATTAATTCGCCCCACTTGATGTCCTTGACGGGGTCAAGTGGATACATGCGGGCGGTCTGTGTCCAGAGACGGCCTGCATCATCAAAGGTGAGGTCAATGGGGTTGACGATCCCATCTTTCTCGCTGGCAACAAGCTCAACGACAAAACCCTCCGGAACAGTAAAGCCAGCAAGTTCTTGTTCGGGGGTGTTGACCCCTGTGCGTGCTGATTGGGTTTTCTTCGCGAAGGCAAATGAACTACTAAGTAGTGCCAATGCGGCGAGGAGGATAGAGAGCTTCTGCATGGGTAGTTTGTTAAAGTGTCTCGATGGTGATGTTTTTGAATTCTACTTTGGCTTTACCGCCGGAGTGAATCTGCACGGCGATAATACCTTTGGTAGGAACTTTGGGGTCCTTTTCGATATAATCGACGGTTTTGACACCGTTGATGTAGAGCTGGTGATGCTTGCCCTTGCAGCGGATGATGTAGGAGTTCCAGCCGTCTTCTTTGAGAATGTGTTTGAGGGTGCTGGTGTCAGCTTTGACCAGTAAGCCACGCCGGTGCTCGTCATAGAGGTCACCCCAGTAGCCTTTGCCGATGTCTGCCTGGTAGCCGATGATTTTTTTGCCGTGGGTGAGGGATCGGTATTGGATGCCGCTGTTGATGAGGCCGGTTTTATGGTCGCCGCTGATACGGAAAAGGCAGCGGAACTCGAAGTCGCCGTATTCTTTAGTCGTGGCGAGGTAGGTGTTGGCGGGTATTTTGTTTTGACCATCACCTGAGACGATCACGCCATCGATGACTGACCACTTTTTGGCGAATGCTGGGTTGATAGTTTTCCAGCCGGTGAGTGTCTTGCCATCGAACAAGCTGGTGGATGGCTTCGGTGTCTCGGCACTCAGACCCAGGGTGGACAGTGTTAGGACGAGGATGGTGATGAGTTTCATGATTAACAAAAATGATTATTAGACGTCGAAATCAAAGACCACGAGGCGCTCGAGCCGTGGCTGAACGAGGTCGACGACTTTGAGGTGATCAGGGTGGGGCAGGTAGGCGTCTCGGCACTCGGGGGTGTCGAAGGTCATGATGAATCCGTGAGTGAATCCGTCGTTGAGGCCTTCGTCTGATTTGTAAGGGCCGTGCTCAACGCTCTGTAAGCCGGGGATCTTGTTTTTGAGATCAACGAGGGCGGCAAAAGATTCGTCGATCTGCTCGTCGGTTACGTCTGATTTGAAATGGAATACTCCGAAGTGTCTGGTCATGATATGATTGGTTTGTTGTGTAGATTACTGTAGGTTTTGTTTAAATCTATCCTCATCTGAATATCGGATATCCACATGATTCTTGCTCGTGCTCTATTGTTGGATAAAGGCGAAGACGCCTTTTTTGTTGCCGATGACGATGTCGACTTTGCCATCCTTGTTGAGATCACCCGTGGCGACTTGGCAGCCAACGCCTGAGTCATTGTCGATTAGGTGTGGGGTAAATTCGATGCTTCCGTCTTGCTTGCGAGTAGTGCGGAACCAGTAAATCACGGCAGGGTCATGGGCGCCCGGATCTCGGCCGTTATGAGCGTAGTAGCGTTTGCCGGTGACAATGTCCTTAATGCCGTCTCCATCGATATCGATGCATGCCATGGCGTGTAGCTGGGAGAAACAAACGCCATAGGGATTGCCTTCGGGTTTGTCGGTCATGACGTTGTGTTTTTTAAAGGTGATTTTGTTGCCGTCTTTCACCTGCTCATACCACGCTAGTCCGTAGGCGTGGGCGTTGAGTGCGGTGATAACATCATTGTCGCCGTCACCATCAATATCGAAGGCAAACATCTGGGCTCCTCCTTGTTGGGGCGCGAAGGGGTAGGGGTGGAACGTCCAGGGTGATTTTCGGTCCCAGTTTTCTGGCTGCTGCCACCAGCCGGCTTTTTCGAGAATATCAGGAAGTCTGTCTCCATTGATGTCTCCGGCACCGAGGCCATGGGCGTATTTGTGGAAGCGTTTGTCTTTAGGTGAGAGAGGTAGGACTTGCCATGGTTCGTTGGGGTCTGAGTTGGGATTGGGGAGGGCGAGAGTGATTTGGCTCTGGCTGTATGCGAGTAGCTCAGGTTTGTGATCACCGATGACATTGATAAATTGAGGGGACTCATTGCAGATGTCATTCTGAGACTTGCCGTGTGTGCAGCTGTGTTTGGTGTTGTCCGGTGGAAGTGGTTTTTCTCCAGGGTTCATGATCCAGTCACCGGGTAGACCGGGCAGGCTGACTCTGATGATGTCGATCCACTTGTCTGCGGTGAGGTGGCTAGTGAAGCTGAGAAAGTTGGTTGAGTATCCGGTGATGCCAGGGCCTTTGATGGGGAAGTATTTTACTGGGGCGAAGGCGTGAGATTTTCTGAACTCTGGGCCTTGCCACCAGAGTGAGCCGGAGACGATATCGAGCTGACCATCCGCATCGATATCACCGATAGATGCTCCCTCGCTAATGAATTTGTCGAGGATCTGAGTTTTTTTGAAGCTGACGCTGGTGACGGGTGCCTTTTTGGCAACTGCTGTGCATGAGATCGCGCTAAGTATGATTAGGCTGAGGGCTTTCATGCTTGGTTGGCGTTGATGAGTTCGAGCAGTTTGCTCGCTGCTGCTTTGGCGAATACTTCGCTGTTGATTTCTTCATCAAAATCGATGACTTCAACCTTGGGGTCAGCGTGCTGGTGGATGGCTGCAAAGAGTGCCTGGTCGGCTATGGGGTCGTAAAAGGCCTGTCCCTCTGCGGAGATGATGCTGACGGTTTTGAGTGGGTTGAGGATGGCCGTAGGCGCCGGGTTGGCATTGGCTTTTTCAGTGATTATTTTTCCCAACTCAGCACATTCCTCGGGGTTGGTGCGCATGAGGGTGACTTGTGGGTTATGGATGTAGAATAAGCGGTCGGCAAATTGCTCGGGTACGGTGTCACGCTCGCCGAAGTTAGCCATATCGAGACATCCTGGGGAGATGACAGCGGGGACCTTGGCCTTGCTCATAGCATCCATGCGGGTTGGGCCCGCGCTGAGGGTGGCGCCGGTGAGCTCGTCGGCCCACTCGGTGGTGGTGATGTCCAATACGCCAGCTACCATGCCGCTTTCGATGAGCGACTCCATGGTTTTTCCGCCGGTGCCAGTGGCGTGAAAAATAAGGACTTCGTAGCCAGCGTCTTCGAGCACTTTAGCTGCAGTGTTGATGCAGTCGGTGGTGTTACCAAACATGCTAGCGACGATAATGGGCTTGCACTCCTCCTCCTCGCTTTGCGAGGACACCGTCGTCCGCTCGGGCTTGCACTCCTCCTCCTCGTCCTTGTCGATTGGCGAGGACACCGTCGTCCGCTGGGGCTTGCTGCTGGGGAAGTTGACTTCTGTTTCCACCATGCCGCAGATGGCGCCTGCCGCGCGGCTGAAGATGACTTTTGAAATGGAGTTGAGGCCAGCAACATCAACGATGGATGGCATCATGGTGATGTCTTTAGTGCCTAAGTAGTGGGCGGTGTTGCCACTGGCGAGGGTGGAGACCATCAGCTTAGGAAAGCCAATAGGAAGTGCCCGCATAGCAGCTGTGCCGAGGGCTGTGCCACCGCCGCCGCCAAGTGAGATGACGCCATCTATTTTTTTATCCGCTACGAGTTGGGCGAGTAGAACGGGTGCCGCTTTGGACATGGCGACCACACATTCGCCACGGTCTTGTTGGTCGATTAGTGGTTGTAGATCAAGACCAGCTGCCTTGGCTACTTGGAAGCGTGTGATGTCAGGCGTGACTTGCGGGTCTGTGCCGGTGCCTAAGTCGATGAGCACAGGTGTGTGCCCACGCTTGTGGATAAGGTCTGCGACAAAGGCGTGCTCGTGGCCTTTGGAGTCGAGGGTGCCGATCACTGCAATGGTCGCCATGGGTAGCTTGGAATTAGAATTTACGTTTGACCGGGATAGCCTTGAACTGCTTGGTGAGTGCTGTGAGCGGTTCTTCGACAGCCATGCGCTCGAGGCTGGATGCGCCGACAAAGCCAACAGCATCGGTGTGCTCGTTCACATAGGCGGCGTCTTCGGGCTTGAGAATAGGTCCGCCGTGGCTGAGCACCATGACGTCTTTATTGACGGAGTGGGCAGCCTCACAAATAGACTGAGTAGCGGAGACGGCATCATCCATTCCTACGGTAGCGTCTGTAACTCCAATGGAGCCGCCTACCGTGCAGCCGACGTGGGCAATGATGACATCGGCCCCTGCCTCTGCCATGTTCTTGGCTTCGTCGGCAGTGACCACGTAAGGCATGGTGAACATGCCCATCTTGTGCGCGAGTGCGATCATATCGACTTCCTTCTGTACGCCCATGCCGGTTTCTTCGAGCGTTTGGCGATAGTGGCCGTCAACAATGGTGTGGGTGGGGAAGTTGTTCACGCCACTGAAACCCATGTCCTTGACCTGGCCGAGGAAGTGCCACATGCGCCGTCTCGGGTCGGTGGCGTGCACACCACAAATCACAGGGATTTCTTCAACGACGGGAAGGACTTCGAATTCACCGATTTCCATAGCAATGGCATTGGCGTCACCATAGGACATGAGGCCCGCTGTGGATCCAGCACCCGCCATGCGGAAGCGCCCTGAGTTGTAGATGATGATGAGGTCAGCACCTCCTTTTTCGATGAATTTAGCGCTGATACCAGTGCCTGCTCCGGCGGCGATGATGGACTCTCCTTTAGAGAGTGTGTCGCGAAGCCGCTCGATCATTTCGTTGCGTGTGTAGGGGTTTCCTACTCCTGTCCATGGGTTTGGCATATTGATTTATTGTGTTTCAGTACCTAGTCTTAGGCTTATAGATTATCATTGCAATAAAGATCAAACCACCACTACATATCACAGATGCACATTTGTGAGAGATGTGTGTTATATTGCCGTTGTGTCAGAGAATGCATCCAAAGTCAGTCGAAAGATACGGCATAATATCCGTGATCTTTCTGAAGATGTGCACCGACTTGGTGATAATACCGAGGTAAAGGTGGTGGTGGCGGACGACTCTGATCAGCGTGATTGGCTTGCAGGTGCCTGCATCTGCCCTCTGCTTGCCCAGCATCAGATTGCGCATACTGGAATCATGTCAGCGGAATCGGGCTTGGAGATTATTCGCACGGATCAGTCAGGCTCCTATTTTATGGCCTGCATCGATGGTGAAGGAGTCGGGGTCAATGTCCACCAATACGGGTTTGGCTCCCAACAAGGCAACGACCTCCACCGTACTGATGAAGGTAAATCCTGTCGTGATGACTTCGTCGCCCGGGCCAATTCCGAGCGCCATCATTGCAATTTGAAGGGCATCTGTGCCGTTTCCGCAAGGAATGACATGCTTTGAACCTGTAAAATCCCCGAGCTCCTCCGCAAATGCCTGCACTTCAGGCCCTTTGACAAAAGCACCCGTAGCCAGCACGCGTCCCATGGCCTCGCGCAATTCGTTTTCAATTTTTTGGTGCTGACCAATGAGGTCCACCATTTGGATGCCTTCCATTTTTATTCTGCGTTCATTAACAAATTTACGAATGGGAATAAGCCTTAAATGCAAAGGTTTCAGAAAAGCTAACAGCCGATTGGTAACTTGCTGCACAGAAAATGAACGGGCATTCCAACGCACAACAATGACGATTCGAGACCATCTTTTTGTTTTCCTCTGGCTGGCGATGGCTTGCGGTTTAGGATCGGAAGTGAGCGCTCAAGGCCGTTCCGTAAGGGA
>ENA-OQVM01002308-OQVM01002308.1-marine-metagenome-genome-assembly--contig:-NODE-2308-length-22529-cov-5.540219_pt1 | contig 22529 bp, 22 predicted proteins | sample MGYA00237776_ERZ505498 | MGnify/ENA primary metagenome ERZ505498 (study PRJEB26159, sample SAMN06265151) | marine metagenome | isolation source: Helgoland LTER site | place: Germany:Helgoland, sampling... | reverse complement strand
GTGGTCCAGAAAGTGGTCCTGCGGCTAGATTTTACAGGCACCAAACCAATTTTTATATAATAAATACAGTTACTTAACAGTGATTTATGGTGCCCAGAAGAGGACGTTGAACTTTCTATATTTTGTTTTAATTACAGATACTTATTTTAGTTCTAAAATATAAAAGCGGTCCCGAAAGCGGTCCTCCTGAGTAAGATCAGGCGAACTATTAAGCACATCAATTTCAAGCCAAACCGTACTGATACTCTCTCTGGGTGGAGTCAATTATTGAGCGTATAGATTCAGGTTTTACTAGAATTTTGGTGCCAGGCCTCATTCGCTTGATGGTCCCAAAAAGGATTAATAAATTGATTTTAAAAAATGGGTAGAATTACTAGATACCACTTTAAACTTTTTTGATTGCGCTCTTTCTTCAAGTTTTCCAGACAAAAGGTCTGGTAGTCGAGAAATCGGGTAACCTCCAATAACGTCTAATACGTGTTTCACCACACCAGGCGTGAGTGTGGATCGGTTGCCGGGAAGAATAATAGTTGGTGATTTTGGCTTTGCCAATTTTACATGCGATCCCTTTCCACCTCTGACTGGATGGTACCCATAATGCTTCTTTAAGGCACCCTCAACAACTTGGCTAGAAGCAGTCGAACCAGGATCAACGCTTGTTGCGTTAAAGATCGGACGAGACCCTTTTGGCAGGATTAAATAAATATCATCAGCGATATTTGATATGGCCGTGATCATATTGGGCGCAATAGACCAGTGACTGGGATCAGTAGTTGGCGGCACGCACCCATCAAGCATCTGTGATTGTAATTTATAAAGACCGTCGCGGTAATTGCGGTCCGATACAAAATTTATTCCCTCACGATAACCAGGGGATTGCAAGGGAATAGACCATTTAAGGAATTCTTTAAGACCATTTCTAATGGAAGGGTCTACCCGTTTGGAGTACCTATTTTCAGAGAGGCGCCGGAGGCTTTCAGCGTTTGCTAGGCTTTCTTCTAAGCAGTCGGGCTTAAGGAATGTAGAACGATAAACGTTTTTTTTATAAGGACGGTAGTGGTCCTTGTTTGTCGCAACCAATAAACGCAATCCAAGGCTCTCAACCTTATGATGAAATTGTTCATGTAAGAAAAATACGTAAAATGAACTTCGCAGCAATTGTTGCCTTATCTTGCGTTTTGAAAGGTGGACCGAAGACCATGGGACAAATTTAGCTATATCTAAGGCATGAGATAAAATGCAGTCCTCTCGTATAAAAATGCCCCAACCGTGTCCAAAATAATGTATCGGACAGTACCAAGCACAAATATGTTCTGGTTGGGCTAAGCCCCTACCTGGTAACCCATCATCAAGCGAAACACCTTTTGAACTACTTTCAATTATTTCGTCGAGTTCTACTTCCCATTCTTTTAGTCTGGGATCATCGGATTTTGGCCAATCGGAACTTTGTATATCACCATTATTACTAAATATTTCTTTCAGTGATGTGGTATAGATACCTTCACCGTCCTCTATCTCACCGATCCCTGGAAGATCAATCTCAGAAAAATTATCTTCCATAGGGCGAATATCGTAGGAACTCAAAACTTCCAATATCTGGTTAGATGAAACTGTCATAGTGGTCCTATCTTAGTTTTTATTTTATTATTCAATATTTTAAAAAAAATACAAATACTAATTTTAAAATCAATCATCTCTTAGATAGGTGCTGGCTTTAAAGTAGCGGAATAGGGAGTGTTTTATCATTCATGCACACTACAAACCCGCCTGCCCACTTTAGCCAAGTTTAATCTAACAGCGCCTTTTCGCTATCTACACGTTCGTCAACGCCAACCATTTGTTTGACACTTGCGCCATAGTTCTTTCAGAAAGGCTAATCTCCTGATTCAGCAAACTAATCACCTGATCATGATCCAGAGTTTCGATCTGTGAAAAGCGAGCATAATTCTGGGTAAGCTCTTCATAAAATTTCACCCTATCAATGCTATGAGCATTCAACAGAGCCGTAGAGAAAGCATGCCTTGTTCCTTTGAAAGCTCTCCAGTCATTCTGCATAAGTTTGATATCGAACTCTTCGCTTTTGACATAAACCCACGCTAATCTTTGCCCTAATCCACCTACATCTACGTGGACACAGGTACGTCTGAATAGATTTTGTTTCGAACCAAAACCTACGAAGCCTTCGATTTGATCAGTAACCGGCAACAAGTTCGCAATATCCTTGGAAACGAGATAATCACCTCTCGAAAACCCATCACCTTCCAAATTTAATGCTGGGTACAGACCATTCGTTGTCAGAGTGCCAAAGCAAAATGCGGTAAGGGCACAATGCAATCCATACTTTGCAATGGTTGGGAAACGCGGCTCCGCTCGCATGAGCGTCCCATATGCGTATAATGCAGGTAGCGGCTCAATTGTTTTATCAGCCGCAGCAGCCTCCAGCTCGCTTGTGTCGATACCAAGTCGTTCAAATCCTTCCTTGCAGATATTTAGGTATTCCTCACTTGGACGAACATACCTTTCTCTCTGGTCAGCTGCTACAACGTACGTCAATGCTTGGATTTCACCGCCACCTGCATCAATGACGGTGATCTGTTTTTCAACATAATGTCGCGGGACACCTTCTTTTTGTTTTAATAATTCCAAGCCAGCTTCACTTGCATAAAACAATGCTACGGTCGTGACGTGTCCGATCGAATGAAGAAGGTCCAGAACCCCTCCACCTCTACCTTTTGAGTATTTTGTAAATGCAAGTTTGTAGTCTGGCGCACTCACAAGTTCTGAGAACCTTAAACATCCTGTTGGATATCCATGCAATAAAGCATAACGATCAAGATCATCAAGATTGGTGTTTGAGCCAAAGGCAACAATTGGAAATTTAAATTCTTGTTCCATAATTTTCTCCATGTTTTTCGTCATGGAACCTTAATTAAATCAGTCAGGGGGGAAAAAGGGGGGGGCATTTGGCAACGACATCTACTCTCTGTTAGGGTCTTTACTCTCTGAGCGATGCTGCCTCTTCACAAGACCGTATATTCGAGCATCTTCAGAAATTGACCATCTATTTGTAGCCGAATTAAAATGAAACACGTTACCACCTAAGAATTTTTCTAGTGATTTTCTACTTTTTTTTGCCGTCTCAGATGGATCTGCAACACCTTCCCAAATTTCCGCCAGCCTCGCTGCCTCTGCGCCATAATTAGAGTTTGCCATAATTTTATTTAACAGCTGAATTGGCCTGAACTGTGTTTTGCTTTTCCCACTAAAATTAAAAATACGTGTCTCGTGCGGATCACCTAAAACGAAGTACCCAGTAACATTTTCCGCTTCACACAATCTATTCAATTCAATTATACCATCTTCATAATTGTAACTAAATTTATCGATCGGGCCCCTCGTCCCAATTATTGTCCAAATATCATTATTAAAACGTGGAAAAAGCGTATTTCGATCGTCGTGACCCACTCCAATCAGCGGTTTATAATCGAAAGCCGTCGCATAAACTAAGTATTCCAAAATATTAAAATAATCGCTCTGGATTGGCTTGTTCCATGCATCTAAATTCCGTTCTTTTTCATTTACGGCAGAAATCTTTTCTACAATCAACTCCACACAAGCCACTTGATCACTTGCCGAAACTTTGGCCCCAAGTAAGTTCAATCTATTGATCGCCGCGAACTTAAGCAGACTTGCGTTTAAACTGATATAATTCGAACCTGATTTTTCCGCATGCTCCAGAAGCTTCATTATTTCAAAAAAATCATTCTCATTGCTTGCTTGCCGAAATAGTAAATGTGCCAGTCGGTATGCAGGAATATAAGGCCAAATTTCATCTTCCAGCAATAAGGCCAATTGGTGTGCCTCTGTAAGCTTTGCCTGTACATAATCATCACCACCTGCTCCAATCACAACCTTGGAATTAGTAGCGTCAAAAAAGAGTTCTTTAACTCTAGCAACACTCATGCACGCTCCTGTTCAATGAGTAACAACATGTATAACCACACCTTGATGGTACCAAACCCTTTACAACAGGTCATCGATCACAATCTTAACGACAAACAGTTTTCCATCAAGAATAGCCCTGCTGTTCGGTGAACGAGAAATCGCTCATAAAATCATTCGATTGTATAACATATCACTTCTAACCATATCTTTATATGCATCTGAGTTGTTATAAAAATTGCACGATTTTGCTATGTAATTATAGGCGTTCTTAAAGCCAGCCAAAGAAATAAAAAATTTCACGGGCATTGGATTGCCATCAACATGCAGCTTAAAGGATGTACTGGCGCCAGAAAGCATTAGAAAGAGAATGTCGCGATCATCAGATCTCTTAGAAAACACGATATCTTCATCTGCGATAAATTCGAATACTCTAGACCCAACTTTTACACCCACTGTTTTATTATGTTTCTCTATAGTCGTTTTAGATATCGAAAATTCGGGCTGTGGCGATCCGTTTTGGAAGGCTACATTAAAATATGTGCCGACGTCATGTTGCTTATTGCCCGCAATCGAAGACCTCTTAATTGGATGTGTTGATATCCAGCACGCAACATCATCAATACTAATTAACCAATCATCGATTACCAAAGGCTCAGCAGCTACTAAATTTGCAGTCAAAAAAAATCCAGCACATCCGATAAACCTTTGCATAAAACACCCAAACATTAGCGCACCTCTCAAGTAGGTTATCGAAAATGATAAACAGTTTCAGCGTTGCGTTTATTTCTTACACTAAACGCACGTTGCATCTGTCCATCAGTCCAAAGACCGTCGTATTTTTGTCCATTAGGCAGGCAGACCTTCATAAAACCCTCTGGTTTTAAATTTTTAAACGTACCAAACCAATTAATTCCTTCACTATCTGTTGCGGTAGCTTGCACTACATTCATGTCGTCAGCCCAATTGCCGCTGATCTGACTACCAGACGCGCTAAAGTACTTTCCTCTTCCATTTCGGACATATCCTATGAGTTCGCCAACATACACGGCGCCATCCGAATATGTTAAACGCCCACTTGAGCGTCCACAAAAATCTGGAATAGTCCCCACATATCTCCAGTCCTGGCTGGTTATGGTAACATCACCGACAAGGAGCCCACTTTTCCAGTGTCCATTGAAAATTCTTTTGGAAGATAGTTCTGACAGCTCGCCAGCACCGCTGCGCACACCATTTTCAACCGAACCTTCGTACCAGTCACCATTTTTATATGATATTTTTGCTAGTCCAGTTTGTTTACCGTCTGACCATGCGCCTTCATATCTGTACCCTGACGAAGAGGTATAAATACCGAACCCATGTTTCACTCCAAATCTGAAGTGGCCGCGATACAGCCCACCATTTCTATATTCTAAAACACCATAGCCATGAAACGCACCATTGCGCCAAGCGCCTTTGTAGGTCAGCACATCTGAAAGAGATACAGAATAGAAACGCCCAAATAGGCGGCGGATAAGATTTTTCATATAGATACCTGTTTTTGGTCACCCGTACTTTGCAGGCGATTCCATTTTTTCCCAGTATTCGCCCGCAGTTTTTTGAGTCAACAAACCTGCGAAGACTCGGCAGGAAGTCGCCGTCCAACCCGCTTGCGGGAACATGGACAATAGAGCCGCAACCTCACCACAACGCACTTGCCTCATTTTGGTTCATCCGGTGCGCGATCCACGTTGCTCCAAAGTCTTCAGCCCTGCATCCACGGTCAGTACGACTTTAGAATATTGCCGCTGCTATTTGGCAGCCACATAGGATTGCGATTGCACCCTTTACCAAACTAGCCAAATTCATTCATTGCTTCGGCTCTTCAAGTTGGATTAGGTCTTCGTCATCGTGATCTGTCGTAATTTGTTTTGTTGTTTTAGCGCCAAGTACTTTGAGCGTTTGTACTTGAGAAATGACGTTACCACGCCCTTTTGAAAGTTGATTAAAAGCTTGATCATACGAGTCCTGAGCTGATCCTAAGCGCTCACCAACTTTTTCCATGCTCTGAACAAAGCTGAAGACCTTATCATATAACTTGCCTGCTCGATCAGCGATTAATTCTGCATTTTTATTTCGTTTTTCAACGGCCCAAACACTGGCGATAGTTTTGAGAGCCATCATCAGCGTGGTTGGCGTCGCAATTGTAATATTTTTCTCCAATGCATATGAGGTGAGAGTCGGATCCTCTCTTAACGCCTCTGACAGCGCACCTTCAATTGGAATAAAGAGTATTACGTAATCCACTGTAGACTCTTCAGCCGTTTGATAACCCTTGGCAGACAGACTATTAATATGAGACTTTATCGATACAAGATGACGCTTGCGCGCTGCTATTAGTTCTCCATCAGTATCTGAATTCACTGCATCATTGTAAGCGACAAGCGAGACTTTGCTGTCAATTACAAGGGTTTTCCCACCAGGTATCTTCACAACAACATCGGGCCTTAATCGTTCCCCCTCGGCTCCCGTCCGGTGTGCCTGGGTTTCATACTCCTCCCCTTCCCTCAAGCCTGAACCTTCAAGAATAGTTTCCAAAATCATCTCACCCCAGGCGCCCTGCATTTGTGTATCACCCTTTAGTGCCTTGGTCAGCGACACTGCTTCTTGTGATATGGCCTCAGACCTTTTTGATAATTGAGCAATCTCCGCTTTCAGGCGCTCCCGATCTTTAACGGTTTCTTCGTGTACTTGACGAAGTTCCTTTTCAAAATGTCCGACGTGCTCTTTCAATGGGGTTAAAGTGGCCTCAAGCTTTTCAATATTTGCTTTTGAAAAGCTTTCTCCCTGTGCCGTGAGAGCCTCCCCAGCAAGTTCTTTGAACTTTGCTGTCATTTCATCACGCACCTGTGAGAGCATCTCAATTTTTTCTTGGGATGCCTTTTGCTCAGCAGCTCTGTTTGCCGTTACCTTAGTGAGTTCATTGGATTGAGTGCGTAACTTCTCATTTTGATCTTCTATCTTGCTTCGCAGCTTGGAAAGATCCTGATTAAGGCGCTCAATTTCTGATTTTCGTTCTTCGGCAAGTGCCGAGGCGCGAGCGGAAGTTTGCTCTGCATCCGATAATTTTGTGTTCAAAACCTCCAAACCTTGTTGGTCAAAGTGTTCAGACGGTGCTCCACCCGCTCGCTTGTAGATGACGACAAGTAACAAACAAATTGTAACAGCGAACCCAATTAAGCTTATATTCGTGGTTAAGAATTCCAATTTAGATCTCCACATTTTTTATTTTAATTATATTTTCCCGCTCAACAGCCGTGAGAAGTATTTCCAAGATTGGGACTGGCACATTCGGATCGATTAGCAGCAATTCGTTTATCGCCTCTTCCCTATTGAGAATACCAACTCTGTAGGCACCAACTATTGTTGTTCTGTTAGAATCTGAACAAGCCATCTCTAGAGTTCTTCCATAAACTCAAATATTCGCACCATCGCGAGAGTATCCAACTCACAATATTCAAGCATCGTTTTACGCAATTCGCTCCTTTGAGGCCCATTCGGCAAGTTAATCAGTCTTTGCCAGGCTTCCATGGCATCAGTACCATTTGCTACTTTTAATCCAGAATAATCCAAGTCAGGTACCAGCACAGGCAACACTTTTTTTATCGATGTTGAACCAAGAAACTCAATATCTACGTAGCTATCCTTAAACAGGTCCTCCAAATCTAGTGTGCGTTTTATTAATCCATTCAGAAAATTTTGTTTTTCTGGATAGATTAGAGCCATATTTCTATTTTGCGTATTTTCAAAAGACGCATGCCAAGACACCACACTACCGCAATCCCCAATATATTTTCCCATATGTTCAATAAGTTTAATTGGAAGTGCTGCTTCGTCAGCTATAAATTCCACATGCTCCAGCCTGTCGTTTGTAGCAGACTGTTTGATATGCAGCGAATACTGAAATGGAATTGGAGAGTGTGGGCGCACACCATCTATTAATGGCGCCGCAGAGGCGTAGGTTTCATAATCTAAGAAGTAAACTGGATACTCTACTTGCCTAAACCAGTTTGAAATCAATTCGTGATCTACACTCGGTTTTTTTAGATGTGCAGACCGCAATACCTTAGCTTGTTTCTCTGTAACTTCATCCAATGCTATTTCATCTAAATCAAACCGGCCATCAGCAACAAAGGCGTTGAGCTTTTTTTTGCTGATCCTAGGTAAGTTATAGATTGATGGTTTTGGTATGTTGGGATTGAAATATTCAAAGGTATCACAGTGGTTTTTTTCTGTCAGACCAAGGCAACTACATGAGCTTTCGTCAATTGCGACCCTTTCAAGGAACCGAAGAGCATGATCAATTTCATTTTTTGTTTCTAAGGTAATTTTTTTTACTTCGGCTGTAACGTCCGAAAATGTTAGAAGCTGCTCTGCGTCGATATCCCCATCACGAACATACATGCCATTCAAATGGACGATAAAGATTTTCTTAACCTTAAAGCCGGAACCTTCGGCTGCAATTAACTGAAAAGCCGCATCTTTGATTTGATTTTTTTGCGTACTCCTGTGCACTTTAGTCGACGATTTTACTTCATAAATGTTAATCGTGCCGTCCTCATTGCCGCGAGTGCAATCTGCTTTCGCAAAAAGGCCTTTCGTAGTTTTGAAAACCGTTTGATAGGAATAATTTTGCTTATCTGGTTGAGCCGCAAAATACGTTTGGAGATGAGCCTCTATTTCGTAGCCTTCCGTGACTATTTTCTGAAGATAATCTGAAAATGTCCCATGATTGTAGTGCGCCGGCTTGTGCTTCCGTAACCAAAGAGATTTGGCACAGTGTAAAAACTGAAGAAAGTCTGTTTTTGTGAGCTGCATAATTCACCTAGTGTTCTTCTACTGTTACACTCACGCCGACGCCGCCAAATAGTTTAACGAGCTCGTCGCAATCACTTTCCACACTTGTAAGTAGATTGCGATCTTTGGTGTTTGCTGCCAATTTGAGAGTAGTGCCAATAAGCTCCATTAGAGCCTCAATTTGCATTGGATGCATGTCTTTCAGTCCAATGGATTTAAGATCTTGTAACATTACGTCGCCTTTCTTGGATATGATGGCGTATTCAACTGTTTTAATCTGTGAAATGATCAGCATATTTCTTGATCAAGTTTCAGTGTTGAAAAATTCAACGCCATTATTTTCATTTCTCAATGGTCATCACAGGCTGGTGTGGGACATGATGTCTGCTCAATAGGATAGCCAAACAGCTCGTCATGTGGCTCTTCAAAAAACACCAGGATCACGATAAGTGAGACAATCCCGATGAGTAGAAAAAGCAAATTATTATAGACCACTTTTAACAGCACCACTTTATACTTCTAACTTTGGACTAATCAGAATTAGACGCGTTTGATCGATTAAACCCAGAATAAAGTTCGCCTTCCCAATCCCAATAATGGTGAAATCTGCCTCACTCTGACAATATTTCACCGGATCCCAAAGATCTGTCAAAAGGCAAGTGCCCTCAATTTTGGATGCCCATTTCGTCAAGTGCGCCGTGAGCTTATCAATGACATTTAGAAGCCAGTTCTTGGGATACCCTCGAAAGAAATCCAGCAAAGTCCTGCCAACTAGATCAAACAAGAAGATTAGGCGCCTCATTTAATTTCTCCCATCATTCTTGCTAATCGGCCATAGCTTTCTGCTGGTATAGTCCTCAGAACGTTTACAAGGAACTCATCGCCATCACGTAAAACTTTCCTTTGCAGTTCAGGCGCAAGCTTTTCGCCGAGGCGTACTTCCTCTTCATCAACGTCCATTCCACGTACAATCGCACCGTGTCTCAATGCTTCATCTAATTGGACTGAGAACTCTTGAGTAAAACTGCTTCCACACGCACTGCACTCCTTGGCACCAAACGGATTTGGGCTTCCACATTCACCACAAGCTTTCAGCCGACTATGGCCGATTGGAAACTCTTCATCACATTCATGGCAAGCACGCGCAGAGATATCACAGCGCGAACTACACGCAGGACAAACCTTGGTCCTAGGGGCACCCGTTTCAGCAGTATGTTTTGGCCCCATTTCACGTTCGACGCGACGCGCGTGTTCCTCAAAAACTTGGTGTGCAGGCATGATGACGTAAGCGCGTGTCCCATCATCTGGTCCATTATTGCGCACTACACGCCCCATTGCTTGGCGAAATGCCAACTCAGTACGAGCAAAAGGCAAATACACCAAAACCCTCAACCGGGGAATATCAACTCCCTCCGACACCATCCCAACTGATACCAGCCAACGGTTGGAGCTGGTCTTAAATGCCCTAATTTTTGCTTCGGCGTTTGCAACTTGATTATGGACTATAAACGGACGTTCACCCTCCAGTATATGTAAGAGATCTGCCATGTATTCCGCCATTTCAATGCTGTGAGCAATTACCAGCCCCCCAGACTCCGGCATTTCCAAACGCAAATCATCAAGTTTTTGAATTCCCCACTCAAGCATAGTTGCTTGGTATGAGAGCGTACAAGGCCGGCCATGATTATCAAAAATTGGTGTGCAAGCCAGCTTGTAGAAATCAAGTGCCCGCCGTAACGCTGGCACCTGCCGCATACGGCTATCAACTGGTGCCTCAACCGCCCCCGAAACTTGAGTAGTATCACCATCACCAAAGACTACGGTAAAATTCGCCTCGTGACGATGAAACGTAATTGGCCTGCAATACTGAAGATCAACTGCCTCTCCGTAGGACAGAGTATACGTGCCATCCTCTGGATGGTCGATTTTTCCCCGACCGTCATAATCCATCCAAACTGTCTCAGAACCATCAGAGCGAATTGGCGTTCCAGTTAAAACCATTGTGTATTTGGCCTGAGAAAATGCGTTATCCGCACCCTCGCCCCAAGCTGCTTCACGACCTGCGTGATGGTGCTCATCGCAGATCGCAAGCACTTTTCTGTCTTGGCACATTTCATAAATAGCTGCAGAAGCGTCGCCTAGTGCGCTCCAGGTGATTGCAAAGTCAGCACCGCCATAAGCTGACAAGTCGTCATCGTTGCCTGTAATTGGAACCATCGTGCGCCCACAGATAGACTGAAAATCTTCTGCCCACTGAAAGACGACCGACCGCCTCGGTGCGATTGAAACTACACAGTCAATTTCTCCACTCTCAAGGAGTTCCTTCGCAATAGCACAAGAAGCTTTAGTTTTGCCTCCACCTGGCGCCACATCCATCAAGAATGTGCGGTTTCCCATTTTAAACCAGTCAAGTGCTTTTGTTTTGCATTCACTTTGCCATGGACGTAATGTAAGCATTGGTTTTCCTTTCAGCGGACAAGCTTTCATCGATCGCAAAAACTTATTTTTGCGTTTTCTAAGTCTAAGTTATTAGTTTTGGTTAGAGCCTAGCGCCCTTCTTCAAGTTACAGCTTGGGCAGAGAGCCTGCCCATTCTTCAGAATTGTTTTCCCATTGCGACTGAACGGGAGTTTGTGGTCAGCATGAAAGTTATCACTCAACTTATCGCCGCAGATCATACAAACGTTTCCAGACATAATCCGGAGCAGCTTTCGCTGATATGGAGTAAACAACCGCCTCATCTTTCAATCCAATACTCAGTCATCAAAATTTCCTTATGAGGAAGTTCGACGGGCGGTTTGCACTGAGCGAACTTATTTGCGCGCACAAGGATCTTTGTCATAGGAACACGGCGTGATTTTATGGGAAACCCATCCTTTTTTATCCTAGCAAATTCAGCGTTTGGGTTTTGCACTCCGAAAAGTAGCATCGCCTCCAACAAAGAAATAAGATTTCCCTCAAGCATATGTTCACGCAAAGCATCTGAACTACGAAAATTAGGCATTGAAACTCTCCACTAATAAGTCTCTGCGTCTTGTTGTCAGCACTTCCGCAACTTTATCATGAAAGCGCATTGGGTCGCAGTCGTCAGACCATTCAACAACTTCATTGCGCCACAATGATGATTGCATCTTCGTCATGGCTGTATCTACCGCGTGGCTAAAATACCCTGCCCGTTGAGCCTGATCGCGAAATTCGAGCTCGACATATTCTGTACGTGAAATATCGATTAGCTGCTGGGCTGCCAAAAAAAGATCCAACTCAGATACATCTTGATCTTCCAGCGCATCACCAAGCTCAGCTTTAATAGCGTTCAACAGATTAAGGCCCTGTAATTTTTTTGTAGTATCAGTCATTATCTATCTCCCTAATTTGCTAAACAACGAGCTTGGTGATGCGTAATTTGATCAGCCAACTTCTCATCAAACTCTTGTTCTCTCTCGGGAATGCTATCCAGCATTGCTCCAAGGATTGTTTGGAAGATGACCGTTGGCTCATCACAGGCCGCAAAGCTCAACCTTGTTGCGTGATGCGTTAAGTAAGCCGCGATGCGACTAGGGCTCACATTCCTACTCAGCAGATCACAAACAACGTCCTGAATTGCTTCGCTAGTTTCCTCACAAGACACGGTGTCTTTTTGGGGTCGGTCAGTTTGCATTTTCGCGTCCTTTCGAGAAATGTTCGGCTTCCTTGACTAGGAGATAGACTGGAACTCAATTAGTTTCAACTATAATTTAGGATTATTTCTAATTTTCTAGTAATAATAGGTTTAAAATATTGTTTATAATATTAATTTTTTTCTAAATAATTATTATTTAAAAAACCTAAATAACTTGTGATGTCCCTAAAGTTCTAGTATTGAGGCGGGAGAATGCCCGTTTTTAGGAAGATAGAGAATCATGAAAACATTATTTACGTGGCTCGGGGATGCAGATTTGACAGCATTCAAGAACAATTCCCCAAACGACGCTCCACTTTCCAAAATGCTTCTCACAGATCAATTCTCAACAGTGGTAGTTATCAGCGACTGGCAAAAAGAAAGTGGCCCTAATGTAAGCCGCACGAAAGACAACATACGCTCTTATGCCGATTGGTTGAGCAAACTTTCAAATGCCAAGGTAGAGTTGCAATTTGAGAAGATCAAAAACCCAATAGACTTGGAAGTAATCTTTCCAGCTAGCTTTAAGTTGGTAAGCCAACATTCGTCAGACCTATTGGCGCCAACAGAATTTACCTTCAATCTATCATCAGGAACATGGGCCATGGCATACGTCTGGTCTCTCATCGCCAAAGCCAGCCAATTCAATGGACGATTATGGGCTTCATCAAAAGAAGCTGGCGTTGCAGAAGTGAAAATTCCGTTCGAATTAGATTTTGAATTTTTAGCGCCCTCACTTAAAAAGGAAATTGCTACCGAGCGCGGCATCGCCTTTGATACCGTTCTGTTAAAAAACAATGCGTACTACAGTGACGTCACTTTTATGAGCGGTTCAATGAAAAAGTTGCGCGTAGACGCAATAGTAGCTTCGGATCATTCCCTCCCCGTATTTATCAAGGGAGCTGTGGGAACTGAAAAATCAGTTTTAGCAAGGTTTATTCATGAAAATGATCCCGATAATACAGGTAAATTTATTCCTGTATTTTGCGGGCGCGACTCCAGCCGTGAAATAGAAAGCAAGCTCTTTGGAGAGCAAGACTCAAGGTTTCAGAGAGGGCGAAGCGGCAAAATTGAAACCTCAACCTTTGTTGAAAAGGCACTGAAGGGTACGCTTTATCTAGAGGAAGTCGAGACTCTTTCAGCTGTAGCACAATCGTTGCTTTTGGAACTCATTGAAAATTTTGAAGCGGCTAAGTTGCAAAACCCCAAGGCACGCCCAGATCTGCCAAGGATAATGGCTTCATCAAAAAATGACCTGTTTGAGGCCGTCCTGAGTGGATCCTTTAGTGAACAGCTATTCTTCAAACTGTCAGCATCAACGATTGCAATACCAAGCTTATCAGAACGTGGTGACGATATCTTAAAGATTGCGGATAGTATGCTTAAAAATATGAATCGATTGCGCTCTTACGATGTAGGCTACAGTGAAAAGCATTTCTCACCCGCCGCACTGAGTTTCATAAAGAATAAAAAATGGCGGGGCAATTTGATGGAGCTTGACGCAACCGTTAGGCGTGCGGCTCTCACTGCGCAAAGAGATACTATCACCGAACAAGATATTTTTGATGCATCTATAATCCTTCCAGAAAAAAACGAGAGCGCAGGTCCCACCTTGAATATGGAGCTAGGCGAAAATTTTGATCTGGAGGCTGAAATGAAAAAAATGGCTAAACACTATTTAGAACGTGCGATGGAACAAAGTGGTGGAAACAGAGCTAAAGCATCAAAACTTGTCGGGATCTCAAATTATCAGACATTCACTAACTGGCTGGTACGCTATGTAAAAAATGCAGAGGATCCTGACGGACGTGATATAAAATGAACTTTAAGGCAAAATGTTTATTACAAAAAAAACTGAATGGTTTTGACTTTTAAATGATTTGGTAGAATTGTTTGATAGTGTGACTAACAGCCTTAACAACAAAAGATCTACCTCCGCATTATCCAAATTATAACCAGCCGCGAAAGTGACGTGAAATGAATGAAAACCAATTAATCGTTTCAAATTTTCGCTCATGGAAAGGGGACAACTACATCGATCTACCAAATATTAATTTGTTACTGGGCTCCAATAGTTGCGGAAAATCTTCAATTATACATGCATTATCATTGTTGAAGCAGAGCGAATTATCTCGGCGTTTGATCCCAAATGGTAGCGAAATTGACCTGGGTAGAATAGAAGATCAAGTTAACTTCCATACAAAGGCTAAGTCTGAAAGAGGGCCCACAGATTGCATAGGTTTCGGATTCCAGTACCAAATCCAACCCGTTGATATTGCACAATTAGCACTGCACAACAGGCGCATGCGCCGTGAAGTAGGTCGCATACCTCTAGACAATTCTCTATCCGACCAGGCCAATAATTTAGCAACTGAACTCGGCAACCTAGAATATATTGAACGGTTTGATGATTTAGGCGCCATTAAAGAGATTACGCTATTATCAAGGCGCCAACAGTTATTAAGCGTTACAATAACAAAAGTTTCATCTAAAAAACTTCAATTAAGTTTGAAAGTTACAAATGATCCTACATTTTGGAACCTATTCGTGGATCTCTCAAATAAAGAGGCAATCATAGACCCGTATGAGCAAAAAATTATAAACGCCAAAATTAAGGATTTGAAGAGAGAGGAAAACGTATACCAAAGAGAACACCAAATTATAAATCTCAGAATACGAAAATTAAGAGAATCTGACCTTCCCACTGACCAGTCCAAGTTTTCAGAACTCATGAAAGAACGACGCACTATATCTTCGAAAATGCGTGAACTTGAAGAAGATATAGATAACCAAATGAGTGCGTTAGGTTCAAAAATAATACCTGGAACTACTAACAAAAATAAATGCAGTTACCTAGCTGACGCATTGAGCTACACAATCGAGACCACCTTTGAGGCACTTGAAGAAGATGATGTAGTAGACCAGCTGACCTCAATATTTCTATACGATGCTCCTCGGCTTGGTCTGTACGGCACACCAAAACGACTGCAACCGAAATCCAAACACGATGATGCAGCTAAAGTAATCGACCTAATTCACGCAAACTCAAGGTCTATAGTCACCACCCCGTTTCACTTGCTGAGACTCGCAAAGACACAATATCAAAAATGCGTTTCATCAATTGTACGAATTGGCCCTCACAGAGAACGACCAGACAGAATTACATTCGTAAATCCAAATGATAAAAGCACTTTCGTCGGTACGAAGGGCGAAAATGTAATGTCCATTATAAATCAGAGCTCACGAACCCAAATGAAGGAATTAAATCAATGGTTAGCTCTGTTAGAAATACCTTACATCGTAGATAAAAAGTTCAATAAGGCATTTAATATATCCCAGCTGATCCTAAAAGATACAGACGGTATGTTGGTTTCTTTAGCTGATGTTGGCTACGGTATTGGACAGGTATTACCTGTGATACTGACCAGCATGTTACAGGAAAACACAATAATTACTATAGAGCAGCCAGAACTTCACCTACATCCCAAGCTGCAGGCTAATCTAGCAGATTTATTCATTAGGTCAGCTGAGAAAAATAATAATACTTTTATTTTAGAAACACATTCTGAACATATTATTTTGCGGCTGAAGCGAAGACAACGAGAACACGTCGAGGCTAATGATAAATCGATTAAAAATAGACCTTCCGAATTAAAGCGCATTACAAGTGCAGATCGTCGCTTTTCTAGATCATCATTTGGTTTGTCTTTTTCATCAATATTACCAATCTGGAAGTCAATTAGAAACTCCGTGGTTCTTTCAGTTGTCGAAATTAAAAACCACGAGCGTAGAAGCGAATTAACAAAGGTAACACTTAATTCAGATGGAGAATTTGATAACACTTGGCCAGGAGATTTTTTCCCAGAGCGTTATAACGAGCTAGGCTTGGAGGACGAATATTGAGCACCCTGGTTCATATTTACGCAGTTTGTCCATTGGCTTTAAAAACGAATAAATTAACGCATCTATTTGGCCCCCAAAAAGGACGATTTATCGATACTTTTCCCTACACTAAATACAAGTTCACGAAATCTTGGGCCGATAAGGAATTGCCACAGGAAGATATATTGAAGTTAAAAGAAATAGTGATGAAACTTAAAAATAACGGCTCTATCAGACAATCATTATCAAGACCTTCTTACATCACGGATAATAAAATTTCCAAACTTCTTGAAGAATTAAATAAAAAAAACAGCAAAATTACTTTGGGAATTATTAATGAAACAAGTCGCCTGTCCGATATGTCTCATTGCATCTTCACACTTGAAAAATTCCAAGACGAAAACCTTTTTAATCTTGAGCCAGTACAGCTAGACCAATCACCTTATGCATTTTTCGATCATATTCCAAATTTTCTAATTGCGTCGGCAAAACGGTTTAAGTTAGTGGATCCCTATATATTTGAAATTAAACCTCCCAAAAGCACCGCAAGGACGCGTTTAGAATTCATTTGGCAATTGGTTAAAGAGTATTACGCGGATGATACAAATGAAAACCAACCAATGACCATTGAAGTATATGGGCGAAAGCCTTTGGGTTATTTTGATTTATCTGTTATAAAACAACATTTTGCGGGATTCAAGGAGCTGTTCCAAACAAATTTACCTTTCAAAATAAATTTTTTCATAGTGGAGGAGAAGAAATCGGTACCCCAAACTTTAAAAGAATTTAAAGGAAAAGGTGTCCATGAGCGTTTCTTTTGTGCGGATGCTTTAAATTTTTCATTCGAAGATAGCTCTGAAGACCGCAGTAAATCGCACAAAAAACAAACTTGGCGCTACGAACCACTGAATAATTTAAGAACGTTCATAAATTTATATGATGAACACTCAGATTTTTTTGATGTGGTCGCGAATTTTGATTCTGATCAGCTAGAAATTCTAGCTCGACAGACGGCGTAAAGCTGACTTCTTCATAATCGGCACTACTCTGTTCACAAGCTAATCTTACCAATTGGTAGATTGAGAAATCATGAATATTATCCCTAAGCCAATTCTCTTAATCATCTGAAAATTTTCTTAAAATTTTAGCCTTTTTCATTTCAGTTTTCATTTCAGGGTGTCCTTTATCCCATGACTAATTTACCGTTGTATGCCTTGCTGACTGATTGAATTCCCACCCACTGAAATTCTTTATTAAAGGGATCGATCAAATACTACTATTCGCTACTTTCGGGACTGCATTGTTATCAACTTCAGTCCTCACCCCACCTTCACCAACCGCCCAGCAGCAATAATAAAGTCATCCGCCGCGCGGTCCTCCGCTGCCTGAGCGGCCTCCTGAAGGCGATAGAACGTCCGCCACCACATACCCTTGGGTTTTGGCATTTCATACGCCTCTAGGGACGCATTGCCACTCAGGCGTCGCCTATGCTTTGTTCGCTGCCGTAAAGATCGATCCCAAAACCCTTCGTTCTTGCTGTAGTGGAATAGGCCAGAGCAGTGGCGGCAGAGGAAAAGTCGACCGAAGCCGTAGAGCTTTACCACCCGCTTGCCACAGTCACACCTAAAGTATGCCCGTGAGCCTCCAAAGCGGCACGGTAGGCGCTCTATTCGGACGGGCTGGATAACGGAGCCGTAACGCTCAGAGCTGTAACCTAGATGCAGATAATCGGCAGTTGCACGCATTCCGATGGAGGAAAACTTTTTTCCATTGCGTGACCATGCCATTGTCCCGTTCCAGCCGTTCTTAAAACAGCCATCTCTGTTGAGCCGATTGGCGTCTATAAAACTGCATTCTTCGACTTTAGGTTTGGTGCTGCGCCGCCCTGATCCGTATCCGCCCATCTCTATGCTCCAATATTTTCAGGTAATAATTTGGGAACTTTGCCCGAAGTAGCAAATTTTGTTGCGGCTAGAGCAGAGCAGATCATAGGTGGCGGCCCAATACTCACTAAGATAGGCCGAAGGGTCGATCGGCTATGCCATGGGGGCTTTTGTCGGTTTTGTCGGTTTTGTCCTTTGTCATTAGAAATATATATAAAAGTTTATTCCTCTTCTTCTTTTTCTTTATTTTAATATCCAATGACAAAGGACAAAACCGACAAAAGGGTACACAGGCTTTAATGCTACTCAATTAAAAACCTGTGGGTTGACGACCCAGACCGTCTTTGGTGCGCCAGCCGTCTTTTCAGTATGCTCTGTCAGCCAGTGGGCGTCGACTAAGATAGCTATGGCGGCCTTTACCTCTCGTGTATCCTTCAGGCCACTTCGGTTTCGACGGCTTATGACGCGGGGATTTAGGTCAGTCAGTCTCTCCTCTAGTATTAAATGGGCTAAGCTCATCGCAGCTCTTTCCGCTGGCGGTGTGGCGGCCTCCGCATAGGCTCTTGAAGCCATTGGCACGACGTAGTCACGGCAGAAGTCTGTCGCGCGGTTAAATACGTCCAACTCAATCTCTAGTGGCTCGCCCAAGCCAACATCGCCTGCGGCCCAATCTAAGTATGCAATGATCAGAGATAGGCGTGCCGCCATCCCCGGTAGCTTACCAATGTGGGATATCATCAAGCCGTAATGCTGCCCCTCCAGTTCGCGGCAATAGCGCCGAAAATCTGTCATTGCTGCTAGGGATTTTTCAGTGAAATGAACAAACAGTGGCCGCAAGTCAGCGTCTGGCTTGTTTATGTCAGAGGGAACCATTTTGAGGCGGTGCAGCTTGAGAAGTGCCTCTTCGGAAAATAAAAAGTCTGGTGGTACTTTCGACACCCCCACTGGCACCAGTTCTGGAAATATAGGTATGAACCTAGCTAACATCCCATCGTCCTCCGCCTTGAGCAGAAGTGTGGCCAACCTTTCTGGTTGGATAGTGCCAGTCAGCGTTAAGCTAAGACGAGAAACGTAAATAGAGCCTGAGCCTTTCCGCTCGCTTGCGAAGCTCCCGCCGGTGTAACCTTCAAGATAAAATGGGCCATCTGAGCCACCGTTCGCGTAGCGCGTTAAGTTACCTAAGACGCCCGCCAATTCGTCACGGTTAACCAGTAAACCCTTTGGCTGAGACGCCAACACCTGAGCTGCCGCTTCAATGGTTGTGTCGCTTAGGGATAGCCTTGGCGACCATGGACGTGGACCCGGACCATCCGGTTCAGGCGTAGGCTCACCGCCCTTGGCGAACGTTTTTTTTGCGTCTGTCTGCCAAGCGCTGAGTTTTAATTTGCACAGCGCGGCCTCCTTTTCCCAAGCCTCAATTTCACTGGCCATGCGTTTTCGTTCGTTGTGTTCGATTTCAGCCAACGCTCTGCGCACAGGCTTAGCTCCCGGCGTCTTCCCTGCGGAGGGATTGCCAATCAGCATCGTCCAAATCAAGGGTGGCTCCTGCCAGCTGTGGCTGACCTTGACCCATCGCGCATTGCCAATCAAGCTCCCAGCCACCGACAGGAGGGTTGCGGCTGTATAGTCAGCAGGAGCTGCACCGCCTTCAGCAGCCGTGCGCACCCAGTCTCCCCACTCCCTGCCAAATAGCCTCACGGGGTCGAATATTGGCGCGTCAGCACGCGGGTTCTCCAGTAAAGACATGTCGGGTTTGCGTACAGCATAAGTCCCTTGCTGGCTGTCATTGGCGCGCGGTGCGGCGGTGCGTGGCTCCAGCATTCCCGCCTCAAGCCCACTTTTAATCGTGGCTATGGTTTCGCTATTTCCAAGCCCTGCATCTTTTGCGGCTGCAGTCAGTTCTTGCTCAACTGTTACACGGTCAAGACCACCACCAGCTACAATCTGACCTAAGTTGAATGCGCTTGTGTTTAATTGGTCGTTGCGCTGCCCTTCGGGTGCGACCCAGAGGGCTGTTACCTCATCTTGAAGCGCCGCATCGGCCCATCTACTAGCCGTCGTCACCTTGAGCGGGGAAGGAGGCATGGCTCGTTCTGAGAGGGTCTGTGGCGGCTTTTTTTCCAATAGGTTGAGCAGCCAGTCAGGACAGTCAGCAGGCTCAAATAAGCCAATTGGGTGTTCCCAGCTATACGCGCCATCAGGCCTAACACTGGGAACGGCATTCACGTATCCGCCATCCCCCCTGTGGTCGATGCCCTTGGCGATCTTACTAGCTCCATTTCCGATGTTGCAACCTGCCGGATACTTGAAATACAGGTGCCGCCCGCCGCTTGGGGTTGTCACAGACAGGGTGTCCGGGATGAGACCATTACAGGCTTCAAGTTCCGCTAAACTCGCATAGCCATCCTCTCCGTGTCCCTTCATGGTATCGATGTCGATAACCAATATCCCCGCTGTCTGGCCTGTGGCAATCCCAACTCCTGCATTGGGTTTGATCGTCCAGCGCCGCTTGATTTCCTGCGGATCGGTCGTCGCGTCCCACCGGGGGCCGCCATCTTTTGCGGCCGATGCTGGCAGAAACTTTCCACCCTGAATGACAGTTTGAAATACTGGCCACCCACGTTTGCCATATTCTAGTGCAGCTTTTAGAGCGCCAGTTCTCTCATGCGGCGCATTCATTTCTTCTGATCCAATGTTTCAATCTCTGGGAGATGCCGCGGCGTAGCCCCACCAAGTTTCACTGGAGGGGTACCGTCAGCCCTTTCAGCTATCTTGCCCTCAATCCAGCTTTCCACCTCAGACTGTAGCCACGCTACCCTGTTGCCACCAAGGCGGATCCGTTTCGGGAATTCCCCGGATTGTTCTAAGCGCCAAATATGGCTGGCTGAGTAGGGAACGATTTCCTGCACTTGGGGCAGGACGATAAACTTCTTAACGTTTGTATTGTTATCCATGAGACTTCCTCCATGTGGATCGACATGAAGGCATCGTCGTCTAAAGGTCTTTTTAGGTCATCGGGGGAAAGTCGCCCAAATTTTTTTATAGCTAATCCAGCCGCTTACAATCCCATAATATTACTGGAACTTCCAACACACGATTACTTTCAACATAGCCGTGGGGTAGTTTTTCTGCATCTTTTAAATAAGCATCAATTACCTGAATTTGGTGGAATTTTACTGTTTCAAAATTTATGTAAACTATATCGGGGAAATTTGTATCACTCCCCTTAAACATATTACCCCACATATTAGTGTAAGGCTCATTGCTTTTTGTTTCCAAGGTTGGCGATTCTTTGTCGGAAAAAAGCCACATATCTTGGCCACCTGATCCAAACTCATGGTGATAAGTATAATTTAGATTTCCGGTACCATTGTCAGTTTCAGAAATGGTTTTGACGGTCTTATGGGTTACATAATCGTAGCTGCATTCAAGTTGTCGTGCGTCTATTACGCTGGCAGCCATAATAATTGCTAATGCAAAGAATCCTGTATTTTTATATGAACCTAATCTGGGCATTGCTCTAATAACCTTCCAATTGCTTCGTCCGTGCTAGCACTCAAACATAGGAGTTCAAATATTGCACCCAGAACTTGATGAAATGGTAAGTCGTTGTCACTATCCCACTCCCGCCTAAATTCCATCCCCGTAGCTGCTACGTAAGCGGCCGCTACAAATGATACCAAAATATCTAGTCTTGTCTTGGCTGGACGACCATTTTTGGATGGGCCTATTAAGTGATTTTTAACTCTGTCTGATAATTTGCGGCCTTTTATGATGATCCGCTCACGAATATCTTTGGCATAAGCCTTGATGCCAGCCTCATCGTTTGCGCTGGGCATGGGGGGGAGTGGCTTCAAGTCTTCGAGTAGAGCGATTGTTCCACGGCCAGCATTCCCAATCATGTTCAAAAGTGTGTACTTTGGTTTTCTGGCTAATCGATTTATTTCACGCAGTTCTTTTGCAATTATTTTTGGTTCATCTATCTCTAAAAATATCTGGGTAGACGAATGGACACGTTTACAGAACTGATCAAATGCATCCTGTGATATGTTATGCTCGCATTGCTCGAGGGCATGCCGCAGCTCTTCAAATGTCACAGTTGTTCTAGGCTTAAGCTTTTTATTCATCTGAGACTAATTCCTGAATAAAATTACCCCACTTTTGCAAGGCAGCCCGACGATCTTCAATATACTCACCATGCTGATATATGGCAGACACACCACGTACTTGCCCAGTTGCATGGTTCAAAATCTTGTCTGCTATTACGGGGCTAATACCGAGCCTCTCAGTGCTGTGGGTGGCGAAGCTGCGGCGGAGATCGTGAAAGCG
>ENA-OQVM01002304-OQVM01002304.1-marine-metagenome-genome-assembly--contig:-NODE-2304-length-22574-cov-6.530871_pt1 | contig 22574 bp, 21 predicted proteins | sample MGYA00237776_ERZ505498 | MGnify/ENA primary metagenome ERZ505498 (study PRJEB26159, sample SAMN06265151) | marine metagenome | isolation source: Helgoland LTER site | place: Germany:Helgoland, sampling... | reverse complement strand
GTCGGGATCGTCACAAACCGCGATATGCGCTTTGCGCAAGACGACAAGACACCTGTCAGCGTGATGATGACCACCGACAATCTGGCGATTCTGCAAGAGCCTGCCGATCTGGATGAGGCCCGTTCGCTGATGCAGTCCCGCCGGATCGAAAAGCTGTTGATTACCGATGGCGCAGGTAAATTGACGGGCCTCTGACACTGAAGGACAGCGAACAGGCTGTGCTGAACCCGATGGCCTGTAAAGACGGCCTGGGTCGTCTGCGCGTGGCTGCGGCCTCTGGCGTTGGGGATGCTGGATTTGAACGTACACAGGCGCTTGTGGACGCAGGTGTCGACATGGTTGTCATTGATACCGCCCATGGCCACTCCGAGGGCGTGGCGAAGGCCGTTGAGCGCGCCAAGGTGTTGTCCAATGAGGTACAGATCGTGGCCGGTAATATTGCCACCCGCGAGGCCGCAAAGGCGCTGATTGGTGCGGGCGCGGATGCGGTGAAGGTCGGTATTGGCCCAGGGTCAATCTGTACGACACGCATGGTAGCAGGCGTGGGTGTTCCGCAGCTGACCGCGATCATGGATTGCGCTGCTGGGGCTGGCGATGTGCCTGTGATTGCTGATGGCGGCATTAAGTTCTCAGGCGACTTTGCCAAGGCGATTGCCGCTGGCGCGTCTTGCGCCATGGTCGGCTCGATGATCGCTGGAACGGATGAAAGCCCCGGCGAAGTGATTTTGTATCAGGGCCGGTCGTTCAAATCCTACCGTGGGATGGGCAGTCTTGGTGCAATGGCCAGCGGATCAGCTGACCGCTATTTCCAGAAGGAAGCCGCCAGCGACAAACTTGTGCCCGAAGGCATTGAGGGGCAGGTGCCTTATAAGGGGTCCGCTCACGCTGTTGTCCATCAGTTGGTGGGCGGACTGCGTGCGGCAATGGGATACACCGGTTGTGCCACGATCGAAGAAATGCGCAAGAATTGCGACTTTGTTAAAATCACTGGCGCGGGCCTAAAGGAAAGTCACGTGCATGATGTACAGATCACCCGCGAAAGCCCGAATTACCGGGTTGGCTAAGCGATGACCCCCGGCGCGCGTGTCGCTGCCGCGATAGCGGTGCTGGATCAGATCAACGCGGGGGCTGCAGCCGAGCAAGCGCTGACCGCATGGGCGCGCGGAAGCCGCTTTGCAGGGTCAAAAGACCGCGCTGCCGTCCGTGATCATGTGTTTGACGTTTTGCGCACAAAGCGGTCGTTAGGCGATGGGGCTGGGCGCAGTCTGATGTTGCGATTGGCACGAAGAGAGGGCTGGGACATCCCATCTCTTTTTTCGGGCGATGGTCATGCACCTGCACAGTTGACCGCCGCAGAATCCAGCCAATTGGACACCGTGCTAGACCTGTCGGATGCAGCGCGCTGTGACATTCCAGATTGGCTTTGGCCGCTGTGGCAGACCAACTTGGGTGATCAAGCCGCGGCGGCAGCGATTGCACAGCAAGGTCGTGCAGACGTGTTCTTGCGGGTCAATCGACGCCGCGGGACGGTTGCAAATGCAATCGCGCAACTAGAACGCGATGGGGTGATTGCGGTGGAACATCCGTATGTTACCGGGTGCTTGCGTGTCGTTGAACATCCACGTCGGGTGAAAATGTCGTCCGCCTATTTGGATGGTGTCGTTGAATTACAGGATGCAGCCTCGCAGGATGCAATTGCACGGACGCTGGTGAACGCAAACGCCCGCGTTCTTGATTATTGCGCAGGTGGCGGCGGCAAGGCGCTCGCGATCGCCGATCAGTACGAAGCGGCTGTTTTTGCACATGACATCGCACCACAACGGATGCGCGATTTGCCACAGCGTGCCAAGCGCGCCGGTGTTGATGTCGCGCTGTTGAAGACACAAGATCTGCCCGCCCAAGGCAAATTTGATGTGGTTTTCTGTGATGCCCCTTGCAGCGGCAGCGGCACATGGCGCCGCACACCCGATGCGAAATGGCGTATGACGGACGGGCAGTTAAAGCAGTTGATACAAACACAAGCCGAGGTCCTAGACCGCGCAGCGGCACTTGTCGCTGAAGAGGGTGTTTTGGTCTATGCGACGTGTTCTATCTTGAACTTTGAAAATGATGCCGCGCTGGCCGGGTTTTGCCAGCGGCAAGAAGGCTGGCAGGTTGACCAAAAGTGGCAGAGGCTTCCTGATCAAGACGGAGACGGTTTTTTTCTGTCAATCATGAGTCACTCTTAATACAACTAGAAATTGCAAAATGGCCACGGTAGAAAAGCATTAAGGTTTGCTTAATCGTTCATGGGTTACATTCCTGAGTGAACGCCGAGGATCGCAAGTGCCCTTTGATCAGCAATTGGAAATTATGCCTGCGGAAGCCTCGGCTGGCATGCCCCAAAAGATAAATCTGCTCGCAGCCGGTTGCGCCTGCCTTCTAATGGCAACCTTGATCCCACATCCAGCGCTGCGCCTTGGATTTGGGGCCTGTGGCAGTCTTTTGACTGGGCTTGCGGTGGTGCTTTTGGCTTCTGAAAAACTACAGGTCAGGTCAAGGGGGCAACTGCGCGGCTTTGCGCAAGGTCTCATTCTGCATGATATGAGTATTGGTTTTGTCACCAACGGGGCCGGGTATGTGACCTTTGCCAATGCGGCGGCGAAGGACCGGTTTGACGAAACGGAGGGTCGTAGCCTGACCCAGGTCTTTGGGATCATGCTAGCCAACCCAGGAAGCGTCCTGTCGCAATTGCTTGATCAGGCAAAGGTGACGGGTTCGCATACCGAAGACATTGTGACGCGCGGCGGGCATTTTCGACTACGCGTCTTGATCATGGGACCGGATTGCCAGCTTTGGTGGTTGGATGACCTCACCACCAGCACAAGGCCCGGAGCAAGGCAGAACTTGCAGGCAGGGTTCCCGATGTTAACGGCAAACGCTGACGGCCGGGTTGCGCATATGAACGAAAGCTTCAAAATGCTTGTTGGGGGGGTAGCAACACATCTTTCAGATATTTTTGACACTTTGCCACTCAGATCCGGCCATGTGCACAAAGTTTTGGGCCTGCAAGGCCGGGTGGAGATGACAGTCGCCCTGATTGACGGCAAAAACGATCTTAGCCATGTTTATTTGCTTCCGGGGGGCGCCACAAATCAGATGCCCCCGCAATTTGAAGCCGGTTGGGACGCGATCGAAGACTTGCCAGTCCCTCTGCTAAAAATTGCCAGAAATGGGAACCTGTTGGGCTCAAACCGCGAAGCGCGGAAACTCTTAAGCTTTAGCGCGACAAAGGGACGGCATCTGTCGGATGTACTGGATGGTCCGGGGCGCCCGATCAATGACTGGCTGGCCGAGGCGTTGTCTGGCCAAGCCGGACATGTTTCCCAGTTTTTGCATGGTCGGGGCGACAAACAGGACACTTTTGTCCAAGTGACGCTGAATACCGCAGGCGAAAACGACGATCTACATTTGATCGCGGTCCTGAATGATGTGACAGAACTGAAGACCCTTGAGGCGCAATTCGTGCAAAGCCAGAAAATGCAGGCAATCGGGCAATTGGCCGGGGGCGTGGCACATGATTTCAATAACCTGCTGACTGCTATTTCAGGGCACTGTGAATTGTTGCTCTGGAATCACGATGAAAACGATCAAAGCTATGGCGATTTGGTTCAGATCCATCAGAACACGAATCGCGCCGCCAGCCTTGTTGGTCAGCTTCTTGCGTTTTCGCGCAAACAGACGCTGAAGCCCGAAACAATCGACCTGCGCGATACCTTGTCTGACCTGACCCATCTGCTCAACCGCCTTGTCGGTGAGAAGGTGACCCTGACACTTGATCATGATGCCGAACTGGGCCGCATTCAGGCGGATAAGCGGCAGTTGGAACAAGTTTTGATGAACCTCGTGGTCAATGCCCGTGATGCTATGGGGGGCGCAGGCGAAATCCGCGTCATCACAAAGAACATGCATCTGAAGTCCGGATTGCAACGTGACCGTGCGACGGTGCCGGCAGGCGAATATATTTCGGTAAAGGTCATTGATACCGGAATGGGGATAGCGCCTGATAAATTGGGTAAGATATTTGAACCGTTCTTTACTACCAAACGAACGGGTGAGGGGACCGGCCTTGGGCTATCGACGGCCTATGGCATTGTCAAACAAACAGGCGGCTATATTTTTGTGGATACAGAGATAGGGAAAGGCACAACTTTTACGTTGCTGTTCCCCAAGTTGCACCTCAAGGAAACGCCTGCCCGAATGCCCGACATTGCGACGACGACACCGCTGCGAACAAGTGCAGATGGTGTTGTTTTGTTGGTTGAAGACGAAGCACCTGTCAGGGCCTTTGCGTCGCGCGCGTTGCGCCTGCGCGGGTACACTGTGATCGAGGCGGATTGCGCTGAGACGGCTTTAGCGTTGCTTGACAGCGACGAACTTCACATCGATGTTTTTGTAACCGACGTCATCATGCCTGGGATGGACGGCCCGACATGGGTACGCCAGGCTCTGCAACAACGCCCTGATACAAAAGTTGTGTTCGTATCAGGCTATCCCGAAGACGCATTTGACGACGGACAGCCCGAAGTCATGGGGGCGGCGTTCCTGCCCAAGCCATTCTCATTGAAGGCGTTAACCGAGACTGTGCAATGCGAACTTCAAAAGGCGCAAAATCTGAGCTGAAAGGTCACGCGTTCGCGGTACCCAGCGCGACAAGATGCGCGGCCGAACCGGTCAACGCGGCGTAATCATCTTCGATGACATGCACCGCAAAATTCCCCATGAAACCCGCAAAGCGACCTTTGTCACGAAAGGCGTCGCCAAAACCAAACTTGGTCAGATGTGGTGCGAAGGCACGCGCAACGCCGCCCACAAGATAAACGCCGCCGAAGGGGAGTTGGATCAGGGAAAGATTGCCACATACCGTCCCGAGAATTCTGGTAAACAGCTGTGCTGCCTCGACCGCGCGAAGATCGGATGCGTCTGCGCAAGCCTCCATGATGTCTTTGGCTGCTGCCTCTCGTGGATCACCGGCTTCTTGCCCCAAAAAGGCATAGACCCGTTCGAGCCCACGCCCGGATAATACGTCTTCGACTGCGGGGAAACCATGTGCGGTCGATACGAATTGGCAAAGCCGCAATTCATGTTCATTCCGGATAGGAAGGTTCGCATGCCCGCTTTCAGAAGGCGTCACAATGCGTCCATTTTCAAGTTCATAGACCGGCGCGGCATTGAAGCCAGTGCCAATCCCAACCACAAGCTTGGCCGCATTGGTGTCGCCCGGCGGACCTGGCAGGATGTTGCGGATGTTGGCTTCGTCAATATGTCCCAGCGCGTGGCCCTGGGCCTGCAGATCATTCAAGATTGCGACGGTTTCAGCCTTTGTCGCCCGTGCAAGCGTGTCTTTGTCGATAGCCCAGTCAAGGTTTGTCATCGTTGCGCGGCCATCGCGCACGGGTCCCGCTACAGCCACACAAGCAGCAATCGGGTCGACCTCGCCTTCGTCGTCGATATAGCGGGTCAGCACCGATTCCAAACCGGGGAATTCAGTGTTTCGGTAGCGCCTAATCGTGCTTTCGATGACTTGGCGACCGTCGGCTAAGGCGACGCGCGTGTTCGTTCCGCCAATATCGGCGACCAATGAGTAGGTGTCTTTGGGGTGTCCCATAATGTTCCTTAACGCGCGATGGCGGCTTTGAAAGCGTGATAGGACGCTTTTGGTGTACGCTTCAAGGTTTCAAAGTCCACATGGATCATGCCAAATCGTTTTTCGTAACCAAAAGCCCATTCGTAGTTGTCTAACAAGGACCAATAGAAAAACCCTTGCACGTTCGCACCAGCCTCTATGGCTTGTCGCGTCGCAAGCATATGATCAGAGATGAATTTCGTGCGTTCTGGGTCATAGACCGCACCATTTTCGACGCTGTCATCCCATGCCATACCGTTTTCAGTGACGTAGATGGGCAAGTCACCAACATAATCATGCGCCAAACGCGTCAAGAAAGAGCGCAGACCATCGGGATAGACTTCCCATCCCATTTGGGTCTTTTCGCCGGGGCCTTCTTGGGCATCAATATGAGGCCAGACTGCCGCGTTATCGGTGCTGACCTTATGCCGTGTGTAATAGTTCACGCCAAGGAAATCGATTGGCTGGCTGATTTGCACCATATCGTCCTGCCAGCCTGCGGGCATATGGGGCGCAAGCCCATTAAGGGCTTCGTCGGGGTAGGTGCCTTGACTGACCGCTTCGATAAACCACCGGTTCATGATTGCGTCCCACGTTGATGCTGCCTTTGCGGCCTCTGGAGTGTTGTCTTTGGGTTCAGTGTGGTCAAAATTGAGCACAATCCCGCAATTCTTCATTGTTTTGGCGCGCAGGCGGGACATGGCCACCCCATGCGCAAGGTTGATATGGTGCATGGCGCGGGCAGTTGCGCGGATATCGCGCAGGCCCGGAGCATGATGGCCGATAAAGTGCGACAAATAGGAAATGCACCAAGGTTCGTTGACCGTCGCTATTGCTTCGACACGATCACCGATCCTGTCGGTGATGACACCCGTAAAATCCCCAAAGTAGTTGCAGGTATCGCGATTCATCCAGCCGCCGCGGTCCGCCAAGGCGCTTGGCAATTCCCAGTGGTACAGGGTCTGAAAGGGTTTTAACCCGCGTTCCAGCATGGCATCCACTAAACGGTCGTAGAAATCGAGTCCCTTGGGGTTTGGTGTACGTCCATCGGGCATAACCCGCGCCCAAGATGTGGAGAAACGATAGGCGTCCATGCCTGCGTCTTTCAGCAGATCGAGATCTTCTTCGAACCTGTGATAGTGGTCGCAAGCAATGGCGCCATTCTCGCCGCGGATCACATTGCCGAGCCCTGCGGCAAAAGTATCCCAATGGGTTCCACCAGCATCACCGAATTGATGCCCTTCGATCTGGTAAGCAGCGGTGGCTGCCCCAAAGACAAAACCTTCGGGGAAATCGGATCGTTTGAAATCCATGTTAGTCCTTTCGCGGGGCAGGGCCGGTTGACGAACCAACCATTAGCTCTGCTTCCAGCAATTCATGTTGTGGTGGCAGCGTGGGGTTTGAGATCGAGCTCAAAAGCATCTCGGCCAGTTTGCGGCCTGCCTCGCGCACGGAGGACCGTGTCGCCGTGAAAATTGGCACGTCTCCACCGTTTTGCAGATAAGACAATACATCGTCGTGTGTGACGACAGACACATCTTTTCCCATAATTAACCCACTTTCTTCGATGGCGCGGCGGACGCCCAGCGCGCATATCAAAGAAGAGCATAAAATCGCGGTTGGTGCGTTCTCGCGCTCCAGCATGTCGCGGGCCGATTGGTAACCGAATACTTCTGTCATTTCGCCTGATCGCATCAACGCAGGATCGATTAAGGCATTATGATCCCGGAATGAAGCGGAATACCCCTCACGTCGCCTATGGGCGAAATCCATACCTTCGAGCCCGTTGATGAGCGCGATCCGTTGGTGTCCCAGATCAAAAAGAAAGTCTGTCGCGCGCTTGAATGCACTGCGGTTATTGACGTCCAGCCAAGAATAGGGCCCGTCGAAGCCGGATGCGCGCCCATGCACCGCAAACGGAAGTCCCAATTCATTCAGCAAACCAAGGCGAGGGTCGTCCATGCGCGGCCCGTGAATGATCACTCCATCAACGGCGCGTCGCGATTTCAGGCCCTCATAGATTCGTTTTTCGTCCGCATCGTCTACGACGGACAAGATCATTTCATAGCCGTGACGGGAATAGGTCTCGCCCGCACCGGCGATGAAGTCCCCAAAGACTGGGTTCACCATTTCATGTTTGCTGGACAGCGGAATAACATGACCGATTGCTAGGGCCTGTCCCGTGGCAAGGCCCTTGGCGCGTGTAGAGGGGCTATAATTGAATACCTTAGCGGCTTCCTCGACGCGTCGACGCGTTGCTGGGCTCACCTCTGGATAACCGTTCAATGCCCGGCTCACGGTGGTTTGGCTCAACCCCAAATTATTTGAAAGTTCTTTCAGGTTCATAGGGGGCGTCAAATGTCCAAAGCGCTATCAATTCAATTTCATGCTGCGTTGCAGCAGTGTTTTTTGCTTGCAGCGCATATTGAGTACCATGCTTTTAAGGAATTCCAAGCCCCTTTCCACAAGTCCATAGTTGTATTGACAGATGCTCTAACTTCGCGGACTGTAGCAAAATCCAAAGCGCTTTGGAACAGTGATTCCTTCGCGCAGTCGGGACTGACAGCACAGATGTGCATACTATGATACGCGCTCTAGCGGCGCGATTGGGAGGAAAATCAATGAAAACGAAACTGTATGCCAGTGTGGCAGCGGTCGCCCTGAGCGCGAGTGCCGCGACAGCTGGTGGTCATCTTGCATTTACACCGGGCGAGGGCGACTTCAGCTGGGACAGCTACAACGCATGGGCGGCAAACGCGCCAGACCTCTCCGGTCAGGACGTCACGGTCTTTGGCCCTTGGCTTGACCCTGAAGATGGTATCTTCCGTTCGGCTATTGCTTACTTTGCTGACGCAACGGGTGCGAACATCACATACACCGGCTCTGACGGTTTTGAGCAGCAGATTGTGATTGATGCCGAAGCGGGTTCTGCACCGAACGTAGCTGTCTTTCCGCAGCCCGGTCTGGCTGCAACAATGGCGGCCCAAGGGTTGCTGACACCGCTTGGTGACGACATGGCAGCATGGGTTGGTGACAACTATGCGGCGGGTCAGTCCTGGGTGGATCTAGGCACGTATTCGGACGCCACAGGCGCTGATCAGTTCTACGGCTTCTTTTACAACGTCAACGTAAAATCGTTGGTATGGTATTCGCCAGAGAACTTCGAAGATGCCGGTTATGATGTACCGGAAACCATGGAAGACCTAATTGCGCTGTCCGAGCAGATGATTGCTGACGGCGAGACACCTTGGTGTATTGGTCTGGGTTCCGGTCCAGCAACAGGTTGGCCTGCAACTGACTGGGTCGAAGACATCATGCTGCGCACACAGGCGCCTGAGGTTTATGACGGCTGGGTCACAAACGAGATCGCCTTTAACGATCCCCGCGTGATCGAAGCAGTTGAAACGTTCGGCCTGTTTGCCAAGAACGACGACATGGTTGCCGGTGGTGCCGCTGCTGTTGGTTCCACAGACTTCCGCGACAGCCCAACCGGTCTCTTCTCGTCACCGCCTCAGTGCTACATGCACCGTCAGGCGTCATTCGCACCTGCGTTCTTCCCAGAAGGCACAGAGCTTGGGACAGATGCAGACTTCTTCTACTTCCCATCCTTCGCGGGCAAAGATCTGGGTAACCCAGTTCTGGGCGGTGGTACTTTGATGGCCGTCACTGACGCATCAGACGCTACAATGGAGTTCATGAAGTTCCTGCAGCTGCCGATCGCACACGAGATCATGATGGCGCAAACTGGCTTCTTGACACCACACAAAGGCGTCAACCTTGCGACTTACAAGGACGACACACTGCGTGGTCAGGGTGAAATCCTGCAGAACGCCACAACATTCCGCTTTGACGCATCAGACCTGATGCCGGGCGCGATTGGTGCGGGCACCTTCTGGACCGGCATGGTTGACTACGTGGGCGGCGCGTCCGCTGAAGACGTCACCGGTGCGATCCAGGAAAGCTGGGATGCGCTGAAGTAATCAGCGGCTTTCAGCCATTTCGCAAAACTTAGGTTCGGACGGGTAATCGTCCGAACCATCTGCGGCGCAAGATGCGGCCGCAAGAGATACATCGCGACGGGGAGGTAGCTATGCATCCAGCACTTCAAGGATTATTGACGATCTTTATCGGGGTAGGCGGCTGCGTCGGCTATTTCTACGGGGCCAACCTGTTTCTTGATAAAGTGTTGTTCAAGCCAACAGGCCCAAACGCTGGGCGCAACATCAACCGCGCCAATCAAATACGGCCTTGGTTGTTTTTGATGCCTGCCTTGCTCGCGCTTGGCATTTACCTCGCATATCCCGTCTTTGCGACGCTTCGACTTAGCTTTCTGGAGCGATTGCCGGGCAATCAATACGCTTTTGTCGGGTTCGACAATTACACCCAGATGTTCGCAGAGCCCAAGTTCATGGAAGCCTTGCGCAACAATGTGCTTTGGCTGGTTATTGTGCCCGCTGCCGCGACCGGTTTTGGTTTACTGGCAGCCCAGCTTACCGATCGCTTAAAGTGGGGCAATATCGCCAAATCGATCATTTTCATGCCGATGGCGATTTCCTTTGTTGGTGCGGCCGTGATTTTTAAACTGATCTATGAGGCCCGCCCCGAAGATGTGGCGCAGATCGGTATTCTGAACCACCTCTACCTCACCTTTGGCGGTGACGCCCCTGTGCAATGGTTGCAGGTACCTTTCTGGAATAACTTCTTCCTGATGGCCGTGCTGATCTGGATTCAAACCGGTTTCGCCATGGTAATCCTGTCCGCCGCATTGCGCGGTATCCCCGAAGAGACAGTCGAGGCGGCTGTCATCGACGGCGCCAACCCGTTCCAGATTTTCTTTAAAATCAAAATTCCGCAGATCATGTCGACCATTGTTGTGGTTTGGACCACGATCACGATTGCGACGCTCAAGGTCTTTGACATCGTCTTTGCAATGACGAACGGGCAGTGGGAAACGCAGGTTTTGGCCAACTACATGTACGACAAACTGTTCCGCGCGAACGATTGGGGCATGGGGTCGGCTTCGGCCATGATCATCATGTTGATGGTGACGCCGATCCTTGTCTGGAACGTCTATAATGCGCGCAAGGAGATGCAGTAATGGATGCGATTGCAGGAAGAAAGCCCGCTGTCGTTTGGGCATTGAATATCTCGGTGGTGCTGCTTGTTGGCCTCTGGCTGTTCCCGACTTTGGGGTTGTTGATTTCATCGTTCCGGACAGGTGACCAGATCACCGCGTCAGGATGGTGGTCTTCGATATTCCCCGCCGAACAGACGCTGCAAATTCGTGCGGCAGACCCCGATGACAACCGTGTTGATCTGGGCAACGGGCGCTTCATGGTCGAAGGCAATATCTTTGACGGAGAAGCATTTGAGGGTGAATTGAACGCCTGGGGTACCTCAAGCCGTCGGCTGGGCGAGTTTGTGCCTGGTGAGTCCGCGGATCTGGGTGATGGAGAAACCTTCACCTTGCAGGCCGATGGCGCCTATGTGTGGGAAGGTGATGACGATCAGATCAGTGGAAGAGCACAGCGTGTTTTCCTCGATGTAGTTTCACCACCCGACTTTACCTTACAGAACTACAACTTTGTTCTATTCGACGAAGACAACTCAGAAGGCATGGCAAAGGCGTTCTTCAATACGCTGACCGTTGTCATTCCTGCGACGATCATCCCGATCCTGATTGCGGCCTTTGCAGCCTATGCCTTGGCTTGGATGGATTTTCCGGGACGCGCGCTTTTGATTGCGGTGATCGTGGGCCTTTTGGTTGTCCCGCTGCAGCTGGCACTGATCCCGTTGTTGTCACTGCATAATGCCGTTGGCATCGGAAAGGGTTACTTGGGGGTTTGGCTGGCCCATACCGGCTTTGGTCTGCCCTTGGCGATCTATCTACTGCGCAACTACATGGTTGGCCTACCACGTGACATTATCGAGAACGCAAAAGTTGACGGGGCGACAGATTTCCAGATCTTTACCAAGATCATTCTGCCGCTCAGCTTCCCCGCTCTCGCATCATTTGCGATCTTCCAGTTCCTTTGGACATGGAACGATCTGCTGGTTGCATTGGTGTTCTTGATTGACGCATCGGGCCAAACCACCGTCATGACCAAACAGATTGTTGAGCTTTTGGGTACACGCGGCGGTGACTGGGAAATTCTGGCCACTTCGGCATTCGTGTCGATTGCGGTGCCACTGGGTGTCTTCTTTGCGATGCAAAAATACCTCGTGCGCGGTCTGCTGGCTGGCTCTGTAAAATAACGCAACAGCGGCCCCAAGGCATGCCCTTGGGACCGCGCCCTGATTTAGGAAATACGACGATGACGACGGCACTGGCCACAAATACTGAGATGGCTGTTGATAAGAATTGGTGGCGTGGTGCGGTGATCTATCAGATCTATCCGCGCAGCTTTCAAGACAGCAATGGCGACGGCATTGGTGATCTTCTGGGGATCGTTCAGCGGTTGCCTTACATCGCATCGCTGGGTGTCGATGCGATCTGGATTTCGCCGTTCTTTATGTCGCCAATGAAGGATTTCGGCTACGACGTCAGCGACTATTGCGATGTCGATCCAATGTTCGGAACGCTGGCTGACTTTGATGCCGTCGTTGAGACAGCCCATCGTTTGGGCATCCGGGTGATGATTGATCTGGTGCTGAGCCATACCAGCGATCAACATAGCTGGTTCGCTGAAAGCCGTGCCAATCGCGACAATGACAAATCGAACTGGTACGTCTGGTCCGATCCAAAGCCAGACGGCAATCCGCCGAATAACTGGATGTCGATCTTTGGCGGCTCAGCCTGGCAATGGGATGCGCGCCGCGAACAGTATTATCTGCACAATTTCCTTGTGTCGCAGCCTGACCTGAATTTCCACGAACCCGCTGTGCAGGATGCCTTGCTGGATGTGGCGCAGTTTTGGCTGAACCGTGGTTGCGATGGCTTCCGCTTGGATACCATCAACTTCTACACGCATGATGCCCAGCTGCGCGATAATCCTGCATTGGCCCCAGAAAAGCGCAACGCGACAATTGCGCCTTCGGTGAACCCCTATAACCACCAAGAGCATCTCTACGACAAGAACCAGCCTGAAAACCTGGAATTCTTGCGTAAGTTGCGCGCCGTGATGGAACCTTACGGAGCCGCCGCTGTGGGTGAGGTGGGTGATGCTCAGCTTGGCCTTGAGATCATGGGACAGTACACCGCTGGCGATGATCTGATGCAAATGTGTTATGCCTTTGAATTCCTGGCGAAAGACCAGCCTACTGCAACGCGCATTGTCGAAGTGATGAACCGCGTTGATGAAGTTGCCGCAGATGGGTGGGCCTGCTGGGCATTCTCTAACCACGATGTCGTGCGCCATGCGTCACGTTGGGATTTGCCGCCAGCAGCGCAGCGCATGTTTGCGACGCTGATCATGTGCCTGCGCGGGTCTGTCTGTATCTATCAAGGCGAGGAATTGGGCCTGCCAGAGGCCGATGTCGCCTTTGAAGACCTACAAGATCCTTATGGGATTGAGTTTTGGCCAGAATTCAAAGGCCGTGATGGCTGTCGGACCCCGATGGTCTGGGAGCAAAGCAACCAAAATGGCGGGTTCACTGCGAACAAGCCATGGCTTCCGGTTGCGACCGAACATCTGCATTTGTCCGCCGCTGCGCAAGAAGATGAGCCTGGCGCGCTCTTGCATCACTACCGCAAGGCCATCGCCTTTCGCCGGACCCATCCCGCGCTAAGTGTGGGCGAACATGGCGGCGTGAAAGCCAAAGGCGATGTTGTGTATTTTACCCGCACACGTGGCGCACAAACGATTTTCTGCGCGTTCAACGTTAGCGAAACACCATCTGATTTCGATCTGCCCGAGGGGAGCTGGACACCGATCGGTGCCGAGTTGGGTAGCGCACATACATCTGCAGACGGAAGACTGCACCTTGGGCCTTGGCAGGTTTGCCTCGCGCTTAAGACATAATTTCTAAGGGGAGTGAGACATGGCTGATCTGATACTGACGGACGTTGCCAAGACATACGGCGGGACAGTTGATGTTCTGAAGAACATCAACCTCGATATCAAAAAGGGCGAACTGATCGTATTTGTCGGCCCGTCGGGTTGCGGTAAATCCACGCTTTTGCGCATGATTGCAGGCCTCGAAAAAATTACCGGCGGCGAATTGCAGATCGATGGGCAAGTCGTGAATGACGTGCCCCCAGCACAGCGTGGTATCGCGATGGTTTTCCAGTCTTATGCGCTCTACCCGCATATGACTGTTCGTGACAACATGTCGTTTGCCTTGAAGATCGCCAAAAAGACGCCTGCTGAGATTGACGAGGCCGTTAATCGTGCAGCCAAGATTTTGCAGTTGGATGAATACCTGGACCGTCTGCCAAAGGCGCTGTCGGGCGGTCAACGCCAGCGTGTTGCAATTGGTCGCTCAATTGTACGCGACCCAAAAGTCTATCTGTTTGACGAACCTCTTTCGAACCTCGACGCCGCTTTGCGTGTGGCTACACGGATCGAGATTTCGCAGCTCAAGGAATCGATGCCCGACAGCACGATGATCTATGTAACTCACGATCAGGTCGAAGCGATGACGCTTGCCACCCGTATTGTGGTTTTGGCCAATAAAGGCATCGCGCAGGTAGGCACGCCGCTGGAGCTCTACGAGCGGCCAGAAAATGAATTTGTAGCGCAGTTCATTGGATCACCAGCAATGAACCTGCTGGCAGGTGAAATCGTCGAGACAGGCGCGCAGACGACGGTCAAGCTCACCGCTGGCGGTTTGGTCAAATCTGCTGTGCCAACCCAAGCTTCTGATAAGGGTCTGAAGGTCAACATTGGTATCCGCCCTGAGGATATGGTTGCGACAAACGATGAGGATTATGCATTTGAGGGTAAGGTCAACATCACCGAAGCGTTAGGCGAGGTGACGTTGCTTTACTTTGACAAGGTTGGCGACAATGACGCGGTTATTGGCAAGTTGCCGGGTATCCACGCCGAACTGCGCGGCAAATCTGTCCGCATGGCGGCGACACCTGAGAAGGTCCAGATCTTCCATAATGGCCAATCTCTTTATTACCGTTAAGGAGTTCCTTCCCAGCTTAACGAGTTGATTGTATCGCGCCGATGTGTTCGCATTGGCGCGATTTCATTTGCTAGGGTGCGACGATGCAAACGCCGGAAAACAGATTGAAAAAAGCGCTACAGGCAGGTCAGGTGCAACATGGCATCTGGTTGACATCCGGCACGGGTGTCTTGGCTGAACTGGCAGGTAATGCAGGCTTTGACTGGTGCCTGATTGATGGAGAGCACGGACCCAATACGGTGTCAGAGATGCTGCCTCAACTGCAGGCACTTGCGATCAGTGGCACGTCGCCCGTGATCAGAATCGCCAATGCTGAGGCTTGGATGGTCAAGCAGGCGCTTGATCTGGGGTGCCAAACTGTTTTGGTGCCGATGGTTGACGATGCAGAAAAGGCCCAAGCAATGGCCCATGCGATGCGCTATCCGCCCGAGGGTAATCGCGGCATGGGTGCTGTCTTGGCGCGTGCCACGGGATGGGGTGCAGTTTCAGACTATCCGCATACCGCGAATGCGCAGATGTGCCTGATGGTGCAGGCCGAAAGCGCGCAAGCGGTTGAGAATATTGATGCGATTGCCGCCACAGAGGGCGTTGATGGTGTGTTTGTGGGACCAGCGGATTTATCTGCTGATATGGGCTATCCCGGTCAGCCCGATCACCCAGAGGTCGAAGCCGCGATTGATCATCTGATCGCGCGCACGGTGGCTGCGGGAAAGATCGCGGGGATCATTACCTTTGATGAGACGCGTTTCAAAGAATACGCCGAGAAAGGGGTAACCTTCCTCGGCGTGGGTGGTGATCTGGCGGTGCTGAACGGCGCTTTACGCGGGTTGGCCGCGCGCGCGGCCTCTTAACCACGACGACGGCGACCAGTCCGTGCGCGACCTTCGCCTTCTTTCGGAGCGACGCGGTTGAACTTTATCCAATCGCCGCCCGAAGGGTCATTGTTGGTGAGGAAATTGGCTGCACGGATAGCTTCCATTTCCTTGCCTGCGCGTGGCTTGGTCGACCCAAGGCCAAAAAGCGTAACGAAGGTTTCGTCATGAATGTCTGCGGGCAGGATGATACCGGCTGCTTCGATCTCGGCCTTCTTTTCAGCGATCTTCTTTGGGCCGATGGGCAGTGCCACCGGGTTCATAATCGCAGATGTCATGCCGGCTGTCATTGCCATCGGCAGGAAGGCGTTGTTGATGCCGTGACGGTTAGGTAAGCCAAAGCTGATGTTGGATGCGCCGCAAGTGGTGTTAACGCCCAGTTCTTCGCGCAGACGGCGGACGAGGGTGAAGACTTGCAAGCCTGCGGTGCCCATTGCGCCGATCGGCATAACAAGCGGATCAACCACGATGTCATGGGCGGGGATGCCGAAATCTGCCGCACGTTCCACGATTTTCTTGGCAACAGCAAAGCGCACGTCGGGGTCTTCTGAAATGCCGGTGTCATCGTTTGAGATCGCAACAACCGGTACGTTATATTTCTTTACCAGCGGTAGCACCAGTTCCAGACGCTCTTCCTCGCCTGTCACCGAGTTTAGCAGCGGGCGACCTTCAGCAGCAGCCAGACCGTTTTCCAGCGCGCCAGGGACCGAGCTGTCGATACACAGCGGCACGTCAACAATCGCCTGCACACGCTCGACCATTTCCCGCATCAACGGTGGCTCGACAAAGTTGTTGTCGGCGTAACGCGGGTCTTCGGCCATCTTGTTGGAAAAGACCGCACCAGAGTTGATGTCGAGGATGTTCGCGCCTGCCGCAACCTGTGCGATGGCGTCGGCCTCAACGCGCGAGAAATCGCCGCGCTCCAGTTCTTCGGCCAGGATCTTGCGGCCCGTAGGGTTGATCCGCTCACCGATCACGCAAAAGGGCTGGTCGAACCCGATGATGGCAGTCTTGGTTTTGGATTCGACAATCGTGCGTGTCATTGATTGGTCCTTAGGATTGAAAAGCAGGCACAGCGGAAGACCCGCCGTTTGCAATGGCCCAGTTGGCGTTGGTCTTGATGCCGCCAAGGGGAAAGAAGTGGACGTTGGTGATGTTGAAATCCGGGTTGGCGGCTTTGTGCGCGGCCAGTTCGGTCAGAACTTCTGTTGGCTCGAACGGCAGCAACAGCTTGGTCACGTCTTTTGCGCGTTTTTGAAGAACCTTTAACGAGGGGCCGACGCCGCAAGCGATGGCGAACTTGATCATAGTTTGCAACTTGGCAGGGCCCGCAATGCCGATGTGGATTGGCAGAGAGATACCAGCGTCCTTGATGGCGTCCGCCCACGCGATGATAGGTTTGGCTTCAAACGCAAACTGTGTGGCGAGTGCCATCTGAGCGTCGGATGTTTCGTTGAAACGCTGCTTCCAATGAAGCGCTTCCATCACGTTCTTCTCAGACCCATCTTTGTCGATGTCGCGATTGCCTTCGGGGTGGCCTGCCACATGCAGATGCGTGAAACCTGCTTTCCCAAAAAGACCTGTTTCGAGAAGCTGCATAGAAGAATGGAAATCACCATGCGGGTCGGTCACGCCGCCAGCAAGCAATAGCGCCTGATCGACGCCTGCCTCGCCCTGATAGCGGGCAATCCAATCGGCCAGCGTGGCCTCATCCTTGATGATCCGCGCGGGGAAATGCGGCATCACCTTGTACCCATCAGCGGCAAGCCGTTTGGCTGTCGCCACCATGTCGTCGATGGGGGTGCCTTCGATGTGCGCGATATAGACGCGCGTGCCCGCGGGCAGCAGCTCGCGGAAGTCTTCGACCTTCTCTGCAGTGCGCGGCATCACCTCGATGGAATAGTCTTGAAGGAAGGCTTCCATCTGGGAGTTTACGGTCGTCTCTGCGACCTCTTTATTTTTACGGAATGAAAGCAGTGACATGACGACCTCCGATAGGCGGGTTGTGAAAGGGGGCGGGGTTTTCAAGCCCAACCATCGTTGGCAATAAGCGTTTTGATCCGTTCTAGGTCATAGTCGGCGTCGATCTTGGCGACGGTGGCCTCGGCAGCCTCTTGATCGCTGCCATCGACGGGAATGGGGTCAGCCTTGCGAAAGCCGGACATATAATCGTCAGACTCAGCCGCGCCCGATTTCATTGCGGCTCGGTCAATTGCTTGTTCAAACCGCTCAGGCAGGGGCAGTTTTACGCCGCGCCGCCCACGGCCCACGATGACCTGTGCTGGCATATCGCGCCAATAGACGATTGTGACGTCAGCCATGTGATTCCCCTTGTTCTTCTTGCTCGTTTCTATCACCGGAGTGATCCGCCCAATGTCGGTTTTCGACATCACGGATGCATCCAGCGACTGTGCGTGTTGCTAACGCACAAACCTTGACGCGGCTATCCGCCGCTTCCCCCATATTCTGCATAATGATTTTGAGAGTTCTGCGCCAAACGCATGACAAGACTTGTGCAATCCCATTTCCGCGCCTAGCTTAAACCCAACTCGAAAATGGAGGGCGTAAGTTATGGCGCCCAAGCGTCCCAAAGGTGCGGGCGCGTTCCCTAAAGCGGTCGAAACCCCCGCGCCAAAATCGCCCGATCCGGCGCAGCTTTATGCAGCACTGGATTTAGGCACAAACAGTTGTCGCATGCTGGTCGCCCAACCCAAGGGCAGCCAGTTTCATGTGGTTGATAGCTTTTCAAAGTCGGTGCAATTGGGCGCGGGCTTAGAGAGCACAGGTCGGTTATCGCGCGCGTCGATGAACCGAACTATTTCCGCTATGCGCATCTGCCGTGAAAAGCTGAAACGGCACGGGGTGCAGAACATGCGCCTTGTCGCCACTGAGGCATGTCGTCGTGCGCTGAATGGCGATAATTTTGTTTCGCAAGTGCGCCGCGAGACTGGATTGAAGCTGGAAATCATCAAACCCGAAGAAGAAGCGCGTCTTGCGGTGATCTCGTGCGCGCCTTTGGTCAGTGTGAACACGGAACAATTGCTGGTGGTCGATATTGGCGGTGGGTCTACCGAACTGGTGTGGATTGATCTGACCAACGTCCCCAAACGCGAACGCCCTCGCGCGATTATGCGGTTGCACGCAGGATTTAAATCCGATCCGGGGCCTTTTGCGGCAGCAAAGGTTGTCGATTGGATTTCCGTACCTTTGGGCGTAGCGACACTGCGCGACCAGTTCGCTGATGTTGAAGATGACGCTGCACGTTTCGCCTTGATGAGCTGGTTCTTTGAGGAAAACCTTGAAGAATTTTCACCCTACGCCGCAGCCCAAGCGCGCGAGGGGTTCCAGATTATCGGCACCAGTGGCACCGTGACAACTGTTGCGGCCAGCTACCTTGGCCTCAAGCGCTATGACCGCACAAAGGTCGACGGGCTGCGCATGACGTCGGACCAGATTGATACGGTTATCCGCGACTATCTGACATTGGGCCCGGCAGGCCGCCGTGCTGACCCGCGTATTGGCCGAGATCGCCAAGCGCTGATCATGTCTGGTTCTGCGATCTTGCAAGCTTTGATGCGGCTTTGGCCGACAGACCGCCTCTCTGTGGCGGACCGTGGTTTGCGCGAAGGGCTGCTTTACGCGCAAATGTCTGCAGATGGGGTCTTGGAAGACGCACCATTTTAGGGGTAGAGCGCTGTCATGGGTAAAAAACCAACAAAGAATTCCTCTGGGCGCGGGTATCGTGACCTGACGGTCAAAGTGAAAACCGCCAAAGGGCGCAAGATCAGCTCGACCAATTGGTTGCAGCGTCAGTTGAATGATCCTTACGTCAAGCGCGCTCAGACCGATGGGTATCGGGGCAGGGCGGCCTACAAGATTTTGGAACTGGACGACAAGTATCGCTTCCTTGTCCCCGGCGCGCGGATTGTCGATTTGGGCTGTGCGCCCGGTGGTTGGCTGCAAGTGGCGGTCAAGCGGGCCAATACGCTGGGCGAGCGGACCAGCAAAGCGACGGGCTATATTCTGGGCATTGATTTGCAAGAGGTAGAGCCTGTGGCAGGTGCCGAGATCCACCAGTTGGATTTCATGGAAGATGACGCCGACCTCAAAGTGCGCGAATGGTTGGGCGGTAAAGCCGATGTCGTGATGTCAGACATGGCTGCATCCGCCTCTGGCCACAAACAAACAGATCACATGCGGATTATCGCTTTGTGCGAGGCAGCGGCATATTTCGCGTTCGACGTGCTGGAAGAAGGCGGCACCTTTGTTGCGAAGGTCCTGGCAGGCGGGGCCGAGGGTGATTTGCAGAAGCTGTTGAAATCACGGTTCACGAAAGTGGCAAATGTGAAACCGCCTGCGTCGCGGTCGGATAGTTCCGAGAAGTTTGTGGTAGCGACCGGGTTTAAAGGGGCGGAAGCATAGTTCCGTTAAGCAGATGAAGCGGACGCATGTTACTACTTGATTGAGTATCGGTCAGCTTCTTCGAAGACGTCTATGACGCGCGTTCCGGACTTAATTAATGCCCCATGTTCAACGCCAGCCGGAATTGAGTAACTATCACCGACTCTGTAAATCTTCGTCTCTCCACCAATAGTAAGCTCGATCTGACCATCGACGACAGTACCCCATTGAGCACCATGGGAATGTAGGGGAAGCTCCATATCCTTAAGGAAGGTGAAGAAGGCCACCAGACCGTTGTTGGACTGCACCACCGCTGTCTCCACGACATCATTGGGAAACGGCACGTCAATACTTGGAAATGCTTTGATAAAATCTGGATAAGGCATTTTGTTTCCCTTTCGCGGGTGCTGATCAATCGTAATCCGATGTAGGCTGACGATGTAAGGCCGTTTTAGTTTTTACAAGTCGCACACTTTGGGCTCGAGCCCTAACTTTTGCCGTTGCTGTCTCAGACTAATTTCACCCACGTCCCCCAATCTGCACACCTGCTTATCAACGCCTCTGATGGCACCCTGTCAGTCACGAAATGATCCACTTGTATGAGTGACGCGATCTTAACGCGGGATAGGGCCGAGTGTAATTTGCAGAAATTGCTTAAGTCCCGGTTCAAGAAGGTGGCGAATGTGAAACCGCCTGCGTCACGGTCGGATAGTTACGAGAAGTTTGTGGTCGCGACCGGGTTTAAGGGCGCGGAAGTCTAAACCAAGCAGGTTGCCCTAGAGCGTTTCGTCGTCGAGCGGGCTCTGTAAAATTGCGAACATCGCGTCGATTTGTTCCGCATCCCAGTTCGCGAACAAGGTCTGGTCCAACTGCTTAAAGAGCGCGCGCGCTTCAGACATCATCCGTTCACCCTCATCCGTGAAAGTGATAATGCGCTGGTTTCTGCGGACTGGATCAGCCTCGCTTTGGAGCCATCCGAACGTTTCAAGTTCTTTGACGGTCTTATGGACGGCTTGGCGCGTGATGCCGAGGTTATTTGCGATCTGCGACGCGCTATTTGGCCCACAATCCAAGGCCCCGAGAAAACTCAATTGGCTTTGTGTCAGGTCGTCAAACCCACGCGCGTGCAACAGTTCAATCAACCATTTCTGGGCGCGGCGTTCGAAATTCAACGCCAGATGCACCAGCCGAAGCGAACGGCTGTCCGCCATCTCGTAGGCTGGTGACCTACTTATTGTTGTCAGTTTAGTTGACATGATGAATCCCGCGATATAGTCGTAAATTTAGTTTACAACATGGAGCGAACAAATGGACAGTCTCAAATCTATTATGCGCTTGAATGCCGCGAGTTGTATTTCATTTGGGCTGCTCTTCCTCGTTCTGCCGGGGAGCGTCGCTGCGTTTTTGGGTACATTTCCTCAAGCCATGGTTCTTGCTTTGGGCCTTGGAATGCTGGGGAATGGTGTTCATTTGATAGCTGCATCGCGTCGCGCTGAATTGCGCGCATCTGAGGTGATCTGGTTTTCACTCGGAGACTTGAGTTGGTGGCTGGCAACACTCGCGTTGATAGTGGCGAATGTCTGGATAACCTCATTTGCCGGAATCGTCGTGGCCGTCATTGTTGCGACCTACGTGGCGGGGCTCGGTGTCACGCAACTTTGGGTGCTCGGTCTTCACGCCAGTGGAAATACCTTCAGTGAACACTTGAAAGCGATTGCAGCTTCATGGATGGCGCTGCCGTTATGGGTAAAAGTTTGGTTGCTCATACTCAACGGTGTCTTTCTGGCTGCATTTGCTTATCTGCCGGGCAGGGTCGCTGAAGTGGCGCTTATCGCATATGTCGCAACAGGCCCACTTTTGGCAGGGCAACTGGGATACGACGGAGGACTACGGCGCATTCTGGGGCTGGCGCATTTGGTGCCTTGGGTGCCACTCTTGGCGTGGTTGATCATCAGCCCTGATGGAACCAACTTCGCGACGATCCTCACCATCGTGGTTGCGATTTGTCTGGCGTTTGACGTCAGGGACGTGTGGCTATTTATCAAAGGAGATCGCGCCATCATGGCCAAAGATGATATGGGATTTGTGCAGAGCTAAACCAACGCGATCTTGGTGTCCCAATCCGCACATTGATTGATCAAGACCTCTGACGGCACTCGGTCGGTCACAAAATGATCCACTTGTGCCAGAGACGCGATCTTGACCGGTGCCTTGCGTGAAAATTTGCTGCTATCGGCCACAAGGATCGTGGCCCGTGCGGCTTTGATTACTTGCTGGCTGACGCGTACTTCTTCGGGGTCGAAATCGAGCAGGTCGCCGCTCAGGTCGATGGCTGACGCCCCGATGACCGCAAAATCCACTTTGAACCTATCAATCGCGAGCGCGGCGAGATCCCCCACCAGCCCTCCGTCAGAGCGCCGCAAACTTCCGCCAGCGACGACGACATCGCATGTGGGATTGCTTGCCAAAATATTGGCGACGTTCAGATTATTGGTCACCACCATCAGGTTGCGGTGGGCATGCAAAGCATGTGCCACCGCTTCTGTCGTGGTGCCGATGTTGAG
>ENA-OQVM01002302-OQVM01002302.1-marine-metagenome-genome-assembly--contig:-NODE-2302-length-22578-cov-12.909560_pt1 | contig 22578 bp, 16 predicted proteins | sample MGYA00237776_ERZ505498 | MGnify/ENA primary metagenome ERZ505498 (study PRJEB26159, sample SAMN06265151) | marine metagenome | isolation source: Helgoland LTER site | place: Germany:Helgoland, sampling... | reverse complement strand
TTGGCAAGCACGGGGTTTTGCAGTGGGTGTCGCCGCCCACGGAATTGGCACGGCGCGCGCCTTCAAGGTCAACCCAATTGCCGGCGCCTATGCAGGCATTGCCATGGCCCTCAATGCCTTGCTCACAAGTCTCATTGTGCCGATCCTGATAAGATGGTTGACCTAGACTAGCAGAAGATCCGCTTGCCCAGTCAAAGACCCCTGCGGCAATATCAAAGCGACCTTGGCACCCATGCCCCCCCCATCATCGCCGCTGGAAAGGGTCGGAAACCTGGCTCAGCCTTGCAATTTTATGGCAATATTTTTGGTCTGCACATAGTTCCAGAGGGCCTCGCGACCTTTCTCGCGGCCATAGCCGGATTTACCAAACCCACCGAAAGGTGTCTCGACGCCGCCGGCATACCATTCGTTGACGAACACCTGCCCAGCGCGCAATTGCCGCGCGGCGCTGGTTGCACGATCGAGGTCGCGCGTGAAGACGCCGCCAACGAGCCCAAAAGGGGTTCCATTGGCAATCTGAATGGCTTCACCATCCGTCGAGAATTTCAAAACCGAAACGACAGGCCCAAACACTTCCTCTTGAGCAATCGACATCTCAGGCAGAACGTCAGTCAGGACCGTGGGTTCCAGAAAAGCGCCTGGGATATTGGCCTTATGCCCGCCAGCCGCAATCCCTGCGCCTTCCTCTTGCGCGGCACAGATCATGCCAACGGCGCGATCACGTTGCGCCTCAGAGACCATGGCCCCCATGGTTGGTCCAAATGCGGCTTGATCGATGCCCGGTTTAAGAGACAAAGAGTTCGCCACACCGACCATGCGGTCCACCAATTCGTCATGGATGCTGTCATGTACGATCACCCGGCTCATGGCCGAACAGACTTGCCCAGCGTTGAAGAAAATGCCCCAACGCAGGTCGTTTTCAAACGCCTCAAGATCGGCGTCATCGTGCACGATGGCGGCCGATTTGCCCCCAAGCTCCAGCACACAAGGCACCACATTTTGAGCCGCCGCAGTGGCAATTGAAACACCTGTCGCAACCGATCCGGTAAAGACGATTTGGTTGACCTGCGGATGCGCGCAAAGGGCAGCACCGGCTTCATGACCCCAGCCGCACAGAATGTTCACGGCCCCCGCCGGCAAGCCGACCGCTTCGGCCGCCTGGGCGAACCAGGCATTTGTCAAAGGCGTCAACTCGGGTGATTTTATGACACAACTGTTGCCCGTTGCGAGCGCGGCAGAGAGCGAACGCGCCGTCATTTCAACGGGATAATTCCAAGGGATGATCTGCGCCGATACGCCGAACGGCTCATAGGTTGTGAAATCAAAATAGTTTTTTCCAAGGGGAATTGAGCGCCCCTCAACCGTTTCAGCTTGATTGCCGTAATATTCAAAGTAGCGCGCGGCCCCCTCAACCTCGATACGGGATTCCCAAAGAGGCTTGCCTTGTTCGAGCGTCAAGACCGGTGCAATGTCCTCAATGTGATCCAAAAGGTAGCGCCCCATCGCCTGAACCATGCGTCCGCGCTCAACCGGCCTGAGGTCACAAAGCGCGCCGGATAGGTGAACCCGCTGCGCCGCCATGACGGCGCGATCCACATCGCTTGCGTTGGCAAGTGCGTGTTCGGCAAGTTTTTCGCCGGTACCGGGATTTATGACATCGACACGCCCAGCGCCCCCGTCGACCCAAGATCCGTCAATGTAGTTTTTCCAATAGGTCTTCATGCTGGTTTGATCCGATGCTGATAAAGATGATCATAATGGGGTTTCATTCGCCTATATACGCGGCGCACACGTTCGGGGGAGTCTTTCACTTCAACATAGCGGCGCGGCTGGGGCGTCAATCCCGTGGATTGCGCAAGATTGGCGTGAAACGATCCACCATCCCACCAGCTATGCGCAGAAGGATCGCCGCCTGGCTCCCATGTCATCGCCTCAGGCAGGAAAGGAATCCCAACCGCTTGGCAAAAGGCCGCAACCATCGCCGTCGGGTCCTCAAGGAGATCGTCGCTGTCAATCACCGGCGGCGGCGCCCCATTTAAGGCCGTGAGCAAGTCAAATAAGGCGCGTTGTTCGGGAAATCCAACCTCAAGCTCGTCGAATTCCGGCCATTTATTGAACAGGCTGGAAATCGTTTTGGCCGGGTCGCGGATTAGGAAGGCATGGGTGAAGTGGCCAAGGAAGTCAGCTGTCCACATATGATTGATGTAATGTGGGAAATCCTTTAGAAAAACCGGCCCCTTTTCTGCTCGGGTCAGAATATCACGCCACACGCTTTCAATCGTTAAACCCTCTGTGGTTTTCTCGCCCTCTTTGTACCGCGGCCAAAGAGGATCCTCGCCTTGATACCAAGCCTCGCCAAAAGGTTCATGGAGGCAATCGAGATCGCCGCGTTGGCGCATCATCCATTCAAAGGCCGTCGAGGTGGAACGGGGAACGGCCCAAAGTGCTATGATTTTATGCATGAAGGCTCTCCAAAAGGGCGCTTTGCGGAGTGGTTGGGGCAATCTCAAGGTCTTTCATGATCCGCCAATAGAGCGCTGTGTCATGACCGATCACGGGTTTGCCCAACTTGGCCTCCATATCCCGCGCCAGATGAAGAGGGCGTTGCGGCAATCCTCCGCGGCCGCTGCGGAAATTGCACATTCCGTTAATCAAATAGGCATCAGCGCTGGGGGCTTGTTCGGCCACATAGGTGAAACTTTTGTCGAACAAATCGCCGTCAAAAATCCAACGCTTTTCATTGACGGCCTGCTGGGTGGGAAACCAGCCCTGATCGACAAAGTTGCCAGCCCATTGCACATCAAACCCCGCCTCGCGCAGAAAACCGGCGGTGCCTTGCCACCAATCGGGCCAATGATAGGCGCCGTTGAGAGCGACTTTCTCCACATTCATCGCCCGCAGCGCTTCAACCATCGCATAGCCGGCCATGTGGAAGCGAGTTTCAAATTTGTCTGACACATCAGCGCAATACTGGCGAATACCCTCAACGCCCAATCCGCTTGCATGCACCCAATTGGACCCCACTTGCCCGCAAACATCAACGCCATTGCGCGCCATGCAATGCACAAAATCATCCATCATGCCGAAATTCTTTTTGCGTTGATCCAGCCCATGGGCGTAGTCGGGCACATGCAGCATCCAGCCATGCACCCCAACCGTCTCGGGCGCCATGCGCAAAAAATCGGACGGCGCGGCATCATAGTCAAACGGGGGACAGGTGAACCCGACCTGATGGGGAAACAGTTTTTGCTCTGGGGTCCATTGCGTTGGCATCATGGCAAGTTCAGCCTTTCTGTCTGTCCCAAATCAGCCATCAATGGCCTCTTTCATCCAGCGTTGCAGGTGCATGATCGGGTGTTCCGAATTGACACCCCCTTTTGGATCAACAACCAAAGGTCCAGGCACATAGCCGCGCGAGCCCAAACCGCGCTGCACGCTTTCCACAAGGTGAATATCTTCCTCAACGGTCGTTTCACGATCCTGCTTGGCAAGACGCCTGACCTTTTCGTCCTCCGCGCCATCAACCGAATACCAACCACGCCAGACCACAACATGGTCGGCATCAATTGCCTGCCAATGGTAGGTGTTCAAAACATTGCCCGGATAGACCTGAAAGCTGAACATCGGCCATAGGAACCAGCTGGAATATTCATCGAAGTGGTCAAAGCCGGAATTGATGTCATAGGTCATCTGATCCAGCGCCTGACACTCCGTTGTATGGCGCAGGCATTTGCCCTGAGGTTGGATATCATAGGTTTCTGGCTTCACAACACCGCGTGCAAAGGTGGGGTGGTTGAGGGAGCAATGATAGCATTCAGAATAATTTTCGACCGAGACTTTCCAATTGCAGCGCTCGGGAATCTCCACCCATTCTAACGGCTTGAGATCAGCCCAATTCGGCACCCATTCCTCGAGCTCAGCGCGGACATTGGGGAACCACACCTCTATAGGCGCGGCATCCTTGTCTAAGTTCACAAAGACAAAGCCAAGAAGCTCCTCCGCGCGCACTTCTGACAGGCAAATGCTAGATTTTTCGAACCCCTGAACAGCGTTGATATTTGGGCCTGCTCGCAGCTCACCGGTCAGCTCATAGGTCCAAGCGTGATAGGGGCAAACAACAACGCGGGTTGTCCCCTTGCCGCTAAGCAATTGATGCGCCCGATGTTGGCACACATTATAGAACACACGAATTTGACCGTCCCGTCCACGAATGGCAAACAGGCTTTCTCCGGCAATCTCAAAGGTTGCGTAATCACCTGTCTGCGCCAGTTCAGACGCATGACAGCCAAATTGCCATGTGCGCGCCAAAAGCCCGCCTGTCTCCAACTTAAAAACATGCGGGTCGGTGTAATAGCGCGCCGCGAGGGATCGGATCGACTGGGTCATTTACCCTCCGGATGGTAGAGACCGAGATCATGTCGCCGTTTGTGAAACGAGGCGACCCGTTCTGGAATTTCATCGCTCGCAACCGCAATTACGAAGGAAAGCAGCGTTTCAAGCAAGGCGACAGTGCTGACTGAGGATGGAAAAAATTGCGGCGTGTCGCAGGAAATTACAAACCCATGGGTGGCGCGCTGAATGATTGGACTGGCCGGGCTATCGGAAATGGACACGATTTTCATCCCCTGCGCTTGCGCGGTCTTCACCGCCTCCACAACCTCTGCGCGATAGGGTTTGCAAGTGATGGCAATAAGCACGTCAGATTTGCCGGCCCAGGCAAGGTCATCGATTGGATTGGAACCGGCCCTGGGAATTGCGTGAAAGCGCTTCATGCCGGTTGAGGCAAGATAGGTGAAGTTGCGAGCGCTGGAATTATTCACGCCGACACCCAAAGTATAGACACTGTCTGAGGTCCAAATGTCCTCAGCCGCCGCTTTCAAATCGTCCGCAGAAACATTTCCAAATGTGTCTTCAATATTGCGCAGGGCCCCCTGCACCATATCCGCATAAAGCCCCCCCAAATCACCCGTCTTGCGGATATCTTGCAGCCAGCGCGCGCGATCAGGGAAATCCGCAGCCCCCTGGCGTATTGCGTCGCGGAAGGGGGCGCGAAAGTCCTCATAGCCGTCAAAACCAACCTGCCGCGCCATTCGCACGACCGTATTGGGTTTTACCTTCGCAGCCTGTGCGATTTCACGCACAGTTGAAACGCCAACATCGCGCGGATTCTCCAACACATATGTTGCAGCCTTGCGCGCTTCAGGCGTGAGATCTGTCAATTCGCCGGCCAGGCGCTCCAGAATCGTATTTGATACATCTGTCCCATTCATGGTTGACCATGGTACTTATGTCCTATTAGCCTGTCTAGAAAAAAACGACTCAAAGATGGGATTTCACATTGGATCAGAACTTTCCAACGCAGGCGCGTGTTGTCATCGTGGGCGGTGGCGTCATGGGTGTCGGACTTGCCTACCATCTTGGTCATGAGGGTTGGGGCGCTGACACTGTATTGCTTGAGAAGGCCGAGCTGACATCGGGCAGCACATGGCATGCGGCGGGCCAAATTACGCATTCGACATCCAGCTTTGGATTGGGAAAATGCGTCGATTACAATATTGGCCTCTATTCCGGTGGGCTTGAGGCTGAAACAGGTCAAGCCGTGACATGGCATGGCTGCGGGTCATTTCGACTGGCCTATACGGCAGATGAAATGGATTGGCTGCGCCACACCCTGTCTGTCGGGCGGGCGCTGGGGTTCAACATCGACCTGGTTGGCCCAGAAAAAGTTGCGCAGCTTCACCCTTTTTACAATCTCGACGGGGTTCTGGGCGCGCTGCATACGCCAGATGACGGCCATGTTGACCCAACCAATGTGACGATGGCCATGGCCACAGGGGCGCGGCAAAAGGGCGTAAAAATCATCAGACACTGCCGCGCCACAAACATTACGCAACAGCCATCGGGTGACTGGAAAGTCGAGACAGAAAAAGGCACGATCATCTGCGAACATGTGGTGAATGCAGGCGGCACATATGCCCGTCAGATGGGCGAATGGTCCGGGCTGCAATTGCCCATGACCTCTATGACCCATCATTATTTCGTGACCGAACCTGTACCTGAATTTGAGGGCTTGGACACCGAGCTGCCGGTTATTCGCGACGACAAAAAAGTGTCCGGCTATATCCGAATGGAGCAGAAACGCGGGTTGATCGGGATTTACGAAAAGGAAAATCCAAATTCCGTCTGGCATGATCACTGCCCTTGGGATTATGAAAACTGGCTATTTGATGCCGATTACGACCGTGTCATGCCCTATCTCGAAGAAAGCATGAACCGCATGCCAATCTTTGCAAACTTGGGGATCCAGCGCGAAGTTCACGGCGCCATTAGCCACCCGCCGGACGGCAACCCTTTGATTGGGCCCGCGCCCGGCGTGCGCAACTATTGGTGCTGCTGCGGCACACAAATTGGTATCGGCTGGGGCCCGGGTCTGACACGCGAATTGGCGCGCTGGATGGTGCATGGGGCTGCAAATATTTCCATGCGCGACTATGATCCGCGCCGGTTTGGCAGCTATGCAACCAAAGAGTGGCAGGTCGTGAAGGCCGAAGAAGACTATTGCCTGCGCCATGAAATCCCTTTCCCGCACCTCAATCGCTTGGCCGGGCGCCCGATTAAACCCTCTGCGTTATATGGGCTTTTGAAATCCAAAGGCGCCGTGCATGAAGAAGTCTACGGCTTTGAACGTCCGCGCTTTTTTGCAAAGGGCATCGCACAGGAGGATCATTATTCATTTAACCGAAGCCCTGTCGATGCCATGGTTGCAGCCGAGGTGAAGGCAGTGCGCGAAGGCGTTGGAATTATGGATGTCACCGCCTTTACCAAAGTACTGATAGAGGGGCCGGATGCCTATGCGCTGCTGGACCGCCTCACCGCAAATCGAATGCCGCAACAGGTAGGGTCGATCACATTAAGCCATATGCTGAACCGCGCCGGTCGCATTGAACTTGAGACAACGATCCTGCGCATGGGGGAAGATCAATTTTATCTTGTTTGCGCCGCCTTCTTTGAGCAACGCTTGCTGGATCATCTGGCCCATCACCGCGGCAATGAGACTGCAAAGATCACAGCCCTGTCCAATGATTGGAGCGCCCTGTCGCTGAACGGGCCACAGTCGAGAAACCTATTGGCCTCTTGCACAGATGCAGACCTGTCGAACGCAGGTTTTCGTTGGTTATCTGCGCAACAGATCACCGTTGCAGGGCATGAAATTTGGGCCCTGCGCATGTCATATGCCGGAGAATTAGGCTGGGAATTCCACATGCCTGCCACGGCCTGCCTCGATGTTTATAACGCGCTTTGGGCGGCCGGCGAGGCCTATGGTATTGCCGACTACGGCTCTTTCGCGATGAACGCGATGCGGATGGAAAAGGCCTTCAAAGGCGCTGGAGAATTGACCAATGAGGTCACCCTGGCCGAAGCCAATGTGCTGCGGTTTGCACGCATGGATAAGGCCTATCTCGGGCGCGATAAAACCTTGAACACCGATCTGCCCTGGGTCTGCGCCTATCTTGAAATTGAACCTGACGGTCATGCGGATGGTCACGGCGGCGAGGCGGTGTTGCACAATGGGCGGGTTGTTGGATCGACCGCTTCGGTTGCCTATGGCCCAACGGTCGGGAAAATCCTTGCTTTCGCCTATGTCAAACCGGAAGCTGCAGAGCCGGGCACTGCGCTTGAAGTCATTATTCATGGAAGCCCACGCGCCGCCCGCGTGCTTGCCGAACCCGCCTATGACCCCAACAGCCTAAAACCAAGAGAGGATGCGCCATGACCCTACCGAAAACTATGACTGCGATGGTCACAATGGGCCATGGCGACATAGATCAAATGGTTTTGCACCGAGATTGGCCCCGCCCAGAGCCCGCCGCCGATGAGGTGCTGATCCGAGTCGGAGCCTGCGGGCTCAACAATACGGACGTGAACACGCGCTCGGGCTGGTACTCCAAAACCGTGACGGATGCGACCACGGGCGGCGGATTTGACGTGGTTGGCGATGACGACCCCTCTTGGGGCGGCGCTCCCATCACCTTCCCACGCATTCAAGGGGCAGATGTCTGTGGAGAGATTGTCGCCGTTGGCGCACATGTTAACGCCGGGCGTATTGGCGAACGGGTCATCACCGACGGGTGGTTGCGGGACCCAGATGCGCCAAATGATATGAGCAAAGCGGGATACTTTGGATCCGAACGCGATGGCGGTTTTGCCCAATACACGGCGACGCCCGCGCGCAATGCGCTGGCCGTTCAGTCTGATCTTACGGATGCAGAATTGGCGACCTTCTCCTGCTCCTATTCCACCGCCGAAGGAATGCTAACCCGCGCCCATGTCACCGCCTCCGATACCCTGCTGGTGCCGGGTGCATCCGGGGGGGTTGGCGGCGCGCTGGTGCAATTGGCAAAACGGCGCGGCGCGCGCGTGATCGCGATGGCCGCGGAGGCCAAACACGCCGATGTGGCGGCGCTCGGGGCGGACCGCGTTCTGCCGCGCGCGCCTGAAAACCTACGCGCCGCATTGGGCGCCGATAAAATCACCGTCGTGGCCGATATTGTTGGCGGCCCTGATTGGCCCAAGTTGATCGACATCCTTGAACGCGGCGGGCGCTACACCTGCTCGGGTGCCATCGCAGGGCCCATGGTCACTTTGGACCTGCGCACTTTATATCTTCGGGATCTCACCTTCACGGGGTCCACCGTCATTACGCCTGAAATCATGCCAAATTTGATCGGTTATATTGAACGCGGTGAAATCAAACCCATATTGGCCGCCACCTATCGGCTTGAGGCGTTGCAAGACGCCCAAAGAGCCTTCATCGCAAAACAGCATACGGGCAACATTGTGGTGACGCCATGAAGATCACCCGCATTTCCGTTTTCCAAGTCGATCTCCCGCTGGAACACCCCTATTGGCTTTCCGGCGGGCGGTTGAAATTCGAAGTTCTCGATGCGACGCTTGTGAAGATTGAGACAGATGCGGGCCTCACCGGCTGGGGGGAAGGCACGCCTTGGGGTCACACCTATGTGCCCGCACATGGGCCGGGCATTCGTGCGGGAATCGAAACAATGGCGCCGTTCATCCTGGGGATTGATCCGCGCCGCCTCTTGGAGGTCGAGCGCGCTATGGACCTTGCCTTACCCGGTCATCTCTATGCCAAAAGTCCAATCGACATGGCCTGCTGGGATATTGCCGGACAGGCCGCAGGTCTTCCGATCGCAGATTTAATGGGCGGTGGATCACGCAAGCCGCGGCCCATTGCGTCATCGGTTGGAGCAAAGACCGTGGAAGACACCAGAGCGGTCATCAATCGTTATCGCCAGCGTGGGTATATTGCGCATTCTGTCAAAATCGGAGGAGATGTTGCCCGCGATATTGCCCGCATCCGCGATGTCGAGGCGATCCGGCACGCCGATGAAATTGTGCTCTATGATGTCAATCGCGGCTGGACACGGCAACAGGCGCTTAGGGTTCTGTCTGCGACGGAAGATCTAAACGTCATGTTTGAGCAGCCCTGCGAAACCTTGGACGACATCGCCGCTATTTCAGGCAAACATGCCGCCCCCGTTTCCGTTGACGAGGCGCTTGTGACGCTGCAAGACGCAGCCCGCATTGCGCGTGATGGCCTCGCCGAGATCTTTGGCATTAAGCTCAATCGCGTGGGTGGTTTGACCAAAGCGGCCCGTATGCGCGACATCGCACTCGCGCATGGGATTGATATGTTTGTCATGGCAACGGGCGGTTCGGTTCTGGCGGATACCGAAGCGCTGCATCTGGCCGCGACCATCCCAGATGCCAACTGCCATGCCGTCTGGGCCTGCCAAGATATGCTGACGGTCGACATTGCGGGGGGACGCGGTCCGCGCAACAAAGACGGCTATCTGCATTTACCAGAGGAGCCGGGGCTTGGCGTGCATCCTGATGAAGAGGCGCTGGGCGATCCCCGGGCTGTATACAGATGAAAGTAAATCGTATCTCATTATGGTCCATCGATCTCACCAGCCATGAAACCTACTACATGGCCGAAGGCAAAACCTGTGATACGGTCAAAACGCATGTCTTATGTCTCGACACGGACACGGGGCTAAAGGGTTGGGGGGAAGTCTGCCCAATCCCGCATTACCTGCCGGCCTTTGCGGGCGGCATTCCCAGTGCGATCACGGAAATGGCTGGCGAAATCCTGGGGGTTTCCCCTTTTGGTGCGGACGCGCCAATGCGCAAATTGGATGTGCATCTACAGGGTCATTTTCACGCAAAATCCATCGTGGATATGGCGCTGTGGGATCTCTTTGGCAAAGCAACCCATCAACCGCTATATGCATTGCTTGGCGGGCGCACCCACGCCGATATGCCGCTTTATCATTCGATTACCTGTATTGCAGCCGATGACATGGCACGAATTGCAGCCGAGGCTTTTGCCTCCGGGATCCGCCAGTTTCAAGTCAAACTTGGGGTTGATGCCGATTGGCAGGCCGATGCCGAGCGTTTGATAAAAGTCCGTGAAGCTGTCGGGGATGGCCCTTTGGTTTACGGCGACTGGAACTGTGGCGCAACGAAGTTGCAGGCAACCCGCACCGGCCGCGCGGTGTCACATCTCGACATTATGCTGGAGCAGCCATGCAAAACCCTAGAAGATTGCGCCGCTGTGCGGCAGGCGACCGGATTGCCTATGAAAATTGACGAGGGCGCCTATGATTTGGCCACATTGATGCGGGCAGCAGAGCTCGGCGTGCTCGACGCTGTGGCCCTAAAACTGTCCAAATTCGGCGGCCTCTCTGCACTGCGCCGCGCGCGGGATTTAACAGTGCATTTGGGCGCGGAAATATGCGCAGAATGCACTTGGGGATCCGATATTGTGACCGCAGCGGCCCTGCATTTCGCAGCCTCGACCCCGCAAAGCGCGCTGCTCAATACCTGTGATCTATCTTCCTATGTTGGCCCCAGGATTGCGCCAGATTGTCCAACCCGCATTAATGGCCGGATCGCGCCACCGGAGGGTCCGGGCCTTGGTGTGACGCCCGATCTCAACAGGCTTGGCGCGCCCATTCTCGAATTGGAGTAACCCATGCAAAACCTATCGACCCAAGATGAATGGATCGCCCGCGCCCGCGCCGTTTTCCCCGCGGGGGGCTTTGGAAACTTCGATCCGGGCATCATAATCGCCCGTGGTGAGGGGAGCCATGTCTGGGACGAGAACGGCACGGATTACATCGACTATCTGATCGGCTCTGGACCGATGCTACTTGGCCATGGGCATCCCGAGGTGATCGAGGCCGTGTTGGAACAACTTCCCAAAGGCATGACCTTCTTTGCCAATAACGCCAAGGGCATCGAGCTGGCAGAGGCCATTGTCGAGGCGGTTCCTTGCTGTGAGCAGGTGCGTTTTGTCACCTCGGGTGGCGAGGCCGATATGTATGCCATCCGGTTGGCACGCGCCTATACAGGGCGCAATAAGATCTTGAAATTTGAAGGTGGATATCACGGGATGAGCGCCGAAGCACAGATGAGCCTCGCGCCCACAACCCTTGTGAATTTTCCGCAAGCCGTGCCCGACAGTGCCGGCATTCCGCCGGGCGTGGCAGATCAAATGTTGATCGCGCCCTTTAATGATTTGGCCGCGGTCGAGATGCTGCTTGCCGAAAACGACGATATTGCAGCCATTATTGCAGAACCCTTGCAGCGGATCATTCCCGCGGCCCCCGGGTTCCTTCAGGGCCTGCGCGCGCTTTGCGACAGATATAGCGTCCTGCTGATTTTTGATGAAATCGTCACGGGGTTTCGGCTGGCCTATGGTGGTGCACAGGAACACTATGGCGTCACGCCCGATATCTGCACTTTGGGTAAAATCATTGGAGGTGGCTTTCCTCTGGCTGCGCTTGGGGCCAGCGCCGAGATCATGCGGCATTTCGACAAATCCATCGTCGGCACGGACAAATGGCTGATGCAATTGGGGACCCTATCGGGCAATCCGATTGCGGCGGCAGCCGGCCTCAAGACCATGGAAATTTTAAGGCGCGATGGCAGCTATAGCCGCCTGCGCGAGACTGGCCGCGCTTTGCAGCAGATGCAAAGCCGTGCCCTTGAGGGCGCAGGGATTGCGCATCAAATCTGCGGCGATGAGACCCTGTTCGACGTCTTCTTTACGACAGGCCCTTGCCGGGACTATCGCAGCGCCAAACACGATGACCCGGCGCGAAATGCAACCTACAATGCCACACTGCGCCAGCATGGGATATTCAAGTCACCCGGCAAGCTTTACCCATCTCTTGCGATCACGCCAGTGGATCTTGAGAAGACCGAATATGCAATTGAACGGGCGGTCCAATCCATTGCCTTGACCTGAGCGCCCTCTGCGCTCCGCAAGCCAAGACATCCCACGTAAGCGGATTTTTCCGTTTTCAGCGCGAAGTTGCGGATCAAAGACCCCGTGAGGACGCTGCGAAATGAGGGATGGGAATGGTACCACCTCCTGGTCTCGAACCAGGGACCTCCTGATCCACAATCATATGTTCTTTGTTTTTATAGGATTTCATGAGGTTTCATAAAGTTCATATTTATATGATGTAAAGGTTATTTAACCTACTATACCATTGCATGGCCTTGCACCAAAGCGTATGCTTTTTGTAACCCATATGTAACCCAAGGCTCTCCATGCCCAAACTCGCGCAACAACCTCTGACCGAACTCACAATTAAAAAGGCAAAGCCTGCGGACAAGCGTTACGACCTCTTCGACGCAAGCGTGCGGGGTCTAGGCTTGCGGGTCGCGACGTCAGGTACAAAAAGCTGGTTTATGATGCGGCGCTTCAATGGGCGTATGCTACGAACTACTTTTGGCAGGTATCCAGAAGTACCGCTGGCCCTTGCACGTCTGAAAGCGCCCGACGTCCTCGCGGTCATGGCAGATGGGCAAACAGCAGGGCAGAGAAGAACAGACCTGTTCAGTGTCGTTCTCGATGAATGGCTAAAAAAGGATCAAGCTCAAAATAAAAGCTTCCAGCAAGTAAGAGTAGCTATGTACAAGCACGCCCTGCCCGCTTTCGGTTCTATAGCCGTCGCATCCATAACAAAGCGCGATGTAATCAGGTTAATCGATAAAATCGTGGATGCTGGCAGCCCAGTGGCGGCCAATCGAGTTCTCGCTTTTACAAAGCGTTTCTTCTCTTGGTGCAAGGAGCGAGACATTCTCGAACTATCACCAGCGGAAGCCATCAGACCACCGTCTAAAGAAAAAATTCGTGACCGCGTTTTGACAATGGAGGAGATAAAAGGCTTTTGGGCAGCATGCGACCAAATAAGTTATCCTTGGGGGCCTATATTTCAGTTACTTCTATTAACCGGCGCACGCCTAAGGGAAATATCGCAGGCAAACTGGCACGAAGTTTCCATAGAAGATCGAACGCTAGATTTGCCATCGCAAAGGACAAAAAATAGCCGATCCCATCAAATTCAATTATCAGATCAAGCCATGAGTATTATTCAAGCCATCCCAAAAGTTGAGGGACAAAAACTGCTTTTCACCACGAATGGAGTGACCGCGGTATCTGGCTTTAGTAAGGTTAAAAAACGGCTTGATATTATAAGTGGTGTTGCCGATTGGCGTTACCACGACCTCCGCCGCAGCTTTGCTACTCACAGCACTGAAAGGCTAGGCATTAGCCCCGTTATAGCAGACAAGATTTTGAACCATGCGACTGGGCAGGTTCGTGGTGTGGCTGCCATATACCAGCACGGAGAGTATCTCAAAGAACGCCGTGTAGCTTTGCAGGAGTGGGGTGATTTCATTGAGGGGTTAGTCGCAGATGGCTAAAAAACTTAAACCTCGAACAACTGTGACAGTTGAAGAGCTGCGGCATGCCCTCGAGCAATGTGAACATAAGATACCACAGGATGCATTTAATCAGTTCTGTAACCGCGTCTATTCGTCTGCCCAGATATTTTTAGAGATAGATGAACCAAAATTAATTGCAAAAGAGCTTAGAGAAATTAATCAAATAGCTAGAAAGCCAGACTACACACTTTTGAACGTAATTGGGAATGCTAGCCGTGGGACAATCGCTCTGATCGAAGACTTGAAGCCACTTCCCCCAATGCCAAGCGCGAGTGATGCCAATGGGATTTCAATATATGCCAAGGAAATAAGGGAGCGCATCGTCATAAGTGGTCACAAACTATCAGATAGGGTACAAAATCATTTAATTGGCCCATCCATCATAGGCCGTCCAAAGAAAGCTCGAATAGATGTATTAGTTTCATTCATAGCCGCCGCTTACGTATCTGCTAGCGATAAGGGTTTTAGGCGGGAATGGGATGCCGACGGAGACCTACCATTTCATCACGTACTTGAGGTAGTATTCAAGACTTTGCGTCTCGACGCCAATGTGGATGAGGCGATCAGAAGGCATAAGGCGTCACAGAAATGAATACACCCTTACTATAACATACATAGCAGTATAAATACGCAACCGCTCACCCTACAGCCCTTGCCCAATAGGGGCAGGGCAATTGTAAACAGAGGTCGCCTTACACCCCACCCCATGGGTACCCCCCAATATAGGATAGCACTACAGGATTCACCTACATAGAGTGTTGGGCGAACGATTAGATGTTCTACCATTCTGGTCCGCTAAAGGCGCAACAGAGGCTGGGTGTGGGGCTGTGTTGGCTGTGAGTGGGGTGTTGCAGGAACGCCATCTGCACTCACGTACCAATATCAAGCTGAACCGCGCCACCGATCTCGCCGAGTGGCGTCAATTATTGAGCGCATAGATTTAGGTGTGCCAGCAATTGGATGCGAGTTCTTACTGGTTCGACAGCTACGTATTTCTACCTTTATAAAAATCATACTGCCTAGATCAGGGGACGTTTCACTAATTTAATTAGTTAGCACCCAATGGGACGTGAAGTTTGTCCGACGATGCCGCAAAAGGTATATTTTATTCTAGTATTTCCACCCCAATGTGAGATTATTTCATAAAATTCTAATTTAGCATTTAAAATAGGTTATCGTCCTGGTGAAAAAGGCTAGTAAAACTGGAGTTAAAAAATGGTAGTTGTGCCAATAAACGAAGAAGTTGAAATTTTTCAACAACGTTTAGTCACATTTGAAAATGAGCAAAATTTCGATACCCTTAAAAGTCTAATTCGCTCAGGTATCAAAAGTGGTTCAGACTTACGGCAAATTACGGCAAGAATTGATAAGATTTTAAATTGCGATGAACCTACCTTTTGGTCGACTAAAGCAGCTAAAGATAATTGGTTGATGGAAATCAGCCAAGGATTTTGGGATATATTTGTTGATATAGAGATACTAAGAGACGTCGACGACGAATTTATTATAAACTTAGAAAAACAATTTACTTCACCACCAAAAGAAAAACGAGATGAGAACGCAGAGGTTTCATCTCTGCGAACCCATCCTGATACGGACTTGGAAAAAGAACAACAAAACATTGGTGAAGCGCTTCATGGTCCAGACTTTCCGCCGTTACAGAATACAGAAATAGCGCAAGCATTAGCAGATTATACTCAAGCAAGCTTAAAGTTAAATGACGACTACTCATCTTTGATTAAGTTTTCTACACAAAATAACTGTCGATTTTTCCCACAGCCTTACTTTTTAATGGGCGCTGAAGCTGAAAAGGAGGTATCAAGCCACCTTGAAAAGGCAGCAGAATTATCGCGTTATTTCGAAAAATATTTTTCTCCTAAAGGGTACTATCAAAAAAATGATGCTTTTAACGTTGCCTTTTATAATTCGACCAAAGTGTCTTCACAAAATCTGAAAGAAATCTTAAAAATTTTCGCAGCAATACTTTGCTCACGGCATGCGAATAAATACTCTGTAAGCTCAGACGCCAAAAGTGTGGAGGAATTCCTGAAATTACGTATCGCTAGTTCCTCAATGAGCGAAGTAACTAAACAAGGTAAACAGGGAGCAGAATTAACCATAATTTCAATTAACTTGATCATGGCAAGCCAACTATTCGAAGTTGATGGAGCGAAATTTGGGCTATTTTCTGGCCAGGGAACCATCAACGATCTCTGGGCGCATTCCTCAAGAATACATGACACTATTGAAAGGATATTTACACTTTTACCGCAATCCGCTGCTAATTTAATCATAATGTTGTGGGGTCATGGTTCTTATGGTTTGTCTTCAAACTTTCTTTCACAAATTTCAATTTCTGAAAAAGGCTATTTTGATGGCCCGTCTCTTCAAATTAGTATCGAAGATTTGTTTCGTGTAGACACAGAGAATACTGATTTTTTTGAGTATTGTTTTGTAGAATTTGCCTACAAAAACACACGTACTTGGCATTTTGATATGGAACTTATGCATGACGTGGATGCTTGTGCGCATTTTCAACTATTTAATTTTGACGATTATCCAAATTTTGAAAGAGCTTTGTCCAGCGCTCTCCAGCGATCTGACAAAAAAAATTCACGAATTGGGCATCAAATGCCACTTGAGTGGATTGATGATTACAATTTCTCGCGTCCGATGTGTCAGGCACAGTACGATGCAAGATCACATCCTGCACTTCATATTTTACCTTTCTGCGCTGATGCCCACGTAATTAACCCAAACAGGTGGTTAAAACTAGCAGAGGCATTTCTGAATTTTGGTAATGCATATTACGCTTCAACAGTGATCACTTTATTTTTCGAATGCCGTCTCAGACTCGACATTTTTGAAGCTGAGCAGATTGAAAAAATTGATTTAGTTTTTTTAAATAAAATTCTAACGAGACTCCTCACGTTTCCGTCGTTCAAACTTGTTCAGGAAAGTATTGAGCATTATCTGAACGAAAGTGATCAAGCTGATGATATAGTTGGATGCATTGCCGCTTTTGTAGAGAGAAGCGGACCAAAAATAGACAACTTAAAAGTGGTTTCGTTTAACAAAAAGTGGAGTCAGGCGACTTTTTTTCCAATCGATTTTGACTTTAGCCCGCTAAACAACCAAGCGGCATCTCACTTTGAACAAGCATTGCAATTGATAGAAAGTAAACATCTCTTTGAGGCAGGTTTCTCTAATCATGCATTTACAGATATTGCGAAAGGTTTAGAGGCAGAGCTTAAATATCGGCTAAAGTCACTGGGTGAAACAGACATAAAACATCTAGCGGACAAAGGTGTAAATCTATTTAGAGGAAAAGATACATATGATCTTCCACTTGGCAGTTTATTGAAAATAATCCGTGTTGCGCGTGATCTTCCCAAACATATCCAAAATAAAATTCCACAAATTATGACAATTATACAATCGAAAGACTATGATAAATTTATGGCTACGTCCTACACTCTTCTTGATTCCCGCAATAGAAACTCTCACAGTTTAAATCCAAACAAACACAAAGACCTTCCAAAAATTCAATCCGAATTACTTAGTGCGAAAAAAGAACTCTTGGAAGATGGTTTTTTAGAAACTCTATGTGAAACTGCTTATTAATTATTGCCCCTTGCTTGCAGAAGACAACAAAGTCAAAGAAAATAGTAACTAGTTGATGCTTAATGTGAATGAACAAACAACTTACTACCGACCAACAAAACTAGATTATCTATATGATGCAGCCACATCCATTGATGATGAGGTAAAACTGGCACAGATAATAAATAAGATGAAACCTTATCAAATTCGTGCGGTATATAATGAATTTGAAGACCCCTACAGTAACTTCAATTATGACAAAGAGTATTCTAATTATTTTTGGAGTAGGTTCAAAAAAGCTGTGGTTGAGGTCGAACCTGATGTCGTTCTATTATGATACAAAAGCCAGTGATTTATTAATCATTATCCTATTTATAGTTAAATATTATTGGTGCGTTCATGCATGATATCTTTAACTTGGCGAAAACTGAGCGGGTAACTCACGTAATACAACACTGCTTAGCGGATGATTTTAGGCGAATTCTTGAAGTACTTAAATGGATTTTCTATTGTCATCAAACAGAATTAAGGATTAGCCGCTTGCCCGTCAAGTTTGTCTAACAATATCATCAGGACCTATCATATACCGCGTCAAATGTTGGCTTCGAGCAATTTGATTTCTTCATCCGCCAAATTAAACATGGCATAGACCTGTTTGTTAATCTGGACCTCGCATTTGGCGATTCCCGCGGTGAGGCGGGCGATTTCGGTGCGGTCACGGGTGATCCATGACTCCCACTCGTTACGCGCGTATAGGGGGATATCGGCCTTGAAGCATTTTTTGACCTCGGCACGGAAAGCCGCAAAGTCAGTGAGCAGCCACCAGTTCTTGAGTTTGGTGTTGAGGGCGGTTGCGCCACCTGATGGGCTCAGGTCGGGGATACGGCGGCGCAGGCAGTCTTGCAGAATATAACGCTCCTCTGCGTAAGTTTGCGCGTTTTGAGCGAGGCCCGCGAGCGCGGCTTTTTGAGAAGCTGTAGCGTTGGGAATAGGCAAAGGTTCAAGGTATTGGGACTTCATGCGAAAGTAGCCGCCTCGCGCAACTGTCGTTTCACTAATTAACGAAAACCATAAGACATTTGACGAAAGCAATGCTGCCTCAAAATGACCCGCAAAGGGTATGCAAAAGCAAGTCATGTCAATGTAATTACCCGTATCAACTGAGAAACTTGGCCGATTAGCAATGTCCCGGTAGATTAGTTTCATGCCTTCATAGGTGTTCTGATATTTTTGCTGCGGCTGCTGCAACTCAAACCATTTCTGTTTAGCAGCCCTAGCTTTGAGTTTTGGTTTGTGGGCCAAAAGCCAGCGTTCAATCGCAGGATAGTCCGAGATCTCGATGCCTGTTTTTGGAATGTAAATTATCCACTTTTTAGGCACTTCGGCAATCCATTGCTGAAGCTGGGTTCCAAATAGGATTGGTTTCAACAAGTCAGCCGAGTCAGGATCAACCGAGACAAGACTATCACGTTCGGAGTCAGTTAAAATAAATGCAGCGTTATATCCCGTCTTTATTCCAGCGAAAGGCGATCCATAGGCTGCTTTCAGCGTCTTCTTGCTTTTGCGTATTTTAGCGCGCAACGCCCGCAGCGAAGGGCCTTCGAGTTCCCATGATCCGATGGACAGGGCTGATTGCGGATAAGGGCTAGCTTGCGCGCGGTATGTGGCACAAAAATTAGATGCAGGCATTTTCTCAATATTCCAGAATTGCAACTCATGCCCCTTGGGGGGGGCGCCACGTTGCATTGTCAGGATTGCGGGATAAGTCGTAACGCCTTCAAAAATTTGCAGATCACCAAAATCAACGATGGTTTCCAGTGTCGCCTCGCGCAGCAGGTATTGACGCAGGGGCTTGCCCGATCCAGTTTTGAAGAAGGTTGAGGACGAGATATAGCCCATGCGCCCGCCATATTTCAGCAGTTTCAGGCCACGTTCAAAGAAATACGCGTACAGATCTGCCCTGTCCGACACCACAGCAAAGCGTTTCTCAAGGTAAGGTTTCATCGTCTTAAGGAATTCCATTCGCACATAAGGCGGGTTCCCAAGTACAATATCAAAACCGCCCTCAGCAAAAATATTGGGAAAAGCAGTTTGCCATGTGAAGGGATGATTTAGGTAAGCAAAGTTTGAATCTTCGATCAAGCTATCACCTACCATGATATTATCATCAAGACTATCCAGCACCTTGCCGCGCCGGGCGGTTTTGATCCAAAGCGAAAGCTTGGCAATCTCCACACTTTCAGAATTTACATCCACGCCGAATAGGTTGTTCAGCAGAATCTCACTGTCAGGATCAAAAAAGTCGGGCTGGTCCTTGCCTTCAAGCGTATTTACCTTGTCATTGACGCGGTTCAGCTCGGCTTTGAGGAAATCAAAGGCCATAACCAGAAAGACGCCCGACCCGCAGGCCGGATCGACAATGCGCAGTTTTGTCAGGCTAACTCGATAGGTACGCCACGCTTCCAACTCGGCCGATTTGCGTTTCCAGGGGATGTTTTCATATTCGGTTATGTTCGCGCCCTTTTTAGCAAAGGTTTGAATGGTGGCATCAAACATCTCGCGGCTGTGGGCGCCAACGGTTTGTTCAACGATAAAGCGTGCGATGTAGTCTGGGGTGTAGACCACGCCATCGCGTTTTCGTCGCCCAGAAGTGCCAGTGACCTTTGCGTCTTTGACCTCCTCTCCGCGCGCAACGGCTTGCAGGCGTTCAACATCAGCGATGGACTGCTCGAAGATATGGCCAAGAACGGTGACAGAGATTTCGGAGGCGAAATCATACTCGCCGATCTTTTTGAACTGTTCGCAAACGTCATTTGTCAGTGTAAGCCTATCGATGGCATGGTCAGGGGCGAACAGTCCACCATTGTATTTGGGAATACCAAGACTGTTACTGCCCTTGTCGATAGCATTGAACAGGCCCTTGAAGTTGTCCCAAACTGGGCGTGGGTTAAACTTGTCTTCGCTCTCAAACGCTTGTTCAAGGATGTTTTTTGGCAGCAGGCCAGTGTCTTCGGCAAAGGCGATAAACAGCACGCGGTCAATCACGGTTTGCGCAGTAGCAATACTTTCGAGCGGGTCTATATCAGGCGACGTGGAGCGTATCCCGTCGATCAAGTTTGAGCGCAACGCCTTGTAGTCCGCATAAAGCGCATCGGTAATGTCCTTGTCCTCACGGCGGCTTTCCTTAAGTAGGTCAGCAGTCTTACCACCCAGAAGGTTTTCCGCGCTAAGAAGCAGCATGAAGCGCGCATACTCCTGCGGCTCGTGCAGGCGGGCCATGTCGAAATGTTCATAGGCCACCGTGCCTTCGCCAAAACCATAGAGACGAATTTCGAGGTAATTGGAAACCAGCACCCACTTTGTACCAATATTGTTGGTCGCATATTCCCAAGCTTGCTGCACGGGAGATTTATTGCGCCCAGGCATGATAGCATCTAGGTCTTTGTTTTTTGCACCCTTCAGTTCGAACGGGGCGATGATATTCACCTTGCCGTCTGAAAAATGACCGAGGGCCAGATCAACTGATCCTTTAAGGATCGTTTGTTCACTTGCTACGGTATAGTCCTTGTTGCCAACAGGTGAGGTGTAGCCAAGGACGGCCTCGATAATTTTGTTTTTGAAATCAGCGGAGAGCGCGGTTTCCTTTATGCTTTTAATATTGCCCGATGATATAAGTTGTGCCCAGTCTGTCAGGGCTTTTTGATGGTCAAGTGCTTGAGGCGGCACATGTGGAATGTGTCGCGCTATAGTCTTGTCATTGAACAGGTTCATTGGCTTGGCAACTTTTTTTTGTTAACGTAAAAACTCCATTGCGAAGCTCACTATTCACCATTAAAATATTTAACCGTGTTTTTGCAACTAAACACTAACAGTTTCAATCATGCAAGGGTGTCGAATGACATGCTAGATAAGGCACGGACACTTTTCAGCTAGACTTATGGGACATGAGCTAGGAGACCAAACCTTTGGTGGCTACTCTGACGCAGTAATGTTTGAGAGGCTTGTAGAAGCTATTTCTCATATAAACTGGAAGAACACATAAGTTTACCAAACTACGTTTATGACACTTCCATCAGAGTGAATACATTCACCCACTCCACCAAAGAGTGTTAACCCAGTGGAATCAGCATACTGCATTAAACATTTAAGTGTAGATCTTTAAGGAATTAAAACTGTTCGCACTCGCCAATTTCTAAAAATGGAGCACCATCGGATAGTGTCGGATGAAAAACTGATCTTCTATTAATTCTTGTCATAGAGATAGGATCTGCAACCTCCCGTCCATCATTCATCGTGAATACTTCAATCGTTGTAATAATAGCATTTTTCAAATCACCACGTAACTCGCTGTGCCACCAAAAACAATTCAAACTAGAAGCGGTTGCATCAACACAGAGAGCTATAGTTTCAGCACTACCAACTTGTTTGACAGAATGTGAGATTGGTACTTCAAAATAACCCTCTTTTGCTTCGTATGCAGCTTTTACAACCATAGCCTTAGGTTCAATTATGTACTGTGTATGTGGATCTGTAATTTCAAGATCTGTATGACTACCATTTTTCCAGCCAGCAGCTTGACTAGTTAAGCAAATATATCTTCTGTCATTCCATAATTCTGCTACAGCAAAACTAGGTAAAATAATTGCTAGCAACGAAATTATCCCAGCGAAAACTTTCAACATGCCCATTTGTCGTTACTCCTCATGTGGTCGTAATTTTACTGTGGTATATCTTTATTTAGTAACAGGTATCACAAAGCTAGCAGGATAAGTTCTGTGCTTGTCAGTGATTGAATCAACAATACCTAAATCAAGAAATACTGCACTAGCTACAATCTTTGCACCCATAGAACTAGGAATACCACCTACTCCTGTAGCACCATTAGATGATTTACAATTGTACTGAAGGTTATCATCTGATCTTCTGATCATTTGTGTTGATGGTATTTCAGCAGAAAGTGTCACTCTCTTATTTTGAAGAGTACAAGTACCTGTGCTTCCGTCACTAAAAGAAAGTGCAACTGGTACATTCTCATCGTTAGTGATTGTTGCACATGCACTTAAAGCACACAAAGCAATAGCAGGGAGTAAATAACGCATTAGGGTTTTCCTTATGATGATATGTTAATAAAAAATCTTATTGATACTATTT
>ENA-OQVM01002299-OQVM01002299.1-marine-metagenome-genome-assembly--contig:-NODE-2299-length-22605-cov-14.657182_pt1 | contig 22605 bp, 47 predicted proteins | sample MGYA00237776_ERZ505498 | MGnify/ENA primary metagenome ERZ505498 (study PRJEB26159, sample SAMN06265151) | marine metagenome | isolation source: Helgoland LTER site | place: Germany:Helgoland, sampling... | reverse complement strand
CCCCTGCAGTATACACGTTTAATGAAAAAGGCTGCCTTAGATTTGGCTAATGGACGCGGGGACTGGAAAGAGAATGTGAGTAAGATCGCATACTACGGCGCAATACAGAACTTTATATTCTCCGCACTACAAAGTGCATTGTTCGCTATGCTACCAGGGTTTGACGATGATGAAGACGAAACACTAAGCGACGCTGAATTAGAAAAGAAAAACGCTAAGGAGGAACAAAAGATAGCTCGTGTGCTTAATAGCATGTTAGACACGTTGCTTAAAGGGTCCGGTGTGTATGGCGCGGTATTCTCCACGGTAAAGAACCTTATTAAAGAATACGAAAAGCAAGAAGAAAAAGGATTTATGGCTGACCATACCTATACTATTCTTGCAGCATTAGGTATATCACCGCCAATTGGCTCTAAAGCACGTAAACTTTACAGTGCAATCCAAACAAAGAAATTTGATAGAGACGAGATTGAAGAACGCGGATGGGGGATTACAGCTGATGGAAGATTAAACTTAGGACCCAACTGGTCAATACTAGGCAATGTTTTATCTGCGGCGGTAAACGTACCACTGGACCGTGTTGTTGATGAGCTAACATCCGTGTCGGAAGCTTTTGATACCCGTAACAAAATGTGGCAGCGTATAGCATTAGCCTTAGGCTGGAAAACGTGGGATGTAGGTGCTATAGAGGAAAACGCTGAAGCTATTAAAGCAGCCGCTAAGAAAGAGCGCAAAGAAGCTGGAACTAAGAAGGCAAAAGAAACTAGAGCAAGGAAATCGCGCGAAAAGCAAGAAGCTTACGATAAACTCACTCCTTTAGAAAAAGCAAAACTAAAGCGAGCAAAAGCAGAGGAGAAGCGCAGAAAAAAAATGAATAAGTAACGAGCCTGCTATAGAACACTTAGAAAATTTAAAGTCAATTGCACTAAACATCCGCCAGCAAGCGCGCGATTATTTTAACAAAGCTATTACATAACATAATACTATGGATCGAACTATAAAAAAAATTATAATACACTGCTCGGCTACTAGAGAAGGCCAAGATATAAGCGTAGATACTATTAGAGATTGGCATTTAAAAAGAGGCTGGTCAGACATTGGGTATCATTATGTTATTGATTTAAATGGCGTTGTGCACCCTGGTAGACCTGTAGAAAAAATCGGGGCTCACACTAAGGGGCAGAATTCTGGCAGTATAGGTATATGTTATATAGGCGGGGTTGAACAAGACGGTAAAACACCTAAAGACACAAGAACTGAAAAACAAAAAAATGCTTTAGATAATTTAATTTTTATACTTACTGATATTTTTTTCGGAGCAACAGTGCACGGTCACAATGAATTTGCGGCAAAAGCGTGCCCTAGCTTTGATGTGCGAGCCGAATACGGTAAATAAAACAAGATATAAACGAATTTAAAATGAACGAAAGCGACGTTAAACTGGTTTTATTAAACACAACGGCAATGACTATCAGTATGGCACAGGTTGAAACCGTGTTAAAACTAATGCTATTATTGATATCAATTGGTTACACAGCACAACGCTGGTATTTTTTAAGAAAAGGAAAACTCAAAAACAAATAACATGTACAAACAGCAACCACGTTCGCCTTTAGCTAAAGCATTAAAGGGAGCGCCAGAATCCGTAGCAAAACAAACAACAGCCGGCGAGTTCGCTTACGAAAAGTCTTTAAAAGAAAAAGAGATGGGGAGGAGTACAAAAGTTGTAGACAAGCTTGTATCAGCTCTTGAAGCGCCGTTTAGCGATAAAACATACAGTGAGCTAAAGAAAGAAAAGCGTGCTAAGCAGAAAGCTAAGTACAACGCTAAGTCTCCAGCTAAACAAACCTCGCCGGGATCCGTTACTACAAGAAAGAAACACGTACCCCGGGGTCCAGAAACGCCTGTTGGCCCTAAAGCAGAAACGCCTGTTGGGCCTAAAGCAGAAAAGCCTAAAACTAAAAAAGAGGTGTTTATGAAGGAGGCAAACAAAAAACGTTACAAGTAATGGCGTTTAAGATGTTATCACCCTTTAAACTTAAAGATGCATGTTACCATAAGGTAAAAGCACAATACGACGTATTCCCATCGGCATACGCGTCTGGCGCTATTGCAAAGTGCAGAAAAAATAAGGGGAAAAAGAAAAAGTAATGTATAAACAAAACTCACCGTTCAAAAAAGTCAGAAAGACTAAAGAAGGTTTAGCTCTTAAACGTTGGTTTAAAGAAGAGTGGGAAACACCCGGTGGTAGTAAAGACTACAGTGACGGCGATGTTGTGTTCAGGCCTACAAAGAAGGTCAGTAAAGACACTCCTAAAACTTACGGTGAGCTTAGCCCTTCCGATATAGCGGCAGGTAGAAATGAAAAGAAAACTAAAGGTAGAGTATCGAAATACGATAGATCAGAACTAAAGAAAAACAAAAAGAAATGAAAAAAGGAATTGGACCACGTGGTTTAGGAGCGTCTAAATCACCAGCAAAAATGTACGGCACTAAATCACCGGCTAAACAAGCTAAGCGTATTGTACCTTCTGAAATGTCGCCAACGGAGCGCACCTACACTTCAAAAGAGACGAAGCAAATGGCGGCGGCTGGCAATCAATCCGCTCCCTCAAATAAAGATTATGGGAAGAAAAAAACCGCAAAACAAGTTTTAGAAAGCACTGAAACTAAACATTTGCGTGAGGCTTTGCAAAAAAATAACTATGGCACTAATAACATGTCTTTGAATGATATGCGAAAAGTTGCAAAAACAAAAGGTATATATGATTCCGTGCGTGATTTATCGCGGTCTAGTTACAAAAATGAAATAAACAAAGGTTAAAAACAAAATAAAAACAAAATGAAAAAAGGGGACCCAATTACGGATCCCCTTTATTTTTTTAACCATCACAAGCAACGCAATCATCCATTGCAGCTGCAGCTAAATCACCCCGCAGCACTGATTCCGTCCTCGTGTAATACAAGGTTTTAACGCCTTGCTTCCAAGCTTCCATATGGACTTTGTTAATCCATTTTGGAGTAGCCTCACTTGGGAATGCTAAATTTAAACTAACCGATTGGTCAATGTACTGCTGCCGTATTCCGGCTTGCCTTACTAATTCCAGTTGGTTAATTTCTTTAAACGTTTTAAACACGTTCTTAACTGGCTCGTCCCAGTCACCCATTAACACATCATTGAGTTCTTCAATGTTCTGCACTGAGCCACCATCAGCTAAAATCTGATTCCAAATCTTCTCGGTGTTCAATTCATTATCTTCTAAAACACTTTCAAGAACAGGGTTTCTGCGTATGAAAGTGCCTTTAGCGCTTTGTTCTGTAAATACGTTAGCGGCCCACGGCTCAATACCTGGAGAAACATTCCCAGATAGTTTACTATTACTAACGGTAGGAGCGATAGCGCGCAGATGAGTATTACGCATCCCAGTACCAACGCACCAAAGAGGCTCTCCATAAACGTCCGCAAGATCACGAGATGCTCTTTCACTTTCGATTTTAATTTGGCTGAATATTTTTCTTGTTTCATACTGTGCTGATAATCCTTCAAAAGGAATTCCTTTGTTTTGTAAATATGTATGCCAACCTAAGACGCCAAGACCTAGTGGTCTGCCCTTAACTGCTGAACGAATTGCATTTTCAAATCCGCGTAAGCCTTTAGCTCTTTGGATAAACTCTTCCATAACGCCGTCTAAGAACCATGTAGCATGGTAAATAAGGTCCGTGTCTTTCCATTCTTCATACTTAGAAAGGTTGAGCGAGCTCAAACAACATACAAATGAATGTGATTCATCTGTGTGCAATGTAATCTCACTGCAAATGTTTGTCATATGTACCTTTAAACCATTTGACTTATATGCTTCTGGATTGTTCTTGTTAACGTTTCCTTTAAACATAATGTACGGCTCTCCAGTTGCTTTTCGCTTTCTAAGAAGTTTACTCCATCGATTCCTTGCTTCCTTATCGCCTTGTTCAAGTCGTCGCATAAACTTATCACCAACAACTGCGCACTGATGGAGATTAAGCGATTGTCTGTTAACATCGCCCTTCGGTTCTCTGATCTCCAGCCACTCTTCAAAATCTGGGTGCTCAATGTTGATATTAACTGAGGCTGCTCCTCTTCTAACAGCTCCTTGATTAGTTGCAAGGATTGCTGAGTCATAGATTTTGCAAAAAGGTACGACTCCATCTGATGTTCCATTTCCTGTTATTTTAGCTCCAGCGGGTCTTATCATATTAATGCCAACACCCACGCCGCCGCCGTGCTTAGCTAACATCATCATTTCTAGGTTCTTAGCGCCAATGTCCTGAATGCTATCAGCGACATCGATACCAAAACAACTAATAGGTAAGCCTCTGTCGGTACCAGTATTTGATAACACAGGAGAAGCTAAGTTCAACCAGCCCCTCCAAATGTAATCAAAGAATACCTCAGCCAGCTCAGGCTTATACAATCGACGCGCAACTGTCTTAGCTACACGCTCGTAAGCATCTTTTGGGGACTCGCCTTGCAGCAAGTATCCCCCAATGATTGTTTTTCTATATACATCGGTGTCGCCCCACTCCGGGTAGTCAACACCTTTAATCCAATTTTCGTTCCACATATTTTTAGTATTAATCATCCCATAAATCCTCGAAGTCTTCACCTTCATTGGCTTTAGAATAGTCTGTTGATCTGATTGCAAAGAAATCAGTGTGCGTTACACCTCCTGTTAAATGGTAGAACCAATCTAATTTTTTGGCGGATCCTTCAACATAAGGGAAATAATGGCCAAGGTCAATATAACCAAGCTCAACAAGCTTTTCATTTGTTCTCTTTTTAATAAAATTCTTTAAATCCTCAGCTGCGATGCCTTCAATATCACCAGCTTCAAACATTTTGTCTATATAAGCTTCTTCAAGCTTTATCATTGTAGCGGCAGCATCAATAACGTCTTCTCTACAGTCTTCTAGCAATGAATAATTAGGTCCAGCTAGCTCATCACACATGTGCCTGAACAGTTGACAACCCATTTTGCTGTGCAGTGATTCATCACGTACGCTCCATTTCATTTGTTGTCCGATGCCCTTAAGTGAATTGCGCAATTGGAAAGAATACAATACTGCAAAAGCAGAATATAAACTAACACCTTCAGCAAATGCACTGAACACAGCTAGTGATTTAGCTATGCCTACTGGATCGTTACCATCATAAGCTACTAGATTCTCAAACCTAGAGGCTGTTGCGGGCTCATGTAAGAAGGCTTCATAATCTTCGAGGCCTAGTGTCTCATTGAGGTAACTATAAGCTACTGCGTGGACTGTTTCTTGTGAGCCAAACATCATAGCCATTTGTTGTATCTCGTGCTTTGGGAACCATTTGGTCACGCGTTGTGTCCAATAATCGGACACGGCACACTCTGTTTGCGCGAAGCCTAGCAGGATATTACCCACTAGACTTTTTTCTTCCGGCGTAAGCTTTTCGTTCCAATCCTTAATGTCGCTTTGCATTGATATTTCAGTATGCAACCAAAATGCTTGTGCTTGCTTTAACCACCCTTCCGTGTAGTACTCAGGGTACTCAAATGGTTTGTACGCAATGCGTTCGTCAAATAATCCCATTAGTGTTCAATTTGAAATGCAACATCAAAAAATGGTAGATAAAACACATGTGACGTCATATCTTCCGCATGATAACTTCGGACGCCTATTAAGACGCCCGGATAAAAACCTATTGAGATAGCCCAACCTTTATTTTCTTCACTCATATTTGTTTATTTGTTCTATTAGTTCTTTGTAGATTACTCTACCTCTTACATTCCATGACCATTTAACCCACTTCTCTATTTTTCGCTCTGCGTACTTTTTCCTGGCCATTGCTTTCGCTTCTCCAGGATCAACTGTATTACTTCGTCGCATTCTTTTTGATTTTGTGGTTTATACAATGTAAACGGCTCTAGCTTGTTCTCAGCTATATACTTCTTGAACAACTTCCAGCGCATTGGAAACGATTCGTTGGCTCTACCTTTAGTTTCAATAATAAAGTGCTTGCCTACAAAGTCTGGCGTGTATTTAATGTTGAGGATTTTCTTATTTCCTCTATTAATAAATTCGCCCTTACCGTTCCCCGTCCGTTCATAACTTTCAAACGGGAATTCAAAAGCGGGCAGCAGCTCGAATGTTTCTCCTTCATATATTGCTTGGATTTTTGCTTTTCTCAAAGCCATGTACATATACTTTTCTAAGCCAGAGGCAAAGTTGATACCGTCATACGATACCTTCTTTGCACTTACTGGTCCTTTCTTTCTACTATATTTCTTTTTCATATTACTCCTCGGAGCTCTGTGTTTCATAGGTTTCTTTGGCTTTTTGTAAATACAAGACTGCGTCCATAAGTTCTTCTTGTAAGTGATTAAGCCAGGCAAGCATTTCACTAGGATCGTCTTGCAGTGTAACGCCGTACTTTTCAAAGCCAACATTTGATCGGCCTACAAACTTTTGGCAGACACGACGCACTACTGGGTCGCGAAACTGCATTGGTACGATGGTATCGTGGGAATCTATCGGTTTCATAATGTGTTGGTTTTAGATTGTAGGTAATTAGAAAAAGCATTGTTCTCAGGCATAGTTTGTTTTACGAACGAGCCATTGACCATAGAACCACGTCTATTAGAGATCTCATCGTAAGCAGACTCAATGCAATCTTCAATACGGACGCCTCCAAGGTGGGCAAGGTTGGTGAGGACAACAACACAATCACCAATAGCATCAATAAACTCCTCGTTATCATTCCTAAGTACAGCTTGAGCAAGCTCTCCTGCTTCTTCATATAATTTAATTAATTGTGTTTTTGTATCGCCTTTAGCATATATGCCACGCTCGTCCGCCCATCTGCGAATATCCCCAAAGATACTGTCGCCGTGATCTTCTTTTGAATGTACAACGTTGTTGTGGCGCGATTTGTCAAACTCAAACGCTGCTTTGTTGTAGATAAAGCAGCGCTCGCTATTAAAGCGCGAAGTAACCGCGTTTTCTACAATCCACTTTACCAGTTGATTATCTAACGTAACGCGATGCCCGTGTGGTGTTACCCAATTCATACCCATGTTATCCATAAGGCGGCCTTTAAGCTTATTAAGTGGTACTGGGAATGTGGTTGTTTGATCGGTAATGTTTACTCTCATTTTTTTTGGTTTAAAAAGGTTTTTATATAATTTAGTGTCTACTGGATAACCATAAGACTTTTGAAGTTCTATCTCCAACTGCGATATCTCATCAATATCTTCACCCGTAAATAGAACTTCGTACTCGTCTGGCACATATCCTTGTTGTGCCGTTACTCTCTTATTAAGATCACGTGTCACGCCTATTTTTTGACCCGGTATGTGATAAATATAGTATGTCATTTTGTCTTATTTACCAACCGATAAAGGCGCTGGAATTGCAGGCTTTGGGTTGTAGTTTTTAATAATAATGTCCTCAAACTTTGGTATCACGACCTCGTTGTTCATTGTGCTATACATGCCGCGCGTTAACTCAAGTTCCGGCATATGCGCTGGTTGCATTCTCGCAAGATAAACTCTAGCTGGTTCTAAGTGGTCATTATACAAGTGACAATCGCCTAATTGAGCAATCAGTTTACCTGGTTTTAGGTTGTTGCCTTTAGCAATCATTTCAAGAAGCAAACCGTACATTGCAATGTCATAGGGTAAGCCTAAGAACACGTCAGCTGAACGCTGCTGCCACATAAGGTCTAGTTGACCGTTATTTACATAAAGCTGAAAGCCATAGTGGCACGGTGGTAATACCATATCAGGCATATCTGCCGGGTTCCAAGCGTTAACAATCATACGGCGTGATGTTGGGTTGTTCCTTACGTCGTCTAGCACATTAAACAACTGGTCTACACCATTAAAGTCGCGCCATTGTTTGCCGTATACAGGCCCCAGGGTCTCATCAGAGCGTCCTGAGCGATCGTAATCAGCATTCCAGTATGTAACGCCGTTATCACGAAGATATTGCATGTCAGTGCGCCCATTTGCGATCCACAGTAGTTCGTGCACAGCCATCTTGTGGTACACGCGCTTGTTAGTCAGCAAAGGAAAGCCTTCGCTCATATCATGCATAAGCATTCTACCAAACACTGAACGCGTACCTGTACCAGTGCGGTCATCTTTATGTGACGCAAGCAGAAGTTCTTGTATTAATGCTTTATACTGATTTTCTATGTTTGTCATAATAGTATTTATAGTATTTGTAAATCTGTGGCCATAGCTCTTTAGCTTGTACCGTTTCTGGGCTGCGATGCCTATTGCCTTTAACTGAAATTTCAATCCAGAAATACTGCGGATTAGTTTTAACTTTTTCAGCAGCTAATGGGCCAATAGTAATGCCGTTTTTTATGCACCATTTCATAGCCTCATATTCCTCTGGTGATCTGTAGTAACTACCAAAGTCTGTTTTCTTAATTTTTTTACCAAACCCGCTACCCATTATTCCCAAGGCATTGGAGCATCGGCAATCGCATTAGGATTTTCGATAGGTTTATAATCGCCAGAGTCTGGTTGCCACTGGAAGTGTGCTTCAGCACCATTCTCGCCAAGGTTTTGAAACTTAACCTTAAGTACTTTACACTTAACGGTTTTGTTTTCATAGTCTCTGTGAATAAGCAAACCGTGGTAAGAAGCATCGTACCACTCGCCACCACCTTTAATGTTATACATTGTTGGCTCTTCAATCTTACCTTGTGCGTCTTTATACATCTTGGTAGGGTGAGCGACAACTATAACTAAAACGTCGTACTTTTTAGCAAAGATTTCAATTTGCTGTAAGTACTCAAGTGTGTACACGTTAACATCGCCTGAAGCATCGTTAGAGCGTACTTTATTGAATGGATCAATAACTAAACACTTAATACCTTTACGCTTTACAAGCTCAGCGCCTTTTTTCAACACAGCTTCTAGTGTGTAGCGCTCCATATCAATATGAAAGAAGTTACTGTTGCAATGGTCTGCAATTTGATTCCATCTATCACTATAGATATCTGCAGCGGTTGGCATTCCACCCCATACTTTACGCATTAACTTATGAGCGTGTAGATAGGTTGGCTGGTTTTCTGGTGATGCATAAGCTGTTTTCCAACCGTAATTTTGGTTGTAGCCTATGACCATACGATCTACAAAATCTGATTTACCACTGGAAGGTATCCCCGTAACAGTAATAAACTGCCCAGTGTAAGTGCTGAAGATATCATCGAAGTTACTAAGGCCAACTTGAAAGCCGGGCTTAAACCCATTGCGAACAAAGTCGGTGATCTCGTCTTCGATGTCTCGGAATGTTGTAACGTTTTCAAGCGGAACGGGCTTTGCATTCGTAATTCTAGATACGAGTTTTTCTGGTCCATGCTTTATTAGATATTCATTAGCGTCCTTACAATCGTCAAACGTAGCTAAGTAACAAACTTCTGAGCCAAGTCTTCTGATGAGCTCCGACTGAAGTGCTTGTCCCGCTTCGTCTGAGTCAGTAGCAAGAATGATTTTCTCTTTATCGTCGAGATAGTCAATACATGCATCTAAGTAATCTAAGTTGTTAGTATTCAACGTGGCGCCATTAGGGACTGATATAACATTACTTATACCCGCTTCATGTAGCGCTAACACGTCCATTTCTCCTTCTACAAGAACGCAATACTCATATCCTACAATACTATTGATGTTGTAGAATACTTTTTCAGCGCCCTTATATAATTTAAAGTTCTTTCTTCCATCACGATACTTGACGTTAATCAACTGATCGCCCATGAAATAATTGAACTTTATAACATTCTCGGTTTTACCGGTCTGCGGCATGAACTCTTGACCTTCTGTGACTTGTAGTTCATCAAGTGTATCCTTTGATATACCGCGAGTTTTAAACCACTCCTCAACCTTAGTGCCTACTTCATTAACAACAAAGGGCTCAGGTCTGACGTAAGTCTTCTCTGATGCCCCTTTGCGTTGATAAGTATGCAGTTGAAATGATTTATCACAATTGTGACAAGTACCGAGACCACGATCCCAATCGTAAGAAGCACATTTAGTCTTCTGATTCTCGGGTTTTCTAGATGAAGAACACAGAGGACAAGTCCCCTGCGTTTTACCTTCGTCAAGACCGTGTTGATTGAACTTGTCAATCAAAAACCCATTGATCTCTGTTGTCTGCATTATTAAATTGCGTTGTTTAATTATTACTAATCCTCTATTGAGGTTACGTTGCCATCTTTATCGTACGAAATGTTTACAAAATCTTCTTCGTACATATGATTAAAATGGTAGATCATCAACAGCTGCCGCTTGTTGTGGCGGTGGTGGTGCCATTCCCCCTGGTTGATCAGTTCTAGGTGCGGCGTCTACGTTTTGGCCGTTTGACCATACAACTTTAGCATTACCTAAATAAACCTTCGGCATTTTAGCCTCACGTTCTTCTTTAGACTGCTCGATGATTAGCGGTCCTTGATTACCAAACTGGTCAACTTCGTCGTTGAGCGTAATGGTTAATGGTAAATACTTACCTTTCTTGCCTTCGATGATCTTTGATTTGTCGATCATGTTGAGGTTGATGCTTGCTTTAATAATTGATGCCATACTTATAATGTTTGGTTAATAAAATAGTTTCTTGGTTCAAATTCTGGGTTGTCATAAAATAACTTGTAAGCTTCAATAGCACGTTCGACTTTCTCTTTGCCACGCTCAATGAACTGCGGTGAGCAATCGAATATACCTATTTGGTGCGTATTCTTATCAATCGCAACGAAGACCATGTCGTAACCGAATATCTTTTGGTAGATATACGCTTGGCTGTCGTAGTTGTACTTCGAAGCCGACCATCTGAAGTCGTCCAGCTTAGCTGTTGTCTTCAAGTCAACGATTAGTCCGTCGTCACGGTTGATAATATCCGCTTTGCCTTTCCAAGCAATGCCGTCGATTTCTGTAATACCAGGTAACTCGTATTCACCATCGATCGGTCGGATCAAGCTTCGGCATACATCATTAGCGAGCACTTTGTCAATCATCACTTCAAGTTGGTCAACCTCGTGTTGCAGCAAACACATTTCGCCGTTAGAGATTTCTTTATACTTTTTAGTGTTTCTTGTCGAAGACTCAATAATCTTGTACTTCTTAAGCTTGTTAGGTTCAAGGATAGCGGTGTGAAAATAACCGCCAACCAAGAACGCTGGTACTTGTTCTCTCGGTTTGCCAAGAGCTAATGGATCTCGAAGCAACGTGGAGATGTCACTGTTACTTAGGAATTGTTTACCAAAGTTCCCGTAGTAATGCTCGTCTTCACGCAGCTTGTCAATCGCTTCTTTGTCTATCATAATGTTGTTAGTAGTTTCTCAACGTCAGGGGATAAGTCATACTTCGCTTTGATAGCATCTAACTTACCCCCTCCTTTTACATACTCCATTGCCTTAGTGAATGCAGCATCCGATGATGAGGTTATCTTAGCTTTTGGTTTAGCTGCTTTGCCGTGGCTATTGCCAGCGTCGGAGTCTTGTGTGTCGTCGATAAGGAATAAATTGCCAAGGGCATACTTTTTCCCGTACGATGATGCTGAGCCGAACTTTTGAGGCATTTGCATACCTTTCTGATCGAGGTCAACACCAACGACAGCTGTGGCGTGTATAGCACTTTCGCCGTCGGTCACTGTAGCTTTGCTCTCCACAATAGGGAAAGGCTCGGCTGCAATGATGGACTCACTGACTGTTACACTAACTCCTAACTCTAATAGATAGGGCTTTGTAGCTTCTAGGATATCTTCAGCACTACGAAAGTAGTACTTACCAAAGGAATTGTAACGCGACTTTTTGGATTTGAACTTGGTTTGAATAGTCGCAAGTTTCTCATTTAAGGTCATAAGGTATGTGGTGTTTGTTATTAATATAATTACACATATTGTATATTAGTTAATTAGTATTAAGTGCTTAACTTACATAAAATCAAGTACTTGGGAAGAATCGGTGTTCGCTATTAATGTGTCAATAGCATCCTTCTTTATCTGCGATATACGCACGTTAGCGGTAGATACACTGATGCCTACGCGATTTGCAATCTGCATTGCAGGCATTTTAGCCTCGTCAAGACCGTACGATAAGCGTAATACATCATACTGCACTGGTGTTAAATGCTCACGCATCAAACCTAACAGATACGAATTCATCAAACCAATATTGTAAGGCTCAGAGTTGTCCGCTATTTGGAATACAGGATTCTCGTCATCAGCATTAAACGCATCGATACTTGAGAATACACTATTAAAGAACAATGCAACCATCGCTTCATTGTCAGGGTTTTTACGTATCTCATTAAGCTTATGCTCGGGGATGCGTACGTCGCCTCTATTGATGTCTATAGCGCGTCGTATCGCTCCCTTTATTCTTTTGGATAGGAATGACTTGATTGTCTTTTCAGGGTCGTCAGAATCGTTTATTTTGTTCCAATCAATTTTGTGTACCGCGGCGGTTAAGCCGTAAGCGCCTTCCTGAATGAGATCGTTAATGCTCATCACTCCAGAGGCTTGGTCTGATGTACTGAATTTACGCGCTAAGTTCTCAACTAATGGTAACCACTGCACGATGTACTCATCATTACTGAACAGTCTACCCGACTCTTCCACCTTAGCATTTCTGTCTAAAGCTTGCTTTAAGTCGTCTTTGTACCTGACGTAGTTTTGTATGTTGTATTTCTTCATTATAGTTCTTGGTTAAGTAATTGTTTTTCTTTCTTTAACTCAACACTCATGTTACGATGCACGGTACGTGTTGAACACTCTAAGCTCTCAGCTATCTTTTTAATTGTAATCTTTTCACCAGCATCGTGAAGATAAAGCATTGCATCGTAAATTTCTGTTTCAGTAAGCTTCTGCTTACCAACCATTGTTCCTACAATGCGCAGCTTCTCTTCAGTTGTAAGCCCGCTGTTGTCTTTAAATATAATTTTGCGTAGCTTATTTGCTGGTGGTCTTTCTAAATCTAACATGCTAACTTGGTAAACCATGTTCTCAATAAGTTGTTCCGATACATCGAAAGTTGTAAAACCGTTTTCCTTATCACATATAAACAATGCGAGTTTGTGGAAGTCGTCTTGGTTAAGATGATCGTTAAGGTACCACAACACATACAAATGCCACTTAAGCGATTTGAAGGTATTGATTTTAGCTTTTGTTTGGAATAGCGTATAACATTCGTGGGTGCCTTCTTCGTAGAAGTTACCCCATTCATAAATAGCTGAAGGCTTGTCGCTAACCGGGTTCCGTCTATATATTATACGGCGATCGTTTAGGTATTTCATATTTCTTTCATACTGTGACATTAGCCTGTTACTATTATATTATTACTCGCTATCGTCGCACTTTTGCTCCGACCCTAAGGTTGCATATATAACCTGATCCTCATTTTTTCGAGCAAGCTCTTCTTTAATACTGTTCATCGCCGAATTATATGCAGCTATTTTCATATCTAGTTATTTTAGTTTCATTAGCATTAGCTACCGTGTGCTTTTCAGCTTCGTAGTAGTTCCAGTACGCTTCTACTGCACATTCAGACTTGTACTCGTCCGGCATACACTGTGGTGGATCTTCCCATACTCCACATGGAATGTTAGGCGGTAAATCCATAAGCACATCTCTACACTTTTCAATCGTTAGGTGCGTCTTACCGTAGCGCCGTGTGTACTCCCGGCCAAGCGCCATCATATGTTCATATAGCCAGAGGTATGCGAGGTCGTTAGAACGCGCCCAAACGGCTGATGGATGGTTTTTATGCGTTACTTTATAAGGAACATCATGGTTACCCAACTCGTGGTGCGCAGTACACAACAATTGTGCTGATTCAAGAATCATTTTAACAACGTGTTTGTTGTATTGCATGCGGGCAGCACGGTCAGGGTCATGGCTTAGGTAAAATATATTCATCGGTCTTTAGTGTCTAGGTAGTCGAGTAACCGCAGTGCAGCGGCTAAGCTCAACATGTTATCTTCGTACATTTTGTAGATTAAGCGTCTCATTCTTCGTAGTGATTAAATATATTATAGATAATCATAGCGACTGCGGCACCACCAACAACTGCCATAAGCAAGGATACTAGTTCTGTCACGATATCATTTTTATGAGCTTCAGACGTCGTTCGTACTTGCGAATTAGCAAAGCATTGTTAGTAATTGATTTCTGCAGGTCCACGTTCCAACCTGTTCTCGATGCTTGCAAAGACAGATTAATTGTCTCTAACTGCAACGTACCGAGGTAGTTACGCAACTGCTTAATGTGCTTATAGATTCGTATCATGGGCTAAACTTTTTTGTACAAGAAAAGCTTTTTCTAAAATACCTTGTTGTACTTGGTTAAAAAACTCGTATACGCGGTCGTGCACCTCTTCCATCATAATGTCCATTACTTCGTCATATTCATTATCGGTATGGCCGAGCATGTTGTAATCGAAGTTGTCTTCAATCCAGTTGTGCATTTCGTCTACGTCGCTAAAGAACACACCGTCTTTCAATGCCCATTCAATAACTTCAGAAGCGCCTTTGCGTACCAGTTGGTCTTTGATTTGTGTGGATGTCTTACTCATAGTTTCTAATTGCTTTAAATTGTGGGTGACGGTAGCTGTTTGCTTTAGTACGCTCGAAATAAGTGAACGTAGCCGCCTTACCAATGTAGTGGTTAATGTTTTCAAGTATTACTCGTAAGTCGTTGTGAGTGAAGCCTTTGCCGGGTGGGCAGCCGAACTCAATGCCTGCTTCGTCACGCATAATAAACTTACCGAGTGTGCCAGCACGCTTGCCTTTGCCTTCAACATGGCCGATGATCGTAGCTTCCTTGTCGCTGAAGTCTTTGAACTTCTGCAGATTGTACGAGCGCTTGCATTCGTATACTCTGTTGAGACGAATGATAGAGCCTTCGAAGCCGCCAGCGAGGTTAGCGTCGTGTATAGCACGGGCTTTGTCGAGTGAATCAACACGTATGGTCACGAGTGGAAACACGTGGTGTGCATCGGCACCTGTGAAGAAGTCGCTTAGTAATTCATGGATAAACTTACTGCGATCGATAAACAAGATGTCGTTGTCGTCGTCGATAATGTCGTACCAGTGGAATTGTACTAACGATTCGGCTTCGAGGCGGTCGTCATCAGTAGGCTTTTGCTTTCTAACGAGCGAAATGATTTTCTCGAAATCGTTTTTGAGGGCGTGGTTGTATAGTTCGCCGTCAAGGATAAGGTTTGGGTAGTCGCTGAATAGCGGTTGTAATTCATTTTCAATATGTTTAACGTTCATAAATTGTTTACCGGTACGCGAGAACGCGCCGTCTTTAGTAAATAAACAACGTACGCCGTCAAGCTTTGGTTGAATATACACTTGCTCTGAAAAATCTATAGGCTTGATACCTGCTTTGTATGCGAGCATTGGTTTGATATTCATATTATTTGCTTTTTAGTTTCGTTATTTTCTTGTGTATTGTAGCGGCTAGCTCAAACTCTTCATCCTCCAGTGCTTTAGTAAGCATATCTTCTAAGCGTTTAAGCTCGTCATCTATGTTAGGCATTTCGGTTTGAATGAGAATTTGAGTTTGCCACTCTTCCATGAACTCTTCGTCGAGCTCGGCTTGGCGTTCGAACATTTTATCAACAATGATCGAAGCCAGCCTATTCATCTCGTCGTCAGTCATTAAACGTGATCGAAGTTAAACGTGTTGATAACGTAGTTGTTGATGAATTTACCTTTGCTCGCAGACTCTTGTAAGCCGTGGAACGTGAAGCGCGGTACACGTGAGTACTTGTACTTAGCGCCGTTAGTAAAGGTAAGTGTTAACGCTTCGTTAGCGTAGTCGTAGTCAGCAGACTTAATTGCTTCTGAATCAACGTTAACTGTTGCGCTGATGTTTGATTTCACAAAAGATTGTGGTGATAAATTGAATTTCATAGTTATTGTTTTTAGTTTATTATATTATCGATTTGTGTTCGTGTTGGTTTTGTAAGCTATCTCTCTTCGGCGTTAAACCATTCGTTTATTGTTCCATCAGCATACCCAACACCGTGAGCAACCCTTCTTACCAATTCCATAAACTCGCTGAAGTCAAGGTCGTCGTTTTCTCTTTCGATAGAAACTTTTTCATCGTAATGTTCAACTGTTATTTTCATCTCTCTTGGTGTTAAAGGTTAGTCGAGTAAAATCATATAAGCTTCAGCGTTTTCACGGCGGAACCAACCTAAGCCTTTTTGCATTACGTCGTATTGTTGGAGCATTTGCGCACCCATAATTAGGTCGTACATACTCAGTTCTTCTGCAGTAAGCTCTGCACTCTCGCCAGTGAACGGGTTTGAAACCGTGTCACCAGAGGAGTATACCGTGCCGTCAAACCATTTAGGCATTTCTTGTTTATTCTGCATCTTCTAGTTCATTTAAGTAGTTATCGTAATTAGTGCATAGTTCGCCGATCATGTACTCTTCAATTTCGTACATAAGATCTTCTACGTATACAACCATACTGTCGTTCCAGCTGCCGTTGAGGTGGTTGAATATTTCGTAAGGACCTGGTTGGTAGTAGTATACGTTTTCGCTTAAGATTGGGCCTTCGCCGTCAACGTTGATTGTCCATACGTCGTAGCCATCGGCAGTAGACTCGCAGCCTACATAAACGTCATAGTTCGCCATATAGCTATCGGTAAAAACATAAGCGGTACCGTTAATTGTGTTGAACTCTTTAAGTATGCTATCAAAGCCAACGAGTTCTTCAGGGTTTGTTGGTATAAATTTAGTTTCCATTATATTACTTCGTTTTGTGGTTGAATAAGGTTTGAGTCGCCGTATAACATGGTAGATGCATCGGTAGGCATGTCGCTATCGCTGAATACAACTAAGTTCGATATGTCGCGAACGGTTAGCTCGTCCCAGAATAGTGTTGAATCTAGCTTAGCTATTACCATGCCGACGGTAAACTCGTAGTCTAGCTGGTTAGCAATTAGTTTTGCTTTTACGTCAGGGTTAAGACGTTCGTAAAGTGATAATCTTTTCATAGTATATAAAGTTTTAAATTAATGCGTGTGCAATTAAGTACTCTTCGAGCTCAGGCACGTCAATGTAGTTCAACAAGCTGTTGAAGGACATAGGGTTGCCGTAGCCATCAAGTGTTAGCCACTTGTCATCGAAGTTGTAGCGGTCGTTTTTACTTGCCGCAACCGTCTGACGTATAGTCAGTTGCAACATTTCAAAAGCTTCGTCGTCGTTAAGGTATATGTGATCTTGCGGTGCAGTAATGTAATCGCACATTGCATTCCAGTGAGACACAAGTTGCGCTTCGCTAAAGTCGCTTGTCCAGTCGTGGCCGGGGTATAAGTTAAGCACTTCGCTGTTTTCCCATTCACATTCCCAACCGTGCGCGTCGATAAACGCTTGCAGTTCAGGGTGGACGCCGAATATCCAGTCGGGTGAAGTGTCATGGTAGCTAAGGTAGTCAGTACCGTGGGTGCCGTCAGCTAATATAGCGGAATCCGTACCCATTGTTGACATAACATTTACACCGAACTTCTCGTGTAGCTTTCGCTCGAAGGTATTTTTAATTGTTGTCATTTGTTATTCGTTTATTATATTATCGTTCGTCGTTCGTATTAGTTTTGTAAAAGAATCTAGACGCTAGAATAGCTATAACCTGGTTCATTGCCGTGGCATGTACTTCATTGTAATTGTCTATGTCTTCGGTTCTTTGGTAAATGTCTTCGTCTTCAATAGGCAACTGCCATAGTAAGGTGTCGTATAAATGCTCTTCTATATAGTCGGCTATTGTCTCACATTCGTCAATGAATGCGAAATCTGGGTCTATAAGTTGCTTTAGCATACGGCTATTGCGGTTTTCAATTGCAATGCGGTTTTCTGTCATTTCTTTGTTTGTCATAGTATTATCTTAAGCATGTACCATAGCCTTTACGACGCGACGACTTTGCGATCGCTGCCGCTTGGGATTGGGACATAATTTGTATTTCGTTACCTGTCTTGTGATTTGTGATTGGTGCACAACCGTACCGCTCAGTGTTAGAGCACGACACACAAGTGGTGTAGCCGTACTTAACGCGGATTGGGTGTACTTCTCGTGTACCGCATTTACATATCATAGTAGTTTGTTTTTGTTACAAGTATATTATCGACACTTGCTCGTGTTAGTTTTGTATTAATAATAACTGCTCGACAGAGGTCTCTTGGCAAAGTCCGGAGCGTAAGTATTGTACACTTCGATCGCTTTACTACTATGACCTAGACGCTCAAGTAGTGTAAATATTTTCGCTCGACGGTCGTATTCATTACTCCAATGGCTTTCACACCATGGGTTTTCCATGAATTTAAAGTCGTGTGCTCGACACTCGTTTTCCAATGCCTCAATCGAGACCTCTATCGCAGTTATATTCGTCATTATCTTATTCTTTTAATTTGTTCAGCGTATGCCCAGTGGGCCTCGTCTTCATCGGTGTCGATATCAACCGTTACATTGCGGTCGTATACTTCCGCCCAGTCGACCTCGTCAACCGATTCGCCGTACTTATAGCCACGAGTGATTTCAATACCCGCTACTGTCGCTATTTTTACTGGATCGCTGCCGAAGCCGCCTTTCCACCATACTCTATCGCCTACTTTTAATGTACTCATAATTTTTATTTTTTAAAGTAAAAGCCGTAGCCCATTCGTTTGTCTTCTTCAGGGTAATCGTAATTACCATAGTCGTCATCGTCGTAATCGTCGTAATCGTCGTAATTACCTTCTTCAATATGAGACTCTACTTCGAAGTACAGCTCATCACCGAAGTCGCTAAAGACTACATCTTGTGACTTGTACAATAGCACAAAGCCAGCATTAATCTTCATTTGGTCGGCACTCGACGGTTCACCCGGTTTATGGTAGTCACCACCACAACCGCAACGGCATTGGTCAAGTGAGCCATAATACATTTGCTTTAACTTTGATTCGTCAATTTCAAAGGTGCTATAGCTATCCAAGGGTTTAGCGTTTATTTTCTTCATACTAGCAGTTTTTCGCTTCAAAAGCAGTTAGCACATCCATTAGCTTCACGATATCGTTTGGGTACAACTCGCACGTAGACGTTTCGTATTTGTAATACACGGGTTGTGGGTATTTGTATACTTGGTCATTCCAGCTACCTTTATAGAACAACTCCATGCTAACACGGTGCATTTTAGCAAACTTTACACGCTTGTTAATCGGCCACATCGTTACGGTACCCGGATTTTTACTCTCAACGGTAGTGTTGAAGCGGTTGATTAAACTTTTCTTGTACTCTTCGCGAACGAAACCTTTAAGGTTACGTGATACTCGAACATAGCCGGTTGATGGGTACACCGCGGCTAAACGCCCGTCTTGCAACTGGAAGTGTAAGTTGCCCTGTTTTGTAATGTGATACAATTTCATAGTAGTTATTTTTTATTCATTTATATTATCGGTTCGCTATCGTATTACTTCTGTAATTCATAGTCCGCGATCGCATTATTAATATCGGTGAGCGACAACTCAACTTCGTGCTCTTCGCTAGAACAATCGTCCTCGCACTCCATCTCCGCCAAAGCAAAGTGTTGCATTACCTCATCCGCTAATTCCGGGTACTTCTCAATCACCTCTCGGCAATAAGTGTATAATTGGTACAATCTCATAATTCGTTTTCGTTAGTTAATTGGTACGCTTGCTCTTTAGTGCAGTAGTACACGTCTTTCGTCCATAGTGCTGGTTTGTATTGGTGCACCATATAGTTTACGTCATTTAAGTCGTGGCGTAATTCAACGAAATTCGCTGCATTCGGCATTTTAGTTTCGTCGTAGTCGTATAGGTATACTTGCCCGTTTGAGTAATCAAGCACCGTAACATATTTGTAAGGTCGGTTCATAATCCTTCGTATTCGTTTTCATTTAATTCTCTAACAACTTTCGTGCCTAATCCATAAGCATTTTGGTGTGCTTGCTCCAAACTCGAAGCGTAGACAACGAAAGACTCGTCACCATAGGCACATAAATATAACTTATCCACGGTAGTCCCAAAGTTTCGTGTGAGAAAAGTTTTTACCTTTCATACTTACACCCTTCTGGCGTACCGGTTGCTTCCACTCTTTATAAGTAGTGCCACTGCAAAATCCGAATTCTTCAGTTGCCTCAGCGTGTCTTTCAGCCATTTGTTGCTTGCGTAGTTCCTCACAACGTTGCATGTATAGTTTCATTTCAGTCATAGTTATTTTTTTTCTTGTTACACATATATTATCGATAACCAATCGTATCGGTTTTGTAAAACAAAAGTATACACTACATTTACTTAAAAAAAAAGAAGGGTGGGTGTTACATCACCTATGTCTATCAGTAAACCGATTTTAATAAGTTTTGTTTATGAGAAAAGTAGTGGTATTGGAACAAACGGTGGCTAATTTAAAAAAGGTGACAATAGCCTATTAAGTAATATATAATAGGGGGCTATCGTCGCACTTTTGGTGAGGGTGTATAGCACTTAAAAACCTTCGTGTAGGTTGGAGTCTACTCTTCCGATGTTATCTCAGCATCAGGCCGGTGTATAGCAAAAGAGTTACTTACTCTCCGCTAGCTTTAGCTATTTCCAGTAGTCTCTCCATTTTAGAGAGCAGTGGGTTTAGGTCTTCGAACGGTTGTTGCCGTGTAACCAGGAGGAGCATTCTTAGCTCGTCACTGGTCATGTCTACAAAGTGAGTCATTATTCGTAGTGGTTTTCAAGGTTGAACAGCAGGTAAGTGGTTACTTGGTCTGGCTGTTGGATAGTTAGTGTGCTGTCAGTAATGTCAAGGACATGTGTGTAGTCGATAGACTCAGTCTTAATCATTTTGTTGAATTCACCGAGAGCTTCAAAGAAGTGGATGCTGTCACGTGTTACTTGGATGTCAGTGCGAACGAAGGCGTTTGAAGACCATACATCGATCGTAGAATCACTTTCAGCTATAACATGTGTTACTTCGTACAGTTGAGTGTTTGATGCGCAGGATGCAAGCGCTAGGGCTGCTGCAGTGTATTTTATTAGTTTCATATCTTTTGTTTATTATATTATCGTAATGGCTTCGTATTGTCTTTGTGAGTTGCAACTGCACCGCCTACCGCGATGCTCGCTGCTGTGAGGAGTAGTATAGCAACCATTACTTGGCTGGTTCTACTACTTCAACAATCGCCTCACTTGATAACACATTTTTAGGTGCGTTAGTACTTTGAGACCAGTAGCCTCGCTTAGCCCAACAAGGTAGGATGTTTAACTTTGGCAACATTACTTTCAACGCCTCATCGTGGTTGTAGGTTATTGTTTGGCCTTTGTTGTTAGTGAAGGTTATCACTTGGTTGCGACCTAGCCAAGACTTGCGGACGACAAAGTTCTTGCGCTCAATTGGTGGAAAGATTTCTGCTTTCTGCTCAGGTGTCATATTTGCAATTGCCTGAGTTAATAATTCTGATTTAGTCATAGTATTTGTTTTTATTAGTTACATTTATATTATCGAATAGGTCTCGTGTTACTCTTGTGCGTATAGCAAGTGGAAGATCTTAATAAATTCAGTTGCTACTTCGTCGTTTACTTCTTCTTGGCCTGCAGCAGACAAATCATTGTATAGCACTCGGAACATGTCATGTGCTACTTGGTCTTTTCTAAAGTTTAGGTAGTCTTGGAAGTTGATTGGAGTTTTCATATATTCTCTTTTTGTTACACTTATATTATCGAATTCACTTCGTATTAATCTTGTAAATGAATATAAGTATATTACCCTAGGTATTTAAATGCTATACGCGTTGCTATACATCGGGGCTGCGACAGGCGCCACGTACAGCTGTGCTGGTGGTATCTTACCCTGTCGTCTTAGTGCTCCCCTAGCAGATCAGACTCGTCAGTCGTACCTGTGTATGGTTGGCGCGGCGTCCGCCTGATTACGAGCCCGATGTTTAGACTGCTAGTTTTTAAAGCACGTCATGCGCTTCAAGAAAGTCAACGTAAGCTTTCATTCTTGTATTGTAACCGTAGTCGTCTAGATTGTACTTGGTCACATAGGCACTCCATGCCATTTGTAATTCAGGATTGTTTCTTAAATGTGTTAATTTCATAATCTTTATTTTTAATTGTTAATATTGTAGTTGTTACTTGTTCAATGGTTCATACATCGCATCCTCTTCAAGGTCCATCATCTGGTCTAAGAAGATCAGTAGGTTGTCCATGTTCTGTGGTCTAGTCGCAGACACACATAAGTAAAGGTCTTGTAGTAGTGAGTAGTTAGTAGTCATATAGTTTCTTTTAGTTACATTTATATTATCAGAGAGAGGTCGTAGTAGTTCTGTAGGTTAGTCACGCTCACCGCGGTAGTCGCTGTACCATTCTTGCAGTATCAAGCAGTACTCCATCTCAACGTCTGCATCGCACAAGCCTGAAATGCCTGCTTTGTCACGTCTGCTTTGGCAGATGTTCTTTGCAATTCTGTATGCTTCAGCCGAGCGATCGAGGTAGAATTCTTGTTTTGTCATGTTTAATCTTTTTTAGTTACATTTATATTATCGAATACCTATCGTGTTAGGTTTGTAAGTGCTATACATCGGATTACAGATTAGACAGCAGG
>ENA-OQVM01002293-OQVM01002293.1-marine-metagenome-genome-assembly--contig:-NODE-2293-length-22635-cov-10.601693_pt1 | contig 22635 bp, 22 predicted proteins | sample MGYA00237776_ERZ505498 | MGnify/ENA primary metagenome ERZ505498 (study PRJEB26159, sample SAMN06265151) | marine metagenome | isolation source: Helgoland LTER site | place: Germany:Helgoland, sampling... | reverse complement strand
CCAAATAAAAACATCGCTAATATTGAGAGACTTAATACGGGCATTGGCACTAACATAGCTTCTACTTTTGTAGGATCAGTCCCATTGGCCACTTCGACGCCATCATCAAGTCCATCATTATCGGTATCGCTATTATGAGGACTGGTACCCGTGTTACTAGCATCGACATATATCTCTGTATTGGTTTCAACGCCATCTAATAAGTTGTCTCCATCGCTATCGCTATTATTAGGGTCGGTTCCGGTATCGCTAGCATCAATATAAATACCGGTATTCGTTTCAACGCCATCTAACAGCCCGTCGGCATCGGTGTCGCTATTATTAGGATCCGGCTATTCCGGGGACAGTGACTTTAACTCGCTTTTTGGCTTCGGTATTCCGCAATTCCCTGCATCCACCTTTTGCCTAGGAGATTGGGGGCAGCCGATTTCCTATGATTATAAACAGCGTCTGCTGGAGTGTTTTAATAACAAGGAACGGGGGTAGTTTAGGCAGTTGATTGATCGCTTATTGAGGGAAGATCAGATTGAACTAACCCGCTTTTATCGGACAGTTAAAGTCACTGTCCCCCGAACTCGAACTCTCGAACTCTGCATAACACTTACCTCAATTTTTCGAACAGGGCATAACGTGTGTTCATTGTCCGGTCAAGCTTATTACCTAGATAAATGACAACCTTGCTATCATTTCTGGCACGGTCATTAATATTGTCATCTCAAGCTGAACATATTGATTCTCTATAAACGCTCAGTAATGCCTTTACGACACCGACAATCGTGAAATCGCATAATTAATAAGACAGCGTTTTTCTTGATTGGCACAATCACCCTCGGTAACCAACGCAGCATATAAACTTTCACGCAGCGGTAATAAGCCATCGAGCTCTTTTAAACTATCAATAAGCTCAATAGCTTCAAACAACAGCAACCATTCATCACTGGCTTGCTGAATAATCTGCGTGAGTAGTATTAATAAAGCGGCCTGTTTGGCTGGATTAAAAGAATCGACTAATAGCGATTCTCTTAAATCACGCACCTGTTGATATAAAGCAAAAACGGTAAGGGTTTTGTCGTCATAGCTTGGCAGCTGAGTGCTCTGCTCTGATGGCGCAGCATATAGCGCATAGTGCTGCGGATCTGCCGTACCACCATAAACGGCGTCAATAGCATCGGCTACTGCCATATCGTATACACCCCAACTTGGATCAAATAAAACATCACCATTTAAGGCCGTGACTGTGCATTGCTCAAAACGCATTAAAATATTTTTTTGCTCTCGCCTAACAATATGAGTTAGCTCACCCGCTACACAAATACCCGATAAAAAATTCAACTCTACATGCAAGCCCTCTGCAATACCCTGCTGCTTTAATTCATCGATGGTGTAGCTAGACAGACAACGCTCTAGCGATTGCAACCGCCCTAGCGGTGAACCAAAACCTTCTGCGTGATACTCAATGCCATGACCCGGCAGTTGTTTGTGATTATAGGAAAGCTGGGTGGCACCCATGGTTTTTATGTAAGTCACATTGCCGACAGCGTCGGTGATGATATGACTAAAACAACCCGAAATAGCTAAGCCACTATTACTCACAGCGGTATTGACGGTTTGCGCTTTAACTGCCTGCTGCAAACTGGCAGGACCGCCGCGATTAACACACATTTGCCGACCAAATTCTTCTAACACTTGCGTTAAATGACGACAGTTTTTAGTGACAAATAATTGTGGCTGCTGCTGGGTAATATCATAGGTCGTTGCTATTGCGTCTACGGTTAAGGGCAGCTTATTCACTTTGGTGTTTTCGAGACAACTGACACTTTCACCTAACGATGATAATAAACCTGCACCAAAAATCTTATAATCATCCACTTCGCCGACTAAGCCATACTCCACTGTCCACCAGTGTAACCGAGCTAATAAAGCCGCTTCAGATACCTCATGATTCGCGGCAATAGCGGCTTCTAATGCTTGTTCAGCGTCGGTGATAATTTGCTCGCTACTATTAACCGCTTCTTTAACAATGGATAAATGGCGCACTGCTTCATAAACGGCAATATCATCTTTGTTAGCGATGGCATGCATACCGAGCTCACCAAAACGTTGCAAGAATTCAGCGTAATCAACATCAATAATAAAAGGGATATGCCCCGCTGATTCATGAACAATATCGGGCGCTGGCGTATATAACATATGGTCTATGCTGCGCATATCGACAGCAATAGGAAGCACTTTATGCGCCTGAAACTCCATAAAAATAGCCGGTGGTAAAAAACCATCAACAACAACTGCGTGCCAACCCAGCTTTTCTAAACAGCTATTAATATCTTCGATACGAGGAATCGCTTCAAGAGAAATACCTGTTCGCGTTAAGCCATCGATATAAACCGCATGCGCTGTTTGCGCTAAATTCTGTCGTAATTGATGTAATAGAAAACGCCAAACGGCATGATCACGCGCAGAATAACGCTGGTAATGTTGCAATGCGGCAAAGGGCTGCAAGTGTGAAGGTAAGTTATTAATAATGCTTTGCTGATTCATAAATGGGCCGTTATCTGTTGAGTTGTTGCTGCTAAGATTAAATGGTTGCTTCTAAAATTAAATGGTGTTGCAAAAATATATAGCCGCACTCATTTAACACAATTAATTAAACACAATTAATTAAACGCCATTAATTAAGCGCTAAAAAAGCTAAGTACGCGCTGTATCACCGCGAATTAATTCAGCCACTCTAAAAGACAGTTCTAATACTTGCTGGGCGTTTAAGCGCGGGTCACATTGCGTTTTATAACAACTGGCTAAATCCGTTTCGGAAATATGATAAGCGCCACCCACGCATTCGGTAACATGCGCGCCTGTCATTTCAAGATGCAGGCCGCCGGGGTATTGTCCGTAAACTGGTAGCACGGCAAAAAACTGCTCTATCTCTCGCATAATGCTGTCGAAGGAACGTGTTTTCATGCCGTTGGCTGTTTTGATGGTATTGCCATGCATTGGGTCACATGACCAAACCACTTTATGGCCTTCATCGGCAACACGCTGTGCTAAGGCAGGTAAATAAAGCGCGGTATTGTCTGCACCCATGCGACTAATTAGGGTTACACGGCCTGCAATATTGTTTGGGTTTAAACGATGGATTAATGCGCTTAGCTCAGCAGGTTTAATGGCACTGCTAATTTTGATGCCTAAGGGATTTTGCACACCACGCAAAAATTCAATATGCGCACCATCAAGCTGACGGGTGCGCTCGCCTACCCATAACATATGAGCGGACATTGCATAATAAGCATTTGTTGCTGTGCCGTTACTCTCTGCCTGAATAAGGCTTTGTTCGTAGTTAAGCAGTAGAGCCTCATGCGAGGTAAACACGTCTGTTTGTCGAAGTGCTGGTGTGGTTTTACTACTGACACCACAGACTTCCATAAACGCCAACGCATCACAGAGTTGATCGGCCAGCTGCTTATAACGTTCACACGCTGGGTTGGCGCGCACAAAATCTAAATTCCATGCATTCACTTGGTGTAAATCGGCTAGGCCATTACGCGTAAATGAGCGCAACAAATTGAGGGTTGCCATTGATTGCTCATAGGCTTGCAACATGCGTTGAGGCTTGGCCTGACGCGCTGCGGCTGAAAACTCAATACCGTTAATAATGTCTCCACGGAATGAGGGTAAAGAAACACCGTCTCTAACTTCAACATCGGTACTGCGTGGTTTAGCAAACTGACCCGCTATGCGCCCTACTTTGATAACGGGTACGCGTCCCGCATAAGTGAGCACAACAGACATTTGCATTAACACTTTAAATAAATTTTCAATGCCCGATGTAGAAAAATCGGCAAAGGTTTCTGCACAGTCGCCGCCTTGTAATAAAAACGCCTCACCATTGGCAGCGGCTGCTAGCTTATGTTTTAACTGCTCTATTTCTGCTACAGAGACCAGCGGCGGTAGCGCCTGTAATTGTGACTCTACACTGCGCACCTCGTCTTTATCGTTATATTCAGGCTGCTGCAAGGCGGTATGCGCACGCCAGCTATCGGGAGTCCAACCCTGATTAGGCGCTGAATCATTAAGCGCTGAATCATTAAGCATTTGTGTCTTGGTTAATTTAGCCATTTAAGCATCACTCGTTAAGGTGCTATTAATCTGGTGCAGCCGCTTTTAATTGGGTGCAGCGGCTATTGATGTGGTGCAGCCGCTTTTAATTGGGTGCAGCGGCTATTGATGTGGTGCAGCAGCTATAAACGCAGGTAAGCTATTACAGTGATCAACAATGGCATTGATATTGGGGTAAGCCTGCATGGCAACGCCAAAGCGTTTTGCGTTATAGGCTTGCGGAATAAGACAAATATCGGCAAGGCTTGGCTGAGATCCAAAGCAATATTGACTAGGCGTTTGATCCGTATGTTTATGTTGCGCTGCTAGTGTCTGCTCTAACGCGGCAAAACCTTGCGCTATCCAATGCGTTATCCATTGCGTTTTTTCACTGTCGCTGCAATTAAAATTCTCTTTAAGATAATTCAGTACCCGTAAATTATTGAGCGGATGAATATCCACGGCAATTTGCTGTGCCATGGCGCGCACCTGCGCTTTAGCGAGTAAGTCGTCTGGCAATAACGCTGGTGAAGGATGACGCTCATCAAGGTATTCAATAATGGCCAGCGATTGAGTTAAGACATTATTTTCAATACAAAGTGCCGGCACCAAACCCTGCGGATTAATAGCGAGATATTCGGGTGATTGCTGCTGGCCTTCCAATAGATTAACGGTGATGGTATCGCTATGAATATTCTTTAACGCCAAGGCAATGCGCACGCGATATGCGGCTGATGAACGATGATAATTATGCAAGCACATTTGCATTGCGCCGGGCTCTTTATCTAATGGGCTAACGGGCTCTTTATCCGCTCCTTTAACAGCGTCGCTAATGGGCTTATTAACTGACATATTGTTCACCGATACTATTTAATTGATTTATTAAACTCTGATCAATCACTTTAATGATGGCCGCTAACGCTGATGGAATATTGCTAGGGTTTAAGCCTGACAAATTAACTCGACCATTATCAACAATGTAAATACCCTCTTCTTGTTTCAGCGTTTTAATTTCTTCGGCGGTTAATGGAAACAGTGCAAACATGCCACCGCCATCTGTTAAAAAACGCCAATCTCTAAGTGCTGCACCTTCACTGCTGGCTAAACCATTAACCATGGCTTGCCGAACTGTAATTAACCGCAAACGCATTTGCTCTAGCTCAGCTAACCAACGCGCTTTTAATGATTTATCTTGCAGTATTTTTTTCACCAAACTCGCACCGTGTGCGGGCGGCGTAAAATAATGTCGAGTGGCTAGTTGCATAAGCTGCTTTTCGGCAATGGCTTGTTGATGGGTATCTTGGGCTAACACTAATAACATACCTACGCGATCACGGTATAAACCAAAGTTTTTTGAGCAGGTGTAGCACAGCACTAACTGCGGCACTCGCTGCGCAAATGCCTGTAAGCCATAACGCTCGGCGTCTAAACCTTTACCTAAGCCGTGATAAGCCATATCGATAATAGGAGTTAACTGTTTATCAAGGCACAGTTGCACGAGCTCATCCCACTCTTGCGGCGAAAAATCTAGCCCTGTTGGGTTATGACAACTGGCTTGCAATAAAATCGCATCACCCACTGCCGCTTCACTTAATTTTTTTAAGGTGTGCTCAATCGGTCTCCGACCAACAGAAGTGAGGTCTTCCGATTCAACAGATGCATCAGGTGCCCCTGATAGACAAGATAAACTGTCTCGCTCAACATAATAGGGATAGGTTTTTATATTAAGACCAACAGTCTCGGCAATGGGCCGATGAACTTGCCAAGTGGTATCACTTAGCCATAGGGTCATATCTGATTTTTTGTTATGCAGTAATTCAAAGGCTAATCGCAATGCACCTACGCCACCCGGTGTTTGAGCAAAGGCTATTCGGCTTGATAACTTAGCCGCTAACGGCTCACCTAATGCCAGGGATGTCACTGCACCACAAAAAGCTAAATCACCCAATGGGCCGATATAGGCTTTTTCCGTTTCGGTATCAACACGCCATTGCTCGGCGGCCTTAACGGCAGCAAACACTGGTGATTGATTATTTTCATCGCGGTAAACACCAATGCCTAGGTCGATTTTATGGTCACGAGTATCTTGACGGTATTCCATAAGTAAACGAAAAATCGGGTCATCATCGGCCACTGTAGGGTTAGCATCAAGCATTGTAGGGGCATTATTTAGCATGTTAAGGCCATCATTTAGCATTGTAAGGTTCAATGTTTTGATCGATTTTTCCAAAAATTGATGCTCCTTGGGTATCAAGCATTTCTATTTCAACGCGGTCACCAAAGCGCATAAATTCAGTGCTCGGTTTGCCTTGGTTAATGGTTTCAAGCATGCGCACTTCGGCAAGGCAACATGAACCTTTAGAACGATCAAGATTCGACACCGTGCCAGAACCAATAATGGTGCCCGCACAAAGAGGACGCGATAGTGCCGCGTGTGCAATTAGCTGTGAGAAATTAAAGGTCATATCTACGCCCGCATTAGGCTCACCTACTACCTCATTATTAAGCGTGACTTTTAAGGGCAAATGCACTTTGCCATCGCGCCATTGATCACCCAACATGGCGGGCGTAACAGCCACCGGTGAAAATGCGCTAGACGGTTTGGATTGGAAAAAACCAAAACCTTTTGCCAGCTCGGCAGGAATCAAATTACGTAGCGATACATCATTCACTAACATCAATAACTGAATATGCTTGGCGGCATATTGCTCGGACACGCCCATTGGTACATCGTCAACAATAACGGCTATCTCGGCCTCAAAATCAATACCCCATTGTTCATCCGTTATTTGAATAGCATCACAGGGACCAAGAAAAGCATCAGAGCCGCCTTGATACATAAGAGGATCTACCCAAAAGCTGTTGGGCATTTCGGCATTACGCGCTTTGCGAACCAGCTCAACATGATTGACATAAGCGCTGCCATCTATCCATTGGTAAGCACGGGGTAATGGTGAGGCACAATGCGATGAGTTAAATGTTTTCCCTTTAATATCACCTGCTTCAAGTTGCTGGTAAAGGGATACTAAAAGCGGCTGACAGATTAGCCAATTATCTAACGCGGCCTGCAGTGTGGGTGCAATATGGCTGGCATCGGCATAATGGCTAAGCGCTTGATTAACGACAATCAATTGGCCATCGCGGCGGTGTTTTAAAGAAGCGAGTTTCATAATGTTTTCCGTTAATAAATGTGCAAAAAACTGCGGGAGCTAGGCGTTATTCGTGTAACCAGTTAGCATGTTTAGGGGCTTTCTTGGTTCTATCCCACTCGTCTAACATGTCGGGTGCGACGCGATGCAGCTCATCTAACATGCCTGGCTTTGCGGTATTAACCGCTAACTCTAAGCGATGGCCGTTAGGATCAAAAAAGTAAATAGACTTAAAAATGGTGTGATTAACCGGACCCAGTACTTCAACACCTGCCGCTTGCAATGTCGCCTTAGCCGACATTAACGCCTCAAGGTTTTCGAGCTCAAATGCTATGTGCTGCACCCATTCGGGCGTATTGGCATCGCGGCTCATAACGGGTGAATTCGGCAATTCAAAAAACGCCAGTACATTGCCATTGCCAGCATCTAAAAAAACATGCATATAAGGATCGGGCGCTTGCGTTGAGGGCACTTTGTCTTCGGCAATAGCCAGCTTAAAATCCATGCCGAGTAGCTGCTGGTAAAATGCTACGGTTTCTTTGGCGTTAATGCATCGGTAAGCTACATGATGAATACGCTGAATATTCATTAGCTTGCCTCCTGCTTACCGAGTACACCGCGACTCAATTGATCACGTTCAATGGATTCGAATAAGGCTTTAAAGTTTCCTTCACCAAATCCTTCATCACGTTTACGCTGAATAAATTCAAAAAACAGAGGGCCGACTAAGGCATCGGAGAAAATTTGCAGTAGCAAACGGTTATCGCCATTTTCAGTTGAGCCGTCTAACAAAATGCCGCGACATTTAAGCTCATCAATAGGCTCGCCATGATTCGGTAAACGCTGATCAAGCATGTCGTAGTAAGTATCGGGCGGCGCAGTCATAAACGGTACCCCTCTTGCTTTTAGTCGGTCCCAGCAAGCCGGTAAATCATCACAATCAAAGGCTATATGTTGAATGCCCTCACCGTTATAGGCTTGGAGAAACTCTTCAATTTGTCCGCCTTGGGTAGCTTCTTCATTAAGTGGAATACGAATTTTTCCATCGGGCGCAGACATAGCGCGCGACAGTAAGCCGGTGTATTCTCCTTTAATATCGAAATAACGGATTTCACGAAAATTGAATATGCGCTCATAAAAACTGGCCCAGTAATCCATACGGCCGCGATAAACATTATGGGTTAAATGATCAATCACTTTAAAACCGCAGCCAATAGGATTTTTGTCTACGCCTTCATTAAAAATAAAATCAATATCGTAAATAGACGAGCCCGGCTTATAGCGATCAATTAAATACAGCGGCGCGCCACCAATACCTTTAATGGCGGGTAAGCGTAATTCCATGGGGCCGACAGGAATGTCGACGGGCTGCGCACCCATATCAAGAGCGCGCTGATACGCTGCCTGCGCATCATTTACACGAAAAGCCATGCCGCATGCGGAGGCACCGTGCTCTTGCGCAAAATACCAGGCATAACTTTTGGGTTCATAATTAATAATAAAATTGATATCACCTTGGCGATAAAGCACAACGGCTTTAGAGCGGTGAGTAGCCACATGACTAAAGCCCATGGTTTCAAATACGGGCTCTAGTACGCCTCGCTCGGGCGCGGCAAACTCTACAAACTCAAAGCCATCTAAACCCATTGGGTTGTTCAGATTCTGGTCTTCATTCTGGTTAAGGTTAACGCTTTCAGTCATGTTCTACTCCTGCGTAATACTGGAATGCCCTCTTACTAGCGCATAAAGCGGCTTTAAAGTAATAGCGCATAAGAAATCAGTAATCGCTGTAATGTGATGGGATATCGACTACAATTAGTTGTAATACCAACCGTATTAGTTGCAATAACAACTATTATTGGTTGGCATTGCAACTAATGTCAATAATTATGCAGAGTCACATGAAAAAATTTACAATTGAAAATCAATCGATTATTACGCTAGAGCGTTACCTGCCCTATCGGCTATCCATTTTGTCGAATAAAGTGAGCAGCCTTATTGCTGAAACGTATAAGCATAAGTTTGCGCTATCGATTACTGAATGGCGGATTATGGCGGTATTGGGTGAATACCCGGGGACATCGGCAGATGAAGTGTCTAGCAAAACGCAAATTGAGAAATCGATTTTGAGTCGTGCTTTAAATAAATTATTGCAGCGTAAATTAATTAAACGAAAGTTTGATCAAGATGATAAGCGTCGATCAATGTTAGAGCTAACAAAAACCGGGCTGTCAGTTTACGATGAGTTGGTGCCGTTATCGTATGAATATGAAAAGCGCTTACTCAACTGCTTTAACAAAGCCGAACAACAGCAATTTAGTGAATTAATTGATCGGCTTTATTTGCATGCTGAGAGCTTTGAGTCGGGTAAGAGTGAGGAGTAATAATGTAAGGGAATACTAGGTGTTAAAAAATAAGACTTACTTATAAAAAACGAACTTTATAAGCTTGAATCATTTAATTAAAAGCAGAAACCCACCTTAGTAAGATTCTGCTTTAAATTTTTAACCAACGCTGCTAACTCGCTTTCCATGCGCAAGTTCCTTATGAGCGTCAAAAGCACTATTTAAAAGCGCTTGAGCTTTTAATAGATTGGCTTTGGCTTTTTTATGCAACCGCTTCCTCTCATGAGTTGAAATACTCATATTAAAATCTCCTTTAAACTAACGGTTTACTTTCTAATATTGCTACTTGCTTGCTTAACTCTAGCTCATCTTTAGCAAGAATTGCAAGCCCCATTTTTTTCATTACATCGCAATAATCAAATGCTTTTTGAGCTAAATGAGGATCATGATCTTCGTAGAGTGCATAAACAACTTTACCGATAGAACCAACTAATTCAGCCAATGCTTCATAAGTCGGATCCTCTGCTGATAAGATATTGATATTAAACGTTTTTGCATTTCTTAAAAAAAGATTAGTCGTTTGTACGACTAAATCATACAACTCCCTTGCGTTATCATCCGGCACTGAAAACTCCTTTTTAGGCAGAATTAAGAGCGCAAAGTTTAAAGAGTAAAAAGTTATTTACAATAAGAAGACTCCACTTTATTACATTTCAATTGTAAAAAATATTTCAACTAACAAAAAAATATCTATTTATTCTCATGCTTAAGAATAATACTGCGGAGGCCTTATAAATAGCAGCAGGTGGTAATACAAATATCTAGAATAAATGACGGACCCCGAAAGCCGCTGTTTTTATTAAGTAAACTATTAGCATTACCTGCGTCTAGCAACTAATAACCCTGCTAAAGCTGATCCGAATAGCCATGCGGTGGCGGGGATTGGAACTGCGGATGTGCCAAAGTCGCCATCTGCAACGGGCCATGTATGATAAAAAGTTTGAACGGAAGGTATCGTTCTTTGAGATGCTCCTACTTGGACTATGGCGCAAGGGCAAAAAAAGCCCAAGTCTTCTTGGAAAAACTCACCTGAGTCAGTCCAATGGTCAAAGGATAGATTCACAAAAAGTGATTGATTATCTAAACCTGTCTGATTTGTACAGCCTGCTTTATCACCAAAACAATCAACACCACCAAGATTCATATGATAGTTATATGAAAGCTCACCTTTTAAGTATTCTTCACTTCCACCCACTGGTGCTGCATGTGGTAGGCGCCAGTTATTAATCCCGAGATATCCATCCCCTGCGTCATGAGAGTTCATGGAGCTTATTTGCCCATGAGCAGTGCCGTGAGAGATTCTACCTGTATAGTCTCTTGATCCATCTGGGATACCCACCAAGAAGTCTGCTCCATACCCACTTGAGCTAGTCATAACCGCATCAGCCAACCAAGTAATATTTAACACATCATCATAAACACCTTCATGGCCATTAGACCAATCACCGTCTAAGTCACGAATAGCTAGAGCGGCTAAGGAAAAATTGCTTATTAGAAGTGCGGTAATTAATACGGGGACGGCTAGAAGTGATTTCATATCAAAGCTCCATTTTATTTCCATTGATTTTAAAATAAATAGCACAGCTATCTCTGTGGTATTTCCAAAAAAAATGAGTAGACTCTTTTAAACGCTATTAGTTCGACCGTTAAAAAACGTGCAATCCCTTTTAGTATTGTATTTAACTACTCAAGTATCAAACCAAACTCTGATAATTTTTATCTCAAAAAAAATCGATCGAGATAAAAAAATTACGTAGAATATTTATTGGAGTGCATGATACAATTATTTTTTCAGTAAAAAAAATCAAGAGCTCAAGCATATCACCCATAAAACTGAACTCTTCTTTTATTGCACCTACCCCTTTTATTATTACTTTTTTATTTTGCTTTTACATTTCTTATAGTGCAGGCTCCTTCACCACTTGACGTTTAAGCCGCCAACTTCCCCAACGATTAGGTTCTGGGTAATAACCGTGATCACCCTGCACAATACCGATAATTTCATCGCCTACCAAAATGCCACGAAAACTATCATGAGTCGCTTCAATATGTAGGCCAAAATCATTCGTGCTTAATTTTGAGGGCGCTATCCATACATGCCTACGAGTTTTAATCAGCGTACCATCCTCCATGACAATACGAACATCTGCCAGCCACCTTTCGCCCTCCTTTTGAATGTCCAGAATAAAGCTAGCACTGTCCTGATAGTAGTCCAGCGAACCAGACCACCGACCTTCCAAATCACTTAAAGCAAACGGTTCGCTGGAAGGTAATTCTGGTGGAGAGATATAATTACTCGAGTCAATTATCGCGGTATAGTCCGGCGCGTTTAACTCCTCAATCGCCTGACCTGCAACAACTAACAACTTATAGAAATCAAAGTTTAGCTGATTAAGCGACAGGCTTTCTTTAGCCTGATCGAGCTCTTGAGTTAATTCAAAAGAAATATTCTTTATTTGCGCATAGTCCTCGTCAAAATGGTCCTGCAATAAATATCGATAAAAAACACCGGCCTGCACCAGACTGCCCATCGGTGATGGGTGACTACCATCCATTGTATAGAGGTCGACCTCTGAAGCCAAAACATCGCCAGAGCGCTCCCACACACGACCAACCGGCACAATCTCAGCATCAATTTCTTTGGCTATCGATACAAGTGCATTGTCTAACCTTGCCTGACCTTCTGGACGTTTTTGACGGGTCCAGGTTTGAGTCAATAGTGTTTTCGCTCCTGCATGCTTGATGGCCTGATCAAAGAGTCGAGTGAAGGCGTGGGTAAAGGCTGGATGGTTAATGACCTGAGATCCCCGGATAATCTGCCCTCCCAGCTGACTCTGCTCTTGCAGCACGACATAGTCCCAGCTCTGCGAATTAATCGCGGCAAGCGCCTCACCCTTTAACCAATGACGCTGTAAACTTGCACCACCCTCGGTAACCGCTTTGATTTCTACACGTCCCGCATTGCCAGCATTAAGCATTGTCTCGAGCAAGTTTGGGAAGTCATTAAAATAAGTGTAACTGTTGCCAATAAATAACAACTTGATAGGTTTTACTTTTTCCTCATTTGCTTGCGCACTGAATACGAGTTGCGCAAATCCATTTGTCATAATCATTATGACAAATATGATCCGAACTATTGGTTTCAATATATTACGGATGTCAGTTCTCATTTTTTATCACCTAATTTTCTTAATAGTTATTGCGACTTTTTCTATGCTTGACACATTTTATTCATGGAATAGAAATACTGGGTCCTGGAAAAGTTAATAACTCTATAGCACATAGTGTTCCCAACTACTTTGCTTTGCCCCGAGACTCAGATAAAGCGATTGCGCGGGTAGATTGTCAGCCGCCGTCACCCACTGTAAGCGTGCCGCGCCTTTACTGCGACCATATTGCTCGCAATGTAAAATCAAAGCCTTAGCAATACCTTGTCGCCGATAATCTGGATCAATATAAAGATCATTCATTACCGCTACTTTTGACGCAATCGTTGAAGAAAAACTAAAATAGACGGTCGCAAAAGCAACCATTTTCTGACCTACTCGATAACCAAAAAGACAGCCTGTATCAGAGTCACTTCCAAATTGAGAAAAGAACTCATGATTGTTACTGTCGTTTATATCGGCAACATTATAAAACGCTTGGTAACTTCGTATTAAAGGTAGAATTTCTTTAATATTTTCTGAGGAAACAACTTCAATCATAAATAAACCATTGACTGAGAATGACATGGATTTAATATGACTCAATATAAAACCAAAAGTTGCGTTATGAGTAGTTAGAGATAAAAATGGAGATTCTAGGCGCGTAAACTAGTAACGTTACACTTCCCCTGCTTGCACTCATACATAAGCGCATCACCATCGGCTAATAGTGCTTCGACATTAGGGTGAACATCCGCATCAAAATCGACAACGCCAAAGGAAAAATCAATAGTATAGTCATGGCTTGATTTTTCATTATAGTCAGCCAAGCTCGCTTGTAATCGGGTAATAACATCATTCGCTAATGCTTTTGGCGTATCAAGTAGCAAGGCTGCAAACTCATCTCCACCAATGCGTGCAACCAAATCTGACTCACGTAAGGTTTTTTGCAAAATGCTGGCAAACGCTACAAGAGCTCGATCTCCCTCGACATGACCATAGCTGTCGTTAATCAATTTAAACTTATCTAAGTCAAAGAAGATAAGCGATGCAGACATTTTTTGGCGTGCCGACATACGAATAGCATGCCCCACCAACGTCATAAAGCCACGTCGATTTGAAATTTCAGTTAACTCATCCAATAACGCCAACTGCAACGCAGCTAACTCTTGCTCAGCCATTGCAGCAAGGTCTTTTAGGGCACCTAAATCATGTACGCCAAAGTCTCGCGGTTTATCATCAATAATACATAGCGTGCCCATTTGCGCGCCATCAAGCGCGCGTAACGGACAACCCGCATAAAAACGAATATTTGGATCATTAACGACCAGAGGGTTATCGTGAAAGCGTTCATCCTCCGCCGCATCAGGAATAATAAACATACCTTCGCCAAGAATCGCATGACCGCAAAATGAAATATCTCTAGGGGTTTCAGATACCGGTAGGCCAACGCATGATTTAAACCACTGACGGTTTTCATCGACCAAACTCACTAATGCAATAGGCACATCAAAAAGTCGTTTTGCCATGCGCGTCAAACGATCGAAGCGCTCCTCTTGCGGCGTATCCAATATATCCAATGCTCGTAGTGTTTGAAGCCGTGCAACCTCCGTTGGAGGGTATTCTGGCGTCTTCATATTAAGTCTCCGCTTTAAGCGACTGTATGCTGTTTTATGGAACAGATCTAAAGTCTTATGTGATGACTAAGTATCGATCTGGCTTGCATTAACTTAATTGAGTATAGAATATTCATGGCATACGCCTTCTTCTTTGTGTGACGTAGCAATGATTTTGAATAGGCATAAGGGGTTAAAGGTATTGTGGGAGTGATTTAACTGAGTAATTCGGGGCGACAGTGGTAAGTCGCTTTTCGTTTACTGCATTAAATAAACATTTTTTAGACGAAGTTTGTAAGCGTAATCAAGAAAATTACCTTTGGTATTGATAATTAGTCGGCAGGGTATAAAAAGAGATAAATAGGGAGCTGTGGGGATGATTCTAAAAACTTAATACTTTTTCGTTATATGCACGTTATATGAACGTAATATAGCCATTCTGTGATGCATGTATACACGCTAAAGCTTTTAAAAAAACGACTCCCAAAGCAGCCGCTGCTGGCATTTAACAAACAGTCATATTCATCTGTTTATTGATTATCACCATCGTCGAGGTCTAACCCAAAAATTAATTCCAAATAAAAACATCGCTAATATTGAGAGACTTAATACGGGCATTGGCACTAACATAGCTTCTACTTTTGTAGGATCTGAGATTGCCATGTTTTTCCGGACAAGTTAATTAGGGGGCAGCATTAGCCCGCTCATATTCTACTGGGCTTACATAGCCCAAGTAAGAATGTCGTCGTTGGCGATTGTAAAACACCTCAATATATTCAAATACACTACGCTTAGCTTCCAGCCTTGTGTAATAGTCTTCGTGATCTACGAGCTCTGTTTTCAATGTTCCAAAAAAACTCTCTGCTACAGCATTGTCGTGACACTCGCCTTTACGGCTCATACTACACGTCAATCCCTTCTGCCTTAACCTCTGTTGATATTCACTCGAAGCATAAGTACTTCCTTGATCTGAATGAACTATCACTGGCCGGCGTGGCGTTCGTCGCTCTGTGGCCATAGTGAGCGCATCGACAACTAACTGCTTGTTGTTGCGGTCAGACATCGACCAACCAATTATTTGCCTAGAGTACAGGTCCAGCATAACCGCCAAAAATAGCCAGCCTTGTCGTGTACGAATAAACGTCGTATCCGACACCCAGGCCAAGTTCCGATGATCAACACGAAAACCTCGCTGCAAAAGATCTGGCGCAGGTGACTGTGTTTTTCTGGAGTTCGTGGTTATCACAAACCGTCTAGCCATCTTCGACTGAACACGAGCCTTACTCATTAGCCTAGCAACACGCTGACGGCTCACCTTCTCGCCAGTGGCTAGCAAATCCTTGTGGATTCGAGGTGAGCCATAAGTCTGGCGGCTCGCCTTATGGAAGCAGCGAATTTTGGTTAGCAAGCGCCTATTCGCTATAGCTGTTCGACTCAAAGGTCGATCCAGCCAATCATAATAACCACTCGTCGATACCTTCAATACAGCACACAAACGACTGACTGCATGATGCTGGCGCTGATCACGAATAAATGCGTACTTTACTTGAGCTCCCGCGCAAAGTACGCGGCGGCCTTTTTTAAAATATCGACCTCCTCGCGTAGACGGTCATTCTCCTTTTTGAGCTTGACCATCTCACTCTGCTGTTCTTTGGGCTTAGGGCCGGGCTTGCCTGAAAAGGCAGCGTCTCCTTTTGCTGACAGCTGCTCTTTCCACTTATACAACTGGTTACGCCTTACACCTAGCTCATTGGCTATTTCAGCCGAGGGACGATCAGACTCATCCATTAGCTTTACAGCCTCGATTTTGAACTCACGGGTATAGGTTGTGTAGGTTCGTCGTTTGTTAGTCATAAGATACTCCTGAGACGTTATTGTCTCTCAAATAAAGTATCCGTTAAACTATGGCAGGTTCACACTGTCCCCCGAACTCCTGTCCCCCGAACTCGCAATGAGTGAAAAGCCTAAAAACTAAGCCTTGGTCTCACGCAGAATACTTGATTTATAAAAAATTGCTATTAAGGATGAATACAGTATCAAAACGCTCGCCATAGATATGGGGATATTGAAAGAGGCATTCGCGCAGTCTAATGTGATGCAATTATTTTCATTGCCCGGTGTTAAACTAAATAATGGATTTAGTTGATCAATATTATAGATTTGATTATTTGAATCAATGGCTGAATCTCCATAGTTGTTGCCTACTATATAGAGTCCGTTGGCATTACCATCAATGTTGTAGTCATAAGATCCAAATGCAAAGTTACCATCAGAGTTTGATGAGTAAGCATAAGGAGTTTGGCCTAAGTGATTGCCTGAGAATGAATGGCCGCCCATTTGTTGGGCATATTCAATTTCAGTATTGTTAGAGTTTTCGGTCCAGCCAACCGCAGAAATGACTGATGCCCAAGGCGTTATGTCAAGCTGACCATCATTATCGAGATCGAGATCTTGGTTATATGTCCCATGATACCCGCTGACAACTGCAAAGGTAGCAGAACCATTTTCCATATCATTTCCATTTCCATTTCCATCTTGATTAGTAAATTGGCCAGTCTGTATAGTACTGATAGGATCAGCTGGTGGATTCCACAAAGTATTTCCATCAGACCAGACGAAAATGCCATTAGGGCCAGTTGATAATCCACCAAGATTTAATGCTATATCAATATTTCCTGCGTTACTTCCATCACCATCAATATAAATAAAGGTGAGTCCATTTAAGCTAGCTAGGCTATCGCTAACTGATCTTAATTCAAAAAATTCTTGATTCGCATCGGCCGCTGAATGTGGGTTCGCTGCATCAACTAGCAATTCTGATATGTATACATCTGCAGCTTCAGGATTATAAAGGCCAGTTTCAAGATCGGCTTTTTCTGCTAAAAAGGCCCCATCAGATTGATCAAGGAGTAATTGGTTAAGTATCTCGTTTAATGCACCTTGCAGGAATAGGTCATAGACATCATCTAGGTACAGTGTACTGTACATTACTAAGGCGCTAAGGAGTCTTCCTCTTGCATTCATATGCACCTGATCAGTAATGAATAGGTCATCCCAGTTCGCTAGTTCCCATGCATCACCAATAGGCGCTGTTAGCGTGGTAGGGTTGCTATTAAAAGCAATTGCATCTATATAATACGCAGATCCTGCATAACCCTCTCTCAGTTCTAATTGCATGGCCTCAGCATTTACGAAGTCATTAGGATAAAAAGAATGGCCTGGCTCTCTTGCCCAAGTTTCAAATAAAACGGGGATCACGTTGGGACTGTGGTTCCTGACACTATTAAATAATTGATAAGCGCTTATTTTGTGGTTAACTGGGTTTCCAAGCGAGGAAGTTGGTCTTTTAGATTGGTCTTGCATTACTACATAATCCCATTCCTGACCAGATTGAATATTCTGAGTAATTGCGCTTGAACTGTTATTTATGTGTCCACTTAATGTGGCGCTACCATACGATGTATCATGCGTGTATGGCGCAGTATTTCCCGCAGCAATGGCTATTTCTTCAACGAGGCTTGGTAAAGAAGGAACAAAGAGGGTCACTCCTGGAGATACATTTATCACTCGGCTTTTCGTAAAGCTGTTTCCAAAAAACAAGATATTGTATTCTGCAGAAGCGTATTGTGAGAATAAATAAATAAATATTAGGATTTTTTTATTCATATTTTTATAACCATTGCTTAAGCCCTGCAAAAATTCACGGGGCTAATTTGATTGATTTCTATTTTTTTGTTAAACGTAAGCCGGACATTAAAAGACCAATAAATAAAGTTGTAATGCCAATAAATCCCATGGCTGGGACATTAACGGGTGGATTTCCAACGTTACTGATCACTTCGACAACGCTAACCTGCCAAACATTTGAAGATAATGTAGACACAAAATCGTTTATGTAATCACTGGCATCTGAGAATCCAACTTGCAAATGCTTTTAATTACTCAAATCTAAATTGCCTAGATCTGAAAAAGTTACCGTTGACCAGCCAGATACAGATTGATCGATAGGGAAAGCTCCCCATGAAAAAAATGTATGGTCCATTCCGTCATCATCACCATACCAACTAAATGTTGTATTGTTATGGTTTGTACCACCGCCGCTACTTTGCGTATCCGTCATTGGTGAGGTGTTACAGGTCTTTTGACCAGAAGTTGTTAGGCAATGTTTATCCCTAACGTCATCTTGGGGAACGACGTTGGGTTTTTGTTATCTTCTTCTAACTAAACCTAAACCTACTAATGCGCTACCAAACAACCAAGCGGCAGCGGGAATAGGTACCGAACTGACATCGCCATCGCGGACTGCCCAAGCATAGTAACCACTAAACTTATACCTTTGTTGCTGCACGCCGTTATCAGTATAGAAGGTCCAGCCATAACGAGCATTAGGCGCGGACTCACCTAACCAGTAAATCCAATTCTGCACGTTCACAATGCTTACGCTAGCGCCACTGTTACCGTCAGTAAAGCTGCCGTTTGTGACGCCGTGGTCTTGGGGATTTCCATTGGTATCGACAAGCCCCAGATTGCCGAGGTTGTTATAAAACATATTACCCAGCTCACCAGTGGTGTTGTTAGCACCTATATCACAACTGCCATCGTCAGCTTGGCAAGGGCTGGAAGCATTCATTAGGTTTGCTGAAGCCAAACGCCAATCATCATAACCGCCATAACTTAATTGAGCAGCCCATGTTTTAGCAGCATCCCAACCCATTCGTCCATCGGCTTGTATATTGGTAGAAGTTGAATATAGAGCACCTACAGCATTGGCCGCAGCATAGCCACTGGTTTGCGCATAGTTAGCATCCTGCATCCACGTAATATGCAGCACATCATCGTAAATGAGACCATTGCCTCTATCGTATAAAGCACCAAACGAATTTAAACTAACGCACAAAAACAGACACGCAACTAAGCGTAATAGATAGGTCATTATTATTCTCCAAGTTCCATTTACATAGAGTCATCGGGGGAGATGGGTCTCTATAGTTTTTATTATTAAATTATTTAAAGTTGCTTACTTTTCGCTTACTTTTTGTAAAACCTAAACCCACAAGCCCCGATAGAAAGAGATAGATACCAGCTGGGAGTGGGACTTCAGAAATCTCAAGGTTAACGTTGTCATAGTAAACGCCAGTATTATCAAAATTGGTTGCAAAGTTTTCAAAGCCTACTTGTAAAAGCTGACCTTCAAGTAATGGCTCACTAAGATCTAAGCTGATTGAAAAGGTTTCCCATGAGCTTTGTGAGATAGATGATGTATCTAAAGTAATATAATTTGTTTGTGAATAATTATTAGATGGGTCAATAGTTTTTAAGAAAGCACCTGCTGTACATGTAAATGAGCATCCATTGCCAACAGCGTTACTATTATCACCGAGGCCATAATCATTAACTTTTGGTCGCTTTGCATCAAAGGTAAATGTAATGTTTTTACCTATCTCATTGGCATCAATAACAAATTCCTTAGCGAAAATAGAATTGACGCTAGATGGTGTTTCGTAATGGGTATTGAAGTTGTTGTAATCGCTAAAAATATTTAAATAATTTGTAATAGCTCCATTATTATCAGCATCCTCATTTTTTATTTGGGAGAAGTGAGGCTGGGTCGTTGTGTTCGGGGCTGGATGCCAACCATAAAAATACATATAAATTCCACGGTCATCAGAACCGTTATTTAAAGGGATCCCATCAAATACAGCACCCGCAACTTGCCAGCCGAGATCTGAAAGGTTTGAGCCATGATAGCTATACCCATTATCGCTAGCCACATCTAGACCCTCATAATCCTCGCTGAATGGTGTAATTGCTGCATTTGATTTCATACAAGTTAAAAGTAAAAAAGATACTACTAATGGTTTTAAAGAAATATTCATTATTATTCTCCAGGTTATATATACATAGAGTCATCGGGGGAGATGGGTCTCTATATTATTAAATTATTAAATTATTAAATTATTAAATTATTAAATTATTAAATTATTAAATTATTAAAACTTACTTACTTCTTTTACCTCTCATCAAACCTAAACCTACAAGCCCTGAGAGAAAGAGATAGATGCCTGCTGGCAGTGGGACTTCGGAGGTTGAAAAAGCTATTTCAAAATAACCATTGTAAGGAGTACCAGCCATTAATAGAAAATCATCACCGCCACTTTCACTGGGATTACCATCAATAATAATTCTTGAGGCATTTGTAGTTCCAACTATATTATTAACGAAGCTACAAAGTTGTCCGCCATATACAGGGTCATAATTTGCAATGCAATTTCTTGCGTATCCTAATTGGTCGGTTGAGTCGTTATCAAATAATGATGGGGAAAAACCAATTTCACTCGTATTTCCTGAGCTGAATTCTCCGCCAGCATCAAAATTTATATGGTCTCCAGCATCATTTAAAACTGGCAATGTGAAAGTAAAACTGTGAAGGTCTACTTGTAAGACTCTTCCGGATTGCGGTATGTCAACTGTAGCTTGAACTGTATCAAAATTTATAAATAGTGAAATAGAATCACCATCAAAAGAAATTTCACCTGAAACATCTTCTGATAAATTAGAAATGGAACTGGTTCTGTTTACACCAACTTGATAATTATCAATATTCGGAACATTTCCAAAAAAACTACCGTCATCAATGACAGATTGACCTAAGTAATTTCCATCAAATGCCGGTGAAAAAATTTGTTTCACATAGGCATTATTAATTTCGAAAACTTGAGCGCCAAACGAATTTAAACTCACGCACAAAAACAGACACGCAACTAAGCGTAATAGATAGGGTTTCATTCCGTATTCTCCAGGTTCCATTTTTATAGAGTCATCGGGGGAGATGGGTCTCTATAGTTTTTTATTATTAAAAATTATTTACTTCTTCCTTCTAGCCACTAATAACCCTGCTAAGGCTGAGCCGAATAGCCAAGCTGCTGCTGGCAGTGGGATTGGTGATGGGTGAAATCTATAAATTTGTTCTTGCCAGTCATCAAACTCTAGGTGCATTAAACTAACTATTATAGAAGATCCATCGTATGAAATAGTTGTTCTATCAACAGACCAGCCGTTATCAACAACTTCTTCAAAAGCGCTAAAATCCAAAATAAAATCATTGTCAATGTTAATAATTAATTCATGCTGGCCTTCCCAATCTAATCCACTAAATGAGAAATCATCAAGGAACATAAAGTCATAAGGAAAAGAATTGCTTAAGTCGAGGCCTGTTGAAAATAATGCTTCAAAATTTAGTTGTAGCGAGTGTGTTTGAGAGAGCTGGCCTGATGATGGTTGCCATTCAAGATCATCATTATTTTCTATATAGGAACCATTATGACCATAATGAAAGTCAAAATTTCCAAATTGGTTTTGAGAAGAGGAGTCTGTGTAAGATGAAGAAATACATCCATTTCCATTGGTACTCAGAATATAACTACCACTGCATTCTTCGTCAGTGTATAACATGTAAAAAGATGTATCCTCGACAGACATTAGCTGTAAAGTCATCGAGGTAGAAGCACCAAACGAATTTAAACTGACACACAGAAACAGACACGCAACTAAGCGTAATAGATAGGGTTTCATTCCGTATTCTCCAAGTTCCATTTTCATAGAGTCATCGGGGGAGATGGGTCTCTATAGTTTTTATTATTTATTAGAATGAATATAGCAAATGTTTATAAAGCAAACAAACAGAAAGAATTTCGCAGCAGTATCAAGCTGTTAGATACTCTAACTTTCAGTAAAAACAAATTCCTTCGTCCAAATTAGTAAACCATAGGTAGCTAGGAGTCCCAGCTGACAAGATGGGGGGTACCCGGGGGGTATGCTTGCGCTAGCGTGAAATCGGGAAAACGTGTTTGGTTGTGGAAAAACAGAAAAAAGGCCAGCGCCCTACTCTAGCAAATATTGATGTCTGCGTATCAGACAATATTTTTGGGTATGTATTTGGATATGTAGAGTATAAAAACTGGGCTCAGGGCCTTAACAGCAAAGACAAATGGCGGACCGGACGGGAATGATTCTAAAAGCCTTTGGGCTTTTTTCACCCCTTCGGGGCGCTCGGCGCAGCCGAACGTCCAAATTGCTTTCGCAATTTGTCGAACCCTTGGGTTCTCGGACATTTGGAATTTTTTGGAGAGCGGTGATAAATTTGAGTGTATGACAAATGGCGGACCGGACGGGAATGATTCTAAAAGCCTTTGGGCTTTTTTCACCCCTTCGGGGCGCTCGGCGCAGC
>ENA-OQVM01002289-OQVM01002289.1-marine-metagenome-genome-assembly--contig:-NODE-2289-length-22663-cov-13.666696_pt1 | contig 22663 bp, 11 predicted proteins | sample MGYA00237776_ERZ505498 | MGnify/ENA primary metagenome ERZ505498 (study PRJEB26159, sample SAMN06265151) | marine metagenome | isolation source: Helgoland LTER site | place: Germany:Helgoland, sampling... | reverse complement strand
CGTGTGATCACTAGATGCTCCAAGCCCCCACCCCCAATGGAGTCAAAGGTTTTTGTTTGCGTCACCACGATCTTACTGCCGCCATCCCGTGGCGTTGACCCTTTGGCCTGCAGTAAGGTCACCACGACAAAGCCTTCTGCGGCTTGATGACACGCGGCAATCGCGGTCTGCCAGGACGTCATGGGCTGCGCCCTAAATCTGCGGCATCCTTGCGTCCTGAGAGCGCCCAATATACTTGTTCGGGCGTCGCTGGCACCGCCAAATCCGGTAACGGCTGCATCGGCCGCCGACAGGCATCCCGTAGCGCGCACCAGACTGAAATCGCCAGCATCAGCGGCGGCTCGCCAACCGCTTTACTATGAAAGACCGTCGCTTCCGGGTTGTCTTCTTGGAACAGGGTCACTTTAAAATGGTCTGGGATATCAAACGCGGTTGGTATTTTATAATTCGACGGACTATTGGAAATGAGATGACCCGCCTCATTCCAAAGCAACTCTTCTGTTGTGAGCCAGCCTAACCCTTGAACAAAACCACCCTCAATCTGCCCCTGATCCAGCGCCGGGTTCAGACTTCGGCCCACGTCATGCAGGATATCGACCTGACTGAGCCGATATTCTCCAGTTGTTGTGTCGACCACCACTTCACTACAGGCCACGCCAAAAGCATAATAATAAAAAGGCTGACCCTTGCCGGTTGCTCGATCGAAATGAATATCGGGTGTTTTATAAAAACCCGTCGCCGACAACGATACCCGATTCAGGTAGGCCGCTTGAATCAAATCAGCCCAATCCCAGATCACGTCACCATGACGGACCTTGCCATCCGAAAACTCACCGGGGCCAACAACATCACCTTGAGCCAGAAACGCAATCAATCGCGCTTTAATTTGATTGGCGGCATCCAGCGCGGCCATCGCGTTCAAGTCTGTCCCGGACGAGGCCGCCGTTGGCGATGTATTGGGCACCTTATCCGTCGCGGTCGCACTGACTTGAACCAGCGCCGTGCTCACGCCAAAGGCGGAGGCAACGATTTGCTGAACCTTCGTCAGCAAGCCCTGGCCCATCTCGGTGCCGCCATGATTCAGGTGCACACTCCCGTCTGAGTAAATATGGATCAGGGCGCCCGCTTGGTTGAGATGGGTCGCGGTAAAGGAAATCCCAAACTTGACAGGCGTGAGGGCAAGACCTCGCCGCAAATAAGATTGACGGGCATTGAACTCGGCAATCCCTTGCCTGCGTTGTCGATAATGGGATTGCTCAATTAATTGATCCATCATTCTTCCCAGCCGAAAGTCCGTCACTTTCTGGCCATAGGGGGTTTCATCATTGCCAGGCCGATACAGGTTCCGCAAGCGCACATCAACCGGATCGATATCCAATGTGCTCGCCATATGATCCATCGCAGCTTCGATCGTGAGCATCCCCTGGGGTCCACCAAAGCCGCGAAAAGCCGTATTCGACACGGTATTGGTTCGGCAGCGATAGCCGGTAATTTGCGCGTTCTGTAGGCAATAGGCATTGTCAGCATGAAACATTGCGCGATCGACAATGCTATCGGAAAGATCGGCTGAGTAGCCACAGCGCGCGGCTAAGGTGAGTTCCGCCGCTTGAATGACCCCTTGGTCATCAAAGCCCAAGCGGTATTCATTCTCAAAGTCATGCCGCTTACCGGTTTGCATCATATCCTGTTGTCTCGGCATTCGATATTTGATCGCTCGCCCCGTGCGGCGCGCAAACAAAGCGGCAATACAGGCGAGCGGCGCGGCTTGGGTCTCTTTACCCCCAAAGGCGCCCCCCATCCGTCGAACGCTAACGGTCACCCGGTTTAAGGCGATACCCAAGGTGCTTGCCACCAATTTCTGAACTTCGCTGGGATGTTGGGACGAGACCAAAACCGCAACCCCATCATCCTCTGTTGGGCTCACTAAGGCGACCTGGCCTTCGAGATAAAAATGCTCCTGCCCGCGGATATGGAGCGCCCCTTGAACGTGCCTTGTGGCGTTTTGCATTGCGAGCGCTGGTGACCCCATCTGAAAGGTGCGAGTCGGCAGCACAAAATCTTCAGTCGCCATCGCTGCGGCCGCGGTCAACTGAACCGGTTGGGTCTCATAGGTGAAGATCGCTTTTTTAACAGCGACCTCTGCTAAATGCTGGCTCGTCGCTGCAACTGCAAAAACCACTTGGCCGTGAAACGAGACTTCACCTGAGGCGAACAACACGTCGCCTTCATGCACTGGAGACACATCATTGCTGCCCGGCACATCGGCCTCAGTACAAACATCAATAACGCCTTCGGATTGTCTGACCTGGTCAAGATCCAGCCTCAAACCTTTGGCGGCTGCAACGGGGGCCCAACCGGTCGCAACAAACAAGGTGCCCGCCGGCACGGGCATGTCGTCCACATAGGCGGCCGTGCCGCGGACATGTTTTTCACTGGACTCGTGCGCAGCCGCTTGGCCGACCGCCGCGACAACGACACCCGCTTCTGCTGTCGCCGCCAACTTACGCATCATCCAATCCATAGATTTGTGGCATGGGTAATCCGAGCGCTTCTTTAAGCGCTCGCACCAGCAGATTCGCTGCCATCTCACGTCGGTAGTCTCGGCTGGCGCGGACATCGCTGATCGGATTCAACGCGATCAGTACCTGCTGGTGTAATGAAGTCATGAGTGCTTCGGTAATCGCTTGTCCTTGCAGCGCCTGCTCTAGCGCCGGTAGTCGCAAGGCTTGTTCGGCAACCCCACCAAAAGCAATCCGGGCCAACGTGATTTGGTCCGCATCCAGTTTCAATCGAACGGCAACTGACACGGCGGCGATATCATCTTCTTGCCGTTTTGAAATCTTGTAATAGCGGAGAAAGTCTTGCAGGCCGGTCACTTGGACCTCTTTTATGAAGTTGCCCGGTTGCAACTGCGTTTTCCGATAGCCTTGCAAGAATTCAGAGATCGCAACGTTTTGGTCCGCCGCTTCGAAATGGGACATCACAATCGTTGCATCCATTGCGAGCAAGATCGGCAGTAAGTCTCCGATCGGTGACGCGGTTCCGAGATTGCCGCCGACCGTGCCTCGATTACGAATTTGTGGTGAACCCAACCGAGACAAGAAGTGATGTAGCGCAGGCCAGTGCAATTCGGCTGCGGCTTGAAGGTCTTGGTACGTCACCGCACTGCCAATAATGGCGCTGTCCGGGCTGATCTGCAGACTTTGAAGGGCTGGCACACGCGCCAAACTAATCAATTGATCGAAACGACCCTGCTTCTGGGTGACCTCGAGCATTAGGTCCGTCCCCCCAGCAATCAAGTTCGCACTCGGTTGCTGCCGAAGTAGGTCCTTTAAATCATTGAGCGTCTGCGGCGCCCGAAAGCCAGTCTTATAAGGCACTGAGTGGTCTGGCTGAGAATCAAAAAGCGCCTTATCAAGGCGTTGATGGGTTTCAAATAAGGCCCTTGTCGGCCTACTCGCCAAATGGGTTGCCGCCTGCAAGATAGGCCGATAACCCGTGCATCGACACAGGTTCCCGGAAATGGCTTCTCGACAAGCCTTAAGCCGCCGCGTTTCAGCCTGCGAGCTGTCGGCCTCGGGTTGTCCACCACCGTCAGGGCCTGCGCTGAAGGCCTGTTCATCCATCCAACCCGCCAGCGCCATCACAAAGCCGGGCGTACAAAAACCACACTGAGCGCCGTGTGTCTCGATCAGAGCAGCCTGAGCTGGATGCAGAACATCGTTACTGGGCAAGCCCTCGACCGTGATCACCGCCTGCCCATGCAATTGCTGCACCGGCAAAATACACGCATTCATTGGTTTGTAAGCATGCTCGTCATCCGTTTGAACCAAAACGGTGCAAGCGCCACAATCCCCTGACGCGCAGCCTTCTTTCGTGCCCACCCGCCCGCTGTGCCTCAGGTAGCCCAGCAGCGTTTCATCCGCTCGGCCTGAATGGGCCTGCAGCGCACCGTTTAACCAAAATTGGATGGGGTTACTGATGTCAGTCATTCGTTTGCGTCATTCGTTTCAGTCATTGCGCTTTCTGTTGCCCTTGGGATCCGCCGATATCGGTTGCCAAAATGGCTTGGACATTACTGACCATACGGTCAAGATTTTTAGGATTTTAGTCCAATTTTTATAAAGATCAACAAAAATAGCCCTTTATGAAAATAATATCAGCGTCTAGAATCATCCATATGGTCAATAAAACACATCGTGAGTTGCCGGCGCCAGGCTCGATCAAGGCGCACATCCTTGTCGCGGCGAAAGCTGAATTCGCACAATACGGCTTTGAAGGCGCCCGCATGCAACGCGTTGCCGATCGCGCCGCGTTGCCGAAGCCCAATATCCATTACCACTTTAAATCAAAACAGCAGCTCTATTTGGCTGTTTTAGAGCGCATTATCGAATCTTGGAACCTGGCATTTGATCAGGTCAGCGAGGCATCAGACCCAGCAGAGGCTCTAGAAGCCTTTATTCGACAGAAACTGAGGCAAGCGCAACAAGACCCAGCGGCTTCTCGGCTTTTCGCTAATGAAATGATCCAAGGCGCGCCCAATTTGAAACACTATCTGAATACCAGTATGCGGGCTTGGGTTCAGGACCGAGCGAAAGTCATCAAACAGTGGATGCAGGCTGGAAAGATCCAGAACGTTGACCCTGAGCGCCTGATTTTTCTAATTTGGTCGGCAACCCAGCATTATGCCGATTTTCAAGTGCAGGCGTTATCCCTACTCAATCGCGCAGAGTTCGATGACCCCGTATTAACGGAAACCGCAGATTTTCTGGTCACCTTTATTCTGCGAGGCTGCGGCCTTGCGCCCGGCAGCAGGACAACATGAAACTCTGGATTAAGGAACCACTCGCCATTTTTGCCCCTGGCGTTGATGCGAGCGCAGGTCTTCTCGTCGAGAACGGCCTCATCACAGAAGTCCTTGCTCGCCCACCAGAGCACTTTGATGAATGCCTTGATGCCTCAGCACTCGTGGTTCTGCCCGGACTCATCAACGGGCATCATCATTTTTATCAAACCCTCACGCGCGCAGTGCCAGCAGCTGGCAACCAGGGCTTGTTCCCTTGGCTTGAAGCACTCTACCCCATTTGGGCAAACCTCAGTCCAGACGATATATTTTTGAGCACTCAATTGGCGGCAGCCGAACTCCTGTTGTCGGGTTGCACAACCGCGGTCGATCATCATTACGTGTTTTCTGATGAGCTCACCAATGCCACCGAGATCCAGATTGAGGCCATTACCAGCCTGGGCCTGCGCAGTATTTTATGCAGAGGCTCGATGAGCCTGGGTCAATCCCAAGGCGGACTGCCGCCGGATCGGGTCACGCAAAGTGAAGCCGACATTTTAGCGCACAGCCAAAATATGCTTGAAACGCATCACAACCCAAACCCAGGCGCTATGATCCAAATCGCCTTAGCCCCCTGCTCACCCTTTTCGGTTAGCAAAGCGCTTATGCAGGAAACAGCGCAATTGGCCGCGGCCTACGGGGCTGGCTTGCATACCCATCTAGCAGAAACCTTCGACGAAAATGCGTTCTGCCAAGATTTATATCATCAAAGACCCCTCGACTATTTAGAAGAACTCGGGTGGCTCGGACCCAAAACCTGGCTGGCCCACGGCATTCATTTTAACGATACAGAGATGCAACGATTAGGCGCCAGCAGCACGAGCATTACCCATTGCCCGAGCTCTAATATGATTTTGGGATCCGGCATTTGTAAGACCTTGGACTTGATGGCCGCCGGAGTTGAAATCGGTCTTGGCGTTGACGGCTCTGCCTCAAATGATCACTCCAACCTGATCCTTGAAACACGGCAAGCGCTCCTACTGCAGAGACTGCACTACGGCAGTGATCGGGTATCAATTGAACATGCCTTGCGTTGGGCAACCAGCGGCGGCGCGCAAGCCATCAATCGACCTGAGCTTGGGCAGATTCAGGTCGGTAAACAGGCGGACTTAGCCTTTTTTAAAGTCGATGGCATTCAGCACTCTGGGCACCATGACCCCTTAGCCAGTCTACTCTTATCGGGTACAGACCGCGCTGAGCACGTGCTCGTTCAGGGTCAATGGCGGGTACGCGACGGCGCCCTAACCGGCATCGATGTGGCGGCTTTAAAATTCGACCATCATCAAGCTGCCAAAAACCTCATGGCCCGGCTTTAGACTCAAGCGCCGGCAAAGTGGTTTCGTAAACCGACCAATTCTCGACGATCTCTTGGACCACGGCCGCGCCATAACGATACGCGGATTCCAGCGCGGGCAGACCCGAATCCGGATAATCCGCGGTCGCACTCCAGACCGCGGACTCCCCAGGCGGCGGTTGCGTGTAATTACTCACCGTGCGCAGAACCATTACCCGTTGCACATCAACCCGCCCAATCCGCGCCAGGCGATACAAGGCCGTTAACGTGCCACTGTCTTCCATATTGCTCGTCATGAAATTCATTTTTGGCGTTGCGTAAACCTGAACCCAATCATTGGCCCATTGACTCAACCGCTCGCCATGCCAATAGGTACTGGCTGACAAGGTCTCACCCAGCATCACGCCCGGCTCAGAAAGCGCACCAGCAAACCCTTTAAACTGCTTTGAAAAGGCGCGGGAAGCAGGGTACGTTGGCAACACAACGCCTGTTGACGTGGCAACGGCCCAATCTGCCAAACCTGCATTGAGCATAAAACTTGAGGTATCGACGGTCCAACCTTGGCTCACATCATCGCCAGGTGCCGCCGGCGCATGCGCTCCCAGCGGAATCATGCCATAAGGCCAATCCTCGGGAATTTCTCGCGCGTCGACCTCAAAGGCAAGATCCCCATCGATCACGTATCGCGCCCAGGCCCCAGAACCAATGGTCAAATCAATAGGATCGCCACCGGCGATACCCGCCACGACCCAATACGCCGCGCTCAGATCAAACCTCGGGTCCAAACCCAAGGCCATGATTGATGCTGCGGCATTGGTGACGCCCCCACCAGTGCAGATGCCTAAAACCCCCGAGGCACTTAGCCGTAATGGGTGCTGGCCCATCTCAAAGGGCAACTGTTGATCGAGCGGAAACCGCTCGACCCAAAACTGAAATTCACCCGGCCGGTCGCCCTCCGACTCGCCGTGTTCAAACATGGTGACCACGACCGCTTTGATCGGAATGACGGCCTGCTCATTGCCCGCCTTTGCGAGCGGCAATAGCGCGCAGGTGAAACTGATCACCAGCAAGCTCAGCCAAGCCTTTTTACCGATTGCCGTCATATCGCATCCTTGTCGAATTTGGTTTTTCAAGACCCGCTTACTGTATCATGCAGTGGCTCGACGCGCGGAACACCAAGGCCGCTTAAAGGGCTCTATCAGGCAAACCAAACCTCGACAGAGCACTTTCGCGTTATCGAGTCATGAAAGCCGGGCCGCTCATCCATTGCCTCAGACACCGGCACTAACCGCAATGCGCCAAGCCGCTAGGCAGCCTTACAAACCGCATCCTACGCACACAACGAGACCGTTAGACCCCAGCGCGATCAGCCCGCCGCACCTGGTCGTTTCGGCAAAATTGAGCCAAAAAAAAGGGCACTAAGTGCCCTTTTTAGATCTCTTATTTTCCGAACGGAAATTAAAAGTTAATCCCTAGCTTGACGTAGTAGAACGCGCCGTTGAAACCTAAAGGAGCTGCTTCTGGGTAAACCATACCAATGGCGCCTTGGGTACCCTGACTTTCTTCATCTGGATACTCATCGAACGCGTTTTGCGCGCCCAGCGTCACATTGTACATACCGAAGTCGCGAGCCACTTCTAAATCAACCGTCGCCATACCATCAATGAAACCGCTGCTTTCTATCCAGAAGCCATCAATTGAATTGATCCGTGCGAGCAAACGCCAGTCACCATTCAAGTGAACAGCCGATAGATTCCATCGCTGCTTGGGTAGCGAGTCTTCTAATCGCTGGATGAACGTGCCGCCCACCAAACCGTTCTTGCTACGATCCACTTCCGTTTCAACGTCGCTGTAGACAAACGTGAACTCGGTGCTGCCGTTAAACATGTCAGCGCCATAGGTCGCGATCAGATCGAACCCAGTAGTCGTGGTATCAAAATCGTTCACATAGAACTTGAAAGTCGTTAAATCCCCTGCACCGGTGACGCCAAGGCCCGTTAAGGTCTCAATATCGGCATCCGTGACAGTCACTTCGTCGCCTTGTGTGATTCGATCGGTCAACTCGATCTGGTAGGCATCAAGCGTCACATTCAACGCATCGGTCACGTCCCACACCAAGCCTACGCTAATGCTTTCAGACTCTTCTGGCGTCAACTCTTTACCACCGTAAAAGGCTGAAACTGGATTGGTTGGCGACAGCGTACCGCGCTGAAATAAAACGCCATCAAGACCAGAGACGGTCGAAATATTCGCGATGTTCGCTTGTCCAGGTGTTGGCGCTCTAAAACCAGTGCTTGCCGTTCCTCGGATCGCGAAATCATCGGTGATCTTCAGACGCGCTGAAATCTTGCTATTACTGGTTGAACCAAAGGTGTCGAAATCTTCGTATCGCGTTGCGAATCCCAACAGGAACTGCTCAGTGATATCGGCTTCTAGGTCCACGTATACGGCGTAGTTACCACGATCCCAAACACCCGCCATTTGCGGTGAGAAACCGCCAAAGCCGTTAGACCCAATGCCGAAGCCTTGCGTAAAGTATGGACCAATTTCCCAGCTGGCTTCATCACCTGAAACCACTGTGAACTGCTCTTCACGGTACTCAACACCCCATGCGACGTTCAAGTCGGATGCGAAGCTATCAACCGCAACCCCTTTACTGAAATCAGCATTCACAGTCTTTTCAAGCTGAATATAGCTGCCAGGATTGAACGCCGTAGGCGAGTCTGGTCCTAACGAGCCGTTCAAGGTGTTCTCGATGTAGAAGTCAGCTCGGTTCTCACCAATGCTCACACTAAAATCGTACATCAAACCACTATCGGTGCTACCACTTACGCCAGATGCGATGGCCCAATCTGAAACCGAACCACCAAAGCTTGGCGTAAAGCCGCCGGGGAACATTTCATTAAAGACAAAGCAATTTGGATTGGCTTTAATTTCAGCCAAAGCAGTATCAGATGCTGAGCCCGCACCCGTCTCAGGAACAGCCACTACAGGGCAAGTTCGAGCGGCGCCAGCAGCCTCGGCTACGTCACCGACAAGGCGCGTTGCACCGCCATCAGCTGAGAAAATACCGCCGCGGTTGGTTGGGTTTCTGTAGTAAAAACCACCCAAGACCTTGCGCTCGCCATAGTTACCAAACAGGTAAAACTTCTTGGAGGCATCGAGGTCTAAACCAATGTTTGCGACAAATTTCACATCATCGCTCACCTCAGGCGAACCCCAAACCTGCGCTGGATTCGGATAGTTCCAAATGGCACTGTTGCCGCCGTCATAGAGGGCTTGAGCGTCATTTCGCTGAATGCTGCGAGAGGTTGCGTCCGAATCAGCTAGTTCAACTGAAAAGTTTGCAAACCCGTCCGCCGTAAACGGCATACCAACGTTTGCTGCAATTCGAAACATACCGCCGTCGCCTTCAGAGTACTCACCGGTACGGATCTGAATCTCGCCGCCTTCTGCATCATCACGATAGACAAAATTCATAATCCCGGCAATTGCGTCCGAGCCATACTGGGCTGCCGCGCCATCACGAAGCACTTCAACTTTTTTCAGCGCGATCGCTGGCATTGCAGAGATATCCGCGCCCTGCGCACCATCGGCAACACCACCACCGAGGAAGGAAATAACCGCCCCTCTGTGTCGACGCTTACCGTTCGTGAGCACCAACATATCATCTGGCGGCAGGCCTCGAAGGTTCGCCGGTCTTACCAACGTGGCAGCATCACTAATCGGCTGCGTATTCACGTTAAAGGAGGGCACTAATGTTCTGATCATATCCTGCAGATCACCTGAACCCTGGTTGACAAAGTCCGACCCGGAAATAACATCAACCGGTGCTGGTGAATCGCCAATTGAACGTGCTTCACGCCGCGTTCCAGTCACAACCACCTCTTCCACCTCATTCGCACCGAAGGCACTAAAAGGCAGAGCAGGCGTCAGAATGAGGGCAAACGCCGTCAAACTGCCCAACAGCTGGGACTTGTCCATCAATTTAAAATCTATTTTCATAGAATATCTCCACATTTATTTCACTCACGGATTGCCCTTCCCGCAACAGCTCCGTAACCCCTTATCTGTACCGCAACGAGCCTTTACACCCTACTTCTTTACCTTCGCAGAGAGGCCCCCAGCCCAACCCATTACCCCTTCAAATCAGGCGCATTTTGGACCGGGAGCGAATTCTGCCAAGTTTTTCAGAAAAACTCCAGACTTTATTCATATTTCTAACAGGCCCAGCCCGGTCCTGTGTCTTAGCGGTACACCCACGTCATCGCGGCGTGCGATCGGACACGAACTTTGAAGTGACCAATCATAACGACTGCTCGGCATCATGACATCCGTGCTGCCATGAAGGCCGCCCGAGCCGCGTCGTTGAAGGATATGAAACGGGCTGACCGATCGCTGAAAGCGCTAATTGCTTTGAGGCAGGATTGGTCTAACACCGCCAATAAAAGGTATGAGCCCTGCCAAACACAATAATGCGAGCCCTATAACGTCGATGTTGACCGACCTTGGCACAGACTAAGGCCTCTTTTCCGCCCCCTACTTTGGTACTCAATGAATGTTTGCTTGAAACGGTTGTTCTGAGGCGCTTGAGAGCGCGAAGTCAATCTCGCGCCCGACGCGTTAGAAGAGCAGATCAGAGCCTGCAAAGCAGGCGGCTTCAGTGCGCTTCGCAAAGCACCCTAACAGCAAGCCATTTAAATTTAATCATTGCGATCTAGCACTATATGTCGTCTGCATCGCCGTCTCGAATAGGGCTGTCAGCCTCTCCGAATCAGCCGCCATCGCAACCGTGTGAGGCCCATCTTCTGACGGCGTCAAGACGGTCCTGCCCCGCTGTTCGCCTAATGTTTCGCACACAAGGCGTCCAGGGCGTATTTCAAAACACTCCGGGTGAACCAGCGCTAAGGCCGCGGTTGAGTCGTGGATTGGAAAACCGTCGAAGATGCCCTTGTCCGCGTAAAACTTTAAGTAACATTGTTTGATTTGCCATAAGAATTCGCCGGCATCCCCCAGCTGATTCCGCAAAGACATCAATGCCGTTTTTTTCATCCGATGCTCAAGCGTTGCATCCAGCCCCACCATCAGGACAGGCACACCCGAATCAAAGACAAACGCTGCAGCCTCTGGGTCTCCGTAGATGTTGGCTTCCGCCCACTCAGTCACATTGCCAGGTACCGCGACCGCACCACCCATCATCACAATCCTGTCAATGAGCGGCGCGATATCCGGCGCTTGCTTTAGCGCTTCAGCAAGGTTCGTCATCCTGCCAACGGCCAACACCTCGATCGGTTCACTCGTCGCGCGAAGCGTTTCAATCATATAGTCCACCGAGGACTGCGGCTCTGCACGACGCGTTGGCACGGGGAAACCGACGTCCCCTAAGCCATCTGCACCATGAACAAAGTCTGGATACGCTGTCTCAGCTAGGCCCGAAAAGGTTACGCCAGCCCCTTTGTAGACGGGGTAGGGCAAGCTGAAGCGTTCACAAATATATAACGCGTTGCGCGTACAATCTTCGATTGAGGCATTACCAAAAACGGTTGATATGGCCTGGATATTAATTGAAGGCAGCGCGTGTAACAGCAATAAAGCCATCGCATCATCAATGCCAGGATCTGTGTCAAAAATAACGTTTACCGGTTTCATTGTTTTATTCCACTTAGGTTCCTGTCCCGCCGCCAGGCGATTGCCGCGACAACCAACAGCAGCACCGCTGCCAAACTTACCAAACCCGTCATCATGCCCGCGGCCACCCCCAGGGCCTCAACCATCCAGCTACTCGCAAGCGGGCTGCAAGCCGTGCCGAGAGACGCCGCCAGTAAAAGACTCGGAATCAACCCAGCTGGGGTCTCATTAAACGCAAGCGTTGCTTGTGAGATCAAGCACTTCAGCAGTCCAAAATTACAGACCCCCCAAATCAGTGCAAGCATCGAGGGACTGACAAGGCTCACAGGATAGGTGAACAAGAGCGCGGCAGCCATAAAACACCCTAGCGCGCCGATAAACGACATTTTTACCGCACCCAATCTCACGACAATCACGACCGTCAGGATTTGGCCAATAAACATACCCAACCAATACTGACCCACCAGATGCCCGCTCTCTGCCGCAGATAACCCGATCGAGGTTTGTGCAAAGGAGGGCAACCAAATTAAAAAACTACTTTGACCAAACGTGTAGCAAAATAACGCAGCCGCCAAAAACCAAATGGTTCTCGGCCACGCTCTGACACTTAAGCCCGCATCTTCCGAATCTTCACTTCGGACGTTTTCGGGAAATTCCAACCAAAAGGCGGCTACAAAAATTACGAGCACCACCGCAAGGATCAAACCATAGATACTTGCCCATGGCGCGCCTTGGTTGAGCAAAAAAACAGTCGCTGATGCCGTCACGAATCCAGCCAGACTGAAACTGCCATCGGTCGCGACTAACATCGACGGACGGTAGGTCTCGCTATAGATCCGTGAAATCACCAAAGCGGCCTGAGCGAGCCCGATACCTAAACAGACCCCGAGCAAGGCTAGACAGGAACCGATTAGCCATAAGTTGGCGGGCATAAACAGCAGTACAACAAGCGCCACGAACGCCCCTGCATACACACTCAAGGTTAAGATCTTAAGCCTAACATTGGGCAGCAGAAACACTGCAGCCATCGACCCAGCCAGGGTTCCCGATGAAAATAACCCGAGGGTTCTGACCATTTCGCCTACCGAGACGCCTAGCGCTACCGCGCCCGGTTCAACCAATATCCCGATGGGCGCCAGCATGCCTGACAAAGCAAAATAGGCTAAAAAACTGGTAAGGGTGAGTGCTACTCGATTCATGCAAGCGCCGCGCTTAAGTCGTGTGAACCCACCTTACTCATAGCCCGTCTCGAACCAAACCATAAAGGACCCAGTCGAATAAGCACCCCAGCCTGCAGTTTTGCAAAAAAAGCGACTCCACGCTGAAAACAGTCGTCATTATCAAAAGCGTGGTAGTTCATTAAGCGTTCGACCCAAAAAAATTAAAAACGACCGGTTTTGCTTCAAGCGGAGGACCTGATTCGTAGTTAAAAGGACACAGATCCCAGTCAATTAAGAGCCCCTCCTGTCAGGCGCTACCCTCGACAATGAATCAAAAAGACGGGTGAACCCGCCATAAAAATAACGCACTTTAAGAGGGCACAAAACGCTTATCCAGGAAAGCTCGCCTACGGCCGCAACCCTTCTATCAAAAATGTCCATTTTCGGCGCGTCCGTTTTAGACGCTAAAGGGGCTCATGTCACCTTTAACCTAAGTGTCCGTAAACCAAATCAAGCCACAAAAATATCTGCGCGATCTAGTGTAAAAGTCTAAAGTCATCGTAAGCACCTTTTATGGCCTACCCTGCGGCCCTGTCATTTCGGCTTGATCGGACACACCTCAAAAGCGATCTCAATCAACGCTGAATCCTTCACTCAACCCGTAATTCAGGTCCGTGCAAAATACTGCCCGACAGGGGCGCCGGCTTAACAACTTGGCCTCTAACAGCCCTCAATGGATGCCGCCGTTTAGCACTCACACTGGCCGCATTTGTCCCGCACGAGCCGGTCGATAGATATTCCAGCGCTGTTTGTAGACGCGCCTCTTCAGGATCACCCAAGGCATGCCCCAGATCATCCTCAACGGAACAACCGCCGATCTCGACCCCTACCGACTCTGCACCCGGCGGCGAGAACCCATCGGTGTAGTCTCCGAACCCGGTCGCATTGACCCCTTTGAACTGAATCGTGAAGTACGTCGTGCCGCAATTGTCTATGCCGTAAAAACCGTATGGTTTGCCGCAGGTCGTATCGCCAACCAAGATGACTTCAACGCCAACCCCCCTTAAACCATTAATAACAGCCTCGCTGGCTGAGCAGGTGCCGCCGCCTGAAATGACGACGACCCGGTCCAAGCTCAGAAGCGGCAACTGGGTTTGGCTTGAGACCACAAACCCCGGGGCCGTGCTTGTAAACTCAGAGGGTACAAGCACACGTCCCGTGATCGGATTTCGAACAGGGTATTTATCATTAAACTGAAGTTCGCTGAAGGTCTGCCCGACCGCTTCCTCGCCAACAATCATCGATGCAAGCATCCTTGCGATATCCAAATAGCCACCGCCGTTATAACGCATATCCACCACGAGCTCTGTCACGCCGGCGGTCTTAAACCTTTCAAAAGCTTCGATCAACTGTTCTTCTGCCGTGGCAATATGATCGTTAAAGAGCAAGTAACCCACGTCTTTTGCGCCACTACGGATTACTTTCACGGACTGCACGGGCGTTGAGGTGATCTCTTCACTTATCAAGCTAACCGTCGTCGTTTGCCCATCGGTCACATCCCGGAACACGAACTGATGGACCTCGCCCAATTCCGAAGGGAACAGCGCTGCATTTAGCGTATCAGTATCGCTGCCCTGTTGAAAATCGACACCATCAACCGACGCGATCTCCCAACCTCGGAGAAGTCCTGCATCGCCAGCGGGTGTATTGGGTTCAGTGTAAGCCACAAGCCATTGCCTTGGCGGCGACGAACGGACTCGAAAAAACTCTACGCCGTAGCCTGCGGAGACGCCTGATTGAGATAATTTTTTCCAATCTTCCGTGTTGTAGGTGAAATGGAATTTATCTCGAGCGTTACCCGAGGGTGATAGAGCAAAGGTTTTCATTAAGTCAAAATAGGCTTCTGTGTTATCAACCGTTGCCGGATCAACATCTTCGATTTCGTCATACCATAAGTACGTGTCGAAGCTATAGGCTCTCAACCAAAAATTCTCATCCGTGGTCGTGCCTTGAACATCCTCAAACTCGCTTCCAACTCGAGGCGACTGGCATTGCGCCTCATAGTCAAAAGCCTCGCCATATTCACCACGAACCCACCCTGATGCTGACGGCGCTCCTGCCACAGGCTCGGGGTTTGTTGCTTGGTTCTGATCATCAGGCGTCAGCCCTTCTAAATACCCTAACATCTCACTTTGCGAACGCGTTGAGGCATCGCTCGTTGCACCCGCAAACAACGCATCCCCCCTAAACCCGAAAAGATACCGGATTATCATCAGCCCATCCGTTAACGGATCAGACGCACCATCACCATCAATATCGAGCGCACCAATGGCGCCCTCAAGCAAGCTCTCGATTTCGGAAATCGCCTCTGGCGTTATGGCGCCTAAGTAGGCCCCGGTTAAAAGCGCCTCTCCTCGAAAACCAAACAGATATCGAATCACCAGCAACCCATCTGACAAGGGCTCTGCAACGTCGTCACCGGTTATATCTAGGCTAAAACAGCCTTCGCAAGAGTACCGGTTTAGGGGATCAAAACCGCTCGCCAACTCATCTGTATCGAGCATTCCATCCCCATCATCATCCTCATCTGCATTATTGCCAATGCTGTCCCCATCAGTGTCGAGTTGTTCACTCGGATCACTCGGAAATACATCCAGCGTATCTTCTAAACCATCATCATCGCCGTCGCTCAGGCAAGCTACTACGTCGAAGTCCAGCCGAACAGCCTCTCGTTTCTGAGACAAAAATCGATTTAACGAGGGGCACAAAACAGGGTTGCTATCGAGGAGAATCTCACCTTGAGACATGCTGTTAAACGCAGCGTCGATAGACCGCACTTGATTGCCTTCCAAATTAACCAATTCAAGCTGCAACCCTGATAACGGTTGGATGTCGGCAACTTCGCTGGCCTCTAAATACAACGTTTTCAAATTCCGGGCACCGGCTAAAGGCTCAATCGTCTTTAAATTGTTACCAGAAGCATCTAAATAGGAAAGATTTGAGCCATCCAGCACTGATAACGTGCGAACACCCGTATCTGCCAGGCTTAGCCATTCCAACTGGGACAACTTACCGATTGGGTCCAGCGAGCGAATTGGGTTCTCTCCTACAGACAGCGCGTTCAAGTTTGGCAATTGGCTCAGCAAATCAAGATCACGAATCTCGTTACCGCGCAGATACAGCTCGTCTAAATCCAGCGAGACACCGCCACCTGATCCGCGGAGAAAATCCAGACTATCAAGACCTGTATTCCTGAATTCGAGAACGCGTAAACTGTCGCTATCTGCCAAAGCCCCAAAATCGATCAGCACCGCATTCTCAACAAAAAGCGTATCCAATTGCGGCAGGGCTGCTATCGGCGCGATGCTTTTCAAAGCGGGCGCAATCAATCCGATTGTCGTCAATGAATCTGTGTTCTTGAGGTCTTCCAGTGTCTTTAATCCCGCACTCTCGACGCCTAAAAATGCTAACAGCGGCAACCGCGCTATCGGTGCTAAATTTTTCAACGCATCAGAGCCCAGCCGAAGGTCCTCGAGATAAATAAAATCGCCAAGCGCTGAAATTTCATCAAAGCTCCCTGCAAGCGTGAGGGACCGCAGGCTTTTTGGCAACCAATCACTTGCCGCGAGCTGAAGCAAGCTCTGATTGGTTAGCCCGCCGCCTTCAATTGCGAGCGCGCGCAGTGATGGGTATTCGGCAAGCGCGCTGAGATCGTTAATTTCCGGGCTATTGGTTAAAAATAGAGCCTCGATTGACCGGATGCGATTAATCACTGCAAGGTCTGAATTCTTAAATGGGTCTTCCAACCGAAGTGCTGTTATCCCTTTGAATTTTTCGATGCCTGATAACGATCGGATAGGCTCTCCAACAACCCACCCGTAAGCTGCGCCAATCTCTTGCAAACCTACATCGTCCAAAAACTGGCTAAACCCATCCCCGCACCAAAGCTGACCGACATCAGCGGCTGATTGAGCGCCAAGGAACACATTGATCCACAACTCAAGACAAGCCGCGAGTTGGGCGTCTTCAACACTCGACAACGCATCAACCAGACTCAGACTTTGCTGACTCGCGTCATTTGGGAAATCATCAAGGTAATCTCCAACGCCATCACTATCACTGTCTACAGATTCAACTGGATTCAGCGGGAAGAGATCGTCACCATCATCGACCCCGTCCCCATCGGTATCAGCGAGGATTGAGCTGGTCCCCAGTTGCGCTTCCGCCGCATCTGACAATCCGTCGTTGTCTGAATCGTCATCAAGGGCATCGGATATGCCATCGCCATCGGCATCCTCAACCAAAATCTCGCCCGCGGTATTTGCAAAAAAGTAATCGGCCGGCTCGCACGATCCAGCATCATTTGGCTGATACTCTGTATATAGCCCGATACCTTCAGACCAAACCGCGTTCCACCAACAAGCATTTGAAGCGTCCATCCAAGAAACATAAGGCGCCTCTATCTCATCCGGCTCGCCATCCTGATCAAAATCAAACGTGTAATAAGAACTATTGTCACTGTAGGGGTCACCACCACTGGGGTAACCATCTATAACCGTCTGAGCAAGATATGCCGTATCCTGATAGGTTAGCCCAATAGTGTACGTTTCTGCGTTGGTATCGACTAGACTCTCAGCGAAATTGAATTGGCTATACCGAGCATCGCTGAAACTAAACATCGGATAATCACGATGATCAAACCCTCTCGCAATCGAACCATTCAAGTCAGATCTTGCGCCACTGTCGATCTGACCCGTTCGAGTTTCTCGGTCTGTCGTGATCAATGCATTGTCGCCATATTCGTCGTAAATGAACTTCTGCCCCCGAACCCGGTGCTGCTTACCGCCGGTTGTGACCGCCAAGTTCGTCGCATCGCAGTTGTAAGCAAAAATCAGATTTGATGCCGTTAAGCCTCGGTCATCCGAATCAACATAGCCATTGGAGCTTTCTATCGCTTGGTCGAAGGCTGAATCAAACCTAATATAAAAATCAACGATACTGTCGTCGGCTTGACTAAAAACATAGTAATAAGACTCGCTCGGATTATTGGCTGCAAAATCACACGACAAACCGCCGCTGTAGCTAAAAGCGCGTCCCGCGGCATCAGTCATTGAAAACCCATTCATTGTGTACGTCAGTGGGAACTGCTTTCTAGGATTGCTGTACTCGTTCAGATTATCGTCAAACGCTAATTCGATCTCTCCGTTCGCTCGCTCGCCTTCGACCACGCAATTATCCGCATCAACCGTGATACTCAGTTTTCTATAGTCCGTTCTGGTGATGCTTAGATTGAGACCACCCGTGTCACAAGCCAAGGTAGAACCCTCCGTGGCGCCGACAGCAGCAGTCCAGTAATCCGAATCAAAAATGTCGTCGTCGTCTAAACCCGACATAAAATCTAAGGCTAACTGACCGATATATTTCATCGCTTGCCGTGAAACGATGTCCGCGTCGAATACCTCACGTCTATAATTCGCACCTCGCGTTTGTTGATTAAGCAGTAATCCAGACGCGCCTTCGGTTTTAAAGCGGGGAGGGGCGCTGCCCTTACCAACAGAGCCTTGCTGCGCTAGCCTTTTCGATGGGTAACGCGGTGTGAGGCCGTGAGCAATATATTGCTCGTCAAGCAGCATTTTGTAATCGCGGGTTTTTGGTGCATCCGTAACGATCGAAGAACTGACCGCCGCTTTCTTTTTATACCATCGTTCACCGGTGGGCGTTCCAGCAGCGTGCCCATAACCAGACACCGAGGCGAGGAACCCCTTAAATACGTTTTTAAAGCCTGACCTCGGTCTATTTTTCGCTTCTTCGGCTGACTTTGAGCCACTCAAGAACGGCTGACTCCATCCTCTGACCTTAGGATCAGAGGGCGATTCTGCCTGATCCCTTCGATCTTGCAGCGATAAGCGGTTCATGGACTGGCTTACCGCGCGCCGCATGAGGATTCCTGTGTCTTCTCGGCGGTCGGATGACGCCCGATAACCGTCAATCGAAATGTCATAGTCAATCATCTGTGATTCGACCTTGCCATCGGCTTGAATGCTCGCTGCCGATAAACAAACCATAACCCCTGCTATTCCAGCCCACGTCACCCATTTGTCAAACTTCATAGCGATCACTCCTACTGTCGAGACAGTTATTCTCTAAGCCGGCTTTAGCCATACACCCTGGTATTCAAACCTGCCCTTGTAGCCGAAATTATGGCACATTCCCCAACTGAAAGTATCAATATAATTTTTTATCCAATGCGCCAATAAGCGAGGTAACGCAGCACAACCACTGCATAGTTGTCCTGATAGACAAGATAAGCTCAAGACTGCCTATACAACTTAGCGCCTCGCCATACCGCGTATCAGTGGACGATTGGTCAAGGCCTCTACCACATTGAATCGCACTTCTATGGGCGCTTATTTCATTGTATCTTTAACGCTGAAATCAGGCCCCATTCGGGTCCTTTAATGCTCCTACCACTTCATTACAAAGAGATTACCGCCATCAAACCACATGACCAATGTCGCTTTGAACACTTCCACGTGGTTGCAAAATATTTTGTCCACGAGCTATCGGCCTTATTAGAACTGCGGGTTAGGTTATCAACCCGAAAATTTCATCTCAGAAACCTGTTTCAAAGTGTTTTCATGCTCGTCCCTTTAAGTGTCGCTTGCGCTACAGATTTCGGAGATCGCAAGTTTAATAACCTTACCTATATCGGCAGTCACAACAGCTATAAGCAAACTTTAAACCCAGAATTATTGATCTGGCTCAAACGTTTAGATGCTAAAACAGCAGAAGCGCTCGACTATGGCCACCCGCCCCTGACAACCCAGCTCAATCTCGGCCTTCGACTTTTCGAACTCGATATTTTTTATGACCCTGAGGGCAATCTCTATCAGGATCCGCTGGGTGACGCTTGGTTGTTTCGAGACGAATCCTTTTCAACAAAACACTCGCAGGCCCTACAGATGCCGGGCTTTAAGGTCCTACATGCCCAGGACGTTGACTTTCGCAGTCATTGCATTACCCTCGCGGAATGCTTGTCCGAAATGGTGCGCTTCTCGACGGAAAACCCCAGCCACGTTCCGATTGTGATCACGTTTAATTTAAAATCACAAACCATCGAACTGCCTGGTTTCACCGTACCACTTCCCTTCAATCAGACTGCGCTCAAAGCACTGCAGAGAACAATCATTGATCATCTCGGTTTAGGCCGCATATTTAGGCCAACAGCGCTTCAAGGTCGATGGACATCCCTTGCAGCAGCTGTTGAAAATAACGGTTGGCCTCTGATTGAAACGCTACGAGGCAAATTCCTGTTTGTGCTCGACGAGTCCGAAGAAACGCTGAACCCTTACAGCGCCCTCTTGGCAACACCAGGGCCGCATATTTTTTTTAAAACCCCACCGATGGGCCATCCGGACGCGGCAATTCTGATCCTAAATGATCCGATCCAGCAGTCAGCCGAGATACGCCAGGCTGTAAACAAGGGCTACCTCGTTAGGACGCGGGCGGATGCCGATACGCTCGAGGCACGCATAAACGATTCAACGCGGCGAGACGCCGCCTTTTCCTCCGGCGCACAGCTAATCAGTACCGATTACTATCAAGCCGATCCTCGCTTTGAAGGGCGCTATGAGGTTCGCTTTGAAAACGGCGGCTACGTTCGATGACCCAATTCACTAAAAGCCGACTGTACGCCCAGATGAGCGTCTAAGGGTTAAGACACAGGCGTAAAAAAGAAGCGATAGCCTGAAACGTATTCAAGCTGCGTCAGGCAGGCAGAGACGTGACTTTGCTTCTATCTCGGCGCTGAGATGGGCCTATTCACGCGGACGCGTTAAATCGCTAATGAATGGCACAACGAATGCGATTGCCGTCTAACGCATCGATACCATTTCAACCAGATCTTGCTAACGAACCGAATCGGTATATAGACGACTGGCCTTACAGAAGATGATTTGAGCCGCCCAGCGCAACTTAAGCCACGCGCTTTCAGGCGTCTCACTTTAAGACGGACAAAAAAAACCCCGCAAGTGCGGGGTTTTCTTTAACGTAACCTTAGTGGCTAGATTCTGCTGAATCTTTGTACGCAAGGTTCCAAATAATCAATCCAAAGAGGATCTTATTCACAAAGTCTGCAAGGTTATAAACCATATTGAGTGAGCCTTCATCGACACCACCCATCATATAGCCCATTACATAACCAATCGGATAGATCGCCCAACCCACTAATACGATCAGCCTCATATACCCGAATGCAGCTTTAACGCTCTCGGTTGCTGCCGCAGCTTTGCCAGCTTCACCTGCGAAGATCTCATAGATAATTACGGCCCAACCTACCATTCCGATCCAGAAACCTAAGGTCGCATCCATAACACCGGCTTCGCCTAGATAGCCAAAAATCAGCATGACCAAGGTACCCGCTAAGAGTCTTATAAATGAACCACTGCCGACTGACGCGCCAACGGCTTTTAGAATGATCCAAAATTCAATCATCAGAAGCGGCACGGTTATCAGCCAATCGATATATCGATAGACGATTGGTGTACTCTGCTCAAGCACCCAATAATCTCGCATATAGTCGTAGTGCACTGCTGCGACCAACGTAACCAGACCCGCCACCAACATAGACAGCCGCCATTCACTCTTAACCCGTAGTCCCTCGTACAGGAAAAACACTGTCGATGCGATCATCGCAACCGACACGATCCAAAACGAGACACCGACCAAATCACCTTCAGCTAAAAATTGCATCCCTACCTCCACGCTTGTTTTTTTTATAAAACCCCTTTGTGTGACGTCACACTAAGGGCTCATCTTTGTTGAGCAAAGCAGCTAGATGTTTTGAACCCACGCTAGCGGAACTTCAAGCATCTTTCCCTACCGCTACAGAGTACGATAGAAACCCAATTTAAATCAAACGCTAATTGCACGTTTTTTGAGCGAGCAAAGACTATTGAAATGAAGTCATTGTAGGCGGTACCGACGTCATCCCTGGACAAAACAATCAGGCATAAAAAAACCCCCGATGGCTTCCCATCGAGGGTTTTGGATAAATGCCTGACGATGACCTACTCTCACATGGGATCTCCCACACTACCATCGGCGCAAAGTCGTTTCACTACTGAGTTCGAAATGGGATCAGGTGGTACCAACTCGCTATGGTCGTCAGGCAAACTGAGTGCCGGTAACGGCAATTCGTTCGCCACGTCTAGATTGGGCGAACCCTACCTAAACCTAGCTCTTTAAAAAAGTAAACAAGTGATCAATTGACATCCTATCCTTCGGTCTTCCGACCAAAGGCACATTCAAAGGCATATCCTATGAATAACAGTAAGCTTTCTCAGTCGCCTAACCGGCCGACTTCAAATTCACTCAAGTTATATGATCAAGCCTCACGAGCAATTAGTACGGGTTAGCTCAACGCCTCGCAGCGCTTACACATCCCGCCTATCAACCTTGTAGTCTTCAAGGGCTCTTTAGGGGACTCTAGGTCCCAGTGAGATCTAATCTTGAGGGGGGCTTCCCGCTTAGATGCTTTCAGCGGTTATCCTGTCCGAACATAGCTACCCGGCAATGCAATTGGCATCACAACCGGAACACCAGAGGTTCGTCCACTCCGGTCCTCTCGTACTAGGAGCAGCTCCTCTCAAATCTCAAACGCCCACGGCAGATAGGGACCGAACTGTCTCACGACGTTCTAAACCCAGCTCGCGTACCACTTTAAATGGCGAACAGCCA
>ENA-OQVM01002285-OQVM01002285.1-marine-metagenome-genome-assembly--contig:-NODE-2285-length-22693-cov-7.801954_pt1 | contig 22693 bp, 15 predicted proteins | sample MGYA00237776_ERZ505498 | MGnify/ENA primary metagenome ERZ505498 (study PRJEB26159, sample SAMN06265151) | marine metagenome | isolation source: Helgoland LTER site | place: Germany:Helgoland, sampling... | reverse complement strand
ACCCCATCGACCGACAACGACAACCCGCGATACAACGAATAGGTTCCGGCTGGGATTTCGATAATGTCTCCGGCTTTTGCTTGTAAGAGTTGTAGTTGTAATTGCGTTTCAAAATCAACTTCAACGACCGGCGCGGCCTGCTGTGCAACCGCCGGCGCCTCTTGGTCTGCACAGCCAGCAAGACTCAATAGTATGACCAGGCCAAAGACACTGTTTCTCGATCGACTCACGGAATCACTCCTTCTTAAGGACAAATTTTTACTTTTAGGGCATCTTATTACGAACGCTATTCTACCGACGCGCTTCGGTTGATGGCAGTCGTTAGACGGTATTGCCTGTTCGCGTGGAGATGTCCTTTTTAATCTTTGGTCTTACCGGGCAAACGCCTGTCTCATCAAGGTCCCTTTTGCGCGAGCAGGGCCCTATTGCCCTAAAGTGATCAAGCGCTCGCCGCGCCTTTCTCCCGGTCCGGGTGCACCGGCCACTGCGCGCGTCTAACGCGAGGCCCTGGCGTCAGCCCAGTTTCAGTTCTTTCAACAGACTCCCGCAGTCCATCGCAGTCAATGAACTGAGCCCACGCTCTAGAATCACTCGGCCAAGCTCAACCCCACGCTCATTGCCCGAATCCATCGTGCCAATGATTGCGATCGGCGTAATCATGGTAATCATCAGGTTGACCCGGAAATCCTCAAGGCACTGATCAAAGCTGTAATCCTTGACCCCTTCATCCAATAAAATCTCATGGTAGCGCCGCAGGGCGGCCATTTCCGTTGCGCCCCGCATTTCTGGACCACAACTCTGTGAGCTAAAGTACGCGATATCATGAGGCCCCCGCCCCCCCGTGGTGTTCTGCCAATCCACGGCCACGATCTCAATCTCGCCATCGACCACCGGCAGCAGCATGTTATCAATACGATAGTCACCATGAATGACGGTCTGGGTACCTGACATCGCGCGCTCAAAGATTGACACAAAATTTTCGCCAATCTGGGTCACGACGTCTGCGAGATCACCGGTAAAGTATTCTGGAAAGGCGGCCAGGGTTGGCGCGACACCCGGACGAAACACCACGTCCTGACGAAATTGATTCACCTCGGGCACATTTTGATAGCGCAACCAAGGATATTGATCCGTCTTACCCCAAAACCGGCCGTGTAGTTGGGCCGCTTTTTCAAAGCCCTGCAACATCAAGGCCTCATCACAGCCTTTGAGCTGATCACCCGCCGCCGCAGCGCCAAGGTCCTCTAAGATCAACAGAAAGTCCTGCGTCTCGGGATCGATGTCTGCGAAATAACACTTCGGGCTACGAATCGGACACAAGGGCGACAGGTACCGATAGAAATCAATCTCGTTGGCATAAAAATTGAGTTGCTTTGAAATACTGACATTTTCAGTCTGAGCGATCACCTTCACCACAACAGACGTGCTCTTCCCCGAGGCTAAGGTCAAAGCGGCGCGCCCAATCGAGGACATCAGCCCGACGCCCTCTCCTAGCGGGGTCACCTGTACGGCGGTGATCGCATCGCCCAGCGCCTCCGCCAGAAGTTGGTTCGCCAACGCAACCGTAAACTCACCCGCATGTTGTAGTGAAATGGCCATGGATTCCCCTCTAAATGTGGTTTAATGATTTGATAGTAACCCAACCCAAGGGAGTTCGGAATGCAGGATGTATTAGAGCGATTTTCGCTCAAAAACCACGTTGCCGTGATCACCGGCGCAGGTCGCGGTATTGGCGAAGGCATTGCAATGGATTTTGCGCGTGCCGGCGCGAAGGTCGCCCTCGCAGCGCGACGAACGAATGAAATTGAAGCGGTCGCTGACCGCATTATTCAAGCCGGGGGCGAGGCGATCGCCGTCACAACGGATGTGACCGACCCCGATGCGCTTGAAGCACTGGCCGTTGCAACCAAAGCAGCGTTTGGCAAGCTCACAATTTGGGTGAATAACGCAGGTGGCTCGACCATGCGCCAGCCCATGACGACCCTGCCTCGGGACGAATGGCATCGCACCATCGCCGTAAACCTTACGTCGGTCTATGACGGCTGCATGACCGCGGCACGACACATCGATGACGGCAGCATCATTAACATCTCCTCCGGTGCAGGCACAGGTCCTGTTCCTGGCAGCGGCCACTATGGCGCGGCCAAGGCAGGCGTGAACTCCCTCACCTGGACCCTGTCGGCAGAACTCGCGCCGCGCATTCGCGTGAACGGCGTGATGCCGGGCGCCATCCCGACCGAAGTGATGCTCAAAGCGCTCAAAAAATCTGAAGATCAGTTGGACGAACTCTTAGAAGAATGGAACATCCCCCTCGGCCGGCTCGGAACGCCTCAGGATATTGGCTCAGCCTGTGTTTATTTAGCCTCAGACGCTGCCAGCTGGGTCAGCGGAGAAATCCTCCGGGTCGGGGGCGGCGCAAAGCCGAAATAGGGTCACGCGCAGGGCCGCGCAGCTGGGCTCTGGTTTAGATCCTGTCTGTACGGCAATCGTTTAAGGCTGAGTTTGGCTCGGCCTTAAACGGGGCGCACTGTGCCGATGGCGCTCTGACTGCCATTGGCTAGTCCAGCACCACCACGCGGGTTCCGATGTTGCCGCCCGCCAGCAGATCGACAAAGGCATCCGGCGCCGCCGCCAGACCCGAAACTTGATCGGTTAGGCTGATCAAGGCGCCCGATTGCAGCCAGCCGTGAATCTCGCTTCGTGCCTCGGCATATTGATCCGCAAAATCGAACACCAAGAAGCCGCGCATCGTGATCCGCTTGTTAACCAACAGACCCGGGATCCCTTTGGGGCCAGGCTCTGGCGAACTCGTATCGTACTGGGATACCACCCCACAACAGGCTATGCGGCCACCAACATTCATGCGAAAGAGTGCCGAGCCTAAGATGAACCCGCCGGTATTATCAAAGTAGACGTCAACCCCGTCCGGCGTTGCCTCTTTTAAGGCCGCTCGATAATCCCCGTTCTTGTAATTCACCGCGGCATCGAACCCAAGCTTCGAAACCAAGGTATCGTTTTTCTGATCGCTCCCGGCCACGCCCACCACCGTACAGCCTTGAATCTTTGCCATCTGCCCGACCAAATGCCCAACCGAGCCTGCCGCAGCCGACACCATGACCGTTTGTTCTGATCGCGCCTCACCCACCGAGAGCAAGCCAAAGTAGGCTGTCAGACCATTGACCCCCATTGGCCCAAGATAATGCAACGGGTCATGCCCGGCTGGAATCAGCTCGAGGTTCGCAGGTTTCTGGACCGAGTATTGTTGCCAGCCTGTGCTGGTGAGGACCTGATCACCCACCTGCACCGCGTCTGAGTTGGTCGCCACAATGGTGCCAACACCGGTGCCGCCCATGACGATACCCGTGGTCGGCGCCCCCGCATAACTGGCACTGCCTTGGAGTCCGGCCCGGGTGCCGGCCGTAATCGCGAACGCATTGGTTTTAACCAGCACCTCGCCGGCCTGAATCTCAGGCATGGGGCTTGCCACCCGCTCATAGTGATCCGCCGAAAGTTTCCCGCTTGGCAAGGTCTTAATTAAAATTTGCTCATTCATCGTTCTAGCGCTCCGTTTCAATTGGCTGTCGTGAGGCTATCACGACACCAACAGCATGACACCTGAATCACCCAACGGCCGACCCAACGGGTGACCCAACCTTTGGTTCTCAGGTATGATCGATCTCTCTTCATAGCCGGCGGACCACCCGTGAGCCAGGACCTTTTTTTGTCAAAACCGTGGCAGCAGATCACGACCCTTGCGACGTTTGTCCTATTGCTTTGGATCAGCGGCTGCAGCGCGGACGCCCAGTCAGTCGACGCGCAAGCAAGCCTTGAGGCCCCGGTAACCCCTTGGCCGCACGGCGCGATGGTGAGCGCCGCGAACCCGCTCGCCGTCGACGCTGGCATCAAAATGCTCGAGCTTGGCGGCAACGCGGTGGACGCCGCGATTGCAACCCACTTAGTGCTGGGATTGGTTGAGCCGCAGAGTTCGGGCCTCGGTGGCGGCGCTTTTTTTCTGCATTTTGACCGCGCCCAGAATCAGACCACGTTCTTAGACGGCCGCGAAAGTGCCCCTGCAAGCGCGACGCCCGATCTCTTTATGACCGAGGACGGCGTCATGGGTTATCTGGATGCTTGGCAAAGCGGTAAAGCGGTCGGCACCCCCGGCACGGTCGCGCTCTACTACGCCGCCCACCAGCGCGCGGGCCGCCTGCCATGGGCAACGCTCTTTCAACCGGCTCTTAAACTCGCAAGCGACGGCTTTATCGTCTCACCTCGGCTCGCCAATTACCTCCCGATGATGGCCAAACGAAGCCGCCTTGCGGTAAACGTGGGTTCAGCGGCGTACTTTTACCCGAACGGCGAAGCCCTCAAAGCGGGCGCACGCCTGAAGAACCCAGAATACGCGGCAACGCTTACCGCCATTGCAGAAGGCGGACCCGACGCCTTTTACACCGGCGATATCGCTGAGGCGATTGTTGCCGGTGCAGCGCGGGCGCCGAACCCGGGCAGCCTGAGCCTCGATGACCTTAAAAACTACCAGGTCAAAGAGCGGCCCGTCATCTGCGGCCCCTATCGCGTCTTCAAAATCTGCACCACCGCGCCGCCCTCCTCGGGCGCGGCGCAAATTATGGTCATGGGGCTCTATGATCAGCTGAATCCAGACAATGCCAACCTTGAAACCCGCCTTCAAAGCTTCGTGGATGCCCAGCGTTTGGCCTATGCCGATCGCGATCACTTTTTCGGCGATCCTGATGAGATCAATATCCCGCTTGATACGCTGCTGAGCCCTGGGTACCTCAAGGCTCGGGCACTTGATCGATTTGAGCCCTCTGAGAAACCGACACACGGCGACCTGACCGCCTATGACGCAAGTATTTCAGGCGTGCAATGGGCACCCGATACGACGGATGAAATGGCCGGCACAACGCACCTGTCCATTATCGACTTTGAAGGCAATGCGGTTGCAATGACTGCAACGGTCGAGGGCCCTTTTGGGACTCAGCGCTGGGCTAAGGGCTTCCTTTTGAACAATGAAATGACAGACTTTGCTAAAGAAGTGCCCGCTGACGGTCGACGCCTCGCCAACGCAGTGGCGCCCAACCGACGGCCCAGATCCTCAATGTCACCGACCATGGTCTTTGAGGCCGATGGCGAACTCCGGCTGGTTACCGGCTCGCCAGGCGGCAATTCAATTCCGGCCTATGTTGCCAAAAGCCTGCTCGGCATTCTGGATTGGGGCTTAACGCCGCAAGAGGCGGTTAATTACCCCAACATCATTGCTCGGGGCGAAACCGTTCGGGTTGAAATCGGACGCGCGCTGGGTCCGGAAGTCGCCAGCACTTTAGAAGCCTTCGGATATCCGGTTAAGCGCCGCGAGGGCGAGAACTCAGGATTACATGTTATCGAGGTCACGCCGGCCGGCCTCATCGGCGCGGCTGATCCGCGGCGAGAAGGTGTGGTTCGGGTTATTGCAGCCCCATAATATTTCAAACAAACCAAATTAAGGAATCCCTATGCGACGCGCAGCCATTGTTTCCCCCATCCGAACCGGCGTTGGTCGCTATCTCGGCGCATTAAGCGCTTTTGGCGCAGAGGATTTGGGGGCGCTGGTCATTCGCGATCTTATGACCCGGACCGGTCTCGACCCCGAGCGCGTCGACGAAGTGGTTTTTGCCCAGGGTTATCCCTCGGGTGAGGCGCCCTGCATTGGGCGTTGGGCCGCCCTCGCCGCTGACTTGCCGCTTTCCGTCTCCGGCACCCAGGTCGATCGGCGTTGTGGGAGTGGGGTTCAGGCCATTGCCAATGCGGCGATGATGGTCCAAACCGGCGTGGCCGATGTGGTGATCGCTGGTGGTGCTGAAAGTATGAGTAATGTCGAGTTCTACACCACCGCCATGCGACAAGGCCAAAAAGGCGGCAGCGTGACCCTCCACGACCGCTTGGAACGTGGGCGCGTGCGATCACAACCCGAAGCCCGCTTTGGGGCGATTTCAGGCATGATCGAGACCGCCGAAAATTTGGCAACCGAGTATCAAATCTCCCGTACTGAAGCCGATGCCTATGCGCTGCGCTCGCAACAACGCGCCGCTGCGGCTTGGGAGGCTGAGAAATTTAAAGACCATCTGGTGGGTATTACAGTGCCCCAAGGCAAGGGCGCGTTCTTAAACTTTGCAACCGACGAAGGCGTCCGCCCCAACACAACGCTTGAATCCTTGAGCCAGCTCAAACCCATTAATGGCGGCGTCGTCACCGCGGGCAATGCCTCCCAACAAAATGATGCCGCCGCAGCCTGTCTGGTCGTTGCTGAGGATCAATTGGAAGCCCTCGGCCTCACCCCCAGCGCCTACTTGGTCGGCTGGGCCGCCGCCGGCTGTCATCCGGCGACCATGGGCATTGGCCCGGTGCCGGCCGTTGAAAAACTGTTCAAGCGGACGGGCCTGGGTTTTGATGATATGGATTTGGTTGAACTGAACGAAGCCTTTGCGTGTCAGGTCTTGGCGGTGCTCAAAGGCTGGCATTGGCACGATGATGACCGATTGAACGTCAATGGCTCGGGCATTTCACTGGGTCACCCTATCGGCGCAACGGGCGGTCGCATCCTTGCGGATATGTTGAGCGAATTACACCGTCGCCAGGGCCGATATGCCCTTGAGACGATGTGCATCGGCGGCGGCCAAGGTATTGCTGCGATTTTTGAACGAGCGGCTTGATCCTATGACAACCTCAACAGCGTCAGCGGACAAAGCACTAAACCAAGCGCAACGCCCGGTCGTGCAAGCCCTCATGGCGGCACTCCCAAAGGGCACTGTGATACTCGGCGGCGCCGTCACCGAGCGCAGCGCAGGGATCTGGCGGTCTGATCAGATTCAAGCGCAAGTCCTGGTTCGCCCCAAAACGACTGAGGAAGTCAGCTGCGCACTCCGGATCTGCCATGAACATCATCAAAGCGTCGTGCCGCATGGGGGCTTGACCGGCCTCGTTGAGGGTGCGCTAACCCAACCTCTGGATATCGTGCTGTCAACGGAACGCCTTAACGTCATCGAAGAAATCTCAGCCAGCGAGCGCACGATGGTCGTTCAAGCGGGTGTCATGCTCCAAAGCGTTCAGGAGGCCGCAGCCAGTGAGGGCTTGATGTTCCCGCTTGATTTAGGCAGTCGCGGCTCCTGCACCCTTGGCGGCAACCTGTCGACCAATGCTGGCGGCAATCGCGTGATTCGCTATGGCATGGCCCGTGACATGGTGCTGGGGCTCGAAGCCGTGATGGCAGATGGCACCGTCATCAGCAGCATGAACCGAATGATCAAGAACAATGCCGGCTATGATTTAAAGCAATGGTTCTTGGGGACCGAGGGCACCCTCGGCATCATTACCCGCGCCGTACTGCGCTGCCGAGAAGAAGTCACTACCGCACCCACGGCGCTGGTCGCGATCAATTCCTTTGACGCCCTGGTTGCGTTCTTAAAGCAGCTCGACCGCGGCCTTGCGGGCAACCTCTCGGCCTTTGAAGTGATGTGGCAGAACTTTTACCAACTGGTAACCCAACCACCAGCGCCAAACCAACGCCCCCTTCAAGACGACGCCGCCTACTACGTCTTGGTTGAAGCGATGGGTGCTGCCCAAGAACAACTCGAAGCCATTCTTGAGCAGGCCCTTGAGGCCGAACTCATTGTGGACGCGGTGGTGTCGCAGTCGAGCCAACAAACCGATCAGCTCTGGGGGCTTCGGGATGATGTTGCCCAGACCTTTCAATTCTCGCCGGTCTTTTTGTTCGATGTGAGCCTCAGACTGTCCGAGATGGCGCGTTATGTGGACGCGGTGAATGCAGGACTCGCAGCGCGTTTTGACGCGCCTAAAAACTTTGTATTGGGACACGTGGGTGACGGTAACCTGCACTTTGCGATCGCCGTGGGCGGCGACAGCCGAGCACAGCGCGAAGGTGTTGAGGCGGCGGTTTACGAGCCCCTTAAAGCGATCCAAGGCTCGGTTTCGGCAGAACACGGCGTCGGCCTTGAAAAGAAACCTTACCTGCACTTTGTGCGCGACGAAGCTGAGATCCAATTGATGCGCACGATCAAGGCTGCCATGGATCCCAGAGGCATTCTTAACCCCGGCAAGATTTTCTAAGACTGCGATTCCTGAGGGCGGTCGCCGAGGGCGGTTGCCGAGGGTGCTCAACACTTTCTATAGAGGACTGTCTGTGCTCGGCTGGCGATTCCGCCGAGCGCCAAATCCCAATTCCAAAAACCGGCTTCAAACCAATACCCCGCCAGATAGGACGCGCCAAGTGATCTTTCCTGCATGCTCCGCGCAAACCAAATCACCGTTCCAAGCCCACGGGCGCATAAACCGCAGTCACCGAGACCCCTTAATGGGTTAGGCCATTCGGCCGCGATGGTTTATAACTCATCAGACAGGCTGAGGGCACACCGCTCCAGGTCTGTCATCGATCGCCCTAACCGCAGGCGGGTTTTGGCAGCACAATAATAATAACGCCGGCGCGTGGCGACCAGCGTGACAACCGGGAACGTCCAGATGACCTCGACAGCAACCTCAGCAAGCGTACTCAATAAACGCACCATTTATTTTCACGGTTGTATTGGTCTGCCGCTCGCAGTTATAGGCTACCCGCTCTCGATCTGGATTCCCGCGCACTATTCTGGGGGCTTGGGCTTATCGCTCGCCGCTGTCGGAACCATCTTAATGCTAGCGCGATTCACCGATGTCATTACGGACCCCCTTATGGGCGAGTTGTCTGATCGCTGGCAAACCCGTTTTGGTCGTCGCAAGCCTTGGGTTGTGGTCGGCGCGCCGCTCATGATGCTTGGCGTCTATAAGCTCTTCATCCCGCCGGAAGGGATCGGCATGCTGTATTTCTTGTTTTGGCTGACCTTGTTCTTCTTGGGCAGCACCATCATTGCGCTACCGCACAGGGCTTGGGGCGCTGAGCTGTCGCCGGACTATCACCAGCGCAGTCGGGTCACGGCGGCGCGGGAATTATTCGTATTGGCCGGGCTCATGGTCGCGGCCGCCGTCCCCATGATCATTGAAGTGATGGCCGATCGCGGCGGCTCGGTCAGCCAAGTCTTTGGCGCACTTTGGCATGATGCAACCAGTGCGTTCACGGGCGAGATTATGAACGCCACCCCCGCGGACCGAGCCGCCTTGACCGGGCCAGTGCTTGCAGGTCTTGCCTTTGTCGTGATCGGCATCTTACCGATCTGCGTGTTTTTCGTTGTGACCTTCGTGAAAGAACCTGAACGCCACGAGAAATCAACGGTACCCCTTCTTGAGGGCGCAAAGATCGTGTGGCGGAACGGCCCCATGCGCCGCGTGCTTATGATTGCGCTGCTCGTTATTTTTGGTGAGTCCTTTCGAAATGCCGTGTCGCTCTTTTTCATTCGCGACATCATCGGCATCCCAACCATTGGCGCGGCCTACTTCTTTTATTTTATTGCGGGCCTTGGCGCGATCCCGTTTTGGCTTTGGTTAGGCCGTAAAATCGGCAAGCACCGCGCTTTTTTATGCACCCTTGTAACCGTTGCCATTGTCAGCGGCATTAACTTCTTTTTAGAAAACGGCGATTACCTGCCCTTTTTCCTATTGTTCATTATTAAGGGTTTCTGCTTCGGCGGCCTACAGTTCTTACCGGTGGCGATGCTTGCGGACGTTGTCGATGTCGACACCGCTCGCAGTGGCAGTAAGCGCGCCGGTACTTATTTTGCGGTTCTGGGATTAACCGAAAAGCTGGCGATTGCCTTGGGGACCGGTATCTCGCTCAACGTTGTGGGCTTATTGGGTTTCGATCCCTCTGGTGGCATTACGGGCAGCACCGACATTGGCGTGCTCAGTCTTCGGATTGTCTACTGCGGCGGACCTATTTTATTTTATGGCCTTGCGATGAAACTCATTTGGAACTATCCCTTAACACCCCAGCGCCATCAGCGACTGCGCGAACGGATAGAGCGCCGCAATGCCCGGCTAGCCCAGCTTGATGCGCGGTAAAGTCGAGGCTGCGCGATGGTTAACCCACTTCCGAGCGCTTTTAGGAAGTCCCGAACTGGAGGATCAGCACGACCTCAGCGACACGCGCTTTGAACCCACAAGGCTCAAGGTGCGTCGCCTGAGGGCCTTAATCAGCATCGTGACCCATAGGGCCCAAGTTCAGGGACCCCAGCAAGAAAAGGTCACCGCTCATAGCGCTGGGTAGGATCCACTTCTGACGTCCTGACCGCGCGTCATTGAGAAAACCCGAAGGCATTTTGTTTTGTAAAAATGCCCTGAGCGCTAGGCAGTCAGCGCAGGATTTGCAGCGCAATCGCGCAAGATAACTTGCCCGTCAGTGACCCTTCAATCGGTTAAACGACCATCACGCTCGGATGATCATTGCCAAACAGCAACGCGACATTGTCAGCTCGAAGTCTTTGAACCAAACCCTGATTAACATAGCCTTTTTCTGTGATTTCACCGTCACCGATACTGGGCGGGGTCGTGAGTAATGAAAACCGCTTGATCGATTGGGAGGACGCTGGGTTTTGTGCATTGTGGGCCGCCAAACCAGCACGAATTTTAGCCATCACCGCATCACTGGTGAACACGTCGGCCTCAACACCCGCGACCAACTGCGTGCAGGCAGAGAGGTTCGGCCAGATCAACGCTGCGATAAAGTTCTCATTGATCCCGCAAATGACAACGTCCCGCACCCAAGGCGCGCAAGCTGCCACCAGTTGCGCGCGCAGGGTTCCCGCAGAGACCCAGGTGCCGGTCACCAATTTGAACTGTTCCGCGATTCGGCCAGCAAAACGCAAACCTGCTTCGGGCCGCTTCGGGTCCGCAAAGGTCACGGCATCACCCATCTTAAAGAAGCCGTCCTCATCAAAAGCCGCTCGCGTTTTATCTGGATCGTTCAGATAACCCGGCGTTACCCCATCGGACTTCACCCGGACCTCATAGCGATCACCCACCGGCAGTAATTTGAATTCTGCACCGGGCATCGGTAAGCCCACCACCGTTTGATCCTCACAGGGCCAATAGCGGGACAAACCAACCGCAACCTCGGTCGACATCAGGCTGGTTGACATCGCCCGACGAGCGCCCTGGTATTTTACAAGTAGCGCCTGCAGGCGCTCGTAGGTCGACTCAGGCATTGCGGCACTGCCGTAAGCCAGAGAGATCACATGACCGAAAAACGTTGTGGCGAGCGCATCGTCCTGTTCCAGCGCCTCGACCAGCATATTCCAGCCCAAGGGGGCGCCAGCATACGACGTCGGCTTCACAACGGCCAAATTCGCCAGTGTCTTCTCGAATTCACCCGGCACGGGCTTACCGTCATCAATGTAAATCGAGCCCCCAGCGTTCATTACGAACGCCATACGCAACACCCCTGCCCCTACGTGAGACCAGGGCATCCAGTCTAAGACTCTGGGCGGCGCAGCATCCGGTTCATCTTCGCCGAGGGCGGCGCGCGCTGCCAGCATCGTCGTGATCATGCCATGGGTATGAATGACGCCTTTGGGACTGCCCGTTGAGCCCGAGGTAAACATATAGCGCGCCACGGTGTCACCACTGAACTCTGCGACTCGTTCATCAACGAGTCGATCAGACACTTCGTTGCCCTCAAGTTCAAGTTCAAGTGCCATCGCGGATCCTGGTGCATGACTGCCGAGCCACATAAAGGACTTTTCAGCAAGCCCTGTCGCCACCAAGGCCTCTCGCTGAACAGCATAATTTTCGGACCAAACAAATTGCGGTTGCGCTGTTTCAAAGACCGCTTTTAATTTCCCAAAAGCTGCCGGAACAGTCGCGTAATTATGACTGACCGGCACGTACGGCACGCCAGCCAGGAGCGCCCCCCAAGCCAACACAAAATGCACTCTAGACGCGCCAGATAGCATCATCAAAGGGGTCGATTGACTGCCGCCCAACCGGGTCAACTGGGCGGCAATCGCCCTGGCTTGTTGCGCTGCAGCGGCATAGGTTAATTCGACATAGCAACCCGATGCATCCTTTTCAGCAATCACCACTTGATTGGCATAGCGGGTGCACCAGTCAAAAAAGCGCTCGGCCAATGATTGGTTGCTTGCTTCAACGGATAACGGACTTCTTAGATACAGAATCCCGCCTGCCTGAGTCTCAACGGCAACTTCTGGATTTCGAGCCATAAACAGCATCTCCACCGGGTTTAAATTAATGCATCAGCCTATCCGTCAAGTGGGGTGCAGCGCACGCGGATTCTTAAACAGAACCCGCGGGCGACTAATCTTTGCACAAGGCTCGGCTCCCAACCGATCAAGGCTGATTACCCGCATTTCAGGGTGACTTTGGACGCTTCTAAATTTCCGCAAACGCACTAAGGCCCTCTGCCGTTGCGCACGCGGATTCTTAAACAAAACACGTCCAAAAAATGATTTGCAGTGCAACGATGCAACCGCTATAAAAAATCTCTTCTGCGAATTGGAGCGACTTGTGACTCTATCAATCCCCACGCCAGCACACCAGCGCGCCAAATTTTTTTTGGCACAGGCCCTGCTAACCGTCAATATGGTCTTGATCCTAACCAGCTGCGCCAGCAACAGCGGGCGAGATAAGCCAGATGCCGCGCAAGCAACACAAGTCAGCACCGTTGAAACCAGTTCTGATTTAAGTGTCCGCAAAAACCCAGAGCCCGATCTATCCAAAGCGCAGGACCCAAGGCCACCAACCCTAATTTGCCATCGGGAGAAAGTACTAGGCAGTAATCGCTCGGTAAAAGTTTGTCGGACCAAGGCGCAGATTGAGAATGAGCGCCAAGGCGCGAAGGTGATTGGCGGCAGAATCAGAAACGCAACCTCCGTGAGGCAGCGCGGCGTAGAATAACGATCATTGATCTGGAACGTGTTGAGGTGGACGCCACCTCAACCGCTTGGACTCATTTTTTCTGGCGCTGCTTTTTACGCCCAAAACAACTGTGGGTCCATAATGAAAAGAACAACGAGGCCTTGAACGCAAGCAACCATTCCTAGACGGCCGAACCGCTTGCGGACCTGTTCAAATGAGCGGCCAAGGGTCTCCAAACCCGCCAACAACAAAATCTTTGGCCGGAATAAGGTTCAAGGTTGTCCATTTTTGATCAATCCGTCGGCGCGGCACCCAAGACCAGTCATTATTGGCCCGACCCCGTTAAATTTATGCGATCGATTCACCTTGCAAACAGGCAAAAAAAAGCCCGGCAAAACCGGGCTTCTTCAACTCAAGAATGACTTTACTGCGGCATTCTAAACGTTATGTCTGCCTTGATCATGCGGCCAAAGGCATTGTGCGTGAACGGATCATAATTGAGATCACCCCGTGCTGCAGGTGGATCTTCATCCGTTAGGTTCAACGCTGACAAACCAATGGTTAGATTATCGATCCCATTGAATAGATAATGCGCGTCGAGTGTAACTTGAGAGTCAACCGTTGCAAGCCACGGGTAGGCTGCCGTTGCACCCGTATCATCATAATCGCCAATATACCGTGCGGCTAAGCTTGCGTAATGACTTTGCGTCTCAAAACTCACAGTCGCATTAAGCTTTAACTCTGGCTTAGACGTGAACGATGGTCCGGCATTGTAATTCAACTTACCCACCAGATCGCCACCCGTTGCCAATACAATCGCACCAGAGATATCCAGCTGATCGGCGCGCTCATATTCAAGAACGTAAGTCCCTTCAAGCGCCAAGCCAAGCGTACCCGGCAGCAAGTCTTCAATGCTGTATCGGATCGCAACATCAATACCCGAGGTCGTGATCTCCTCACCATTTATGATGTTCACCGCAACGCGCTCAGTGGCACCCAAATTGGTATGTGCGGCAACTGGGAAGATGTGCGTTCGCAACTCGTTACAGGTCGCGCTATCGGTTGCTACGCCATCCGAGCCCGTACAACCATTACCGGCGTAGGCACCCAACAAAGAATTGAAGCCCTCTGTCTGGAATGAATCGTCAAACGTGAACGACCACCAATCGACAGAGGCATACAAACCCTCATTCTGGTAAATGGCGCCAAAATTGGTCGACACTGCAGATTCAGAGGTCAAAGTCGGGTTACCGACCGTATCGATCGCCTTAAACGCACTGGTATAACTGACATAGGACAATGCCGTACCGGTGCCTGCGAGGAAGCTCTGGGGTGGCCCACGGAAAGTTGTTGAAGCAGAGGCACGAAGCGATAGGGTATCGCTTAATTCCCAGCTAACCGCAACCTTCGGATCGAGCGTGCTGCCGACGAAACCGCCGTAGTCTTCATATCGCAGGGCCGCTTGGATATTGAGGTCATCGGTCAACGGAATCGCGAGTTCACCGAACACACCGTAAATCGTCCGCTCGGTTGTCTCTTCGTCAGATGCCGCCAAGAACGCGGCAACCCCAGTGGGAGAGCTACAATTTGGCGAGAGTTGTGCGGTTGAAACTAACCCTAATGCGGCACTTGCTGGCAACGTATAAGGACAGGGGTTTAGTGCCCGGTCGGATAAGTCATTGAAGTCAGAATCATAGTACTCATTTCGAGACTGGGCACCAAAGGCATAACCGACGCTACCGCCGCCGACTTCCCAATTGGTTTCACCACTGAACACCGCCTGGAACACCAACAACTCGTTGGTTTGATTCCATTGTCGCTGTCCAATCAGCCACTTCAGCAAGGACTCAGAGTTTGCGACCTCGGCATTATAGTCTGGGTTACTGTTGCCATTCACAAATGATTGCGGCAAGGCTCTTGAGAACGGATTGTAGTACTCACAACCGTCCATGCCGGCGCCATCGAGCGCGTCAGCATCGGTAAACCCGTAAGTACCATCATCACCCATCGTTGTTGCTGGCAAATCGCAATTGGGGCCACCGAAGCCGCGCAGTGCCAAACCCATGCGCTCCACAAACATGTCTTGACCGCCAATATCGCGGTTTCGCTTAGATCAGGACACACTCACATCATAACTGAGTTCATCATTGAACAGCTCGCCATCAAGGCCAAGCACGAAGCGAGACGTTGCGGTAAACCGCCTGGCGGCTTCGGGCTCACCCGTTCCGAACGCGCCTAAGACCCCCATGGCTCGACTGACCGTAAAGGCCGTTGGGCTTCGACCGAGTGCTGCGGCCGCGTCAGCGCCGCCAACAATACTTGACACGCTCGCGCCTTCTGGCAAACCAGTGACATCCAGCGATGAAATTGCCTGAGCTTCGGTGATCGACGCCGCACCACCGGCCGCGGTTAAACCATAGAATTCATTAAAATCAATGAAGCCAGGATGATTTGGCAGAATCACTCGATCTGGACCGTACAAGGACTGCGGAGGGTAAGAAGGCGACGTTTTCCATTCAGGCAGATCGACTTCAGAATACATCGCTTCGACGTGCAGCCTGTGATTGTCACTCAGGTCTAAATTGAATTCGGTAAAAACCTTAGTCTGTTCGGTCTCTTCAATCAGATTATCGAACCAGCCATAGTTGAACCCACAAAGGCCGTTTCCGGTTCGCAATGCACCCAAGTTGGCACACTGTGGATCGTTGAAAACCTTCGTAAAAGAACCGCCGGCGGTCGTAAGATTCTGCTCCTGCGAGGTCCCATCGGCCAAGGTTACGTTAACGGGCACGGCTTGCCCCGCATTGACCCCTGCAAACCAAACATTGAGTCCTGGGTTACCAATTCCTGACCAACCTGCAATGGGGTTGACGTCAGTGTTCACAAGCGCCCAATCTCGGGCTTTAATCGGCAACTCGCCTCGACCACCATGCTCTGCTGCAATCATGAAATTCCAATTATCGCGCGCGATACCCCATAGGGCATCGACCGAGTAATCACCGTCAGAGCCTTGAATGTCCTGGAAGGAGCCCCCGATTTCAAATCCCTCGTAACCACTTCGAGTAATGAAGTTCACCACGCCACCGATGGCGTCTGAACCATAAACTGCCGCGGCACCATCTTTCAACATTTCGACTCGGCCAATAGCATTCATCGGAAAGGCGTTAATATCAACACCCGCGCTTTCGGTTGCCACGTGTCGTCGGCCATTCACAAGCACTAGAGTTCTTGCCGCGCCCAAACCTCGTAGGTTGACCGTTGCGACCCCTTCGTTGGCCTGGCCACCAGAGGTAAACTGGTTTGTCTCGCCCAAATTCGCCGCCGTCACACCTAAGTTTCGTACCATCTCGATAATGGACGGAGAGCCCATTTTTTCAAGATCAGCACTGGTGATGACGTCAATGGGAAGCTCGGCGTCTTCCGGTGATCCCTTGATATAGGACCCAGTAACCACTACCTCTTCAATTTGCTCTTCCGCCCACGTTGTTGGGACAAAAGCAACCGCAGTTGCCGTTGATACCACCGCCATGAACAGCCTCTTGAGTGAGACTCTCGACATTTCCTTCCCCTTTTTATTTAAACACCAACTAAAGTTAGTTGGGATTATGCTTTTTCGCAACCCTAAATATGTAGAAATCTTATTAATTCTGCAGTATCTACTTCATGAGCAGGTTGTTCACCATTCAAAGCAGCCTAGGTCGACCGACTGCAATTTCTCTAAGTGAAACTGTCGGTTCTTTTTGCTACAACTTGCTTTAACAAATTACCGGGCGAAACAGTTTTACTCCGATACCACGAGACACCAATCAGCAAAATGAAAACGACCTCAAGCGCCGGTTAGCGGGCGCAGCTTACCATCCATGCTGGCACCGACTGTTATTCAACCTCTATCACTTATTCGAAGGATTCATCTTAGTATGGGGCCGCAAGCGATGATGGCATCCTTAAACAGATTATACCTAATTGTAGAGTTGACGATACTAATAAATCATTTTATCAATGGCATTTTAGAAAAAAAGGCCTTCCAAAAAAAGCAGCATATATTAATAAAACTCCCGTCAGTAATCAATTAAATATTCAAAATTATGTTGTTACTTCTTTAGTAACGAAACAAGAAAAAATTATTTCTGAGAAAACTATAAAAAGGAAGTCATATGAAGAAATTCATAAGAATTACATAAAAGCAAAAGGTTTATTCCCATTTGATGGCTCTTCAGATTACTTCAAAGATGAAGAAATACAACTAATTAAAGCACATATAAGATCAGGAAAGGTCAGCCTTATGCGTTACAAGGACTGGGAAAAGGAAGTACCGTTGCTTACGGAGCGGATAAAAATCAAGTTGCGTGAGTTAGATATAGATTTCTTTGATTATGTAGGGGACTATGAGCCTACCCCCCTACAAAATAAGCTCATTTTTCAGATAGACTAAAACCGATTCAAGCAGTATTCGACAAGGTCTTCGCCTATGATTTGTCTGGTCGAAGCATCAATTCTCACCATAAATGCCTCTTCACTATTTAATTTCAGAAAAACTCTCTTATCGGACTTTGATATTTTCAAAACGCAGACTGTTTTGTCACCTAGGTCATGAAATGATATATGAATATAGTCAATGATTCTGTTCATCACAAAGGACGGCATATAGACTCTAACAATCGAATCTATCAACATCCGTCTGTATCCATCTAGTGTTTTATCTTTCAACTTTGGTATTTCTGAATTGATACCAACGATTTCTACTTCATCAGTATCCTTAATTTCCTTGACACCTATCACTAAGGTCCCGCCATCCGCATTTAAAAATCCAGCAATCGATTTAGAAATGATTACCTTAGAAGTTGCTGTCCCAAATTGCGTGATCTTTTTTTGGAGAATAGCATCTCTATTGAGGGACTGACTCCAAAGACAACTTGTCTTAAACTCCACAAAATGATTTTCGCCTTGAGTGATTATATCTTCCAGATTTTCAACCGCCTCAAAAGTTTCAGCGACAACCGGTTCTCTTTTTACTCCTGAATCGCCTAAAATTTCCTTAACACGACCAATATCACCAGTCTCAAGTTGCACAAGTAGTCCATGGGGGTGCTCCTTAGCCTTTGTCAGTAACTTCTCTATCACACCCTTAACAATTATTCTCCGAGTCCTATCAGACTGAGGATTTATAGCAACTAGCGTGCTGCCCTCTACCAGTTGATCTGAAGTAATACTCATACTACTTACCTTACTTTTTAATTCGAACTGTTTCCGAGACATTAAACTTTGTAACCTCAAAAGTCTCGGGGATAAATTTAAACCAATCAAACAATGTCACTATGAACTCCTTTACCTCACTGCGGTAAGGAGTTACATCATCTAGTAGCGCATTATGAAGCTGTTTAGTCAACCAGCCAAAACGCACCTCATTATCAATTCCTATAGTATCTCTCACCCATCGATATAATTGTGTCCCTAAAAATCCTTGTTTGAGAGAATCTTCATCAAAATTATCTATCGTAAGGTTAAGTAATTCAAAGTCATGAACTATCTCTGAGGATTCGAAGTTTGGTCTCTGAAGATTTCTTGGCCCAGTAAAGAGAAGCTCCGACACCCATAAATGAGAGATTTTTCGTTTTAATATTTCATTGATGGCCGACGACCACCCAAGATCATGACTCTCATTATTTTTTTGTTCACTGGCAGTTACTTCTGCTTCAAGTTGCTTGAACATATCATCATCAACCCAAACGACTTCGTTATTTATAAAGGATTTGAATTTCTCAATATCAGTCGCGGAAGGATCTAATCTTGTGCCAATTTCAACATTACCCACACCAGAAATGCTAAGACCTCTATGGGTCAAATTGGCACTTCCTAAAAAAATAAGACTGCGATCCACTAAGTACAACTTAGCATGAAGATTACTATTGATACCGAAACGATAGCCATTATTTTGGCACCATTTATAGACCTCTAGATCAGATGCTCCCAGGGTAAGATCCTGCTTTGCCCAACGAGCCACAATGGTTACTGACACGTTACTGGGGATAACTTTAAGCAGATGGCTAATTGCTTTTTCTTTGACAAACGCGGAACAAATTACAAGTTCGTCAGAAGAATTTTTAATGGCTGAGGTAAGTTCCTCAGTGAAATCTGCAGAAAAAAGCAACATATTTAAATAAATCCAATTATATTTCTTTAAATATAGTAATCATCGAAATAATCATAGATGCGATTGTAATCTGGTAAACCATCGATATTGTCAGCCACATTAATAACTAAGCACTCTTCCGTGCCTCCAATTGCTGGACCTCGAAGTCCTCGACCAATAATTTGGCTGTAAAGAACAATCGAGTCAGTAGGTCTAGCTATGAAAACGACATCTGTTTTAGGAGCATCAAAGCCTGTCGCAAGCACGCCGTAGTTTGTCAACACATTGAGCTCACCAGATCTAAAATCTGTTGTGATTTTTTGTCTATTCAAAGGACTAGTTTCTCCATCAACATGAGCCGCTTTTATCCCTTTGAACTTTAATATTGCTGCTAAAAATTTAGAGTGCTTTACGCTGCAAGCAAACAAAATAATCTTCCGATCGGCATTTAACTTAACCAATTCAGTTATCTTAGAGATGATTTCAAGGTTTCGTTGATCCTTGGATGCTAGCCGCTCCATAACTGAACTGGGAAGAGATAAATCTTCTTGGAATTTTTCTAATTCTCTGGGAGTTAAGGCATCTTGCGAACCTGTGATAACTTGCATCGATGTTTTCGCCATCACATCAATTCTCCTTAAGTAGGTAAAGACATTTCCTCCATCTGGACAAATCAATCGTACTGGGGTTTGGAAATACAATTCTGCAAGCGCTTCATTATTTTCTGTAGCTCTAACACTTCTTCCGGGAGTAGCAGTCAACCCCATCAACTGAGATCCATGCCTTAATATTGTTTCAATTGATGTTTTGTAATTAGGCGCTAAGCTCATATGCGCTTCATCTATTACAAGCAGCGAGCATGATTTTGAAAATACTTCAAATCTATCTGGCTCAGACTTCAGAAAAGCTCCCATAGATTGCAATGTCGAAATGATTAACGCTGGCTTCTCTCCGAGATTAATTAGCCCATTACGACCTCCATCAATGATTCTCAGCTCGATATCATTTGTCCCTAGATGCTCCCACACCTCTTCAAAACCAGCAGCAGCTTGTTCAACTAGATCTATTGAGTGGGCTAACCACACTACATTTTTGCTCTGCTCGCTTTTGAAATGATGAGATACTACCTCCATGGCCGTGCGGGTTTTCCCTGAACCTGTTGGCATTTGAACTATAAATCTACTTCGTGGTATTTTTAGATGCTTGACAATTTCCCAGAAGATTCTCGTTTGAAAATCTTTCAGCGTCTTAAATGGAGAAATTGGAGCCGAGGCAATCTTAATTGCAGGCCGTAATTTCTCATTTTCAGTCTTTTCAACGTATGGTAAGTCATACTTGTCATATTCAAACTTTAGACACTCTTCAACAAGCTGATTACTAGGTAGTTCAGAATCTATCCCAACAACTTTTAACTTTTGAATTTCATTTGGAGTACACCGCAAAAGACAATCACGCCAAAAACTTGGTTTATACAACTTTGGATTTTGAGACAGGCTCAGTAACAGTTTTATTTGACTAGCTTTTTTGTTTGTTTCAAAAAGCTCGGACTCTTCCTGATATAACTTTTCTAAAAACTCCTCTATGTCGCTATATAGCTCAGTACCAATTAATTGCTGAATTTCCCTTTTTGTAAGCTTATCAAGCATGATTATTAATGACCTTGCCAGAGATTTTAGAATATAAACCCCAGTTGGCCTCTATGGTTTCTGAAATTTCCAGCGCATCCAAATTTTTGGAATCTATCAAATTTTGGGCTTTATGGTGAGCTTGCATTAGTGAGCAAATATGAAGAAAAGTTTCATTATTGCGATAATCTGGAATCAAAGTAAGCAAGGTCATTATCCAAGGATGGTTTTGATTCAATTTAAGGACAGATACGCTTCCTACTTGCTCATATCGCGACATTTCAGAGCCCTTCCACTCAGAAATTTCAACTTTATATTCATCAGATTTAAGTCTGCTTTCTTGGAGTGATTTTGCGTTAGTCTCCTGCATTGTTTGACTGCTATCAAACCATGATTCAATGATTTCATTTTTTTCTTGGAATACTTCAGATAACGCCTCATATTGAATTCTTGTGAGAGAAACCCCTTTCTTTGTAGCTATTAACTCACCTGAGGATTTGTTGGTAAAATATTTCCGGACATCGATTAACTTCAGTTCTTTATAGCTACTGAGCTGACATATCAGTGGGGCCTTTTTCGACCCCGCGACTAAAATTAAGCTCTCATCATCAATTTCCATGACTAATCTCTACCCATATCATTAATATACGAATTAACAAACATACCCCAATTCGTTCGAAGATCCTCAAGTAACTCGATCGTCTCATCATCCTTAGACATTTTTGACTCAGCTTTGACATATGACAGGAGTAGCAGATCAACGACTGTTTTCAATTCTGATGCAACAGCAATGGATCCGATATTTTCATCACTAGTAATCTTTTCTTCTAATTTACCAAGCCTCTTCATCAAGGGGTGAGACTGGTTATAGAGAAGCACATCATTACCGCCAAGAGGCTTCAATTCGATAAATTCTTTGCCCTTCCAGGTATCTGACTCAATTGTATATGGCTGAGACCTCCAACCTGCGATTATTGCATCCTTATCCGTAGAATCTTGATACTTCGTAATTGAATCTATTAGCTCTTGTGCCGCCTTTTCAGGATCAACAACAGGTTTAGATGTATCCTCAATGTTTTTCTTCTTAGCAATTTTTTCAGCTTCTTTGTGGCCCGAATCATGCTCACCTTTCTGTTTTTCATCAGCCTCTTTTTTCTCGGCTTTCTCGTCCCACGTTTGCTTTATTTCACTCACATAGTTAAGAACTGTGGGGTTGATTGCTTCAAAAATCGCCACCTTTAACTCATGGACAGGTACGGCACCACGCTTAATGTTTTTGACTTGGAATACTCTATCTAACAACGGACTAAACTCAATCTCACAACCCCAATATCTATCGGGCTGAGTAAACCATTTTTCATTGCCTGGCCAATATGGAATTGGGCCATAGGCAACCTCACGACCTTTCCGTGTAATTGAAATTCCCTGATTTCTATCGATATATCTATCTTTAACGTCCACTCTATCACCGGAACCTCTGAAACCTCGAATTTCCTCATTAAGCAAACTCAACTTTATCGTAATAGTGTCTTTCTGCCCCTCATATTCAGCAATATCCTCAGGAATGGTCCAATCTAAAAGAATTGGAGCAGCTAGAGCAGCTGGAGTATCTTTTGGAAACTTTGTATTTTTCATCGTCACATAGAGAGGATCGATTGCATTAATAAGCTCTCCATTTATAAAAATTTTCAATCCATCCCAAATAAAATTTCTAAAAACTCTGCCGAAATAGATTTTGCACTCGTCGATAATTTTCCTACCGTTTTCTACCTGCCTGTCATAGTCACTCCAAACAACAGCAGTTCCTGATCCAACTGGTTTTAAATCAGTAACCCAATCAGGAAATTTTGAAGATTTAGGAGGATCAATCAAAACACTTCCATCATCAGATGATTTAATATTAAGACTGGTGGTAAGCCAGTCCCCTTGATCTTTATCCCTTGAGAAAACACTAACATGGCGACACTCATGAATCGCACCCATTGTCATTCCAACACCGAATCTTCCAATACCACTCCGATCATTAAATCGACTGGAATAACCTAGCACCAAGCAATTATGGATTAGATCCTGATCCATACCATCTCCATCATCAATAAAAGCTATTCTCTTAATATGCTCGTAG
>ENA-OQVM01002281-OQVM01002281.1-marine-metagenome-genome-assembly--contig:-NODE-2281-length-22717-cov-8.032288_pt1 | contig 22717 bp, 22 predicted proteins | sample MGYA00237776_ERZ505498 | MGnify/ENA primary metagenome ERZ505498 (study PRJEB26159, sample SAMN06265151) | marine metagenome | isolation source: Helgoland LTER site | place: Germany:Helgoland, sampling... | reverse complement strand
CAAATGGGAATGCGACAAGGTCTTAAAGAAGGACGTTGGAATCTTATGCAGCCAGTTGGGTATGTTTCAGGGAAAGATGAATTAGGAAAGCCATTGATGCAATTAGACCCTATTAAAGCAAGTCTTATCAAAGATTTATTTTCTACGTTCTCATTGGGAGTGTATTCTCAAAATGAAATTCTCAAAATGTCAAAGTTTAGAAAATTAAAACTTTATAAAAGTACTTTAAGTAGGGTTTTAAGGAATATTCTTTATGTTGGAGATATTAAAATACCTGCAAAGTATGACGAACCTGAACAAATTGTAAAAGGTCGACATAAGCCAATAGTTTCAAGAGAGATATTTAATAAAGTACAATATTTATTAGCATCAAGAAATAGAAATACAAGTAAGCAGAATAAAATGAGAGATGATATGTACTTACGAGGTCATCTTAAATGTGTAAAATGTGGAGGTAATTTAACAGGTAGTGCGTCTACAAGTAAAACAGGAGCAAAGCATTATTATTACCATTGTAATAGAGCAAAGGGATGTAAAGAGAGTTTTAGAGTTAAGGATGCCCATAATGAATTAATCAATTTATTCCGTGACTTAAAACCCCCTGTTGAGGTTTGTGATTTATTTGAATTGGTATTAGAGGATTATTACAAGACATCAAAGCAAAGTCAATACAACGATATGAAGAGGGTTGAATCAGAGATCCAAGATTTAGAACTTAAAAAAGATAAATTGTTGGATAAGTTGTTAGACGAGGTTATTTCAAACGAAGTGTTTACAAAGTACACTAAAAATATTGATAAAGATTTGAGTGAAAGAAGAAATGAATTATCAAACCTCAACGATTATCAAAAGGATTTAAGCGAGTACATAAATTATGGTTTGAAATTGATGCAAAATTTAGAAACGTTCTTTGAACAAAGTGATGTGCATATCAAGAATAAGTTGATGAGTTCGATATTTGAAGAAAAAATAGAATTTGATGGGGTAAAGTATCGAACCCCAATATTTAAAGATGGGTTTCGATTTATTTATAGTAAAATCAATGAGTTGGAGAGTATTGCAAATAAAAAAGGAGACAATCTTTCGAAGGTCTCCCGTTTAGTACCCTTTACGGTTCCATTCTCGAACTCTTTCTACCAAAACCTAACAGACATCTACGCTTTAAAGGAACTCCTTTATAACGAGGGTTTAGCGGATTATAATGGCTTACCCCTTATTAAACCTCATCAAAGTAATACTTTACTATTACCTAATGGATATTAAACTAATAAATAGGCAAGAGAATTTAAAACAACCTATATATAAACAAACCTATAATAGTATTAAATAGTATGGCAAATACATCAGGAATTAAATACGGAGGTAGACAGAAAGGAACACCTAATATAATGACCAAAGAGTTGAGGTCTGTATTAAAAGATATTCTATATCAAGAATTAGAAGAAGTGCAAGAAAGATTCAAATTATTAGAACCCAAAGAAAGGATTGAGTTGCTTATTAAGTTAATGCCATACGCGTTACCCAAAGTAATAAGCGTATCGCATACGACTAATGAACCGTTGGATTGGGGTTAGCTTTTGTTAGTTACTATCAAATTAATTATATTTGAAAAAAAGCTATTATGAAAAAACTAGTACTATTTTTTATATTAATATTTATTTCAATGTCTGTTTTTAGTCAATGGTCATATAAATCAAAAAGTACTGATTTTAATGGGAAATATAAGGTTGCTTGGGAGGTTGGTTATGGTGGGGAATACCCTTACAAAAATGCATCCTTGAATATAGTAAAAAATCAAGGTAGTTCAAAAGTAAAAATTTATATTTCTGATGCAGGTTATTCAGGCTGTAATAATCTATTCTTGTATTTTAAGTTTAATGGTGATGAGAATATATATGCTTCAAACTCTGTAAGTTCAGGGACTAATAATGATGCTTGGTTTTTGAATAGATTGAATGATATTGAGATTTTTCAACTTTTACAGAAATTTAAAAAGCATAAAAATTTAAGTGTTAGAGTTGGAAGTAGCTGTGGTTATATGGATTATAAATTTAGTCTAAAAGGAGCAACAAAATCAATTAACTATGTAGTTGGTCAAGATTATTTTGATAAAGAGCAAGAAAGAGAACTTAGAAGAATAGAAATAAGAAAAAAGTTTGACGCTACTCAGGATAGTATTAATGAAATAAAAAGAATAGAAAAGAATAGAAAAGATAGTATTTCTAATAAAGAGAAACTAAAAAGATATATTCATTACAAAACCATTATGGATAAGTATGAAGAATCAAGATATAAGTTCCACTTAACGCCATTAAGTAAACTTACTTTTTATATGAGCTACCCCGTTGAATGGGATAAAAAATATTATTCTGAATCCGCTTCATTTTTTGTAGTTGATAAAAGCTTCAATAATGATGATTATTTTAAAGTTATATACATTGACGAAAAAGGTTCAGTAGACTATTATCTACAAAATCTTTATAATCTTGCAGAGGTTCAAAGAGATAAAGTAGACGAATTTATAGCTAAGTTTAAAAATTAGTAATTTATTTGATTCATTTAATCGGCTATATTTTATATTTTTCAAACTTGAAAAGTCGGTCTTATATAAAACTCTTTTTTACTATTGGACTTTCTTTTGATTTCTATGGTTTAAGGTAATTCCTTTAGACGTTTTTCTCTTTACATTGATGTACGTAAACAACAACGTAAAACACCGTCACTTTAAAACACAAATAATATCAAAAACAACCTCTTCCTTTGACTATAAGTTTAGTTATTAGGAATTAGTTTTTTTTGAAAAAAACTATTATGAAGAAATTACTATTATTATTTAGTTTGTTTGTGTTTTTCTCTTGTTCAGAATCAGATGATGGTTATGAATATTTTTCGGAAGAGTTAGAAAATAATGTTTATACGTATAGTGGAGTTAGTCGTCATTCAACAGGTGTACCAAATGAACCAGATTTGGAATATAATTATGATGTATATTATACATTTGATTTTGATAAATCCGCTTACTATGAATATACTGTAACTGACTGGCCAGCACGTTCCGAATGTTATAGTACACATTATCAATTGAATGGGTTAATTACATCTAACGAAAGGGATGCTGTTACATATTTATTAGGAAGAACAACTTATAGATATACAAGACAAGGAACTGGAGTAAAAATGAATGTTCAAGGTCAGTATACTATAAATTTAAATAAATCAAGTTCTGATGATTTAGCTGACGCTATAAAAGGCAAAAGAAGTAGTAATACTTGTGATTAATTATATTTGGAAAAAAGATATTATGAAAAAAGAAAAAACAGAATTAGAAAAATTGAGTGTTAATGAAATTTATAAACTCTTTGATAAAGGAGAATTAAATGCAAAAGAATTTGACGAACTGAAAGCATCTCTTCCAATATTTAAACAAGAGAAACTAAATAAAATACTAAGGGTGGAGAAGAAAAAAGAGATAGTACAACTTTACGAAAAAGGAGGTTTATCTATATCTGATACTATAGCATACGAAACATTAGTAAGAATTGAAAGAAACAGAAAAAACACAAGTACCATTGTTACAATTATAGTGATAAGTATTGTGCTTACGATAATAGGTTCATTATTTATAGCTTCAAGAAGGTAAACTTATAATACAACCCTTACATACCTACAAGGACTTCTTTTATTCTATAATTTCAACTATAATATTTCTAATGTTTTAGTGGTTTAAAGATATTTTCCTACAACACCTGTTTCAACATATTTTCTTAGTTGTAAATTTTATTGTTTACATACTTTTATAAAATTCTCTTTCTTTTGCTCTAAGTCAAACTCAGCACTCTTTAGAAGTACTTCACCCAGTCTAATAACATTATTATTACCCGTTTCAACATCTTTGTCAGTCATTTTTGATACTAAGCGATATGCAGTGCTATAATCCTCAAAATAATATCCAGCAAAAGTTCTAACTCCTTCATAATTTTTCATATCGTAAGAACGTTCTATAAAACTCATACCTATTTTTAACTTATCGATTTTAGCTTGTTCTTGCGAAAATTTCTCTGACGCTTTTTGTTCGCAACTATCACCGCAAGACATTAATATTGATGTTATAATCAATCCTAATAAAATTATTTTTATTGTTTTCATAATTTTTTTTACTAAAAAGTAAATGTATAATAAAATATACTGAACTAAACCTCTAATTTACAAATTTGATATGTCTATTTAATATTTCACTATCGGGCTTTCTTTTAAATTCTCGGAAGACCGTATCTTGATATCTGACAATCTCCTTTTACGCCTATTTCACTATTTCGTGTATTTTCTGAGGTGGCAAAATGAGTTTAGGCTAAAAGAGTTTAAGCTATTTGGGAAATCTTATTTTTGATTCTTATAACTTGTGTAGTAGAGAATTCTTTTCCTTTAGATGTAGCAAAACCATTTGAGTTTAATGCTTCCGCAATTTCTCTTAATTTAAGTTTCTTATACTCTAAACCTCTCACGAATGCTAATGCTCGTTTATTGTGTGGATTGTTTTTAGCTTTGTGTCTAATAGATTCTAAACCTCGTAACCTTGCCTTTTTAGTTAAGTTAGCTGGTGTACCTAATTTCTTGTTAGATTGCGCTAAACCCTCTTTAACTCGCTTAGAAATAGCTTTAGCTTCGTGCTGAGCTATAGCTGACATTATGTGTATAGTTAGTTCGTTTGCTTCGGGCATATCAACTGCCTTAAATTTAACTTTGCTATCCATTAATGAAGATACAAAAGCAACATTACGGGCAAGCCTATCAAGTTTTGCGATAATAAGAGTAGCACCCGTTTTTTTACATAACTCAATAGCCTCATTTAATATTGGACGGTATCGTTTACTCGTTCCCGTTTCAATTTCTGTGAATTCTTTATCTATTAATTTGGGGGATATAAAACGTTCTACAGCGTGCTTCTGAGCCTTTAATCCTAATTGACTTTCCCCTTGTCTTTTTGTTGATACTCTATAATAAGCTATGTATTTCATCTTATTTTCTCTTATATGCTATTAAACTATATCTATCTCCTTTAAATTCTTTTACGTAATGTTCTTTTGTACCATCAAATTGAAACCATTTATTACGTAATGCTATTGTTTCAGATTCAGCTACAAGTTCTCCATTTATAAAGTTTCCGAATACATAACCGTAACTTATTGGTTGTTGATTAGGGTGTCTGTGTTTACCTAATTTATTATTTTTATTAATAGTAACTTGGTTTATATCGACACTACTAAATTCTTCTTTTAAGCGTATTTTAACTAATGCTATTAAATCAGCATCATACTTTTCTCTTAAGTGTTTAAATGGTCTGTTATGATTATCTATTAATTGTTTCAGTTTTTCTTCTAATTGTTTCATCCTTTCTTCTTTTATCTTACAAATATACACATTTTAAACTAATGTTTAAGGTTTGTATAAAATATTATTAGTGAACATTATTAATAATTAAAATAATCTGTGAATAAGTTTAATGAGCAGTTATAAACAAGGTGGTTTTAGCATTCCGAATCCATTTTATATTTACGGAAGCATCAATCAGCTCCATAATAAAAGCACCTAATGACGACCATATTAAACAGAGATATAATTTAAAAAACTACTTTATTTCACAATAAAATACAATCATTGACTATCAGCACTTTAAAACAATAACCGTAAACAATTTAGGCTTTAGCATTTTCAAAATAATGACAATTGTCCTATAATAAAAGACCTAATATTAACCATTTAAAACTTAGTCTATGCATACGATAGAAAGGTTTGTGAGCGAGGTACAAACAGAGTTTACCACTTTCATAAACAAAATGATTCTTAAACAATTATTCGTTTCTCCAACAGCTACTGGTAAAACGACCTTAATCATCAACTACGCAGATAAACACCCCTTTAAAAAGATAGTGCTATTGTGTCCAACTCGGACTCTTGTAGATAATATACTACAATCCAATCCCAATTTAATTTGTGGCTATGGCTATGAATTTATAAGCGCTAATAGGTCAGCTCAATTTATGGTTACTACCTACGATAGTGTAGTTAATTTAAGAGATATAGATTTATTTTTTGTTGATGAGGGGCATTTACCATCCTCCCACGCATCTTTTAGAGGTGTAATCCCAGAACTATTTAAAACACAAACGAAAACAGTTTTTATGACTGCTACTCCAGAGGTAATAGAGGATTATTTTCCTGTGAGTAATAGAAACAAATACGTTTTTGAAGTACACCTCAAGAAGTCAAGAAAATTAAAGGTTGATATTGTTAATATGGATTACAAAGCTGAAAAAGTAATTGAGGATATTATTTACAATAGAATAAACGATTATAAGGGGGTAGGTAAACCGTCAACAATATTAATAAGGATAAATTCAAAGAAAGTAATCGATAGAGTTATGAATACCTTTAGGCCATACCTAAAAGAAAAAATAGCTTGTATTTATTCAGATGATGACAATGTTCTTAATTGCAGACAAAACGAGGACACAGTTAGCAGATTAAAGAAAGGGGTATTTAAAAATATTGATGTCGTTTTATGTACATCCGTTTTTGATGCGGGTTTGTCTTTTGATACTGATAGGGATATTGAATGCTATGCAATAAGTCCTTTTAGCAAAACTATGCCCAATCCTATTGATATGGTTCAATTACTAGCTCGTGTAAGGGAAAATAGTAAGCAGTATTTAAAATTAACAATTATCGGAAACTTTCAAGGCTATGAACTGGAAAGAGAAACTTTAAAACATTACAAATCTAAAGTGCAACTTTGTGATGTTATGAATCAAAGGTATATGACATATTCAAAACTATATGAATTTGATTATATCAATGTTTTAGGGAGGTATGATATATCTGCTAATGTGATTAAATCATTAGATATCAAAAAGTATAATATTAAAAAAGCAGCGAGAAAATCTATGGGATGGATAGCATCAAATTTTAATAGCTTTCCAAAGAAATATGAAATTATAAAATCGAATCTATTATGTACTGATAATCCAGATATACAACTCAAATTAATAACCGCAGAGGGAGATATTGTAAAATATACTAAAGGTAGTGCAGTAGCTATCGAAAGAGTTTTTAATATTCTATATGATGCTGTAAAACACAATATTGATTTTAGGTTGTTTATAGGAAATAATTTCTCAAATAAAAGATTTGAATTATTAAAGGCAGTAAAAGAAAGTTATGATTCCAATTTGGTATTTAAAAACTTAATAGATGACTTAAATCCTAATTCAAAAAATAAAGTATTCAATTATGATGAACTGGGTTATAATAAATTAATAAATAAACACCATAGAAACATAATCAAATCGTTGTATAATCTGATATACAGTAAATGTGATTTTAGAGAAAAGTCAGTAACAATGAAATTTATTAAGGATGCTCCAGATAATTTACTAATTAATTTTATGAAGAGGTTTAATGCAGAAGAGGAAGGGGTATCTATTGCTTTAATTGAAGAAAAATTTTAGTTGAAACTACGCAAAACGTATGCAAACACTATAGTAATGTATTGTGAAAAACGTAGCTACTTAAGAAATTACAGATAAAATGTGCAGAAATATCTATAAATTTATTTCATCCAAATTTCGAAGGAATTACTTTGCTTGATTACTTTTTCTTGGTCTTCCTCGTTTAAGTATTCAAATAACTTTTTATATAATAAAGCCGATAATTGTCCAAACTTAAAATCTTCTAAAATCTCTGTATGTGCTTCTTGCACCTTTTCAGATAGCTTAATAGTTTTTCTGTTTATGTAATGTTTCTCATTTACCGATTGTGGCGAATGTCCAAGTAGTATATTTCTAACTGTATTTGAAACCTCTAACTCTGTTGCAAAGGTGTTATACGTCTTCCTTGCAGTTTTAAAATTGTAACCCAGAACCTTTATTATTCTCTTCTGGTATCTACCCCATATTTTTTTATGTAGCTTTAAATTACTCAAGTCATAGTCAAACAATGCAAGTGGGTTAGATGATAGTACTCCCTCTCCTTTATGAGTTTTATTAAATAGATATTTATTTAGTGCTATTAATTCGGGAATCATTGAATCAATTCTAATTATAAGGTCGTCATTTGCTCTGTTTTTCGTCTTAACTCTCCTGTGTATTATGTATTTGTTACCATCGTTAAATATGTTTAAATAAGGATTCTTTTTGTCAAAATCATTCTCTTTTAATTCAGCATCCTTAAGGGCAACAATATCTGAATTATACATACCTCTTAAACCGAACATAAGTAGATACAATGAGAGTGCTTGAACCTCATAAATATCTTTTGCCCTGTTGATAGCTTCTTTAAATTCCTCAGATGTGATTGTTTCAATCTTGTTTGATGGTCTTGGAGGTAACCTTAATCCTCTCTTTAGATTAAATTTCTCATAGATATAACCTTTTTCGAATGCATCATTTAGGACTGCTCTAATTTTAGCGAAGTATGAATTAATGGTAGTATTTGCTAATCCATTTTGAATAGCATTCCGTTTAAATTTATCCAGTAACTCATAAGAACTATATTCTTGAAATGAAACCTCTGTTTTTGATGGTATATCTAAATGTTTTTTAAATGCTTTTAAGATACTCCTATAGTCGTTATACGTTTGAGACGACCTACTATCTTTTATAACTGTTTCAATGTATTTGTCAACCGAACCATAATCAACCTCTCCTTTTAAATAAGAAACTACTTGATTAAATGTAAATTGTTTAGTTTCAAATTTAGTTAGAGCAATACTTACTTTGTCCTTACAACCGTCGAGAGCAATATTTAATTCCTTTTGAGTGATTGATGAAGCTCTTACTCTCCAGTTTCTTTTATCGATATCTGTTTGCTTTACCTTGATGCCAGTAGACACCTTTTTTCTTAGCTTATTCCCTTGATTGTCAGTATGTATGATATCATATCGAATCCCATCTCTTCCGTACCTATCCAGTACATTTACAAAACGTAATGTTATAGTCATTTTCCAGTCGTTTTAGGTAGTTTCAAAATTTGTCCACCAGTTTGTCCACCAACAAATATAGAGATATAAAAGGAATAGAGAGGTTGTCTTAGTCTTAAAGTTGATAAAAGCCTTTATGCAGTTGATTTTTGTATTAATTTCAATAGCTTTAGGGAAATAGAGATAATAAGGTTTTTAGCTATGTATTGGATTTTGAATCCAGCGCGTCTACCAATTCCGCCACTTGAGCAAGTGTTTGATGTTTAGATTTTTATAGATGTATTTAGTAATATTTCAGTAACTTTTTCATCTAAATTTGTCCACTATATTGTCCACTAATAGAATTATGTACTTTATAAGAACGCTCAAAGATATAAACTCTTTACTTCTTAATAAAGACCTATTTGAATTATCTTTTTTATATTTGTTAAAAAACTATTATGAAAAAACTATTACTTATTTTATTATTATGTATTACTATATCTTCTTATTCTCAAAGTTGGAGGTTTACTTCTGGAGGTGATGATTTTGATGGTAAATACAAAACAAGTTCTATAGTTGGTGTAGGAAATGAGTTCCCATACAAAACCCCCTCATTAGTTATTAATAAGTTTTCTAAAAGTGATGGGTATTTGAATTTTTATATTTCTTCTGCTGGGTTTTATCAAGAAAATACTGGAATTAGAATATATTGGGTTTTTAATAATGAGCCAAATGTAATTTATTCTACATATGATTATAGTATCTCTTCAGATGGGAAAACATTATTTTTAGAAGAGTTTAATTCGCCAGATTCTGACCTTAAAATCACAAAATATGAGTTTATAGAGAAGTTGAAAAACGCTTCAACAGTATCTGTAAGAATCTCAAATAATTATGGTAAAAATGATATTAAATTTTCTTTGAGAGGAAGTACTAAAGCCATAAACTACGTTTTACCTCAAAAAGAACTTCAATTAAAGATTGAGGATATTCAAAAAGAAAGAAAAGTAAAGAATGTATTAATCAGTAAAAAGAAAGTTTTATTTGATAGTTTAATTAAATCTATAGAAAATGAAAAATTATCAGAATCTTCTCTATCTATTTTAGAGTCAAAGATAAAGGATGATTTAGGAATTGGGCTTTTAGGTGGAGAAGGTACTGGACTTAATTATAAAAAAATTAAGATTAAGCCGACTTCAAGTAACGGAATGTTTAAATCATATGGTTATGTTGATTTATTCTATATCCTTAATGATGATACTGAAAATAACATATATGGAACTTTTAAAGTAGAAATGGATGCTCCATTATTTAAAAGATTGAAAGAAGAAGAAAAAGTAGCGAAAGAGAAATTAGAGCAAGAGGAGACGAGGGTGAAAGATATTATTAATAAATATAAAGAGGAATCTCTTAAAAATAAGATTTTTAAAGCTATTTCAGAAAAACAAAAATATACATATATAGAAGCGGAGAAATTTGAATTATCTCAAATTCAAAAAATAGGTGTAATTTTTTCGGATTATAAGTATAATAAATTTTGGAAACTTGAGGTTATTATATATTTAGATAACAATGAAAAGAAATCACATAATATACATATATATACTTTAAATATTTCTAAAAAAATATTGAAATCAATTGGTGGAAAAGCAGATATTGAGTTTTAAATAGATTTAATAACAAAAACTACTAATTACAATCACCCATTTTAAAACCCATTAAATACCCTTACAGAAATGTAGGGGTTTTTTCATTTTAAAACAATCTCAATCTGAAACTCTATTAGCAATTTATTGATGCTTAAATCTTCTTTTTAGATAGCATAAAACAACCTCTTCCTTTACCGATAAGTTCAGTTGTTAGGAATTAATTATATTTGAGAATAACTAGAAATATAAATATGAAGAACATTAAAGAAATTACACTATCAGTATTAATCATAATTTCGTTTTACACTCTATTAACATCAATTTTAAAAGATGAGCCAAATAAGCAAGAGGTATGGGGAATTAAAGCTGTAAGAATGGCTAATGATACAGGTGTGTTGTATAGTATCAATAAAGTAACTGGAGAGGTAAGGTTACATTTACTAAAAGATGGTAAAATAAAAACAATTAAATAAAGTAAAACGATTGAGATTTTAGAAAAAATTAAAAGCAATATTAAAATATTTATTATGAAAAAAGTATTGACATTTATTAGTTTGATTTTTATAATAGCTGCTTGTGAATCAATTCCTCCTAACCCTTTGTATTTAGATACTAACGGAGTAACTGTTAAGGCACATAAATGGGCTAAAAGTGAACTTAATAGATGTTTCTATTTTCTGTATATTTGATAAAAAAATTATGAAAAGATTATTGTTATTATTTACTATCTCGCTTTCGTTTTCAACCTTTAGCCAAACTGCTAAAGAGTTTTTTGATAGCGCAAAAGTCAAATTTGATTCAGGTAGTTATTCTGAGGCTATAAAGGAATTCACGAAGGTTCTAGAGCTTGATTCTATTTATAAAAAGGCACACCGTTGGAGAGGGACTGCTTATTATAATATACAAGAGTATACTCTTGCGATACTTGACTTTGAAAATGCAGTTAAAAAGTTTGGAGAGGAAGAGATTGTAAACTTTAACTTGGCACTTGCTAAAGATGAATTGGGAGAGAGTGAGCAGGCTATCTTAGAATTAACAAAGGTAATAAAACTTAACCCTAAGTTTGGAGATGCATATTTTTTTAGAGCTAATTTAAAATCCTCTTTAGGAGATAAATATGGTGCTATTTCAGACTATACTAAATTCATTAACACTGATAATCCCTCAAGAAGTATAAATAACACTTTTCCCAAAGCATATCTTAAGAGGGGAAGAATAAAATCAAATTTAGGAGATTTCAATGGAGCAATAGAAGACCTTACCCAAGCTATTAAAATTGAGCCTTTAGAGGATGATTTATTTTATGAAAGATTTCAAATAAAGTTGAAATCAAATGATTTAGATTCTGCTGCGGAGGACATTAATAAAGCAATAACAATAAACCCTGAGAGTGCTCTATATTTTGAATCTAGAGGGCAACTTAATATCAAAAAATCAAATTTTGATGCTGGTATATTGGATTTCCATAAGGCAGTAGAGTTAATGAAAATTGATGGTTTTGCTGGATTAACTGTTTCATTTTCACTATACCCTGCCTATGAACAAAGAGCATTATTTAAATATAATTCAAAAGACTATAAAGAAGCTCTTTCTGACTACAATAAAATTCTAGAACTTGACAAAATATATGATTTTTTATCTGCTGATGATGAGGTTAAAATTTTTTTACACATTGCTAGGCAAGAGGTAATGTTAGAGAATTATTATGGAGCCATTTCCACATTAACTAAAGTGATTGAGTTAAACCCGTCAGAACCCATTCTCGCTTTTACTTTCTTTCTAAGGGGGAGTGCCAAAAGCTATTTAAATGATTACAAGAACGCCTGTAAAGATTATACAAAATCTGTAAATCTGGGTTATGAAGATGAAGAAAAGAGCCTTTCAGTATACTGTAATTAGCTACAAATATGAATACCAAAATCATTAATGTTTTTGATAAAATAAATAATTGGGCTGACTTCAATCAGTCACTTGTTGCTCTAAACAACAAGGAAAAAGGGGATGCATTTGAACTTCTTTCTAAACTATACTTTATAATAGACCATAAGTACGATAATTATGATAACATCTGGTTATTATCAGAAGTTCCTAAAAAAGAGTTAGAAATAATTGGTCTTGAATCTAGAGATTTAGGAATCGATTTAATTGCAAAAAAAGGCACAGAGTATCACGCAATACAATGCAAGTACCATACCGATAAAAACCAAAATGTAACTTTTAATGAAGTTTCTACCTTCTTAACACTATTGGGAGGGTATGATAAATTAACGGAAGGATACATTTGCTCAAGTGCTGTTTCCACATCTAAAAATTACGATGATGTTAAGAAAAAGCATACTTCAAAATTATTAGCAGATACTTGGAATAAATTAGACAAAGAGTTTTTTGATAGAGTAAGAAAATACTTAAACAAAGAACCGTATAGCCCAACACCATATTATCCTAGACCTCATCAAGAGGTTGCTACTAACGAGGCATACAATCACTTTATAACAAATAAAGAATCAAGAGGTAAGCTTATCTTTCCTTGTGGAGCTGGTAAGAGTTTAACTGGCTTTTGGATGATGGAAAAGTTAGACGCTATGTCTACAGTAATAGCTGTTCCAAGTTTATCCTTAATCAAACAAACTTTAGATGTTTATTTAAAAGAAATTGTAGCAAGAGGAATTAAAGTTAATTGGTTGTGTATTTGTTCTGATGAAGGTATTGGAGATAATGATGAGATTAGATTTAAAACCGATGATATTGGTGTTCCTTGTAAGACAGACCCAGAATACATTAAAAATTGGTTAATTGAAAACAAGGATACTCGTAATGTAATATTTACAACTTACCAGAGTAGTAGATTAATTGCAAGTATCTCCAAAGAACTAAACCACACTTTTGATTTAGGTATTTTAGATGAAGCACATAAGACTGTTGGAGGTAGTGATAAGCTATTTAGTCACTTACTTTTTGAGGAGAATATTTCTATAAAAAGCAGGATTTTTATGACTGCTACAGAAAGGTTTTACAGAGGCAGTAAAGATGATATTGTATCGATGGATGATACGGATATCTATGGAGACATCTTCGCTCAAATGAGCTTTAAAGAAGCAATAGACCTAGAGCTTCTTACCGATTATAAAATCATTACTATCGATATTAAAAAGTCTGAAATTTCAGAGTTTATCAAAGACAATGGTCTTGTAGAATTAAATAATGTTTGGAAAAAAGAAACAGAGGCACGTTCATTGGCATCTATGTTGGCTTTGCGAAAAGCAATGAAACAGTTTCCAATTAAAAACGCAGTATCATTTCATTCTTCTATAGAAAAAGCTAAAAGAAATAAAGAGTTACATACGCATATTACAGCTAACTATGGTTATGACCCTATAGACACTTATACTGTTTCGGGGAAGGATAAAACCTCAAAAAGAAACGATATAATAAAAGAGTTCGCTTCATCAAAAAAAGCCTTAATAACTAATGCTAGATGCCTTACAGAAGGTGTTGATGTTCCTAATATTGATTGTATAGTATTTGCAGACCCTAGAAAAAGTAAAGTTGATATAGTTCAAGCATTAGGAAGGGCTTTAAGAAAGAAAGAAGGAAAAGATTGGGGTTATGTTATACTTCCAGTTATTTATGATGGAGAAACCAATGAAATAGATAATGATAACTTTAATGAAATACTTTCTATAGTAAGAGGTCTTGCGGCAAATGACGAAAGGATAATTGAATATTTTAAAGATAAAAGTCTAGGTAAAGGAAAGGAACGAAGTGGAGGTGCTGAGGTTTTTACAATGATTTCAGAAACATTATCAGAATCTGATTTTGCTGAACAGCTAAATATTAGGATTTGGGAAAAGCTTTCTAGATTTAATTGGATGGTTTTTGAAGAAGCTAGAGATTTTGCAAGGAGTCTTAAATTAAATAGTTTAAATGATTGGAGAAAATATACTAAATCAAATAAAAAGCCATCAAATATACCTTCAAAACCGCAAAGAGTGTATAAAGAAAATGGATGGAAAACTTTTGGGGATTTTTTAGGTTATAGAGATGGTTGGACAGGAGAATATAGGACTTTTTCTGATGCACGAAAATTTGTTAGAAGTTTGAAATTAAAAAGTATCTCTGAATGGAAAACTTACTGTGATTCGGGTAAAAAGCCTGATGATATTCCTTTTAGTGGTTATATTACATATAAAAATAAAGGCTGGATAAGCACCTCGGATTGGCTTGGGTATGATAGAGTAGCCCCTCAGTTTAAGAAGTATAGAAGTTTTCAAGATGCAAAAAAATTTACACAAGGTTTGGGTCTAAAAAACTTAAAAGAATGGCAATCATATTCAGTTTCTGGGAAAAAACCAAATGATATTCCTTCAAACCCTAGAAATACTTACAAAAAGAGTGGCGAATGGGGGGGGTATAGCGATTGGTTAGGTGCTAAAAACATATCGTCACTATTAAAAAGCAAAAATATCTGGAAATTTGAGAAAGCAAGGGATTATGCAAGAAGTTTGAACTTACGTTCTGGACAAGAGTGGGTAGAATTTTGTCAGTCTGAAAATAGACCTTTGGGATTGCCTACAAATGTTTATAAAGCCTACAAAGGTAAGGGTTGGAAAGGGATGAATGATTGGCTAGGTATTACAAGGTCAAAAATTCTGAAACATAGATATAGGTCTTTCCTTGATGCAAGAAGTTTTGTAAGAAAACTTGGTTTTGATTCAAGAAAAGAGTGGTATGAATATTGTAAAAGCGTGAGTAAACCAAATGATATTCCAAGGGGAGTAGAAAAAATTTATATTAAGTATTGGAAAGGTTGGGCTGATTTTTTAGGTAAAGAAAAATAAATAAAAATATGTTTGGAAAAAAAGAAGTTAAACTATCGGAGTCACAAATAGAAAAGTTAAATAGTTTGTTAGTTGATGAGTTAAAAAAAGAAGTTTGGACTACTAATGATTTTAAAGGAGATTATTCAATATATTCCAAAGTTTACACTCTTAAAACTAATGTCACAAAACTTTTATTTTCAGCTAAATCAGAGCTTAAACGATTCACTCAGTATCAAAAGGAATTTGAAGAGAGTATTATCGAAATTAAAGCAAATAAAATAATTATTTTCAATACTGAGTTATACGAAGCAAAGCCTATTGGAATGGTGGATATTGGGAGAGTAAAAAAGTTTGGTACTGCCTCAACTGGGAATAGATTTGAAAATGGTATAATTGGCTATGCAATAGAACAAGCATCTGATAATGTTTGGGCTAGTAATAATTCTCAAGAGAATGATTTGAACGAAGTTAAAGCTGAATTACTCCTAAAAGCGAAAACATTATATCCAGATTGCAATATGATATTTAAGTTTGAATCTGATTTTAGAGAACTAGGTTCAAGTGGTAATGTTTTTGTCTATTTGAAAGGAACTGCTGCTGTTGGAGATAATAAGGAGATGCATAAGGCTATAAATGAAGAGGAAGAGTTGTTAGCTAAGCGAGAACTGCAAAAACAAGAAATAGAAGCTAAAATTGAAACAATCCAAAAAAAATATCAATTTATAATTGAAAATGATGAGAAGATTCCTTCCAACCCATCAGATATAGAAAAGATGTTAGGAGTTTAGCTTTTTAGATATTACTGACTAATCGCTGACTAAATACTCAAGTAAAAAACCTCAACTTATTGATAATCAATATGATGAGGTTTTAATTTGTACTCAAGGCGGGAATCGAACCCTTCAAATTCATTGATTAAGTGTCTCTAGTAAATACAGGATATAATATTTAAAATCAATCTATAACTTGATTTTATGTCATTTTAATTATTGATACTCGTTTAATATGATTGAATTAATATCAATATTTACTGACTAAATGCTGACTAACTAATTTTTTAAGTTATATTTACTAAAAAATAGTTATGGCTACAATTAAATATCTTACTCAAGGAAATTCATTAACCAATCCTATCTATTTAAGATTGTCCATATCGAGAACTAAATCTATAAAAAGAAAGACAGGGTTGTTTATTAATAAAAATGACTGGAATAAATCTTCTGGCTTTGCAAAACAGAATACAGTAAGTAATAAAAATCTTACAATTGATTTAAAAGAACTTTCCACTTTTATTCTAAATGCTGTAAATAATTTTGACTCTAAACTAGAAGACTTGTCTGGAGGTTGGCTTAACGACCAAATAGATTTGTTTTTTGGCAGACTTCAAGCTGATAATAAGAGTGAGCTTTTAATAGATATAATTCAAGATATAATTAACGAAGCACCTAACAGAAAGAATGCAAAGGGAGGTATAGGTTTGTCTAAGAGTAGGATTAATGGTTTAATATCGTTAAGGAATATTATTAAGCAATATCAAAAAAACTCTCCAATTAAGGTAAAGGATGTAAATGTTAAGTTTGGGAAGGATTTTTTAAATTTTCTTCTGAATATAAAGAAGTATCAAAAGAGTACAGCCTTAAAGAAATTAGCTGATTTAAAAACTGTTTGTAATGAAGCTGAACTCTCTGGTATTGAAATAAATATTCAATTTAAAAAAATAAATAGCACAAAGCCAAGTAACGAGAATATTCTTTATTTAAACCCTCAAGAACTCCAAGCTATAGAAGATTGTATACTTTTAAAAGAAGCTCTTAAAAATGCACGTAAATGGCTTCTTTTAGGTTGTAATCTAGGTCAGAGAGGTGGAGATTTATTAGAATTAAATGAAAACAACTTTATCAATAGAAATGGCTTAAACGTTATTGAATTAAAACAACAAAAAACTGGTAAAAATGTTACTATTCCAGTTTTGGGTACAACTAAAGAAATTATAAGTTCTGGTTTGCCGTATAAGATTTCTATGCCGAAATTTAATAAGTACATCAAGATAATATGTGAGATTGCAGAGGTTAATCAAATGACGGAAGGTGCTATTGTAAAAGTAATAGAGGAAGGAAAGGGAAATAAAGAGAAGAGAAAGATAAATGGCATTTATCCAAAGTGGCAGTTGATGTCATCTCACGTCTGTAGACGTTCTTTTGCTACGAATCTATACGGAATACTACCAACTCCTTTAATTATGCAGATAACAGCTCATAGTAGCGAGAAAATGTTACTAAACTACATAGGTAAAAACTCTTTAGATTATGCTCAGCAGATTGCAGATTTCTATACCCTACAAGCAATTAAATCCAAGAAAGAACCTCAATTAAATATTGTTAAAAACGCATCTTCTCAAAATTAGTGTAAAATTTATTTTAAATAAATAAAAATACTTTTTTAGGTCTAATTTATTATTTATTTAATCATTGTAACTAATTGATTTATAAATAGTTAAATAATTTTTTAAATCTTTCAAGTATAGATTAGTTGATAACTCCCAGAGATGTGTGAATAAGTATGACCTTTCAATAGTATGAAATAGAGCTACCTTTAATGAGTGGAAAGACCACAAAAAAAGAGTCACTTAAAAGCAACTCTTGATTTAATATTGTTTAGACTTTAACTTCGAGGTTTCGTCTATACGTATTACAAAAGTACTTATTTTTTATTTACGATTGTTTTACTCAACAATATTATTCAAGACCTTAATGATTCTTTTTTAATTAATTTTTAATAATAATTATTTTATGAGTCAAACAATGCAATTCATTCAGTTGTCAACTGAAGAATTAAAATCCATTTTTATTGAGGTTATTAAAACCGAATTAGATGATGTTAAAAAACATCTCCAACCCAAAGAACCTAATCGTTATCTAACACGACAAGAGGTGGCTAATATGTTAAATATCGATTTATCCAGTGTGCATAATTGGTCTAAAAAAGGCATTCTTCAGCCTTATCAAATAAGCGGTAGAGTATACTACAAACTAGAGGAGATTGAAAACTCAATTATTCAACTAAAAAAATAATTCTAATGAAATATTATAATAATAACCTTGCTTTAAAAGAGCAAGGAAGGAAGAAAACTGTCTTTACTAAAGTGATAAGACTAAAGAGTAAACTTGATTACGACAAACAAATGCACCTTAATTGGGTAGTAAGAAAGGTTGAAAAAGGAACTGGACTTACTAAACGGGAATTGAAAAGTATTTATTCAGAAAAGTCATTGTTCTATGAAGCTTTAAAATACGTTTCAACGACCAGTAGGAGTTTATGTGTGGCTTTTAATTTATCAAGACCTAATTGTTGTAGACACAAGAAAGACCTTGAAAGTAGAGGTTTGTTGATTCAGTCTGTGGATAAGTATGTTTGTAGAAACTCCTATGATTTAGCTCACGTGCTATCAACAAATCAAAATAAATTTGATGAATTATTAAAGTCTAACCAGTTAAAATTTAAGTTTAGTTATGAGTGAAATAAAGAAGCATTGGTTTAAGCACGATTTTTATACTTGTAATGACCATAAGATGCAAAAGTTAGATTTTAAATATCCTATAATTGGTTATGGTATCTTTTTTAAAGTAGTAGAAATACTTTATCAGAATGATGGTAAAATAGAGTATGATTTAGACTTTATCTCTCATAGTCTTAATTACAAAAAAGAGATAGTTTTAAGCGTTTTAAGCGACTTTGATTTATTTGTAATCCAAGATGATTTTCTCTTTAATAAAAGGGTTACAAGGTCTATCTTAGAGATAACGGAGAAGTCTCAGAAAGCACGAGCAAGTGCTAATAAACGTTATGGTAATTAGTATTTAATTTAATAGGTTTTTGAAAGGAGTAGCTTAATTGTTACTCCTTTTTTTATGTAGAATAATGAAATATGTACTAGCCAAAAGCCAACTATCTAGGTCAGAAAATACACGAAATAGTGAAATCAATGCAAAATGAATGTTATTCAAGATAATGAGTAAGGATGGATAATTTCAAAAGAAAGTCCAATAGTTAAAACTCTTTTTACTTAAAACCGACTTTTCGATTTTGAAAAATATAAAATAGTCCAATAAAAAACCTCCACTAAACGAATAGTAGAGGTTATGTTTCTGGTAATAATAATTTATTCAATAATTGATGATTGTATTGTTTTATTGCCTGTATTTTTTAATATGGTTTCCAATAATTCATTCTCATATTCTAATTCATAATATTTATCATTTCCAAGCTGTTTAGTTGCCAAGTTGAACATAGTAGATTTAAGTATTTGACTTCTAAAGTCACTTTTGGTTATCTTTTCAGCTCTGTCTGTATAATATTGATACATATCTCTCTTTAATAGTCTAATAATAATTCCATTGGATTCCCATCTAAAACCTTCTCGATAGCGAGGTTTACTTTTCTTTATTGTATCTGGTTCTATTTTAATTTTATCATTTATTACTTTAATTATATTTTCAATTTCATTTCTTACTATATTTTTTTGAGTAATTTTATAGATATATTTTTTGTCAATAATTTCTACTTCAATATTTTCGTTTCCTTTAGGGTTTCCTACTAAAAGATTTGTGTTTTCATAAGTCTTGTAGCTTTCTATATTTTCAAAGTTTTGAATAGATATAGAATCTCCAATTTGAAATCCACCAATTTTAAAATTAATAATTGATAAAAAGTTGTTCGATTCTTCTATTTCTGCATTGTTTTTTGAGGTAGTTAGTACATCGTAGTTTCCATATTTTGGGGATTTTAATATTAATAAAGGTTTATTAAATAAGTACCTAAAATCGTATAATAAAGTATCATTAATTAGAGTATCTCTATTTTTTAGTCCCTTTCTTGACTGGAACTTTTTTTTGAAAATAATTAAACTATCCTTTTTTATTAATGGGAATCGTGTAGTTTTTTTAGTTAATTCCGAAAAATGAACTACTGAATCATTTTTGAATAATAATCTCTGTTTATCTGTACGATTAAACTCTTCATCATATTCTACATAATGCTGAATCCATTCGTATTTTGAGAAATTATCTTGCTTTTCTGAACAAGAGAAAAATGCAAACAAACTTAATATTAAGAGTGATTTTTTCATAATCTTTTTATTCAAATATAGGATATTTTATGCATTCGCAGAACATTCGCAATGCTATAAGATAAGAACAAATAAGAAGAGATAAAAAAAGATAATATTAAATAAGAATAGATAAAATAATATAAGATTAGAGAGCTATTTATCTATACAATTATTGTGTAAATACTTGATGTAGAGTTAATGTAGTTGAGGTGTGGGAATGGTGTTAGATTAAATCAATGGTTTACTTCGTTAGAAAGCATTGAGTAAATAATTAGAAAAATCCGAATAACATTTTGTATATTTATGGAGTAAAGAACATAATAATTCTTTTTCAACTTTTTATAGCGAAAAGTACCACTTCTTAATTGAGGTGGTTTTTTTATGCTATCTAAAAATGAAGATTTAAGCATCAATAAATTGCGAACAGAGTTTCAGATTGAGATTATTTTAAAATGAAAAAACCTTACATTTCTGTAAGGTTGTTTATTAAAAAGTATTTATTAACTATAATTAATTTTTATTCATAATAATTGGAGTTAACTCCTTTCTTAATGCATTAAATTCTTCTTGAGACACCATACCTAAATCTAATAAATCTTTAGATTCTTTTAATTTAGCTATAGCTTGTGTTCTATTTAATTTATCTGTAACTATTTCTCCTACCGATAACGCATCTTCATAATCATAACTATATCTTGCAAATCCATCTTCTGTTTTTGAAATAAAAGAAACCACATATCCTCTTCTTTTAGAACCCGATATTAACATTTTAATAACTTCTGACTCCCATCCTTGTGCTTTTATACTTACAGGGTCAGATTTTGAAAATGCAACAAATGACCTTACGTGGACAAAATAATTATTAGTATTTGATGGTACACCGAACTTAACTTTATCTCCTATATTAATTGTATCCCCCATACTTGTAACGTATGAAGTGATTTTACCTTTGATACGCTTTGTTGATTCACTAACTTGTTTAAATGTTACTTGTTGGGCATTTGAAAAATTAAACGCCAATGCAAAAACTAAAAATAATAATTTCTTTTTCATATTTCTTTTTTAAAAATTTACTTTCAAATATACAGAATATAATTAATTTCTAATAACTGAACTTATAGTTAAAGGAAGGAGTTGTTTTAGATGTTATTTGTGTTTTAAAGTGACGGTGTTTTACGTTGTTGTGTACATACATCAATGTAACGAGAAAAACGTATCAAGGAAGTACCTTAAACCTTAGAAATCAAAAGATAGTCCAATAGTTTGAAACTCTTTTCACTTTTTGTATAGAATCTAATTTTTGGAAATATAGAATAAGTCCGATATGTTCAGAATTATTTTTATTACTTTTATAAAAAAAACTATGAATGGATAATAAACAAGTAACTCAAAAAATAAAAAAAGATTTAAGTAATTGGGATTTTAATAAAGCTATTTCTTATAGCGGGGGTAATGAATCTCAAACTCGAGATTTTCTAATTGAACCTTTCTTTAATAAAATATTGGGTTATAATCCTATGGATGACTACCTACACGAATATTCGGTTAAAATAGGTAAGTCAACCAAAAAAGTTGATATGGCTATTACTCTTTCTGGGAGTCAACCAGATATGCTTATCGAATGTAAGCCTACAAATAGAGACGTTTCCAAAGACTTTGGTCAATTAAATGAATATTGTTTATACAATAAGGAGGTTAAAGTGGGGATTCTAACAAATGGAGTAATCTATAAATTTTACTCAAGAAGTGAAGACCCTAACGAAATTCTTCATAAAGACCCATTTTTTGAATTTGATTTGACGAGTTATAATGATTCTGATATTGAAAATTTATCAAGTTTTTTTAGAAAAACTATTAACTTATCTCATATTTTTGATAATGCTAATGAAACTTATTTTATAGATAGGTTTAATAGTGCTTTATTTAATCTACTATCTGAACCAAATGAAGAGTTGATAAAATTAATTAATCATAAAATGGGAGGAAAAAGAACCTCCCCTAAAATTAGTGATAAAATATTTAAGCTAATAAATTCAATATCAATAGCAAAACAGAACTCATGATTAAGTTTCAAAATTTTCAATAAGAGTGGAATAAAATAAAGGTCTCTTTTAATGTGAAATCAATGTTATAAACTGATAAAATAATAATTTTATCAAAAATGTGGGGTTTTGGGGTTTTGGGG
>ENA-OQVM01002278-OQVM01002278.1-marine-metagenome-genome-assembly--contig:-NODE-2278-length-22731-cov-13.131677_pt1 | contig 22731 bp, 31 predicted proteins | sample MGYA00237776_ERZ505498 | MGnify/ENA primary metagenome ERZ505498 (study PRJEB26159, sample SAMN06265151) | marine metagenome | isolation source: Helgoland LTER site | place: Germany:Helgoland, sampling... | reverse complement strand
AAACTATACAGATTTAATTGGTTCGCTTTGAGTCAATCTAAGACGAGTAATCACAGAAATTGAGACTTATATTATTTAAAAACCAAAGGAGAAATAGAAAAATCAAACAATTATAAAGCGCTCATTTAGAAACTACTCTAAAAGTTTGTACATTGAACTCAGATTTTGACCCCGAGTCGTTATCTTCATAACCAATGATTTTTTTCTAAGCTATTAATTTACTGTATTTAACAGAGGGTTCTGTGTGTCCACTATATTTAAAATTATTAAGTGTTCTCGTATTAGGAACCTTCGTAAATCTGAAATATTTGCTGGTTACAGCCCTACAATAAAAACAAATCATAAAACAATAAAACGATGACAACAGTAAGCACGTACTTAACCTTTAAAGGAAATTGTGAAACCGCGTTTAAATTTTACCGGATGGTATTTGGAAGTGAATTTGCCCACATAGGGCGATTTAAAGATATGCCACAAGACGATCCAAACTGCGTAATTGACGACTCAGAAAAAAATAATATTATGCATGTATCTTTACCCATAGGAAACTCCATACTTATGGGAAGTGATGCCGGAGGAGGATGGACTGATGGAATCACTATAGGAAACAATTTTTCGGTATCCATAAACACCGATTCAAAAGATGAAGCCGACAGGCTTTTTAATGCACTCTCAAAAAATGGAAAGAAAACCATGCCCATGAGTAATACCTTTTGGGGGTCGTATTTTGGAATGTTCACAGACCAATTTGACATTCAATGGATGGTGAGTTTTGATGCTAACCCTCAAAACAATTAATTATGGAAACTATAAAAATACCTGTATGGTTTTGGATTCTAGCAGTGTTTTTTTTACTGTGGAATATCATGGGGGTGTTGTCTTTTTTTAGTCATGTTTTTATTTCAGATGAAATGTTGACTAAATTACCAGAGGACCAAAGTGCTTTGTATGGCGACTATCCGCTATGGACAAATGTTGTTTTTGCGATCGCCGTATTTGGCGGATTATTCGGGTCTTTGGGCTTGATATTGAAAAAAAAATGGGCAAAACTAGCTTTTATCGTCTCGTTAGGCGGCATCATACCACAAATGATTCATAATCTATTCTTTACTAAATCTATTGAAGTATATGGCCCTGGTCAAGCCGCCACAATGCCTGTTTTGGTTGTTGTTTGTGGCATCTTTTTAATTTGGTTTTCAAAGTATGCCACTCATAAAAATTGGCTTAAATAATGTATGTAGTAATACAAACCTAAGAATGCATGAAACCCCTCGTAATCATCGTCATTGCTGCGTGTCTGCTTTCTTGTGTTCAGAGCAAAAAGAACGAGCAAAAATCAAATGAAAAAACAACGGTAGTAGCCAACATAACAGAAAACTTTGATTGGTTATTAGGAAAATGGAAACGAGCCAATGAAGCAAAAGGAAAAGAAACATTTGAACAGTGGCGCAAAATTAGTAACACAAACTATTCGGGGTTCGGGTTCACAATGCAAAACAACGACACTATATGGCAAGAAAAGTTACAACTCTTAAAATCAAATAAAACATGGGATTTAACGGTTAAATCTCCTGATAAATCTGAATCTACCGTATTTGTAGGAACGCATCATAATGAAAACGAATTTACATGTGAAAACAGCAAAAACGAGTTTCCAAATACTATAAAATACTGGAAGAATGGATCAAAAATTAATGCATTAGTTTCTAACGAAGAAATTGAAATTTCATTTAACTTTGAGAAAACTGAATAGCTTACAAAATCATATGCGCTTCATAAAAAAAATACTACTCGTACTATTTGTAGGTCTCCTTATTTTTGTGGGACATTTGTTGGTCTCGACAGGTTTTTTCAGAACTATTGAACCGAAATTTGATGGCAAAATTTTAAAAACAGTCGCACTTAGTGGCGCCGAAGATATTATGATCAGTCAAATAGACAGCTTTGCCTTAATTTCTTCGACAAACAGAGCGATTTATCCTTCAAATTCCGAAGAAAAAGGCGGTCTTTATTTGACAGACCTCAAAATAAACGATTTTATCCCCATTCCATTAACGGCAACTTTTAACAAGCCTTTTGCCCCGCATGGCATTTCTTTTTTCAAAAAAGACAGCTCCTATCAAGTCATGGCGATCAATCATACACCAAAAGGACATTCCTTAGAAGTGTTTGAATTACACGACAAAACACTACATCATGTTAGAACCTTAAAACATCCTTCGATGGTGCAACCAAATGATATTGTTCTTGTGGCTGAAAACCAATTTTATTTTACCAATGACCATAAATACACCTCAGGATTCGGCAAATATTTTGAAGAGTATAGCGGAGCAGCAATTTCAAATGTGGTGTATTTTGATGGTAACAACTACCGGGAAGTGGCCAAAGGGATCGCCTACGCAAATGGCATTAATTATGATCGCAAACGTCATTTAATCTATGTGGCGTCTCCGAGACGTTTTTTAATCAAAGTGTATGAGGTTGAGGCCAATGGATCGCTGACCTATATTGAAGATATCCCATGTGGTACTGGCGTTGATAATATTGAATTGGACCAACACGGAAATCTTTGGGTTGGGGCACATCCAAATCTTTTGCGATTTAATGCGTATGCAAAAGGCTCTAAAAAAATATCCCCTTCCGAAATTATTAAAATCAAGTATCGGAAAAAGGGTGATTATTCCGTTGAAAAAATTTACGTAGACGACGGTCAAAAAATGTCAGGATCTACAGTCGCTGCTCCCTTTGGGAATTTAATTTTTATGGGAAATGTTCTGGACGATGTGTTTTTAATTTTAGAAAGAAATAGTCATTATGAGGCTGATTAATTTTAAAAGAACTTTTGAGACTCGTCTTTGCTAGCTTTACGAATTATTATACCCAAAACGCTTGAGTTGGTTTTGGCTAGAACGCCAATTTTTATTGACTTTGACATACAATTCTAAGTGGACTTGCTTGCCAAAAAATTTCTCTAAATCTTTTCGAGCTTCTACGCCTACGCGTTTCAGTGCACTACCTTTATGACCAATGATGATTCCTTTTTGAGTTTCACGCTCTACCATAATCACAGATCGCATCCGGATGATGTCATCTTCTTCAAAAAATTCTTCTGTCACAACCTCAACGGCATACGGAATTTCTTTTTTGTAATGCATCAAAATCTTTTCACGGATTTTTTCGTTCACAAAAAACCGTTCAGGCTTGTCTGTTAATTGATCTTTGGGGTAATAGGCAGGGGATTCAGGTAATAATTCCAAGATACGGTCAAAAACATTTTTTACATTAAAACCTTCCAGGGCTGAAATGGCTATAAATTCTGCATTTGGAACTTTTTGTTGCCACAACTGGGCTTGGGCTTCTAGTTGCTCTTGGTTGGAGGTGTCAATTTTGTTTAACAATAATAAAACGGGTTTCTTGGAAGCTGTGATTTTATTGAAAAACGCTTCATCTTTCAATTCTTTTTCGCCAATTTCAACCATATAAATTAAAATATCGGCATCTTCAAAAGCAGACTTCACAAAGTCCATCATTGAACTTTGCAATTCATAGGCAGGCTTGATAATTCCCGGCGTATCCGAAAGAATAACCTGAAAATCATCACCATTTACAATACCTAAAATACGGTGGCGCGTGGTTTGCGCCTTTGACGTAATAATGGATAATTTTTCACCTACAAAGGCATTCATCAACGTAGATTTTCCTACGTTTGGATTTCCAATGATATTAACAAAACCAGCTTTGTGCATTTAATTTTAAATTTCTACAAAGTTACAACCTTCCTTTTAGACTATCTAAAAATTAAATACTTAAGAACTCAAAGCAGCACGCATAAAATCTTCAGCTTTATCCACCATAGCGCTGCTACCACACACAAAAGGCACTCGTTGATGCAGTTCTGTGGGTTGTATATCCAAAATTCGGGTTGTACCATCACTGGCTTTTCCAGATGCTTGTTCAGCTAAAAATGCCATAGGGTTACATTCATATAATAACCGTAATTTTCCGTTGGGGTTTTTGGAGCTTGTAGGGTATAAATAAATCCCACCTTTGATCATATTTCGATGAAAATCGGATACCAGAGACCCAATATACCGTGACGTATAGGGACGATCTCCTTCTTCCATTTGACAGTATTTGATGTAGTTTTTAATCCCTTGTGGAAAGTGAATATAATTCCCTTCATTGACAGAATAAATAGTCCCATGCTTAGGAAATTGCATTTGTGGATGAGACAAATAAAACGTTCCAATAGCTGGGTTTAGAGTAAATCCATTAACCCCATCCCCAGTGGTGTATACCAACATAGTGGATGTTCCATAAATGATGTAGCCTGCCGCAACTTGTTCGTTCCCTTTTTGTAAAAAATCTTGGTCTTGAACGGGGGTTCCTACAGGTGTTAGACGTCGATAAATTGAAAAAATAGTACCTACAGATACATTCACATCAATATTAGAAGATCCGTCTAAAGGATCCATGAGGACAACGTATTTATTTTGATGGTTTTGATCATTACTATTTATCGCAATAAAGCTATCTTCTTCTTCACTAGCAATACCGCAAACGATATTTCGATTTACGAGGGTTTGAATAAACTTTTCATTGGCATAGACGTCCAATTTTTGTTGGTCTTCACCTTGGACGTTAGTATCTCCAGCAGTTCCCAAAATATCGACTAAGCCTGCTTTATTGACTTCGTAGTTGACCACTTTAGCAGCCAATCTAATGGAATTAATGAGTCGCGATAATTCGCCAGAAGTGTATTTGAAAGAGGACTGGTGTTCAATGATAAATTCTCCGAGCGTTTGGTGTTTTTGAGGCATTTGGTTCAGAATTTATGCAAATATCTAATTTTTTAGAGAACTACAACGTTTTCGTCGTTATTTTATTTGAGAAATTTAAAACGCTTTTAAGTATCTTTGGAGTTCCAAAAACAGCATATGAATTATCACATAAGAAAAGCAGTTACTAGCGATATGAGTCAAGTTTTAAACTTAATTACCGAGCTCGCTATTTTTGAAAAAGAACCTAATGCCGTCGAAATTACAGAAGCAGATTTAATTGCCAAAGGATTTGGCAACAGTGCTGAATTTGATTGTTTTGTAGCGGAAGTTGATCAGAATGTAGTGGGGATTGCATTGGTATATTCACGTTTTTCGACTTGGAAAGGCACTGTTCTTCACCTAGAAGATTTAATTGTTTCGGAGCGTATGCGTGGTCATGGCCTGGGCTCTGCACTTTTGGATCAAGTGATCCTTCATGCTGAAGATAAAGGCGTCAAACGTGTTTGTTGGGAGGTTATTGACTGGAATGCGCCTGCAATTGAATTTTATGAGCGTAAAGGCGCTAATGTGATGCGCGATTGGAATGTCGTTCAGCTAGACGAACAGGGAATTAAAAATTACATCTCAAAACTAAATTAATGCAGATTTTTAAATTTGGGGGCGCTTCTGTTAAGGACGCTGAAGGCGTAAAAAACTTAGCGCATGTTTTACAAACTGTTGGCTATAGCAACACACTTATCGTGGTGTCAGCTATGGGAAAAACAACAAATGCCATGGAAATGGTGATTTCGAATTATTTTGAGGCCAAACATGAGCTTCAAAGTTCGATACAAGATGTAAAAAAATACCACAATAATATTCTTTTAGATTTGTTTGAAAACGAACGGCATCCTGTGTTTGAAACTGTGGATCGCTTATTTCAAGGAATAGTTCAGTTTTTGGAGCATAACAAATCTCCAAACTACAACTTTGTATATGATCAAGTTATTGGATTTGGAGAATTAATTTCTACCACTATTATCAGTTCGTATTTAAATGATATTGGAGTAACAAATACGTGGTTAGATGTGAGAGATCTTATAAAAACAGATAATTATTACCGAAATGCAAAAATTAATTGGAATCAAACCCAAACGTTAATATCTGCGCAAGTAGATGCCAAAAAATTAAATATTACTCAAGGGTTTTTAGGAAGTGATGCTAACAATTTTACAACCACACTAGGGCGTGAGGGTAGCGATTATACGGCAGCGGTTTTTGCCTATTGTCTGAATGCTAATGCAGTAACAATATGGAAAGATGTGCCTGGCATGCTTAATGCTGATCCACGTTATTTTGAGAATGCTGAATTGTTGCACCAATTATCTTATACCGAGGCGATAGAATTGTCCTATTATGGAGCATCTGTTATTCACCCAAAAACACTTCAACCTTTGCAACGCAAAGAAATTCCACTGTATGTCAAGTCGTTTTTAAACCCTGAAAATACAGGCACAACAGTGGGTAAAGATTTAAAACTAAACCCAAAAGTGCCGTGTTATATTTTAAAACAAAATCAAATTTTAATTTCAATTTCATCCCTTGATTTTTCATATATAGTCGAAGATAACATCAGTCATATTTTTAGTTTACTACACGAATACAAAATGAAAGTTAGTATGCTTCAAAATTCGGCGATAAGCTTTTCTGTATGTATTGAAAACAATTATAATAACCTCGACCGTTTAGTGTTACATTTAAAGGCAAAGTATAAAGTATCCACACACAAAGCAGTTAAGTTATACACTATCAGACACTACACCTCACAAGCTATTGAAGCGATGGAAACAGATAAAACTGTTCTTTTAAAGCAAATCACTCCTGAAATCGTACAAATTATTACGACCTAAATTCATTGTTTATTCATAAAAAAAGTATTTTTTTAAGACCAAAACACTATGAGCATTGTAAGCCCCAAAGAAATTGCAAAAGCACTTAAGCTCGAAAACTACGGGATTATAGGGACCTTTTTCGGCTGGATATTCATGAAGGTATTGAAGATTTCTAGAATTAATAAGATTTACACTAAAAACAAACACAAAAGCGATCTTGACTTTTTGAATGCCCTTTTAGCAGATTTTCAGATTCGATTCGAAATTCCCGAAGAAGATTTAAAACGTTTACCAAAAGACGGTGCTTATATTACGGTTTCTAACCATCCACTTGGTGGCATCGATGGAATTTTACTTCTAAAATTAATGCTTGAACAGCGCAGCGATTTTAAAATTATAGCTAATTTTTTATTGCATCGAATAGCGCCTTTGGTGCCGTACATACTACCGGTTAATCCATTTGAAAACCACAAAGAGGCTCAATCGAGTGTTGCTGGATTCAAGAGCGCTTTATTGCATTTACAAAATGGGCAGCCTCTGGGCATATTTCCAGCAGGGGAAGTTTCCACGTACAAAGATGGGAAACTTGTGGTCGATAAACCATGGGAACCCGCCGCCATGAAACTCATTCAACGTGCCGAAGTGCCCATTGTACCCCTCTATTTTCACGCCAAAAATAGTCGCTTGTTTTACCGACTCTCAAAACTCAGTGCGGCCTTAAGAACGGCCAAACTTCCTTCGGAATTATTAACCCAAAAGAAACGAGTTATTAAAGTAAGAATAGGCAAACCAATTCCTATAAAAGACCAAAAAGAGCACCCGACTTTGGAGGGGTTTTCTGATTTTGTGAGGCGCAAAACCTATATGCTTTCAAAGAGTTTCGAAAGCCCTAAAATTTTAACAAACCTCACCTCAAGTTTAAAAATAACCAAGGCGCCAAAAACAATTGTGACGCCAGCACCTTCAGAAGAAATGTGTTCGGAAGTTGAGAATTTGAAAGCCGATAACCACCGGCTTTTAAAGAGCAAAAACTACGAGGTCTATTTGGCTGCTGCAGCCAAAATACCCACTATTTTACACGAGATAGGGCGCTTACGAGAACTTACCTTCAGAGATATTGGAGAAGGCACAAATAAAGCCATAGACTTGGATAAATTTGACTATTATTATCGACATATGTTTTTGTGGGATACCGAGAACCAGTGCCTTGCAGGCGCCTATCGGATGGGCGTTGGAAGTGAGATTTTTGAGACAAAAGGTATTGATGGATTTTACTTGCAAGACTTGTTTCGTTTTGAACCCGAACTGCATTCTATGATGCGTCAGTCTATTGAGTTAGGGCGGGCGTTTATTATTAAAGCCTATCAACAAAAACCAATGCCGCTGTTTCTATTGTGGAAAGGCATCGTGCATACTACCTTACGTTTTCCAGATCACAAATACCTCATTGGTGGCGTGAGTATTAGTAATCAATTTTCAAATTTTTCTAAATCCTTGATGATTGAGTTTATGAAATCGCATTACTACGATCCGTATTTGGCGCAGTACATCCACCCAAAGAAAGAGTTTAAAGTGAAGCTGAAAGATGCTGACAAAGATTTTGTATTTGATGCCACGGCAGCTGATTTGAATAAGTTTGATAAAATTATTGATGAAATTGAGCCAGGAGCGTTGCGAATGCCCGTGCTCCTCAAAAAATACATCAAACAGAATGCCCATCTGATCGCTTTTAATGAAGACCCCCTTTTTAACAATGCCGTCGATGGACTGATGTACATTCGTATTGCCGACCTTCCCGATAGTACCGTGCGTCCTGTGATGGAAGAATTTCAAGCAGAGCTGGAACGCAAGTATGGCCCCTCGGAAGTAGAATAAATTTTTTTGTTTTGTAATTTTAATCGATTTTTTTTGTAGTTTTAGACTGTCTTAATACTTAACCTAAAATTATGAAACAAGTTTTCCCCAAGGAAATCATTGAAAGCACTGTTGAAACTCACATGTTTCGACATAGCACTAAAAGTAAAGTTATATACCTTATTATTTTACTTTCTGTTATGACTGCTTTAGCCCTACTCCCCTTTACCAATGTTGATATTTATTCAACCTCCCGCGGGATTATCAAACCTGATAAAGAACGTATTACGATCACGGCACCCATTTCTGGAAAAATTAATACCTCGTATTTAAACAATAATATGTTTGTGAAAAAAGGAGATACTTTAGTGTCTTTTGATGCCTCTATAATTGTTGAAAAATTGAGTTTATCAAAGCGTCAAATTGAAGAAACGACCCTATTTATTCAAGATTTATCTTATATGGTAGGGGCTAAAAAAATAGACCTCAAACAGCTAAAATCTCCTAAATTCCAAAATGAGGCTCTTCTTTTTAAACAAAAAGAATACGAACTTCAAACGAAGTTTAAAAAATTAAAACGGGACTTTAATCGTTCTAAAAAACTATTCGACAAAGGCGTCATTGCAAAGGTGGAACACGAAAACAAAACACTTGAGTACGACCTTATAAAAAGCAACATTCACCAATTGCACGAGCAGCAATACAATGCATGGCAAGCGGCACTTACGGACTATAAAACCAAATTAGTAGAGCTTGAAAGTAACGCCTACCAAACCCAACAAAACAGAAACTTATATACCGTGACAGCCCCTATTTCGGGGACTTTGGTAAGCAGTGTGAGTACGGGACAAAATAGCTATTTGGCGGCTGGGCAAACCATTGCAGAATTATCTCCTGACACGGAATTGCGAATAGAATGTTATGTAAGCCCCTATGACATTGGCCTACTAAAAGTGGATAGCGATGTGAATTTCCAGATAGATGCCTATAATTACAACCAATGGGGCATGTCCAGTGGACGTATCACAGACATTGCAAAAGATATTGAATTCGTTGATAACAAAGCGGTTTTTAAAGTGTATTGCAGCATCAACGACGCCCAACTAGCTCTCAAAAATGGCTATGTAGGCCCTTTGAAAAAAGGGATGACACTGACCGCAAAATTCAAATTAGCCAACCGAAGTTTATTTGACTTATTATACGACAAAGTGGACGATTGGATCAACCCAGGGCAAAATCAAACCGCTAAGCTCTAAACCCTGAAAATTATGAAAAACCTAAAAACACTGGAACGCTTACAGCAATTGCATTTAAGAATTAAAAACGAAAATACAGGGGCACCAAAACAATTAGCAGACTTAATGCAAATTAGTCAGCGCTCTGTGTATATACTAATGAATAAGCTAAAGGATTACAATGCAGAAATTAGCTACAGTAGGAATAAAGAAACCTATTACTACACGAACGCCTTTGATTTACAAGTGGCTATTTCTGTAACCGTACTAAACGGAGATGAGGTTACCGAAATTTTTGGTGGCAGTTATTTTTTAGGAGAAAATTTGCACCTTGCAAGGAAGTTGCAGTGAACACGTTTATATTTGGAATATCAAAACAATATTAGATGCATATGGTAGCGTTTTGATACGGATTGTAAAAAGTTTACAACCAAAAAAATTAATATAAACTCAAATTTTAAAAATTATGAAACAATTAGAGAATTATGGTGTTCAAGAATTGAATGCTAGAGAAATGACACAAACCGATGGTGGTGGTCCAATAGCAGATTTTGTTCATTGGCTGACTCATTTAGATTGGTCGATGGAAGCATATGGAAGACGATTACATGAAACAGGTAGTCCTGGAGGAGCGAAATAAATAACATAAAATTTATAACAATGAAAAAATTAGAAAACTATAATGTAAAAAGTATTGATACTAGTGAATGTATACAAATCAATGGAGGAAAATTTCGTTGGAATCCTTTTTGGCTTGCTGTGTATGTAGTAGAAGAAATTTACGAAGGTTATACAAGGGAATGCACATCTTCTTGTGAACAATAATTTAATATAAACAAAAGTTGGTTTTATTTGCCAACTTTTGTTTAATTTAGAAGTAAATGTATTTTAGCTACAACTCATTCAAGGATTTAAGAATTTTTAATCAATTATTCTTATTTGTATCAACATCTTTTTTTTTAGGTGAAATACTACAGTTCTTCTTAGAACACTTTTACGGAAAAGGTATTTTTAACTTAGATTTTAGTAACTACTCTTCTTTTTCAGAAATAATATTTGAAGTAATTATATTAGCTCCTCTAATTGAAACTTTTTTTGTGCAATTTATTATAATTGAATTATCACTAAAATTCTTCTCAAATAAAAAGTACATATATTTTTATTCTATTCTAATTTCAGCATTAATTTTTGGAATATTACACCAATATAATACAGCATATATAATAGCAACTTTTGTTCTTGGTTTATGGTTCGGAGTTATTTATGTTTTTTACAAAAAAAACAAGAAATTTAATCCTTTTTTAGCTCTACTTATCATACATCTTGTTTATAATTCAATTAATTTAATTAAAGAATATTATTTATGAAAGACATTTCACTATTAATAATAGGATTTATAGGCATTTTAGAAGTCACTTATTATTGTTTTTATAATCAAGCAAAACAAAATGTTTTTGGTTATGAAATAAATTCGATTTTGTACATTTTGTTTTGGCTTATAATAACTATTTTTTCTTTTTACTCCTATTATTTTAAAAAACATGAAAAATAAAAAAACTCTTATCATTCTAGCCGGTATTATACTTTTAGTCATTGGGTTTAACTTTGGACGGGCATTCGTTTCCTATGTGTTGGATGCATTAAATTAAACACTAACAAAGCATGAAGAAAACGCACAAAAAAAACATCTTCTTTATTGCATTAACGTTTCTGTTCTTTAGCTATTTATTCTCTCATTGGGACTGTTTCAAAGAAGGATTAGGAATTTAATCTCTAAAAAAATACGAGAGTGCACTTTTTTTGCATTGAACGAGATTATATTTGGAATATCAAAACAATATTAGATGCATATGGTAGCGTTTTGATACGGATTGTAAAAAGTTTACAACCAAAAAAATTAATATAAACTCAAATTTTAAAAATTATGAGACAATTAGAAAATTATGGTGTTCAAGAATTGAATGCTAATGAAACAGTAAATATTGACGGAGGTTATGAAACTTACCCAGGAGGATGTAGCTATTCTGGTGGTGGGATGCAGTATGGAGGCCCAACTTATGGACCAAACCGTGTGACTTTAGAAGATGTCTTTGATGATGTTTTATTTTACTATGAAGGAACATTGTAGTAAAATAACAAGGGTTTGAGAAATTTCATTTATTTTATATATAATCCTTTTCAGTTTCTGAATAAAAACAAAAAACATAGAGCTAACGGTCTTGTTGTCTCTATGTTTTTATTTTTGTTAATTGTTGTTGTTTTAAAACTTCTATCACTTTATTCCTTCGAATTACTTCAAGTAAGTTACAGAAGTAAAATCTCTTTTGATTATTCTTCACTCTTTTTTTTAAAAGTGGTTATAATAGCTCCTGTTTTTGAAGAATTCACATTTAGATCATTCCTTAAAATAAATAAATTATCTATTTGCTTTTTTTTAAGTGGGTTGACATATACCATTTTGTTGTTATTATCCAATGAGTATATTTTGCTCGTAACATTATCAATACTAATTGGTGTTTTTGGTTTTCTGATAATTCCAAAGAGAAAAATTCAGAGGATTAAAGTCCATAAAAAACGATACAATTTATTTGTTTATTTAAGTGTAATTTTATTTGGCTTGATTCATTTGCCAAATATTAATTTTGAACACTTATCTTTTTTAATTATAATAATATATTTGATTCCTTTTATTTTTGGCGCATTAATAATGTCTTATCTGAGATTGAAATACAATCTTCTAACGTCTATAGTGTTTCACTCTTTGATTAATATTATTCCTTTTGTTATCATTTTCTCGAAACAACTTTTAAATTATTAATTAATTTCAGTAATTACTCATTTACTAATATTTAAATTATGATTTAACGCCTGTGATGCAAAACCGTTTTGCAGGTCAAAAAAAAATTAATATAAACTCAAATTTTAAAAATTATGAAACAATTAGAAAATTATGGTGTTCAAGCGTTGAACACTGAAGAACTCAAATCTACTGAGGGTGGGTTTTGGCAGTATGTAGTCGCAGGGGCTTTGTATGTCATGTCAGAATGGGATGACATTTCTGCTGGATTTAATGATGGAATTAATGGTAACGACTACGATTATAATCCCTGTCCTTAAAACTTTATGAAAGTTAGAAGAAAAAATATATTATATATTTTAATTTTAATTTTTCTTTTTGGTTTTTTATCCAATTATGACAAATTAAAAGAGTCATTTATTAAAATTTTAAATTATTTATCATGGAACTAATAGAATTAAATAAGAATGAATTACTAAACATTAACGGAGGTGATGAACCAGCATATGGGATAGGATATTATATTGGAGCTGGTCTAAATGCAATTGACGAGGCTTTAGGAGAGTTTTTCTTTGGAGATCATCCTTGGTGGACTACACATCCCTAATTAAAAAAACATAAAGCGATGGCTAGAATTATCTTGTTGTCGCTTTATATTAAAAAATTAATTAAATTGAGATTACTAATTAACTTCATTTCAGTAATTGTTCTTTTACTAATATTTGAATTTGGCTTTAATCCCCTTTGGGATTACTTATATGAAATATTTGATATAAAAAAAACTTCGTTTTATGGAAACGAAAAAACTGCTTTTTTTTTATTTTCTATAATAATTATAGCTCCTATCGTTGAAACACTTGTCTTTCAAGTTTTAATTAAATATTTACTAGACTTCACATCTTTACGAAGCATCCAAAATAAAATTATTTATTACTCTATTATTTCTGGAGTGTTATTTGGCTTAACTCATAACTATTCGATTGTTCACATTATAAAAGCAACAATAATGGGGGTGATTTTCATGCTTTTTTATCTTAAAACATTGAACAAAAAAAAACTTATGATAACCATTATTTATATTTCAACAACACATGCTTTTTGGAATTTGTTTGTTTGGTTTTGCAGAAATATTTAAAACATGAAAAATAAAAAAACTCTTATCATTCTAGCTGGTATTGTACTTTTAGTCATTGGATTTACTTTAGGACGGGCATTCGTTTCCTATGTGTTGGATGCATTAAGGTAAACACAAAACAACAAAGCATGAAGAAAAAAATAATCTCAAGTTTTTTTATTGCTTTAGGTCTAATTTACATAAAAAGTGCCTTAACACACTTGATTTGTATTGATGAACCCAAAGACTATGAACTTTTTTTTGGTTGGAAAACCACAAAAAATATATTTATTCTTGTAAAATTAGTCATAGGAGTACCGCTCGTCATCTTCAATGTAAAAGAATTATTGAAACATAAAAACACCAAAAAAAACATCATTTATCTAGTTCTATCCCTATTCCTTTTTGGATTACTCGGGTACTATGACCGCATAAAAGAATTATTATTTTAAAAAAATATTATGAAAAAACCATACAAAAAAAACATCTTCATTATTGCATTAACGTTTCTGTTCTTTAGCTATTTATTTTCTCATTGGGACTGTTTCAAAGAAGGATTAGGAATTTAGAAATTACGCATTCTCTAGCACTGTCTTTATTTACACATTAATTACATAAACTCGTTGTGCATTTTAATGAAATTCGTCAGTTCGAGTGGATTTTACGATTGAAAATACAAGGGATAGTAGTCCCCCGTCTTTTTTAGGGGCTTTATCTATTTTTTTGAGTATGCCAACCTTAAATTTTGTACAGTTTCAATATGTAGTTTTAGACAACCCAATTATTATTGGTTTCTCTTTTTATCGGATATTATATCCGACATTTATCCGACATTTAGTATCGATATCCGACATTTAAATCAATAAATACTTTGTTCCTTTTTTCTCGCCAACCTTCTTTATAACTCTATATTCAATCAATTCATTTAAATCTCTCAAAGCGGTTCTATCTGTTATTTCAAATAGGTTTTGATATACTCCAGTTGTAATTTGGTTATTCTCTTTTAAATATTCAATTGCTTTTAATTGTCTTTCATTCAAAAATAAAGATGATAAGAACTCTGGACTGGTTCTGTTTTTATATAAAGTAATAGCAACACCACCTGTCAACTCTTCAATTTTAGGTTCAAGTAATCCTGCTTTTTCACATTCTTCAATAATTTTAATTGTTCCACGCCCCCAAGATTCTACAAAGCCTGCTCTAAAAAATGTTCTTGCAATAATTGGGTTTCTAGTCATAGATTTATGGTCTACTTTTAATTTTTCAGGAGTTAATGGATTTAATAGCTCTCCCTGATTCCAAAACATAATTCGGTCACTATAAACACTAATTTGTATTGGAGAATTTTCATAAGTTCTATGGGTAAACGCATTTAGTAATATTTCTCGAACTGCTTCGTATGGATATTCATAGGTTTCAATTCTTTGAATTCCCTTGTAACTAATAGAGCTGTCTATAAATCTTGTAAATAGAATTTTAAGTGTTTCATCAAGTTGTTCAAAGAGATTTCCTTCTTCCACAACTTCTTGAGAAAGTAATTCTGAACTTGATTTTCCAAATTTTCCAATCTTAAGAAATGAACTCACATAAAACCTCAAAGGTTGTATCCCAAATAGCAAGATTGCTGACCTAGTTAATTTCCCTTCATTCATTATCAATAAATTCTGAAAAATAGTTTTTGAATCAAGGTTCACTGTTTCAGGCGGTAGCCTTTTGGAAGCAATACCAGACTTAACAAATCGTTTTACCGTAGCTTCATTAATATCGTCAAAAGATGCATTTTCTTCTTCAATACTATCCCAAGTCCTCCCCGTTTTTCTTAACAAAAATTCAGTCAGTTCATTTCCTCGAAGTTCTTGATTGGTACTGCCAGAACGGTAATAATATTTTCCGTTATATGAAATACCATTATTATAGGGTTTGGTAATAATCTCTATATAGTATAAGTCGTTTTCCTCATGTAAATTAACATCACAAAGCACGCCAAGTTTACTAGAAATTTTATTCGGCAACTCGTCCATGAGTTTTGTATACTTATCGACCCCCACTACATTTCCAATATCATCTTTTCCAATATACAAGACACCTCCGTTGGAATTGGCAAATCCACTAATCCATTGCAGATATTCATCTCGCCAAGATTGTTTCCATTCTATGTTTTGTTGTTCGGGCATATTATTATATAACAAATATCTCAAAATTAAAGGTATGGTAATTAAATAAATGTAGGTTTATTTAGTTCAATAATTATTCAAATTATTTTAATCTTGAGTGTCTTTATTTATTACCAGAGAAAACGTAAATATCATGAAAAATAAAATCTGAAATATATTATCATTCTAGTGGGACTGTTTCAAAGAAGGATTAGGAATTTAATCTCTAAAAAAACCTACAGTGCACTTTTTTTGCAGTGAAGTCGATTACTATTGCTTGTAAACGCATTTATCATGGCTTCCATAAAAATAAAACAACACGACATTACCGATTGTGGTGCCGCCTGCCTTGCCTCTATTGCTGCGCACTACCATCTAGAGCTGCCCATTGCGCGTATTCGTCAATATGCAGGCACTGACAAAAAAGGGACTAACGTTCTTGGACTCATAGAAGCCGCAGAAAAACTAGGGTTTGAGGCCAAAGGGGTCAAAGGTGTTTTAGACAGTCTTTTTAAAATTCCCAAACCAGCCATCGCTCATATTATCGTCAAGAAACAACTGCAACATTATGTAGTCATTTATGGTGTTTCCAAAAGCCACATCACGGTTATGGATCCTGGTACTGGAAAGATAGACAAAAAAACACATGAGGCATTTCTTGAAGAATGGACAGGGGTACTCGTCATTTTACAACCTAATGAAACCTTTGAGACTGGGAATGACAAAATCTCTGTTTACAAGCGATTTTGGTTTTTACTCAAACCTCATAAATTTGTGTTGGCACAAGCCTTTTTTGGCGCCATCGTATATACCTTATTGGGGTTTTCTACTTCTATATACATTCAAAAAATAACGGATTTTGTGCTCGTCAGTGGAAATATAAAATTACTGAACTTACTGGGTGTTATTATGTTAGGGTTACTGCTGCTCCAATTTGTTATTGGCATCTACAAAGATGTTTTTCTCATCAAAACAGGACAACAAATTGACGCCCGACTCATATTAGGTTACTACAAACACCTTCTCAAATTGCCACAGTCCTTTTTTGATACCATGCGTGTTGGAGAAATCATTTCACGGATCAATGATGCAGTGAAAATTAGAACTTTTATCAATGGCGTTTCCTTATCCCTGACCGTGAATGTTCTCATTCTCTTATTTTCATTTGGGCTGATGTTTTTCTATTATTGGAAACTAGCGCTTATCATGTTGCTCGTCATTCCTGTATATGCAATGATCTATTTTATCATCAACCGCTTAAACAAAAAAGTAGAACGGAAACTAATGGAACAGGGCGCAGAGTTAGAAAGTCAACTCGTGGAATCGCTTAATGCCGTAAGTACAATAAAACGTTTTGGATTGGAGGATTTTGCGAATATAAAAACGGAAACCAAGTTTATCAATTTACTTAAAATTGGGTATAAATCTGCTTTGAACTCTGTGTTTTCAGGCACAAGTTCATCATTTGTAGCGCAACTATTCACTATCATTTTGTTATGGACAGGATCCTATTTTGTAATAGACAGAGAAATTACAGCTGGAGAATTATTGTCTTTTTATGCGATAATCGGTTACTTCACAGGGCCCGCAGCAAGCCTTATTGGAGCCAATAAACAAATCCAAAATGCCCTTATTGCCGCAGATCGACTGTTTGAGATTATGGATTTGGAACGGGAAAGCTCAAAAAACAAAATTTCGCTAACGCATGAAAAAATTGGGGATATAAACTTCAACAATGTCAGCTTCAGGTATGGAACGAGAGTACAAGTTTTTGAAAATTTTAATCTCAAAATTTCAAAGGGTGAAATAACCGCGATTATAGGAGAAAGTGGTTCTGGAAAATCAACTCTTATGGCGTTACTGCAAAACGTTTATAAAATTCAAAAAGGACAAATTAGCATCGGAGGTTTAGATATCAATTATATAGACACAAACAGTTTAAGAAACATCATAAGCGTAGTACCTCAAAAAATTGATTTGTTTGCCGGAAATGTCATTGAGAATATTGCCGTTGGTGACTTTAACCCAAATATGGAACACATCTTAGGAATTTGTAAGTCAATTGGGATTTTAGATTTTGTTGAAAATCTTCCAAATGGATTTGAAACATATCTAGGCGAGAATGGGGCCTCACTTTCTGGCGGTCAAAAACAACGCATCGCTATCGCAAGAGCATTATATAAAAATCCCGAGATTTTAATCTTGGACGAAGCAACATCTTCACTAGATAGCAAATCAGAAAATTATATTCAAAAAACCGTTCTATCTATGCGAGAGAAACACAAGACAGTGGTCATTATTGCGCACCGATTAAGTACAATTGTGAATGCTGACAAAATTATTGTTTTAGATAAAGGAACCGTAGTTGAAAGTGGCGCACACACAGACCTGTACAAACAAAAAGGGCGGTATTATGAATTGTGGCAGGCGCAAAGCCCATTGCTTTAATACCTAATTTTTGATCAGGCTTTTATTCACACTTTAATTACAATTTATTTACACTTTAATTACATTTTATCGTACTTTCGTAAAAACACATACGGATGCCTTTTTCACCCAATTACACGATTACAGTTGCTATTGCACAAAATTTAGTGGCCATTGAAACTGGTAAAAAACAATTTGAATCGATTCCTATGAACGCGATGCTCTTAAGCTCGCTACGTAAATCCGCACGATTGGCCTCGACGCACTACTCCACTCAAATAGAAGGAAACCGTTTAACGATGGAGCAAGTTACAGATGTTGTTTCAAAAAAAGCAGAGGGATTTCCTGGACGGGAACGCGATGAAAAAGAGGTGGTCAATTATTACAAAGCGTTAGAATATCTTGAAACAAAAAATAACAAGCCATTAACCGAAACAACCATTCAAACTATACATGGATGGGTTTTAAGTGGTAGAAAGAGCGCAAGCGCGTATAGAGAAGGTCAAAACGTAATTAAAGATGGATTGTCGGGCGCTATTGTTTATATGCCCCCCGAAGCTTCAGAAGTGAGTGGTTTGATGAAAGCACTTGTTTCTTGGATTGACATCTCTTTAAAAAAGGGAAAAATTCCGGTCCCTATTATAGCTGCATTGGCACATTATCAATTTGCGACCATACATCCCTACTATGATGGAAACGGAAGAACAGCTCGCTTGATTACCAATTATATTTTACATTATGGGGGCTATGGACTGAAGGGCATCTATTCTTTGGAAGCTTATTATGCAAAAAACTTACAGGGCTATTACGATGCTTTGGCTGTTGACGATATTCCCAATTATTATATGGGAAGAGCGGAAGCGGATCTTACAAATTTTCTGGAATATTTTATGAAAGGAATGGCGATTTCTTTTACGAACATCGTGGCATCTTCAAAAGAAAATAGCAGCCCATCACTACAAGACAACAGCAAAACATTAAGAGAGTTATCTGCCAAGCAACGCATGGCTTTGGATCTATTTGTAAACCAAAAAGAAATTACGAATACTGATTTAGCACAGCACCTAGGTATTTCTAAAAGGAGTGCTGCCACTCTGCTAAAAAAATGGTTGGAAAACGAATTCCTTATAATTGGAAATCCTTCCAATAGAGCACGATCGTATCGACTCAACCACAAATGGGAACAATTATTTTAAAACCGCTCCGCTACAAATGCTTTCATATAATCCTTAATTTCGGTACGTGCTTTTAAGAATGCAGCGTGCTTTTCTTGGTCGGCACCAATCAATTTAGAAGGATCATAAAAATTATGATGCAAACGCAGAGCATTGGTGCTTGGAATGAATGGACAGTTTTCATTGGCATGGTCACAAACGGTGATGATGTAATCAAAATCAACGTCTGCATATTCATCCACATGGTTGGAGGTATGTTGCGAGATGTCTATCCCATCTTCTTTCATAATCGCCGCAGCACCCGGATTGATACCGTGTGTTTCAATGCCCGCACTGTAAATGGTGGCGCGATTGGCTGCAAATTGATTTAAGTAGCCGTGAGCCATCTGACTGCGACACGAATTTCCTGTACAAAGGACTAATATATTCTTCATTTCTTAATTTTATAAGTGTTATAGCGCACTGTCAATGGGTTCCCAGAGCTCAATTTTATTCCCCTCAGGGTCTAAGATCCAAGCAAATTTCCCATAGTCAAACGTTTGTATATCGCCTACAATAGTAACACCTTCTGATCTAAGAACCGTTATCAAATTGTTAAGATTTTCAACTCTAAAATTCACCATAAAGGGTTGTTTACTGGGCTCAAAATAGGTCGTGTCCTCCTTAAATGGGGACCACTGTGTAGATGCTTTTTTTCCTTCTTCATCCTTCCACCAAAAGGTACATCCATAATCGTCAACGGGCAATCCGAGGTGCTTGCCATACCATGCTTTTGTAGCTTTTGAATCCTTGGTTTTAAAAAATATTCCACCGAGACCTGTGACACGTTTTTTCATATCTATTTTTATTTTTTTATTTGAGATTCATAAATAGCAATCCATTCATCAACGGATAGTTTAGTGGCGAGCTGTCCAATAAGTTCATAAGGGATGTCCTCCATTTTTTTAAAGCGAATACAGCTTTTTCCCATGTCTAGTTTTGTCTTGCAATGCTTCGGATATTCCGCTACAAACCAATCTAAAATCTCTTTTTTAGCGTACATTCCTAAGTGATACACGGCTATAAAATTTTTCTGAGAGGCGAGGTTCATAAAGGGCAACGGCAACTTGGGATTGCAATGGTAACCATCTGGATATATCGTAAATGGCACCACATATCCTAACATCCCATAGTTGATACATTCCTGAAATTTTGGGTCTAAGCGCTCCAAAATGGTTTGTCTTAATTTTTGAATCGGTGCTTTCCGATCTTCGGGCAATTGAGCGATGTATTCGGAAGGAATTAATGCTGTAGATTTCATAATTTAGAACGTTTAAAGGTCTAAATTTAATGAAAATAGTTGACAATTTTATCAACGATGGTTTGGGCTAATTTTTGGTGACTCTCTACCGTCCATCCAGCCACATGTGGCGACAACAGTACATTGTCAGCTTTTAGTAGATAATCCAACGCAGGAGGTGGGGTGTTTGAAAACAGATTTTCAAATGATGATTTCTCATATTCCAAAACATCCAATCCTGCACCTAATATGGTTTTAGACTCCAACGCAGCTACCAAGTCTTCAGTGACCACACAACTGCCGCGAGCGGAATTGAGGAGCCAAAACGGTTGCTTAAATTTGCGGATGAAATTTGCGTCGATCATTTGATATGTCAACTCGGTATGAGGAACATGAAGGCTAATGATTTGGGATTTTTCTTGAAGCGTTTCCAATGAAACTTGTTGTGCATTTTCATCACCAACAGTGGGTTTGAGATCGTAACAAAGAACCTCAACCTCAAAACCGCGCAGTTTTTTAGCAAATGCTTTGCCCATATGTCCATACCCAATAATCCCAACGGTTTTCCCATCGAGTTCAAGACCTCGATTGGCTTCGCGTTGCCATTTGCCATCTCGTACATCGCGATCTGCTGTGTGTAGTTTATTAAACAACGCCAACAACATCCCAAGCGCATGCTCTCCAACAGCATTTTGATTGCCTTCAGGGGCGGCTATTAAATGGATGCCTTTGGTGTGTGCGTAGTCTGTGTCAATATTTTCTAATCCTGCCCCTACCCGTCCTATAAATTTAAGTTTGGTGGCTTTGTCTAAAAAAGGGGCATCAATTCGAAACCGACTTCTAATAATGAGTCCATCATACTGATGGATTTTAGCTTCAATCGTTTCTTTTGAACTGGAATAATCTTCGTGATTGGTATGCCCTAAAGCAGCTAACTGTTCTATTAATAAAGGATGATTGCTGTCAAGATGTAAAACCTTCATCTTAAATATTTAGGATGAGTTTAGCGATCGAGAAGTAAATCAAAATTCCAAAAATATCATTACTGGTTGTGATGAAAGGGCCTGTTGCTATTGCAGGATCGATTCCTTTTTTATGAAGAAATAACGGAATAAAGGTTCCTATAATTCCAGCGACAATAATGACAACAACTAGGGATGATGAGATCGCTAAAGCGGTGAGCACATCTTGTTTCCAAATCCATACAAATACGAATAAAAACAGAGCTAGAATGATCCCATTTAAGGCGGCTAAAAACATTTCTTTAATAAGGCGGTGATTGACACTGCCTCTCACCTCATCATTCGCCAAACCTTGCACAATAATCGCCGACGATTGAACGCCTACATTCCCCGCCATCGCGGCAATAAGTGGGGTAAATAATAATATCAAAGGAAAATCTTCAATAATGGTTTCAAATCCGCCCATAATGACGGCGGCTCCAACGCCTCCCAAAAGACCTAAAAACAACCACGGCAAACGCGCCCGGGTGAGGGCGAGGATGCTATCTTCTGCATCCACATCTTGTGTAATACCCGCAGCAAGCTGGTAATCTTTTTCTGCTTCTTCAATAATAACATCCACAATATCGTCAATGGTAATGCGCCCTAAAAGGACATTATCATCGTTGATGACGGGGATGGCTTCTAAATCGTATTTTGCCATTAATTTGGCCACTTCTTCAGCATCTTCGTCCACATGAACTGAATCTACTTTTGGAATGTAAATGTCTTTAATTTTGGTTTCGTTATCAGCTATCAGAAGGTCTTTTAAAGATAAACGCCCCATCAGTTTTTCTTCTTTTGAAACCACATAAATGGAATGCACGCGCTTGACTTCTTTGGCTTGGGCTCTAATTTTTCGTAAACAACCTGCGACCGTCCACGTTTCATACACCTTGACCAATTCTTTTGCCATCAAACCACCCGCAGTGTCCTCATCATAGGTTAGAAGTTCTTGAAGATTCGCAACCAACTCCTTATCGTCCATTTGGGCGATTACTTTTCGCTTACGTTCAGGAGATAAATCGGCCAATAAATCGGCGG